>Ga0164243_10003877_pt1 | contig 23694 bp, 21 predicted proteins | sample OricompcompostOP_FD_108781 | JGI IMG/M metagenome (GOLD analysis project Ga0164243, IMG submission 108781) | Organic Plus compost microbial communities from Emeryville, California, USA - Original compost - Organic plus compost (OP) | ecosystem: Engineered > Solid waste > Mixed feedstock >...
CCGGCGGCGCCGTCACCCGGCTTCGCGGCGGGCGAGGTAGACGACGTCCGGCTCGCCGCGGGGCACCTCGACCGGCAGGACGGTCACCGGGCCGACCGCCGCGCGTAGGGTCGCGGCGAACTCGCCGGAGGCGGCGGCACTCCAGACCGCCAGCACGCCGCCGGGATGCAGCCGCGAGCGGAGCAGGGTCAGGCCGGCTTCGCCGTACAGCGTGGCGTTGTGGTCGAAGACCGTCCATTCGGGACCGTTGTCGATGTCGAGGCAGATGGCGTCGAAGGTCTCGTCGGTGTCGCGCAGCCAGCGGGCCAGGTCCGCCGTGACGACCCGCACCCGCGGGTCGCGCAGCGCGCCGGCGCTGAACGGCGAGAGGTACGAGTCGTGCCAGGCCACGATCGCCGGCTCGATCTCCACGACGACGATCTCCGCCGGCACCGGCGAGGCCACCGCCTCGGCGAGCGAGAAGCCGACGCCGAGGCCGCCGACGAGGAGGCGCGCGCCGGGTGGGCGGCCGGCGAGGGCGGCGCGGACCAGCAGCCGTTCGGAGGCTCCGGAGCGGGTGTCCATCAGGAAGACGCCATTGCTGATCAACTCGTAGGCGGAGCCGGACCGGCGCAGCACCAGCTCGCCTCGGGCGGACGCGACCCGGGCGAGAACCTCGGCCTCCACCCCGCCAACCTACGCCGGGTCCACATCAGAATGCGCGCCATTTATCCCGAAGTCGCCACGAAGCGGGAGGCGATATACGTAAAATACTCGGATTGTGCGCTACCGGAGGTGAACGCGATGACGATCACCGCGACGACGGTCCGAGGCGGCCAGGCGACACTGACCGACGAGACGGTCGACGAGCTGCGCGCTCGGGTCGCGTGCCCGGTGCTGGCCCCCGCCGACCCGGAGTTCGTCCAGGTCCGCGAGGTTTTCAACGCCATGCACCCGGGCCGGCCCGCGCTGGTCGTGAGCTGTTCCGGCACGGCGGACGTCGCCGACGCGGTCAGCTTCGCGGCCGATCATGACCTTGTCGTCTCCGTCCGCGGCGGCGGGCACTCGATCGCGGGGCTGTCGGCTCCCCAGGGGCACATGCTGATCGACCTGGCGCCGATGCACGCGGTGCAGGTCGATCCGGCGGCGCGGGTCGCGCGGGTCCAGGGCGGCGCGGTCTGGGCCGACGTCGACCGGGAGACCCAGGCGTTCGGCCTGGCCACGCCGGGCGGGGTGGTGTCCGACACCGGGGTCGCCGGGCTCACCCTCGGCGGCGGCTACGGCTGGCTGCGCCGCCGGTACGGCCTGTCCTGCGACCACCTCGTCGGGGCCGAGGTCGTCGGCGCCGACGGGCAGATCCGGGTCGCGTCGCGCGACGAGAACCCGGACCTGCTGTGGGCCCTGCGCGGCGGCGGGGGCAACTTCGGTGTGGTCAGCTGGTTCACGTTCGGCCTCGACCGGGTCGGCCCGGTCGTGGCGTTCGAGTCCACGTTCTACCCGGTGGAGGAGGCGGCCAGCGTCCTGCGCGGCTGGCGGGATTACCTCTCCGACGTGCCCGACGAGGTCACCTCGTCATGCCTGTCGATCACGATGCCGGCGGACCCGTCCCTCCCCGAGGTGCTGCACAACCGCGCCTGCGTCGTCGTCGCCGCGGTGTACGCCGGGGACGAGGCGGAGGGCATGCGGGTCCTCGAGCCGCTCCGGCACCTGGGCACCCCGCTGTTCGACATGTCGCAGCCGATGCCGTTCACCGCGGTCCAGCAGGGGTTCGACGCGTTCTTCCCGCGCAACACGCTCCAGGCGTACTGGAAGTCCCGCTACCTGCCGGAGCTGAGCGACGGGGCGATCGACTTCGTCGCCGCGGCGGCGCGCGAGCGGCCGAGCCCGATGACCCTCGTCAACGTCTTCCACATGGGCGGCGCGATCGCCGCGGTGCCACCCGACGCGACCGCGTTCGCGGCGCGCCGGGCACCGTTCCTCCTGTCGATCGACGGCAACTGGACGGACCCGGCCGACAACGCCGACAACATCGCCTGGGTACGCCGGACCTTCGACGGGTCGCGGCCGTTCGGCAGCGAGGAGATCTACCTCAACTTCACCGGCCTCGCCGAGGAGTCGGTGGAGGGTGGCGTGGACACGGCGTTCGGGGCCAACCTCCGCCGCCTCGCCGAGATCAAGGCGAAGTACGACCCCAGGAACATCTTCCGCGGCAACAACAACATCGCGCCGGCCTGACCGAGCGAAGGAAGGGCCCCTTCCTAACGCCCAGGCGTTAGGAAGGGGCCCTTCCTTCGCTCGGGCCTGAGCGCCACCGGACGATCACGGTCGCCGCTGTTGGGCAGGGTGCCGCGTGTGACCGTGGAAGCGTTCGACATCTGGACCGGCGACGAGGACGAGGTCGCCGAAGACGCCGGCGACCGCCCCTTCCTGCCGTGTTACTTCCCTAGGCGAACACGCCGATCTTGCGGCGCTCGTAGTCGGGGAAGATCTTCTTCCAGTTCTTGACGCCCAGGCGGGCGTCGAGGAGTTCGGAGAGGACGTCGCGGTAGTCGTTGGCGCCGGCGAGGTCGCCCTGGTCCAGCGCGCCGGGTGCCAGGCCCGGCCAGCGGCCGTGCACCTTGCCGCCGTCGAGGCCGCCGCCGAGGAGCAGCATCACGCCGCCGTGGCCGTGGTCGGTGCCGGAGTTGCCGTTGGCCTCGACGCGGCGGCCGAACTCGCTCATCGTCACGACCGTCACGTCGTCGAGGGCCGGGCCCAGTTCGCCGGCGAACGCCGCGAGCGCGCCGCCGAGCTCGTTGAGCCGGTTGCGCATGTCGCCGCCGTCCGGGCCGCCGATGTTGGTGTGCATGTCCCAGCCACCGATGTCGACCGCCGCGACCCGCAGGCCGACCTTGGCCTTGATCAGCCGGGCGACGTCCTTGAGCTGGTCGGCGAAGCCGCCGCCGGGCCACTGGACGGACGACTGGAAGCCGCTCTGGGCGATCCTGCGCGCGGTGGCGATGGACTTCAGCGTCTCCGCCGCCTGGCTGCCGAGCGGGTGGTCGCCGACGCCGGTGTACAGGGCCTTCAGCGCCGTCAGCGTCTTCTCCCGCATGCCGCCGCCGGCCTGCAGGTCGAAGTCGCGGATGCCCTGGAGCACGAGCTTGCTCTGGCCGCCGACCAGCGACCGCGGCAGCGCCGATCCCTCCGCGATCGCCCGGAACGTGGTGCCGGGACCGAGCTCCTCCAGCACGCGGTCGAGGAATCCGGTGTGGACGGATGTGGCGGCGGCACCTCGCTCCAGGCAGTCCTGGGCCTGGAAGTGCGACCGGCTCGCGTCAGGCGACGCGACCGCGTGGACGGCGGCCATCTTGCCGGCCTCCCAGAACGGCGTCAGCGGGGCCAGCCCGGGGTGGAGGCCGAAGCGCGCGTCGCCGGCGACCAGCGCACCGGTCGGCACGGCGATGCCGCGGCGGGCGTCGAGGTAGTTGCGGTCGTCGCGCGGCACGACGACGGAGAGGCCGTCCATGCCGCCGCGCAGGAAGACGACGACCAGCGTGCGTTTTGTCGTGGCCGGAGCACCGAACGCGACCCGGGTCGTGGTGAGCTGGTTGGCCAGGCTCGCCACGCCGACCGCGCCGGCGCCGGCGAGCACGCGCCGGCGGGTGAAGCCCTTGCGCCACGCGTCGCGCTGCGCCGCGAGGTCGGCGGCGACCGCCTCCGCCTGCACGCGGATCGCCGCCTCCGGCAGGGTGGGGCCGAACCGGGCCAGCTCGGCGGCGGTGCGCGGCCGGGGAACCGATCCTCTGTAGACAGTCATGTCAGCCTCACCGCAGCGCGTGGTAGATGGAGTCGAGCAGCAGCGGCGCCAGGTGCTCGACCTTGCCGCCGAGGCTGCCGTTGCGTACCGCCGTGCCGTCCTTGGCGGAGAGGAACGCCAGCAGTGCCTTGCGGTGCGGCGCGGCGACCTTCTGGAACACCAGCCGGGACGCGAGGCTGTCCAGGTACGGGCCGGTGGTGGCCGGCCGCCTGCCCACCAGACCCTCGACCTTCGGGTACGACAGCCCGCGTTCCCAGCCCTGGACGAGTGCCCGGTGCGCGTTCCAGATCGCGAGCGTGGCGTGTGCCGAGCGCCAGGCCGCCGCGACGTCCGGGTAGCCGTTCGGCGGCACCCACGCCAGCGGCGCCTGCCCGAACCGCTGGGTCATCCAGTAGAGGCCCTCGACGCCCGCGCGGGTGTCGGAGCCCGGAGCCACGCCCAGGGCCCGGGCGGTGGCCACGAAGTTCTCCAGGGGCCGCCGCGTCTTGAGCCCGGTCGCGATCCAGAACTCCTTCGACCGGAAGAGCACGCGCAGCACCGGCGCGATCGCGGTGCCGTGCGCCAGGTACGTGTCGGCGAGCCGCTGCACCAGCCCGTTGGGCGGGGTGTCGCAGACGAACCGGACGGCGAGCTTGCGCGCGATGTTCTTGGCGGTCGACGGGTGGGTGGCCAGATAGGACAGATACTTCTCGCCGACCTCCAGCCCTTTCGACCGGGACGGGTTGGGGTGCTTGAAGCCGAGCACGCGTACCGGGTCGATCCAGTGCCGGCTCGCCTCGTACCGGAACTGGCCGTCGTTGCTGACCGTCCGTCCGGTCATGATGTACGCGCTGTTGCGCACGTCCTTCTCGGTGTAGCCGCCGTCGATGCCGACCGTGTGCAGCTCCAGCAGCTCGCGGCCGTAGTTCTCGTTGACCGAGCGGCGGTCGGAGGCGGCGTTGTCGAGGTACCGCAGCATCGCCGGATGGCGCGCGCTGGCCTTGAGCATGTCGCTGAACGTGCCGAGCGCGTGCTTGCGGATGACGTCGTTGTCGTACGAGGTCCGCACGTCCCAGCCGCCGTCGAAGGGGTTGGTCACGTTGAGGTGGTTGGACCAGAAGTCGACCATCACCTCGAAGAGCTGCCGGTTGCTCCAGAACTGGCGGGCGAGCGTGGCCTGGCCCAGCTCGTACTGTGCCTGCCAGTCGAACTCCTTGACGGTGCGCCGGATCTGGGCCGTCGTCATCCGCACGGTCGGGAACGCTTCGAGCGCCTTCTCGGCGACCGGGTCGTCGATCGTCGCGGGGGCCAGCTGCTGCTCCAGCCACTCGTCGATGCCGGCCTTCGTGGCCGCGTCGACGAGTGCCCGGGTCGGGCCGAAGGTGGCCCGCCGGAGCATGTGCAGGATCGGGTCGCGGCTGAGGAGGTTGGGGCTGGTCGGTATCGCCTTCGCCGCGGCCGCCGCGGCGGCGCTCGCGGTGTCGGCGAGGCCGGCGGCGCCGAGGTCGATGGAGTCGCCCAGCGACTGGGTGTAGCTCGCGTCCCGGTCGGCGAAGGCGCCGGCCTCGCGTGGCGTGCGGGTGGAGGTGGCGGCGTCGCCGAGGGCGGCCGAGATGCCGTCGCCGCCGCCGAGCACGGCGGCCGCGGACCCGACGGCGCCGGTGGCGACCACGCCGGCGCCGAGCCCGATGATCACCTGCCGCCGGTTGCGGACGAGCTTGAGCAGCGTGGGCTCGCCGGCACGGGCCAGTTTGCCGACCCGCGGGCTGAGCGGGTCGTGGACGAGCCTGGCGAGCCGGGGGCCGAGCGGGTCCTGGGCAGCGCGGTGTCGCGACGCGGCACGCCGTTGGGCCATCCCCCACCTCACCTCCGGTCGGACCTTAGATGGGTACGCGTGGCCCGCTCAATGTGCGGTCGTGAATGTTAAGGCGCTCCTAAAGATGCCATTGACAAACTTACGTTCATCACACTACAACCTCCGTGAGAGCGCTCTCAAGCCGCCCGTCCCGTCCCGCGAGAGAGGCCCCATGAAACGACGTGTCCTGCTGTCCCTCACCGCGGTCGCCGTCACCGTAGCGGCCGCGACCGGCACCATCAGCGCAAACGCGGCCGTCCCGGCCACGCCGTCCGGCTGGAGCCTCGCGTGGAGCGACGACTTCAACGGCGCGGCCAACAGCCTCCCGTCGTCCGCCAACTGGATCATCGACACCGGCACGAGCTATCCCGGGGGCCCCGCCAACTGGGGCACCGGCGAGATCCAGACCTACACCAACAGCCCGTCCAACGTGAGCCTGGACGGGTCCGGCAACCTGCGGATCACGCCGATCCGCACCAGTTCGGGCCAGTGGACCTCGGCCCGGATCGAGACCACCCGCAGCAACTTCAAGCCGCCGTCCGGCGGTGTGCTCCGCATCGAGGGCCGCATCCAGATGCCGAACGTGACCGGCGCGCAGGCGTCCGGTTACTGGCCGGCGTTCTGGGCCCTCGGCGCGCCGTTCCGGGGCAACTACTGGAACTGGCCGGGCATCGGCGAGTTCGACATCATGGAGAACGTCAACGGCATCGACTCCGTGTGGGGAGTGCTCCACTGTGGAGTGGCGCCGGGTGGGCCGTGCAACGAGTTCAACGGCATCGGCGCCTCCCGGGCCTGCCCCGGCTCGACGTGCCAGTCCGCCTTCCACACGTACCGTTTCGAGTGGGACGCGAGCGTGAGCCCGCAGCAGCTCCGGTGGTACGTGGACGGCCAGCACTACCACACCGTCACGCAGTCGCAGATCGGTGAGCCGCACTGGACGAACATGACCAGCCACGCCGGGTACTTCATCCTGCTCAACGTGGCCATGGGCGGCGCGTTCCCGAACGGCGTCGCGGGCTCCACCACGCCGACCGCGGCGACGGTCTCCGGCCGGCCGATGCTCGTGGACTACGTGGCCGTCTGGACCCGCGGCGGCGGTGGCAACCCGACCGACCCGCCGACGACCAACCCGCCCGGCAACGGCGGCAGCGCGTACTCGCCGATCCAGGCCGAGGCGTTCAACGCCCAGAACGGCGTGATCGTCGAGGCGTGCAGCGAGGGCGGCCAGAACATCGGCGCGGTCCGCAACGGTGACTGGGTCCGCTTCGACAACATCAACTTCGGCTCGACCCCGGCGCGCGACTTCGTCGCCCGTGTGGCGTCGGGTGCCGGCGCGGGCGTCAGCGGGCTGGTCGAGGTGCGTCTCGACAGCCTGAGCAACCCGCCGATCGGCAGCTTCGCCCTGGCCAACACCGGCGGCTGGCAGAGCTGGCGCACGGTGCCCGGCAACGTCTCCGCGGTGACCGGTACGCACACGGTGTACCTGACCTTCACCAGCGGCCAGCCGAACGACTTCGTCAACGTCAACTGGTTCCACTTCCGCACCTGACCGGTTCGCCTCGGCTCGCCGTTAGGAAGGGCCCCTTCCAAGCGTTAGAACGCTAGGAAGGGGCCCTTCCTAACAACGTTCGTATCGACAAGGGTCTAGACATCTTTAGTTAAGAGTCTTAATAATTGGCCAACTGTCGACGCGCGGGCCTCGGGAGGGACCACATGCGCTTGCGGACTTTGCTGGTCACGGGGGCGGTGACCCTGCTCGGCGGGGTCGCCGCCCTCGTGGTCGTGCCCTCGGCCATGGCCGCCGGGCCGACCGCCACCTTCGTCAAGACCTCCGACTGGGGATCCGGTTGGGAGGGCAGGTACACGATCACCAACGGCGGCTCCACCACGCTCAACGGGTGGGCGGTCGCCTTCGACCTGCCGGCCGGCGCCTCGGTGAGCAGCTTCTGGGACGCCGACATGACGCGTTCCGGGCAGCGGTTCACCTTCCGGAACAAATCCTGGAACGGCACGCTGGCACCCGGCGCCACCGCCTCGTTCGGCCTGATCGGCACGGGCAACGGGTCGCCGGCCAACTGCACGCTCAACGGCGCGTCCTGCGGCGGCGGCACCACACCGACCGACCCGCCGACGACGCCGCCGACGACCAACCCACAGGCGCCGGGCATCCCGGGCAACGTGCGGGTCACCGGCACCACGGGCAGCTCGATCTCGCTGGCCTGGAACGCCTCGTCCGGCACGGTCACCGGCTACCGGGTCTACGAGGGTACGGCGGTGCGCGCCACCGTCACCGGCACCAGCGCGACGATCAGCGGGCTACCCGCCTGCGCCAGCCGCACCTACACCGTCGCCGCGTACAACGGCAACGGCGAGTCGGCGAAGAGCGCACCGGTCAGCGGCACGACCACCGGCTGCTCGACCGGGCCGCTGCCGGCCCACTTCCTGACCGGCTACTGGCACAACTTCGTCAACCCGGCGGTCGAGCTGCGGCTGCGGGACACGCCGGCGGCGTACGACCTGATCGCGGTCGCGTTCGCCGAGGCGACCGCCACACCCGGCGCCGTCACCTTCGCCGTCGACCCGGGCCTGTCCGCCGCGCTCGGCGGCTACAGCGACGCCGACTTCCGCGCCGACATCGCCACCCTGCACGCGCGCGGGAAGAAGGTCATCCTCTCGGTCGGTGGCGAGGCGGGCCGGGTGGCGGTCAACGACGCGGCCAGCGCCACGGCGTTCAGCAACTCGATGTACAACCTCATCACGTCGTACGGCTTCGACGGGGTCGACATCGACCTCGAGAACGGGCTCAACCCGACCTACATGGCGCAGGCCCTGCGGAGCCTGCGCAGCCGGGTGGGCAGCGACATGATCATCACGATGGCGCCGCAGACCATCGACATGCAGAACCCGACGGTGTCGTACTTCAAGCTGGCGCTGGACATCCGCGACATCCTCACCGTCGTCCACACGCAGTTCTACAACTCCGGCTCGATGCTCGGCTGCGACCAGTCGTTCGCGTACTCCCAGGGGACGGTCAACTTCATGACCGCGCTGGCCTGCATCCAGCTGGAGAACGGGCTGCGGCCCGACCAGGTCGCGCTCGGGCTGCCCGCCGGGCCCGGCGCCGCCGGCGGCGGCGTGGTCGCGCCGAGCCTGGTCAACCAGGCCCTCGACTGCCTGGCGAAGGGCACCAACTGCGGCAGCTTCAAGCCGCCGCGCACCTACCCGGGCATCCGCGGCGCGATGACGTGGTCGATCAACTGGGACGTCAGCAACGGCAACCAGTTCGCCAACACGGTCGACCCGCACCTCGCGACCCTGCCCTGACCCCCCACCCCGCATCCGTAAGGAGAATTCCGTGAAACGCTTCCGCAAGGCCGCGGTCGTCGCGGGCCTCGCCGTGGCCGCCCTGGTCGTCGGCGTCGCGCTCGCGCCGTCCGCCTCCGCGGCCACCGCCGCGTTCGTCCGCACGGCGAGCTGGGGCTCCGGCTACGAGGCCCGGTTCACCGTCACCAACAACACCTCGTCGACGATCACCTCCTGGGACGTCGCGTTCGACCTGCCGAGCGGCACGTCCGTCGGCAGCTTCTGGGACGCGGACATGACCCGCTCCGGCCAGCGGTTCACGTTCCGGAACAAGTCGTGGAACGGCACGCTGGCGCCGAACGCGACGGCCTCGTTCGGCTTCATCGCGTCGGGCAACGGCGACCCCACCAACTGTCTGGTCAACGGCGGGTCGTGCTCCGGTGGCCCGGGACCGAACCCGCAGGCACCGTCCACACCCACCAACGTGCGGGTCACCGGTACGACGGCCAACTCGATCTCGCTCGCCTGGAACGCCTCCACGGGCACGGTCACCGGGTACCGCGTCTACGAGGGCACCGCCGTCCGCGCGACGGTCACCGGCACCAGCGCCACGATCAGCGGGCTGCCGGCGTGCGCGTCGCGGTCGTACACGGTGGCGGCGTACAACGCGCAGGGCGAGTCGGCGAAGTCGCCGGCGGTGTCCGGCACGACGACCGGCTGCACGGGCGGCGGCAGCGGCGCCATGGGTGCCGCGCCGTACATCTACTCCTGGGGCAACGTGCCGAACGTGACCACCGTCATGTCGGCCACCGGCGTCAAGTGGTTCACGAAGGCGTTCGTGCTCTCCGGCGGCGGCTGCACGCCGTCGTGGGACGGCAACCGGCCGATCAACAACTCCAGTGACGCGGCGCAGATCGCGGCCATCCGCGCGGCCGGCGGCGACATCATCCCGTCGGTCGGCGGCTGGAGCGGCAACAAGCTCGGCCCGAACTGCTCGTCGGCGTCGGCGCTGGCCGGGGCCCTGCAGCAGGTGATCAACGCGTACAACCTCAAGGCCATCGACATGGACGTCGAGAACTCCGACGAGTTCGAGAGCGAGGTCGTCCAGGACCGCATCCTCGGCGCGCTGAAGATCCTCAAGCAGAACAACCCGAACCTGAAAACGATCATCACCATCCCGACGGGCACCTCCGGCCCGACGTGGTGGGGCACCCGGCTGATCAACCAGGGAGCGGCGCTCCAGGCCAACGTGGACGTCTGGACGATCATGCCGTTCAACTTCGGCGGCGGCGCCGACATGTACGCCGCGACCGTCTCCGCGTCGGAGGGCCTGAAGAACGCGCTGAAGACGGCGTTCGGCTGGTCGGACGCCGTGGCCTACAGCCACATGGGCATCTCGGGCATGAACGGTCGCTCGGACCAGAACGAGATCACCACGCCGGCACAGTGGACGTCCATCCGGGACTGGGCGGAAGCCCGCGGCCTCGCGCGGCTCGCGTTCTGGTCGGTGAACCGGGACCGCCCGTGCCCCGGCGGCCCGCTCAGCTCCGACTGCTCGAGCATCGCCCAGAGCGACTGGGAGTTCACCCGCATCACGGCACAGTTCGGCTGACCGCGGGCCCCGACGAAGGAAGGGCCCCTTCCTCACGCCCAGGCGTGAGGAAGGGGCCCTTCCTTCTGGCCGGTCAGCGGTTGAGGGCTCGCTGGCGGCGGCGCTTGCGGACCTTCTTGACCGCCCACATCACGATCGTCGCCGCGACGGCGGACAGGATCGCGATGTCGAACCAGCGGGCGTACTCGTCGACCTGCTGCCAGCGCGTGCCCAGGGCGAAGCCCGCGCCGACGAACAGCGAGTTCCAGACGCCGCTGCCCAGCGTGGTGAAGGCGACGAAGCGACCCAGCGGCATGTGGTTGGCGCCGGCCGGGATGGAGATCAGGCTGCGTACGACGGGAACACAGCGGCCCAGCAGCACGGCGAGGTCGGCGTGGCGCTCGAACCACCGGTCGGCCTTCTCCAGGTCGTCGGTGTCGACCAGCGGGAGGCGGTCCAGCCAGCGCTTGAGGCGGTCCTCCCCGAGGGCGTGGCCGAGCCAGTAGAGCACCAGCGCGCCGACCACCGAGCCCGCGGTGGCCGCGAGGATCACCAGGGGAAGGCTCATGCTGCCCTCGCCGGACAGGTAGCCGGCCATCGTCAGCACCAGTTCGCTCGGCACCGGCGGTATCAGGTTCTCGAGCGCGACGAGCAGGCCGACGCCCGGCGCGCCGAGGGAGTCGATGACCCCCGCGATCCACCCGCTCAACCCGCCAAGATCGCGAGGATCGCCTTCCGCCGCCAGTGCCATGCCTCATCTCCTCCGGTCAGGGATTCTGTGATTCCTACCCGAGCAACCTGGAAACATGCTGAGCGGTCCATCGCCATGTGAACTCGTGTTTGATCTTCCGGGTACGGAGGTATACCCGCTCTCCATGAGCGACCGCTGGTACCAGAAGGCCGTGATCTACTGCCTGGACATCGACACCTTTCAGGACTCGGACGGGGACGGCGTCGGTGACATACGCGGGCTGATCGGCCGGCTCGACTACCTGGCGCGGCTCGGCGTGACCTGCCTCTGGCTGCATCCGATCCACCCCACGCCGGGCCTCGACGACGGGTACGACGTGACCGACTTCTACGGGGTCGACCCGCGGATCGGCACGCTCGGTGACTTCGCGGAGCTGCTGCACCAGGCCGACGACCGGGGCATCAAGGTGATCATCGACCTGGTCGTCAACCACACCTCCGACCAGCATCCCTGGTTCCGGTCGGCGCGGTCGTCGCCGGACTCGCCGTACCGGGACTGGTACGTCTGGAGCGACACCGAGCCGCCCAACCGCAAGCAGGGCATGGTCTTCCCGGGTGAGCAGGAGGAGACCTGGAGCTACGACCGCACCGCCAAGGCCTGGTACTACCACCGGTTCTACAAGTTCCAGCCGGACCTCAACTTCGCCAACCCGGCGGTGCGCGAGGAGATCAAGCGGATCGTGTCGTTCTGGCTCCAGCTCGGCGTGGCCGGGTTCCGGCTGGACGCGGCGCCGTTCATCATCGAGCTGACCGGGCCGGGCGACCCGAACCCGCCCAAGGACTTCGCGTTCCTCACCGAGCTGCGCCAGCACGCGCAGTGGCGACGGGGCGACGCCGTGCTGCTGGCCGAGGCCAACGTGGAGCCCGCCCAGCTCGTCGACTACTTCGGCGACGGAGGCGGCGCGAACGGTCGTATCCACATGCTCTTCGACTTCATGCTCAACGGTCGGCTCGTGCTGGCTCTCGCGCGCGAGGACCCGGAGCAGCTGATCGACGCGCTTCGGGACACGCCGAAGCTGCCCGGCGGCGGGCAGTGGGCCACCTTCCTGCGCAACCACGACGAGATCGACCTGTCGCGGCTGACCACCGAGCAACGGCAGCAGGTGTACGAGGCGTTCGGCCCCGACGAGGACATGCGGCTGTACGGCCGGGGCATCCGGCGCCGGCTCGCCCCGATGCTGGGCAACGACCGCCGCCGGATCGAGCTGGCCTACGCCCTGCAGTTCTCCCTGCGCGGCACGCCGGTGATCCGCTACGGCGAGGAGATCGGCATGGGTGAGGACCTCGCGCTGCCGGGGCGGCAGGCCATCCGTACCCCGATGCAGTGGTCGACGCTGCCCAACGGCGGCTTCTCCAGCGCGCCGGCGGAGAAGCTGATCCGCCCGGTCATCTCCGGCGGTGACTTCGGGTACGAGACGGTCAACGTGACCGCGCAGCGCCAGGATCCCGACTCGCTGCTGTCCTGGTTCGAACGGATGATCCGGACGCTGCGCGAGGCACCCGAGGTCGGCGCCGGCTCGTGCACCCACGTCGACGTGCCGGTGCCGGCCGGCGTGCTGGCCCACCGCGCGGACGGCCCGACCGGCTGCATGCTGTTCCTGCACAACCTGGGCCGCGGCGACGTCACGGTCGACCTCGGCAAGCTCGCCGGCGAGGCCGAGCACCCCAACGACGTCCTCGCCGACCAGGAGTACCCGCCGGTCGGCGACCTCTCCGCGCTGCGCCTCGCCGGCTACGGCTACCGCTGGATCAGGATCAGGCGGGTGGCCTAGGGTCGTGGTCAGGCGAGCGACGAGGAGGTCGGGATGGCGGAGCGGGTGGCGATCGTCACGGGTGCGGCGCGCGGGATCGGCGCGGCGACGGCGCGGCGGCTGGCGGCCGACGGGCTGGCGGTCGCGGTGGTCGACCTGGACGTGACCGCCACGCGATCCACTGTGGAGGCCATCACCGGCGCGGGCGGCCGCGCCGTCGGCATCGGCGCCGACGTCTCCGACCGGCAGCAGGTCGACGCCGCGGTGGCGCGGGTCGCGGCCGAGCTCGGCCCGCCGACCGTGCTCGTCAACAACGCCGGTGTGATCCGCGACAACCTCCTGTTCAAGATGACCGACGACGACTGGGACACGGTCATGTCGGTGCACCTGCGCGGTGCGTTCCTGATGTCGCGGGCGGCGCAGGCCCACATGGTCGAGGCGAAGTGGGGCCGCATCGTCAACCTGTCGAGCACGTCGGCGCTCGGCAACCGCGGCCAGGCCAACTACGCCGCGGCGAAGGCGGGCCTGCAGGGCTTCACCAGGACACTGGCGATCGAGCTGGGCCGCTACAACGTCACCGTCAACGCGGTGGCGCCGGGCTTCATCGAGACCGAGATGACCGCGGCGACCGCGGCGCGGATGGGCGTCGACTTCGAGGCGTTCAAGAAGGCCAGCGCGGAGCAGATCCCGGTGCGCCGCGTCGGCCAGCCCGACGACGTCGCCCACACCATCGCGTTCCTCTGCGGCGAAGGCGCCGGCTTCGTCAGCGGCCAGGTGATCTACGTCGCCGGCGGCCCCACCAACTAGCTGGCGACCGCCTTGCGGCGGCCGGCGTAGCGGAGCCAGAGCAGGCCGACGACGGGCAGGACGAGCGGGACGTAGCCGTAGCCGCGGCCGAAGTCCGTCCAGACCGTGTCGTCGGGAAACGCCGCCGTGTCGAAGACGGTGAGCAGGCCCACCGCCACCACGCCGGCCAGCTCGATCGAGCAGCTGACCAGGGCGACCCGGCGCGAGGTGGTGCCACCGCGGGCCAGCGCCACCGTGGCCACGATGTAGACCACCGCGGCGAACGCCGACAGCAGGTAGGCCAGCGGCGCCTCGGAGAACTTCGTCGCGATCTGCACCGCCGCCCGGGCACTCGCCGAGAGGGCGAAGATGCCGTAGACGGCGATGAGCACGCGTCCCGGGCCCTTGCCCAGCGCTCGCTCAGCCACTGGTCACCACCTGCCACGTCTGGTGCAATCGCAACACCAGCACCGGAACGGTCAGACACACCACCAGCACGATCACCGAGCCCCAGCGGGTCGGCTCCAGTCGGGCCAGCAGCGCGCCGAGCGGCGGCAGGCACAGCACCGTCACCACGTAGCCCAGGAACGTCACCGAACTCGCCGGCCGGTCGCCGCCGGCCACCGCGATCGCCGCGGCGACCAGCAGGACGACCAGCGCCACCTCCACGAGGGCCAGCCCGATCAGCTGAAGGCGGTCCGGCGCGCGGTCGCGCACCGCGGCGACCAGGGCCCAGACACCGGCCAGCAGCGACAGGACGATGACGATGGCGGACAGGGTGCCGTTCACGGGCACACGGTACTCGCCGAGGCTGTGCGGCTGGTCATGGGGCAGACTGTCGCCATGTCGCTCCGCTTCGGCCTCTTCGGCACCGGCCCGTGGGCCCGGGCCGTGCACGCCCCAGGGATCGCCGCCCACCCGGACGCCACGCTCGTCGGTGTCTGGGGCCGGGATCCCGCCAAGGCCGCCGCCGTCGCCGGCGAGTTCGGGGCTGCGGCGTACGACGACGTCGACGCGCTGCTGGCCGACGTCGACGCGATCGCGGTGGCGCTGCCGCCGGACGTGCAGGCCGAGATCGCCCGGCGGGCCGCGCGGGCGGGCCGGCACCTGCTGCTCGACAAGCCGCTCGCGCTCACCGCCGAGGCGGCCGACCGGTTGGTGGACGAGGTCGAGGCCGCGGCCGTCTCGTCGGTGGTCTTCTTCACCAACCGCTTCCAGCCCAACGTCGACGCGGCCCTCGCCGAGGCGGTGGCGACCGGCGGCTGGCACGGCTCCCGGACCCACTTCTTCGGTTCGATCTTCCAGCCGGGAAACCCGTACGGCGCGTCGCCGTGGCGCCGCGAGCACGGCGGGCTCTGGGACGTCGGGCCGCACGCGCTCTCGCTCGTGCTGCCGGTGCTCGGACCCGTGGCGGAGGTGTCCGCTATGGAGGGTCCGCGCGCGACGACGCACCTGCTGCTCCGCCACGATCGCGGCGCGGTGAGCACGATGGCGCTGTCGGTCGACGCGCCACCGGCGGCGGCGGGCAGCGAGGTCACGCTGTACGGCGAGAGCGGCACGTTCCCGGTGCCGCGCGGCGACGGCGACCGCGTCGACGCGTTCGGCCTCGCCATCACCCGCCTCGCGGCCGGCATCGGCACCAGGCCGCCCCACGACGTCGGCGTCCACTTCGGACGGGACGTGGTCGCCGTGCTGGCCGCCGCCGAACGCGCTCGCGCCGCCGGGACCGTGACGCCGGTCTAGGCCAACAGGACGCCGCGGACGTAGGCGGCCTGGCCCACGTGCTGGAGGTCGTCGCCCAGGACGCTGACGAGGCGGACACCCATCGTGACCGGTGGGTCCCAGGAGCGGTCGACGATCCGGCTGAGGTCCTCCTCGGTGACGGCCTCGAGCAGCGCCGCCGTGCGCGCGTGCACCGCCTCGTAGTAGTCGACCAGCACCTTGCCGCTCTCCGGCCGTACTGCGAGCACCTGCTCGGGGCCGTGCGCGTACCCGGTGTCGTCGGGGTCGGCCGCCAGGCCGAACCGCGGGGCCCACGGCCCGGTCACCCAGATCTGCTCGTCGCCGATCAGCTCGGCCACGTGGTCGTCCTGGATGCGGGTCAGGTGCCAGACCAGCCACCCGACGGTGTTGGCACCCGGCGCCGGTGGCCGGCGCAGCTGCTCGGCGTCGAGCCCCGCGACCGCGGAGCGGACGAGGGCGGGCAGCCGGCCGAAGGCGTCACTCAACAGCTCGTTGACGTTCACCCGAACCATCATGCCCGCGGTTCGTTAGCGCCGGCGCGTGACGGACGAACCTTCCATCGATCGCTGGATTGGAAGGGCCCCTTCCTAACGCCCAGGCGCTAGGAAGGGCCCCTTCCAATCGCCACCGTGTCGGGTCACACCGCGACGATCGTGATCAGCGACCCCGCCCGGCGCAACGCGCTGACACCCGCGATGTGGCGGCGCCTGCCGGCGCTGCTCGACGAGGCGGCCGCGAAGGAGACGATCGACCTCGCCGTCGCCGGCCGCCCGTCGGCGGAGCGGGAGGCGTTCTGGCAGGCCGAGATGCACCGCGCCGGCGAGGCCGTCGAGGGCGTCGCCGCCTTCCTGGACCGCCGCCCCGCCACCTTCACCTGGAACCCGTGACGCCGGCACCCGGCGCCGCCGGCGCTGATCTACGATGGCGCGCGACGAGTCCGCCGGCGGCACACGGGAGGCGAGATGACCGTTGCCACGGCGGCGACCGCGCCGGTGGCGACCGGACAGCGCGCGCGCCTGGCCGCCTGGTTCCGGCGCGACGGTGGGGTCGCGCTCGCGGCGTTCGCGATCGCGCAGGCGGGCCTGCTCTTCTGGTGGGCGGCGAACTTCCCGGGCCTGTTCAGCCCTGACTCGCTCGACTACATCTGGCAGTCCACCACCGGCAACTGGAGCAACCACCACTCCGTGCCCTACACCGCGCTGGTCTGGCTCTCGCTCCAGCTCACCGGCGGCGTCGCGGCCCTCACGCTGGGGCAGACGGTGGCGATGGCGGCCGGGGTCGCGTACGTGCTGACGGGCCTGCGCCGGGTGGGTGTGCCGGCCGGCGCGGTGCTGCCGGCCGCCGCCCTGCTGGTCGCGCTGCCGCCGGTCGGCACGTTCTTCGCCTGCGTCTGGAAGGACGTCGGCTTCGTCATCGCGGCGACCTGGCTGCTGGGCACACTCGTCCGCCTGGTCGCGGCCACACCGGAGCGCCGGCGCGGCGCGCTCGTCTGGCTCTTCGGGGCCGAGGCGGTGCTCCTCGCGGTCTTCCGCCAGAACGGCTTCCTCGTCGTGGCGTTCGTGGCCCTGGTCGCCTCCATCGTGCTGGCCGGTGCCCGCGTCCGGGTCGGGCTCGCCGGCCTGGTCGCGATCGTGGCGGCGTTGGGCCTGAACATGGTGGCGCTCCCGGCCATCGGTGTGAAGAACGGGTTCGCCGGGGTCTCGGTGGAGGCGTTCGCCGGCGACATCGCCGTCGCGTACCGCCACCGTCCGGAGACCTTCACCGACGCGGACCGCGCGGTGCTGACCTCCGTCGCCCCAATGTCGGTCTGGGCGGAGACCGGCACGTGCCTGAGCACGGACACCACGGTCTACCACCCGGAGTACGACCGGGACGCTGCGATCAGCCAGAGCGACGCCCTCGTCGACGTCTGGTGGCGCGTCGTACGGCGCATGCCGGGCGAGGTGCTGGCGACCCGCTGGTGTCGCGGGTCGATCGCCTGGAGCGTGGCGTCGACGCCGGGCCTGTCGCGCAATCCCAACCCGTGGAGCGCGAAGACCTACCTGGCCCGGGACGCGCGGATGGCGCAGACGCCGTACCGGAGCGCCGTGGTCTCCAAGCCCCTCGACCCCACCGTGTACCGGCTGGCCCAGGACGGCATGGCGCTCGCCAACCGCCGCGGGCTCGAATGGCTCACCTGGCGCGGCGCGACGCTCGCGTACGTCGCGTACGCGGTCGTCGGGTTCGCGGCGTGGCGCCGCCGCCAGCCCCTGCTGCTCCTGCTGGTCACGCCGGTCGCGGCGGTGCAGCTCTCCGTGCTGGCGGTCAACAACGTGCAGGCGGCCCGTTACATGGCCGTCCCGTACGTCCTCGGCGTGCTCCTGCTGCCCCTGCTCTTCGTGCGCCGGCCGGCGGGGTCACCGGCCGTCGAGGTAGGCGAGGACGGCTAGCACGCGGCGGTTGTCGTCGTCGGAGGGTGCCAGGCCCAGCTTGCCGAAGATGCTCGCGGTGTGCTTGCCGACCGCGCTCTCGCTGAGGAACAGCCGCTGGCCGATCGCCGCGTTGGAGCGGCCCTCGGCCATGAGCTCCAGCACCTCGCGCTCGCGCGGCGTGAGGCGGGCCAGCGACGGCGCCGGGCCGGCGGCGAAGAGCTTGGCGATCACGTCCGGGTCGAGCGCCGTGCCGCCGGCCGCGACCCGGCGGACCGCGTCGACGAACTGCTCGGCGTTGAACACGCGGTCCTTGAGCAGATAGCCGATGCCGCCGGTGCCGTCGGCCAGCAGCTCCCGCGCGTAGAGGCGCTCGACGTGCTGGGAGAGCACGAGGACCGGCAGGCCGGGCACCTCGCGGCGGGCCGCCAGCGCCGCCTGCAGCCCCTCGTCCGTCTGGGTCGGCGGCAGCCGGACGTCGACCACGGCGACGTCCGGCCGCAGGTCGAGCAGCGCGCGCAGCAGGTCGGGGCCGTTGTCGACCGCCGCCACCACGTCGAACCCGTGCGCGCTCAGGAGCTGCTGGAGCCCCTCCCGGAGGAGGTAGAGGTCCTCGGCGAGGACAACCCGCACGGCACCTCCAGCGTCACGGTCGTCGGTCCCCCCGCGGGACTGACCACCTGGACAGTACCGTCGAAGGCCGCGAGCCGGTGCCGGGTGCCCCGCAGGCCGCTGCCGCCCGCCGGGTCGGCGCCGCCGCGGCCGTCGTCGTGGACGACCACGGTGAGCACCCCGCGGGCGTGGTGGACGCGCACCGACGCGGCCGTCGCGCCGGCGTGCTTGGCGACGTTGACGAGCAGCTCGCTGACCGCGAAGTAGACGGCCGCCTCGACGGGCTCCGGCGGGCGGCCGGACAGGTCCGACTCGACCGAGGTGGGGGTCGGCGAGTCCAGCGCCAGCGCTCGTACCGCCTCGACCAGGCCGCGTTCGGCGAGCACCGGCGGGCGGACGCCGCGTACCAGGTCGCGCAGCTCCGCCAGGGCCTTGGCCGTGCTGTCCCGGGCGTCGGCGACCAGGCGCCGGGCGGAGGCCGGGTCGGTCTCGATGAGCTGGTCGACGGCTCCCAGCGCCAGCCCGACCGCGACCAGCCGGCCCTGCGCGCCGTCGTGCAGGTCGCGCTCGATCCGGCGCAGCTCGGCCGCCTGGGCGGAGGTGGCGTCCTCCCGGCTCTCGGTCAGCTGGGCGACCCGCAGGGCCAGCCGGGCCTTGGCCGTCGGCGCGAGCAGCAGCGCCGTCCACCGGCCGTGCCACCGGAGCGCGAGCGGTGCGAAGAGCGCGCCGGCGATCACCATCGCGAGGCCGGCCAGGAGCGCGAGCACCGGGCGGCCGGCCAGGATCGGCAGCGCCGGCGGATCGGGCGGGTCGAAGAGCCGCACCACGGCGGGCACCACCACGCCGACGAAGCCGAAGCCGACAGCGCCGGCCGACGCGGCGAGCAGCGCGCCGCCGGCGATGGGGTCCGCCACCGTCCAGGCGACGTCCCGCCAGGTCGCCGGGTCGTGCCAGATCCAGTCGAGCCGCTGGTGGAACCGGGCCCAGCCGGGCGTCTTGTAGAGGTGGTCGCCGACCGCGTAGAGGCCGTCGGGCCGTCGCGGCGGCAGCGCCGGCTCCGGGCGGTACGGAGTCTGGACCGGGACGCCGGACCACCGCTCGGCCAGGTCGCGCCGCATCGCGGTCACCCGCCGGGTCCAGCTCGCCACCACCGGGAGCACCATCACGGCGCCGCCGGCGCACAGCACCAGCGCCGTGACCGAGAGCGCGGCGAGACCGGCGGTCACGGCGGTCAGACCCGCCAGGGCCAGCAGGCGTACGAGGACGAGGAAGCGCCGCCCGAGCCACACCTTGAGCGACCCTGCTCCGGGCCCGGCCGGCCCGAGTGCCCGGCGCGTCCAGGCGTCGTGCGCGCGGACGAGCGCGGGTGCCACGGCGACGCCGGCGACGGCGAGCGCCAGCCCCGGCGCGATCCAGAGCGGCCCGCGCGTCACGGCGAGCAGCGGCCCGCCGGCGAGGAGCGCGGCGGGGCCGAACCCGAGGACGCCGCCGACCACGGGGTTGACCAGCATCCAGCCGTAGTCCCGCCACGTCGCCGGGTCGCCGAGCGACCAGTCGAGGTACAGGTACTGGTGCGGCCAGAACGGCGAGCGGTAGAGCCGGCGGTCGTGCCGGTAGCGGCCGTCGGCCTCGCGCGGCGGCGGGGCCGGGCGGGACCGGTACGGCACCGGCACGCCGAGGCTTCGCCGCACGAGGTTGGTGACCGCGCGCATCCGTACGAACGGCCACGGCAACAGGAAGACCATTCCCAGCCCGAAGCCGGGCACGAGCAGCGCCGTGTGCGCCGCCAGCAGGAGGGCCGACACGACCGCCCAGCCGCCCCGGGCCAGCCCCTGGACGACCGCGCGCAGTCCCCGTGTCATGCCGACCAGTGTCGCCGACCGGGCCGGCTCCGGGGAGTGTGCCCAGCCGGGTGTAGCTGGCCCCACCCCACCGGGTAGCTGCGCACATTCCCGGACCCCGATCGCGTTCCTAGCGTTTTCGGCATGACACCAAGCGCGCTCCGGCTGACCGGACTGACGAAGCGGTACGGGGACACGACCGCCGTGGACCGCATCGACCTGACCGTCGCAGCCGGTTCCTTCTTCGGCCTCGTGGGGCCGAACGGCGCCGGCAAGACCACCGCCCTCTCGATGGCCGTCGGGCTGCTGCGTCCGGACGCCGGCACCGCCGAGATCTTCGGCACCGACGTCTGGCGGGCCCCGGTGGCGGCGAAGCGGCTCGTCGGCGTGCTCCCCGACGGCATGGCGATGACCGAGCGGCTGACCGGCCGCGAGATGCTGACCTACCTCGGCCGCCTGCACGGGCTCCCGGCCGCGGTCGTCGCGGAGCGGGTCGACGAGCTCCTCACGGTCCTCGACCTCGACGGCGCCGGCCGGACGCTGATCATGGGCTACTCGGCCGGCATGCGCAAGAAGATCGGCCTCGCCGCCGCCCTGCTGGCGGCACCCCGGCTGCTGGTGCTGGACGAGCCGTTCGAGGCCGTCGACCCCGTCTCCGCGCGCACGATCCGCGCGATCCTGCGCCGGTTCGTCGCCGGTGGCGGCTCGGTGGTGCTCTCCAGCCACGTGATGGCGCTGGTCGAGCAGCTCTGCGACACGGTCGCGGTGATGCACGAGGGCCGGGTCGTCGCGGCGGGCCCGATCGACGGCGTCCGCGGCGGCCGGAGCCTCGACGAGGTCTTCGTCGAGCTGGTCGGCGCGCGCGGCGCCGGGGAGGAGGAGCTGTCGTGGTTGGCGTCCTGATGGCGATGAAGTGGTCGATCGTGCGCCACTCGTTCACCGGCGGCAAGGCGGCGCAGACGGTCACCGGGCTGGTCGCCGGCCTCGCCGCCGCCGCGGCGACGCTCTGGTTGGTCACCGGCAGTGGCCGCCCCGGCGACGCGCTGCTGGTGACGACGGCGTCGTGGCTGCTGGGCTGGATCGTCGGCCCGATGATGGGCGGGGCCGACCCGGGGCTGCGCCGCGAGCACCTGCAGCTCGTGCCGCTGACCGACCGGCAGCGCGCGGCGGGCCTCCGCGGTGCCGCGCTGGTCGCGGTGGGACCGGCGGTCACGCTGGTCGCCGGCGCGTCCCTCGTCTGGTACGGCCTGCGCCACGGCCCCGCCGCCACCGCGGTCTCGGCGCTGGCGCTGGCGCTGTTCCTGCTGATGCTCGTCGCCCTGGCCAACCTGGTGGTGAGCGCCGTCGGCCGGGTGGTGGACAGCCGGCTGAGCGCCGCCCTCATGGCCGTACCCTGGGGCGTGATCGTCTGCCTGGGTGCCCAGGGCTGGTGGTCGTGGCCGCCGTCGCGGGCGGCCCCGGCGCGGCCCTGCCGGCTCCGGTCGCGGCGGTGCTGCGCGCCGCCCCCTCGGGCTGGCCGGTGGTGGCGGTCGAGGCCGCGGACCGGGGCGACTGGGGGCTGGTGGCCGCCACCGTGGCGGGTCTGGCCGCGGTCGCCGCCGCCGCCCTCACGCTCTGGGCCGTGCTGCTTCGCCGCCCGGTGGCCCGGGCGGTGGTCCGCGGCCGCCGTGACGGGTCATGGCGGCCCGCGACCGCCCTCGGCGCGGTGGTCGGCAAGGAGGTGCGGACGTGGAGCCGTGACCTGGTACGGATTCACTTCCTCGCGTTCTGCCTGGTGTACGCGGTCACCTACGCCCTGCTGCCGCTCCTCATCGACGTCACCGACTACCTGCCGCTCACGGGCGTGTTCGCCGTGGCCCTGGCCGTCGGCAGCAGCGCGCACCTGCACAGCTCGGACGGCACCGCCCTGTGGCAGACCCTGATGCTGCCCGGCTCCGTCCGGGCCGACATCCGCGGCCGCCAGCTCGCCTGGCTCCTGGTCGTGACCCCGCCGGCCGTCCTGTTGACGGTGGCCGGCGTCGCCTGGCACGGCGAGGCCCGCCTGGCGGCGTGGGCGACCGGCCTGCTGCCGGTGGTCCTCGGCGCCGGCGCCGGCCTGCTCGTCCTCATGTCGGTGCGGATGCCGATCCGGATGGCCGACCCGCACCGCCGCGGCAGCAACCCGGGCTCCGACGGCGGCGGCATCTCCGGCCTGGTCTGGCTGGCGCTGCTGGGCCTGGTGGTCCTGACCTCGCCCGTCCTCACGCTGCTGGTCCTCGGCACCGTCCGGGACAGCGCGCCGCTGCTCTGGCTGGCCACGCCGGCCGGCGCGGTGCTCGGCGGCCTGCTGGCGTGGGGCCTCGGCCGGCTGGCCGCCGGCCACCTCAGCCGGCGCGGGCCGGAGCTGCTGGCCAAGCTCGGCACGGCCTGAAGCGAAGGAAGGGCCCCTTGTTAACGCCTAGGCGTTAACAAGGGGCCCTTCCTTCGCTTCAGGCGAGTGGCGGTCAGGTGGTGGCGGGGGTGGGCTCGTTGCCGGTCGGAGCCGGCGTCCCGGGCTCGGCGGACGCCGTGCCCGAGCCCGGCGGGGTCAGGACGTTGTCGATCATGTAGATGGTGGCGTTCTTCGTCTGGATGTTGCCGCAGACGATCTTGGCCGTGTTGTTGACGGTGAAGTCCTCGTCGCTGCCGGTCACCGTCAGGTCGGAGCCCTCCATCGTCCGGTGCGTACCCGCGAGGTCGTTCTGGGTCAGCCGCTGCTCGACGACGTGGTACTGCACGGTCTTGGTCAGCTGGGACTTGTCGGCCAGCAGCGAGTTGAGCTGGGACTGGCCGAGCTTGTTGAAGGCGTCGTTGGTCGGCGCGAACAGGGTGATGTTCTGCGCGTTGTTGAGGGTGTCCGTGAGGCCCGCGGTCTTGATGGCGGTGCTCAGCGTCGAGAGCTGCGGGTTGCTGTTGATCGCGGTCGCCACGGGCTGCGAGCTCATGCTCTCCAGGCTGCCGGCGCCGGAGCTGGGCAGCGACGAGCATCCGGGACCGAAGGCCTGGCCCGCGGCACCCGCCGTCGCGGTGCCGGTCGGCTGCGCGCCGGGGCTGCCCGTCGTGCCGCCCGTGGGCGACGCTTCGCCCGTCGCCGTCGCGCCGTCGGTGGGCTGAAGGGCGGTGGACGGGTTCGCGTCCGAGCCGCACGCCGCCATGGCGACCGCCATCGCGACGGCCGTGGCGGCGAGACCTGCTGTCCGGAAGACACGCATGGTTTTGAGATCCCTTCATGTCGCTTTTAAGTGCTTTACACCAGATTGGTACCAGCATTCGCGAACC
>Ga0164243_10003879_pt1 | contig 23688 bp, 14 predicted proteins | sample OricompcompostOP_FD_108781 | JGI IMG/M metagenome (GOLD analysis project Ga0164243, IMG submission 108781) | Organic Plus compost microbial communities from Emeryville, California, USA - Original compost - Organic plus compost (OP) | ecosystem: Engineered > Solid waste > Mixed feedstock >...
CCCATGTCCGACGAGATGATTGCCGGCGACTATGAATACCAGACCGGCTTTCAGATCATGGAAGCGTTGCAGCAGCGGGGCCTTACCTACCAGGACGTGGAAATGATCCTCGTGGGCAACCATGCCCCCTTCACCTGGGGCAAAACCGCCGCCAAAGCGGTGTACAACAGCGCCGTATTGGAATCCATCGCGCAAATGGCGCAGCTTACTGAAAGCATCAATGGCAATGCGCCGCGACTGAAAGATGCCCTTATTCGTAAACACTTTGAACGTAAACACGGACCTAATTCCTACTACGGTCAATAAATTCATACGTTATGATCAACCTGAAAACACTCGAACTCTGGTTCATTACAGGCAGCCAGCACCTCTATGGAGAAGAAACACTGAAGCAGGTAGCTGCGCACAGCCAGGAAATTGCCGCTTCATTAAGTAACGATAAACGTATGCCCGTTACCGTGGTGTACAAACCGGTGGTGACCACCCCGGAAGAAATTTATAACGTTTGCATGGAAGCCAGCGTGAGCAAAAACTGCATCGGGGTGATCACCTGGATGCATACCTTCTCGCCGGCGAAGATGTGGATACGCGGCCTGAAAGCTTTGTCCAAGCCGATTTGCCACCTGCATACCCAATACAACCGGGACATCCCGTGGCAGTTCATTGATATGGACTTTATGAACCTCAACCAGAGCGCCCATGGCGACCGTGAGTTCGGGTTTATGATGAGCCGCATGCGGATGAACCGTAAAGTAATCACCGGCCACTGGCAGGATGCCGACGTGCTGGAAGAACTGGGCGCATGGGCCCGCGTCGCGGCCGGCTGGCACGACTGGCAGGGCGCGCGTTACGTACGCTTCGGCGATAACATGCGCTTTGTAGCCGTAACCGATGGGGATAAAGTGGAAGCGGAATCCGTTTTCGGTTTCTCCTGCAACACCCACGGCATCGGTGACCTCGTACAGGTGATCAACCAAATCGGCGATGGGGAAGTAGACGGCCTCGTGAAAGAATACGCGGACGCCTACACGATTTCAGGCAACCTCCTCATGGACCCTGCCCTGCGCGACGCCGCCAGGATAGAGCTGGGTATGAAAGCCTTCCTGGAAGCGGGTAATTATAAAGGCTTCTCTGATACCTTCGAGGACCTGCACGGCATGGTGCAGCTGCCGGGTATTGCCGTACAGCGACTCATGCAAGCCGGATACGGCTTTGCCGGCGAGGGCGACTGGAAAACCGCTGCCCTCGTACGCGCCATGAAGGTAATGGGCCATGGACTGCCAGGCGGTAACTCCTTCATGGAAGATTATACCTATCATTTTGAGCCGGGCAATGAAATGGTGCTGGGTGCGCACATGCTGGAAATCTGCGCTTCCATTGCCACCGGTAAGCCTTCCTGCGAAAAGCATCCGCTGGGCATCGGCGGCAAGGCGGACCCAGTGCGCCTCGTGTTCAATGTAGCGCCGGGCCAGGCGCTGAACGCCTCCCTCGTGGATATGGGCAACCGCTTCCGCCTGGTGGTAAATGAAGTAGAGGCCGTAGCGCCGCCAAGAGAGCTGCCGCAGCTGCCGGTAGCGCGCGTGCTGTGGAAACCTTATCCTGACATGAAAACCGCCTGCACCTCCTGGATACTGGCCGGAGGGGCGCATCATACCTGCTATAGCCAGAATGTGACTTCCTCACAGCTGCAGGACTTTGCCGGTATTGCCGGCATTGAAATGCTGCTGATCGATGAGGATACGCAGCTGCGGCAGTTTGAGAATGAGATCAGGTGGAATGATGCGAGCTATCGCTAGGATCAGCGCGGTATTTTCCCCGCAAAACCGCCTTGCAGGCTTAACCTCGCAAGGGATAGTAATAGCGGGCTTTATCTTTTCTTAAAAGAACATAAGGCAGGTCTTTGCGATCTTAAAATCCTTAGCCGCTCTGCGAGAAACAACTCGCCGCCACCGGCAAAATATTTTATCATCTTCCCGTGAAGCAATCACTTATCTTTGTTTCATGGGAAGATGATCCCTTTTTAATTCAGTTATGAAAAAATACTCACAACAAACCAGGATGCTCCTGGCAGTGGACTGTATTATATTCGGATTTGACGGGCAGGATCTCAAGCTGTTACTTATCCAGCGGGGATTCCAACCTAAGAAAGGAGAGTGGAGCCTGGTAGGCGGGTTCGTACAACCAGACGAAAGCGCTGATGCGGCCGCAGCGAGGATTCTCAAAAAGCTTTCCGGCCTCGACGGGATTTACATGGAGCAGCTCCATACCTTCAGCGACCCCGGGAGGGATACTGTAGAACGCACGGTGTCTGTAGCTTACACTGCGCTCATTGACCTCCAGAAATTCAAGCAGCACCTGCATGAAGATTTCCACGCGGTATGGTTTCCTATCAATCAGCACCCTGAACTGATCTTCGACCACCAGCAGATGGTGGATAAGGCCAAGGAGCAGCTGCGCTATAAAGCGGCCCTGCACCCCTTATTGCTGGAACTGATGCCGGCGAAATTCACCATCCCGCAGCTGCAGCAATTGTATGAGTCGGTATATAACCAGGAATTTGACAAGGGGAACTTCTCCCGGAAGATATTGTCCACCAAACTGCTGGTAAAGCTGGCGGACAAGGACAAACTGAACTCCAAGAAAGGCGCGTTCTATTACCGGATAGACCGGAAGCGCTATGATGCCAACAGGCAGGCTTTTCTGAACTTTGTACCTGATCCTAAAATTTAGGATCAGGTTTTAATTATTCTGCCATGGTGGGCAGGCCACCGGCATAGTATTTCAATTCGATAATGCCATTGGGAATCGCTTTGGAATTCCAGGCGTGGTGAATGGCCAGCGCTGCGCCCATCGCCGTTGCCTGGGCCATGGAAGCGGCAAATACCTCAATCCCGTTAAACAGCATGGCCAGCATGTTCATATAGATCTGGTTTTTGCTGAATCCTCCATCTACAAAAATGCGTTTTACATCCCCGTTGTTCATCACCAGTTTGGTGGCGTGGTACTGTTGGGTAGCCAGGTCGAACAGCAGCTGGTGGTAAGCTTCCGCGTCGTCAGCGAAGGTGTTGAGGTCGCGCTCCGCGAAGTTGCCCGCAGGCCGCAGCACGATGCCCGGCTGGTAGTCCATATGCCGGTACTTCATGGCCGCCTGCCCGAAGTGGGCGGAGATGCGTTTCAGTTGCTGCTCATGCTCATACCCTGCAAAAAGGCGCGAGGCCTTTACGGGGTTGCCCTGGTAGGTCAGGTAGCAGAGGCAGTCCTGCCGCAGCTCTTCGGCCGTCAGCGGGGAATTGTTGAAGGGGTTCAGGCTGATGCACCAGGTGCCGGTACTAAGCAGGATAAAAGGTTCGTGGAAGCAAACGAGGTAAGGAATCAGCGCTGCGGAACTGTCATGCAGCCCGGCGCCAATCACATAATCCCCTCCGGGGAAGAGTGGCGGCAGCACTTGCGAAGCCGGCATAACCGGCGCGAGCTTTTCGTATATCCCTTCCTGGTGTACCCACTGATGGTATTTATTTTCTCCAAAATTCCAAAGATTGGTATGACAGCCGATGCTGGTCAGGTCAGTAGCTGCCTGCCCGGTGAGCAGGTAGCTCATATACTGGGGCAGGTGCAGGGCATAACGGGTAGCGCGGAAAATATCCGGGCGTTCGTGTTTCAGCCGGTACAGCTGCATGCCTGAATTGAGGCTGCCCAGTACTGGGGAAGCCGTTTGCACGGAAAAGCTGTCTTCCCCTCCGTAAGTCGCATAAAACTGCTGCTGTAATGCAGGAGGATAAGGCTTCAGGTAATTGTAGAGGGGGGTGAGCGGATTACCGTCTTCATTCACGTACACGAAACTGGCCCCGTAAGTGGAGAAATTGATGGCTTTGATGGCTACATCTTTCTTTTTGAACACTTCACGAAGGGAATCAAACACAGACAGGCGAAGACTTTCAAGGTTTTCGCATGGATCTCCGTCTTCATCGGTTGTTTCATTGAATCGGGCTGTTCTTTCAAATATAAGCTGGTACTGTTCATCAAAGAGGAACAGTTTCTTGTTGGTTTTCCCAACGTCGAATACTACTATAACGGGAATCTTTTTCATGCCAGAAGGTTTTTGGGGCCAACGCATGAATGGCTGAACTTGAGTATTGGGTTTCTTTATAATCCGGTTGCGATGCTCACGGCGCCTCTTTCCTTGATAAGATTTTTTCTTACCTCCGCAGCGCGGAATACAGCCAGCGGCTGCAATGCGCCACCGTCCAGCAGCCGCGCTTCCGCTACCAGCGGGCGCACATCCGTACGGTAAGCCCCCTGCAGGATTTCCTGGGCGCGGGCTACATCGTTTTGCTGTTGCGCCTCGGAGAGCGCTTTACGGTCTACCAGCAGGGCCTGCGCATAAGCGATCATGATCGCTTCTACGGATTGCAGCAGGTCTTCCAGCGGGTCTTTTACGTTATGGGAAGCGTCGATCATCCAGCCCAGGTCAGTGGCATGTTCCATGCCCCTGGCGTCCATCCCTTCGATGAGTTCATTGAAGATGAGGAACAGCTGGTAAGGTTTGATGGAACCCACGGTGAGGTCATCGTCGCCATATTTGGAATCGTTGAAGTGGAAGCCGCCGAGTTTACCTTCCATGAGGAGCAGCGAAACAATTTGTTCGATGTTCACATTCGGGTGGTGGTGGCCAAGGTCCACCAGGGTATAGGCCTGCGGGCCCAGTTTGCTGGCGTAGAGGTAGCTTTGGCCCCAGTCGCCCACCGTGGTGGAGTAGAAGTTAGGCTCAAAAGCTTTGTATTCCACAAACAGTTTCCAGTTCTCAGGCAGGGCTTTGTACACTTCCTGCAGTCCGGAAAGGGTGTTCTGGAACGCTTTACGGAAGTTCAGCTGACCCGGGAAGCAGGAACCGTCCGCCAGCCAAACGGTCAGCGCGTTGGAGCCGAGGTCGATCCCGTAGTTGATTACTTCAATACAGTGGTCGATCGCTTGTTTGCGGGTGGCGGCATCTACGTGCTGCAGGGAGCCGAATTTATAGCTCAATGCCTGTCCGGGCTGATCCTGGAAGGTATTGGAGTTCATCGCGTCAAATACAATTCCTTTCTGGGCCGCCAGCGCTTTGATATGGGAAGCGTTGGTAGGAATATCCCAGGGAATATGCAGGGAGATGGCGCCGCTGGATTTGTTCAGCGCATGCAGGAGTCCTATATCCGCAATCTTTTCCTCGAGGTTACGGGGCTCGCCTCCGCCGGGAAAGCGGCCAAAGCGGGTACCGCCGGTACCGAGGGCCCAGCTGGGAATGCCCACCTGGAAAGCGCGTAATTTTTCGATCACTGCGGCCGCATTGGGCACGGTAGAAGCCACGTAGTCGTATGCTTTACGGTGTGTGGCCAGCAATGGCTCGTTATACGCTTCTATCTGGTATTTTTCAATATCCATAACGTGTAGTGTTTTTAGGCCAGAAAAAATACTTCTTTTAACGGAGAACTCACAGGAGAATTATCCCCGTTGGTCTCCATAATGTCTGCCATGTAGGCCCACCAGCGTTTCATCACCGGATGTTCGGGCAGGCGTTGCAACGCTGCCGGGTCCTCGATGTCCATCTGGGCGAACAGGATATTCGTATCATGATCAAGGAAAATGGAATAATTGCTTATTCCATTTTCCTTCAACAGGGCATGCAGTTCCGGCCAGAGTTCATCGTGGCGTTTTTTATATTCCTCTTCAAAGCCTTTGAAGAGTTTCATCTTAGATGCTACCCTGGGCATACTACGGGATTTAGGTGATTATCTTACAAAAGCCATGGCCACGCCGCCATCTACGTTCAGCACGTTTCCGGTGGCCTTGTTCAGCAGTCCGCCTACAAAGGCGAAGCAGGCATTGGCGATGTCTTCCGGCAAAATGATTTCGTTGAGCAGGGTTCTGCTGGCGTAGAATGCCGGCAGGTCTTCCACTTTGACGCCGTACGCTTTGGCGCGGCCCTGTGCCCATGCGCCTTCCCAGATCTTACTGTCGGAGATAACGGCGTCAGGGTTTACCACGTTTACGCGGATGCGGTCCGCGCCCAGTTCCGCAGCATTCAGGCGGCTGAGGTGCAGCTGCGCTGATTTTGCGGAGCCGTAGGCGGCGTTGTTAGGGCCGGATACGAGGGCGTTTTTGGATACGATGTTCAGCACGTCCCCACCGATGCCCTGTTTGCGCATGATGTTTACGCCTGCCTGGGTAACGAGGAACTGGCCTTTTACCAGTACGTCGTACAGGAGGTCCCAATCCGCTTCGGTGTGTTCGTCCAGCGGTTTGGAGATGGAGAGGCCGGCGCAGTTCACCACGATGTCTACCCCGCCGAAGGTGAGCGCCGCGTGCTGGAAGATGGCCAGTACGCTGTCTTTCGCCGTAACGTCGATCAGGTGGGAAGTGAAGCCGTCTTTACCATACTGCTTATCAAATGCGGCGTTGGCAGTTTCTAGGCGGCTGGCGTCGTTATCGCAGATCACCACTACTGCGCCTTCGTTCGCAAATTTCTGCGCGATGGCTTTACCGATACCGCCGGCGCTGCCGGTAACGAGGGCAATGCGGCCGGAGAGGGGTTTCGGTTTAGGCATGCGTTGCAGCTTGGCTTCTTCGAGGAGCCAGTATTCGATGTCGAACGCTTCCTGGCGTGGCAGGGACGTGTAGGACGAAATGGCTTCCGCTCCACGCATTACGTTGATGGCGTTGATATAGAATTCAGCCGCTACGCGGGCGGTTTGCTTGTCTTTCGCGAAGGTGAACATACCTACGCCCGGCCAGAGGATCACTACCGGGTTAGGGTCGCGCATGGCAGGACTGTTCGGATGTTTACAGGTTTCGTAGTAGTCTGCATACATTTTACGGTATGCTTCAAACTGCGGCGCCAGTTGTTCTTTTATTGTTTTGGTATTGGAGAGGTCTGCATTGGCAGCCAGTTCCAGTACCAGCGGGCTGATCTTGGTGCGGAGGAAGTGGTCAGGGCAGCTGGTTCCCAGGGGCGCCAGCCTTTCCAGGTCGTTGGAGTTGATGAATTCCAGCACACGTTTATCATCGGTGAAGTGGCCGATCATTTTCGTATAGCCGGAGCAGAAGCCGCGCAATACGGGCGCCAGGGTGGCCGCCTGTTTAGACCTGTCGGCCGCCGGCAGGGGCGCAGATTTTTGTCCGCCGAATACCGGGCGTTTCACGCCTTCGTTTTCCGCGATGTAAGCCGCGCAGCGTTCGATCACTTCCAGGGTGTTGATATAGCTTTCGTAAGCGGTATCGCCCCAGGTGAACAGGCCATGGGAGCCCAGCATGATGCCGCGGATGCCCGGATTCTCTGCCAGGCACTGGGCGAGTTTCAGGCCGAGGTCGAAGCCCGGGCGCTGCCATTCTACCCAGCCGATGGTGCCGTTAAACAGTTCCTGGGTGATGCGCTTACCGTCTTTCGCAGCGGCGATGGCGATAGCGGCGTCAGGGTGCAGGTGGTCGATGTGTTTAAAAGGCAGGAAGGCGTGCAGGGTGGTATCTATAGAAGGCGCTTTGGACTGGAGGTCGTAGATGCAGTAGTTTTGGAGTTCTACCATCTCGTCTTCCATGTGCTTGCCCTTATAGATATTTTTCAGCTGATGCAGTTTTTCCACGTAGAGTGCTGCAAGTCCGCTTTTTTTGAGCGTTCCGAGGTCGCCGCCGGAGCCTTTCACCCACATCACTTCAGTGGCTGCGCCGCTGAGCGGGTCAGTGGCTGTTACTTTGCAGGAGGTGTTACCGCCGCCGTAATTGGTCAGTCGCAGGTCGGCGCCAAGCAGGTTAGAGCGGTAAATGAGCAGGGCAACTTCGTCACCCGCCATGGATGCGGCTTTCTCAGCATCCCACAAATAACTGACATGTTTGAATTGGGTGATAGTGCCATTGTTGATTGACATAATTGCTATAGTTTTCGCTTGATCTTATTTATCCAGGGAATTACCGTATCCTACCAGCATTACGGAAATGATGATGGTGGTAATACCAATAAGGATGGTGGTTAAAGTTTTTTTGCTGACGCCTTTCCATTCCTTCAGGGCAAAGCCCCAGAGGCTGGAAATCAGGATGATAAAGGCCATGTGAAGGATCCATGAGCTGGGCGCATTTTCGAGCTTGCTTTCGCCCATGCCATAGAAAAAGAACTGCAGGAACCAGGTGGTACCGGCGATGGCCGCAAACACGTAGTTGTTGACCAGCGGGGTATTGCGGTTCGTATAGTCGCTAAACGTTTTATTACGGGTATTGAGGATCATGCACCAGATAAAGTTGGTGGTAAGCCCCCCTAACATGATGATGACGAAGATGACGTTGTTGCGGAACAGGGGATTGGCCTGGTTTTCCACCGCAGCGCGGCCCATCGGCTCGCCGGCCGCAATGGCAAAGCTCATGCAGGCGCTGAGGATGCCGGAAATGATCGCTACGGTCAGCCCTTTCTTCAGGTCGAATTCCTTGATATGTTCTTTCTTCTTTTCTTCCGGCAGGTCGTTTTCCTTAAACATGCCCGCGCGGCCGCAGATGGCAATCCCCAGCAGGCAAACCACCACCCCCAGCAATACAAAATGGCCGCTGGGCTGCTGGATCATACGGGAAAAATTATCCGGGTTATCGCCGGTGAACTCCCGGTAAATTGGCGGTATCAGCGCCCCAAAAGCGGAACAGAAGCCCAGGGCTACTGCCATACCCAGGCTCATACCCAGGTAACGCATGCTGAGGCCGAAGGTCAGCCCCCCGATGCCCCACAGCACGCCCAGCGTATATGTCCAGAATAAAGTCGAAAAATCAGTATTTCTGATAATATCCATAAAGCCGGGCACGGTGAGCCAGGCTGCTATAAAAGGAACGATCAGCCAGGAAAAGATACCTCCTGTGATCCAATAACTCTCCCAACTCCAGCCCTTTACTTTTTTATAGGGTATGTAAAAGCTGCCGCTGGCAAAACCGCCGATAAAGTGGAACAGAATACCTAGAATTGCTTGCATGGTGGAATTTTAAGGCTAAAGTTGTTTTTGGTTTGATATTTAAAGTTATACAATGGGGGATGTCTAACTGTCATGTACTGTCATGCTTATGATACAGACTTTCAGTAATTTCATTAACTTGTTGCTGAAACGATAAATTCCACAGCGATTTGATCAAACAACATCCGCTATTTAAGTATATATATATTGATGATTTCTCGGTTACACCGAAGTACTTTCAGCTGGCCAACTCTATCATCAAGTCCATTGCAGACGGTAAACTGCAACAGGACGACATTATGCCGTCCATCAACGAAGTAAGCTGCGTATTCGATATTTCCCGGGATACGGCCGAAAAAGCCTATAAATACCTGAAAGGCCTGGGCATCCTGGGTTCCGTGCCGGGTAAAGGCTACTTTATCAAGCATACCAACCTCGGCAAGCAGTATAAAATCCTGCTGCTATTCAATAAATTAAGTGAACATAAAAAAATCATATACGATAGTTTCGCGGCTAAGCTCGGGGAGCAGGCCAGTATCGACTTCTATATCTACAACAGCGATTTCGGGTTGTTCCGTAAGCTGCTCTCCCAGAACCTGGACGCCTATACCCACGTGGTGATTCTGCCGCACTTCCGGGAGCGCTGGGATAATGTGGACGAAGTGGTGAACAGCATCCCCAAGGAAAAACTGATCCTGCTGGATAAGAAATTAAAGGGGGTGACGGGAGAATACGGCGCCGTGTATGAAAATTTCCAGGAAGATATTATCTCCGTCCTGGAACAAGCCAGGGACAGACTGCAAAAATACCAGACCATCAAAATCATATTCCCGGACCATAGCTATTACCCGGAAGAGATCCAGCAGGGGTTCCTGCAATTCTGCCAGAACTATGCCTTCCAGTATGAAATAGTAAAGGATATAGACAAGGAAACCATTAACCGCGGGGATGTCTATATCAACCTGCGGGAAAGCGACCTGGTAACGCTGATAGAAAAAATCATTTCCCTGGACCTGGTGATCGGCAAGGATGTGGGCATCATCTCCTATAACGAAACGCCGCTGAAAAAACTGATCCTGAACGGACTTACCACTATATCTACCGACTTTAAATTTATGGGCGAAACAGCTGCACAGCTGATTCTTGAAAATACTACCGCACAAATAGAAGTTCCTTTTTATTTAACAATGCGACAATCTCTTTAAATGTTATTACACGCGACGCTTTTACTGATGGGGATGATGCCCCCGTCAGATACCGTGAAATTAAGTTTCGGGGCAAGGGCCCCCTATACCCGCTTTACCGGCGTAATGGCGGCTGACGCCTATACTGACGCTGCCGGCTGGGGATTTGAAAGCTCCCCGGTGAAAGATGAGCCGGGGCTTAAATATTCCTATGTCACTGCGGAGGAACCATTCTTTTTTTCTGTGAAAGTACCCGAAGGGAATTACGACGTCCGCGTGCTGATGGCCCCTGCCGGGGGTAGCAAAGGAGCGGTGGTGCGTGCGGAAAACCGGCGTGCCGTTACCCCGAAAGTTACCAGATACGGCTACGTGGATTTCACCGTGCATGTACGCGATACGCTGATCAGGAACGCGCAGCAGGAGGTGGTGGACCGCGTGCGGATTAAGCCGCGGGAAAGCGCCTATGCGCAATGGGACAACCGGCTTAACCTGGAATTTGCTGGAGGGGTTAACCTGTACAGCCTGGAAATAAAACCTAACAAGACCGCCACCACTGTCTTCCTGGCCGGTAACTCCACCGTGGTGGACCAGGACAAGGAGCCCTGGGCTTCCTGGGGGCAAATGCTCCCTGCATTTTTCCAACCCGGTAAAGTAGCCATCGCCAACTATGCGGAAAGCGGGGAATCCCTCAGCTCCTGGATCCGCGCCAAACGGTTTGAGAAAGTCCTGAGCATGATGAAACCGGGGGATTACCTGCTGATAGAGTTCGGGCATAACGACCAAAAGCAGAAAGGGGAGGGCATCGGCGCTTTTACTTCCTACAGCCGTGATTTAAGATATGTCATAGACGAGGTGAGAAAGAAACAGGGCATCCCCGTGCTGGTGACTTCCGTGCAGCGCAGGAGTTTTGACAGTACAGGCCATATTCAGCATACCCTGGGCGATTACCCCGCAGCGGTGCGCGCGGTGGCCAAAGAAAAAGGAACGGCATTGATTGACCTGAATAAAGTTACCAAAGTAATGTATGAGGCATGGGGAGAAGAAAAGTCCATCCATGCATTTGTGCATTACCCCGCCAACACCTTTCCCGGGCAAACCACGGAACTAAAAGATAATACTCACTTTAACAATTTTGGCGCCTGGGAAGTCGCCAAATGCGTAGTAAAAGAAATAAAGGATAATAATATTCCGCTTGTAAAATTCCTGAGAAAAGGCCTGCCGGATTTTGATCCGGCGCATCCGGATTCTCCTGAAAAGCTGTACTGGCCGCAGAGCCGACTGAAGGCTTCCGCCAAACCTGATGGAAATTAATTTTTTTGCTACATTGATTTAACAATCAGTAAGTTCTGTTCCTGCGCCTCATTAAATAAGTGTCATTTTCACAATTAAATTTAGCAAAACAGGATGGCGCAGGACAGTACTGTAATTCAAAAAAGATATTTTTAAAACAGAAACACACCAGCAACCAAATAAAAGTGCCGCCAGAGTAGGCACTCGTTATGAGCAGAATTCACGTTATTGATTAAACAACCGGGCAGTCAACCCCCGGGTACAAAAACCACGATAGTAATGGATTACAAACTATCCAGGATGAAATTTATTTCCTCCACACTATTTCTATATTTATCCGTTTTTATCCTGCTACCGTCATGCAAAAAGAAAGCATGGGATGAATTTTACAGCCGTCCGGACAATCTGGAGCCTCCCATATACCAGGTGCTGGAATCAAAGGGGCACTTCAAAAACATCCTTACGGCCATTGACAAGGCAGGGTATAAGCCTACCTTATCCGCTGCCGGCTACTGGACCTTCTTCGCGCCTACCGACTCCGCGTTTGACGTCTATTTCAAGGCTAACAACATCAGTGGTATCGCACAGCTGGACAGCGCCGCCTGCCAGAAAATTGTGACCTACTGCCTCGTGTACAACGCGTTTCGCCTGGAGCGCCTGGCTGATTACCAAAGCGCCACCGGATGGATTCCCGGACTGGGCTTCCGCCGGCGCACCGCCAACTATACCGGCGTGTACGATGGTACAGACAGCGCAGGCAACCGCATCAAGGTCATTAACAGCAACCGTAACGGCGCCACCATTTACGCGGATGCAGATAATAACAACAAGTATATTACCTACTTCACGGATAACTTCATGCAGTCGAAAGGCCTCACTGCGGCGGATTACAACTACTTTTATCCCAATACCAATTATACCGGCTTTAACGTGCTGGATGCCGTTGTAACCGAAAAAGATATTGCAGCAGAAAATGGAATTATCCACGTCATCAACAAAGTAATCACCGCATTACCCGGCATCGACGAATACCTGGCGCAGAACCCGCAGTACAGCGAGTTTAAAAAAATACTGGACCAGTTCCTGGTGAAATATACCCTGAACACGGCCATGACCAGCAAATACCAGGCGATCACCGGCTCTGAGTTCAATGTGTACACAAAAGTGTACAACTCCCTGATGGCCTTTGCGCTCAACAACGAAAACTTCATGAAACTGCAGGACAACGATGGTCAGCAAAACGCCTACACCATTTTTGTACCTACCAACGATGCACTGGAACCGTTTATTAAAAATGTACTGCTGGAACACTACAATAAACTTTCCGATATGCCGGTGAATATCATTTACGATTTCATCAATGCGCATCTCTGGCAAACTGCCGTATGGCCCAGCAAATTCGGTTCTACCTTTAACTTCGTGGGAGAAGAAGCCCGCTTTGATCCCAACGCCAACGTTACCGATCGCAAGATCCTGAGTAACGCTATTTTTTATGGTACCAACAAGGTGCAGGATGCGAATGTATTCAGCAGCGTTTACGGCAAAGCTTACCTGGACCCATCCTACAGCATGATGACCAGCCTGCTGAACCAGGAACTGAAATTCCAGATTTCAAATATCCGCCAGCGTTATTCCATCCTCATGCTGAGCAACAGCGTACTGAATGCCGCCGGCTACTTCGCGGACCCGATGGCGAATACCAACCCGCTGTACCAGTGGAGATATACCCCTCCCGGCGGCGGCACGCAGCTGGCAGGTCCGGATGCGCTGATACGCCTGCTCCGTATCCTCAACCTCTGCATCATTCCTGACCGCGACCTGAAAGACCTCAGCGGCTCCGGTGTGGTAATGACTTACGGTGGAGAGTATATCAAATACAACAACAATAAGGTGTACGCCAGCGGAGAGATTGCCAGCAACACGGCCGCCAACGTCACCGCTGCCAAAGCCGCCAAGAACGGTACTGCGCAATACCTGGACAAAGCCCTGAGCTTTTCCGAAACAACAGTAGGTAAGCACATCGAAACCTTAGGCGCTGCCACCACTTCCCAGTTCAACTATTTCTATCAATACCTGAAAAATTCCACCCTCTTCAACGCTACCACCGGCGATATCACCGGTGTAGCCGGCGGCGCATTCTATACCGTATTTATCCCGGATAATGCCGCCATCCTCGCAGCCGTAAATGCGGGCCTGCTGCCGGGTAACGGCACTGCGCCCAATAAAACGCCGAAATATACAGGGCTGACGCCGGCGGAGCAGTACAGCGTGGAGTCGTTTATCCAATATCATATCCTGGATAAAAAAGTGATTGCCAGCGACGGGGTGGAAAGCGGGGCATTCCCTACGCTGTTTAAGGACCAGAACGGCGATGCGGTAACACTCTTCGTTTCCAACACCACCGGTACCTCCATGTCCGTCACCGATGCAGCAAACCGCATTGCCAACATCAGGATGGATCAGAGCAACTTCCTGGGCAACCGCTGCGTCATCCACCTTATTAACAACTATCTGAAATATACAGAGTAATCTGTTCCCAATACCAGTTTAGTATGCGAAAACTATTTACAATTCTCCCCTTATTGTGCGCAGTGCTGTTCCTTACAGGAAGCGCTGCGGCACAGGCCCCGGCTACTGCGGCTACCTCCATACTTATAAAAGGAAAGGTAACAGATAAACGCACTAAAGAAGCATTGATTGGCGTAACGATCATGGAAGTGGACGCAGATGGCCGCGTGCTGAAAGGCACCACTACCGACCTTAACGGCCAGTACGCCCTCAAGGCCACCAGCCTGAGAAACCGTATCACGGCCTCTTTCATCGGTTACGCTACTTTCAGCGATGCCATCAACGGCCGCACGACCATCAACATCCAGCTGGGCTCCGGCTCCACTGACCTGAAAGAGTTCAGCGTATCCGCCAGGGCTACTACCTCCAACGGTATGGTGAGCATTCCGGACAGGAAATCCACCATGGCTATTTCCAAAATCGATGCGAAGGAGCTGGAAGAAATGCCGGCATCCAGTATCGATCAGGCCCTGCAGGGCCGTTTGAGCGGGGTGGACATCACGGCCAGCAGCGGCGATCCCGGCGCTGCCATGAGTATCCGTATCCGTGGGGTATCGTCCCTCAGCGGCAACAGCAACCCGCTGATCATCGTGGATGGTATGCCTTATCAAACGGAAATACCGAGCGATTTCAACTTCGGCAGCGCGGATGAACAGGGCTACGCACAGTTACTGAACATTGCGCCGGCGGACATCAAGGACATCTCCGTACTGAAAGATGCCGCGGCCACCGCCATCTGGGGCGCCCGCGCAGCAAACGGGGTACTGGTGATCACCACCAAACGCGGCGGCATCGGCAAGCCTTCCATTACCTACTCGTTCAAAGGCACCATGTCCAAACTGCCGGACCCCATCCCTATGCTCAACGGTGATCAGTACTCCACCCTGATCCCCGAAGCTTACATCAACCTGCAGGGTACCGCGCTGAATACTACCTCCGTAAGGGAATTTAACTACGATGTAAACGATCCTTACTGGTATAAAAACTATAGCAACAACACCAACTGGATCGATGCGATTTCCAGGACGGGATATATCCAGGATCATACCATCAGTATGAACGGCGGAGGTGAAAAGGCCCGGTACTATGCCTCCGTAGGCTTCTTTAACCAAACCGGTACGACCATTGGTACCAGCCTGCAGCGCCTGAACACGCGTATCAACCTGGACTATTACATCTCTGAAAAAATAAAAATCTTCACCAGCATTGCCTACACGCATACGGACCAGAGCCGCAACTATATGAGCAGCTCCGATGGCGCCATCAGGGGCGTTGCCTACCTGAAGATGCCGAACATGAGCGTGTTTGAATATGATGAGCAGGGTAATATCACGCCTAACTATTTCTCCCCCGCATCCAACGTGCAGGGCCAGTATTCCCGTATATACAACCCCGTTGCCATGGCGAAGGAGGCAAAATACGGCGTACTCGGCGAGCGCGTGGTGCCACGCTTCCAGATGCAGTACAACATCCTGCAGGATGTGCTGCGCGCTATCGTGGATGTACAGTTCGATATTTACAATACCAAAAATACCAGCTTCCTGCCGCAGATCGCTACCGGCCGCCCCTATACGGAAACGGTGGTTAACCGCGCCTACGACGGGGACATCGATCTCTTTGGCGTCACCTCCAAACTCACTATGGAGTACACGCCCCGCTTTAAAAATGAAAAACATGAATTCTCCGGCTTCCTGAATATCATCACCGATGACGGCAGGAACGTCAACCAGGAAGTAATGATCTCCAATACGGCTTCTTCGCTGCTGGTAGATCCTTCCGCTGGCGGCCGTACGCAAAACGAGGAGTTGAAAGCGGTGAACACCACTTCCCAGACCCGCAGCATCGGCGCGGCGCTCACTGCGCAATACGGCTGGGACGACCGCTACATGCTCATGGGTACCATTCGCATGGATGGCAGCTCCCGTTTTGGCCCGCAATACCGCTACGGCTACTTTCCTTCAGTGGGCGCCCGCTGGCGTTTATCCGGAGAGAAATTCATGCAACGCTATAACAAGAAACTGGACGACCTGAGCTTCCGTGCTTCCTATGGTCTGGCAGGGCAGTCGCCCTCTATGGACTACGGTTTCTACAACCGCTATTCCACCGTGGGATGGAGTTATATGGGGGAAAGCGCTATTTATCCCTCTTCCATGGAATTACAGAACCTGCGCTGGCAAACAGTTAGCATCGGTAACCTGGGGGTAAACGCCTCCTTCCTCAAAGGCCGCTTCCGCCTGGATGCGGAGGTGTACCGCAAGCGTACGAAAGATATGTACATGCCTAACCTGCAGGTAGCTTCCCAAAATGGCTATACCGCTGTGAATATGAACGTGGGTACGATGGATAACCAGGGTTGGGAAATTGCCGTCTTCACCACCCCTTACAAGTCTAAAGACTGGACGGTCAGATTTGACCTGAACCTGGCTAAAAACGAAAATATCATCCGCAGCATCTCCGAGTTCTATCCCAGCAGCAAAGGGGATGTAACAGCGCTCGGCAGCTATATGAGCCTGCTGCAGGTGGATAATCCTTTCGGCTCCTTCTACGGCTATCGTTACAAAGGCGTTTATGCAGATAAGGAAGCGACTGTTGCCCGGGGCGAATCCGGCAAGCCTATCATCGGGCCTAACGGGGAAGTGGTGCGGATGCGGTTCAACTACCCGACGGTGGATTACGTGTTCCAGCCGGGCGACGCGATCTATGAGGACATCAACCATGATGGCAACATCAACTATATGGACGTGGTGTACCTGGGTAACAGCAACCCTAAGCTCAACGGTGGTTTCGGACCATCTGTAAACTGGAAAGGCAAAATCAACATCTCCACCTTTTTCAACTTCCGTTTGAATTACGATATCGTGAACGCCACGAAGATGAATACGACCAACATGTACCGGTTCGACAACCAGAGTACGGCCGTACTGCGCAGGTGGCGCAAAGAAGGCGATGTGACCGATATGCCGCGCGCGGTGATCGGTGGCGCCTACAACTGGCTGGGTAGCGACAGGTATGTGGAAGATGCATCGTACCTGCGTTTCAGGCAGTTTACCGTGCGCTATACGTTTGACAGCAAACAGCTGAAGAAATTGAAGATGAAGTCACTCAACGTGTACTTCACCGCGGAGAACCTCTTCACCCTTACGAAATACACCGGCCAGGACCCGGAAGTGTCGCCTATCGGATCTGATCCATTCCGCGTCGCTACCGACAACTCCATGACGCCGCCATCCAAGAACTATGTGCTCGGTTTGATGGCCAACTTTTGATCCTAAAAAAGATATGCGATATGAAGCAGTTGCTGATATATATTTCCACCATCGTTGTACTGGCAGGTACCGCATCCTGTAATAAATGGCTGGAACTGAAACCACAGGACGGCCTGGTGCGGGAAGATTTCTGGAAAACGAAAGAACAGGTGGCCGCCGCCGTTACCGGCATCTACGCCAGTATGCTGGATAATACTTCCGGCAAAACGCTCGCCATGCCGGAGTACCTCTTCGTATGGGGCGAAGCCCGGGCGGATATGGTAACGCCGGGATTCAGGATATCCGCCAATGAAACGGATATGGTCAACATGAATATCCTGCCTACCAATACCTTCGCCAATTGGAGAACATTTTACGAAACCATCAACTATTGCAATACCGTTATCAAGCTGGCGCCCAATGTGCTGAATGAGGATAACACCTTTACCCAGGATATGCTCAACCGCGCAGTGGGAGAGGCGCTTACGATCCGCGGACTGATGTACTTCTACCTGGTGCGCACCTTTGACCAGGTGCCCCTGAAACTGGAACCTACGCTGAGCGACAACGACCTGTCGTCCATGGCGAAGAGCCCATCGGAAGACATCCTGAACCAGATCGTTTCCGACCTGAAAGCGGCGGAGAACCTGCTGCCGGATAGCTACGGCAACAGCGCTGTGGATCGTGGCCGCGCTACGAAATACACTGCCTGCGCCATCCTTGCGGATACTTACCTGTGGATGGAGAAATATGCCGAGTGCGCCGCCGAATGCGATAAAGTAATTGCCTCCGGCCGGTACGGACTGGTCAGCCAGGAAAACTCCCTGTTCAATGCCTTGTTCTGGACAGGCAATTCCGTGGAGAGCATATTTGAATTGCAGTACGATGCACAAAAACTAAATCCCTTCTTTAACATCTTTGCTTCCAACTCCCGCCGCTGGGGCGCTGCCTCGCACCTCATGGAGGAAGTGTACGGCGTGGACCTGGTCAATACCATCCCGCAGAAGGATAAGCGCGGAGATGGCATGGCGCTGCGTGCGGAAGATGGCACCATCTGGAAATACATCGGCGCAAATGATGCAGGTACGGCGATGCGTACGGCCGACCAATCATTCGCGCACTGGATATTTTACCGCTATGCGGACATCCTGCTGATGAAAGCCGAAGCCATCAACCAGCTGGATCAGCCGCTGGAAGCTTCCCGTATTGTGAAAACCATCCGGGAGCGGGCTACCGCGCTCGACTTCGGCGATGCGATGGACAGCACCAGCAAATCCAGCATGGAGGACTTCATCCTGCAGGAACGCGCCAGGGAGTTTGCCTTTGAAGGCAAACGCTGGTACGACCTCGTTAGAAACGCGAAACGTAACAACTTCGCCGGGTTGCGCTACCTGATCAATGCCGCATCCAAGAGTATTCCACCGGATATGCAGCAGTCGGCCTTTGGTAAGTTAAGAGACAGGAACAGCCTTTTTATGCCGATTTACCTATACGAATTACAGACGAACAAGCTGCTCGTGCAGAATCCATTCTATAAATAATTCAACCGCACGTTATGACCAAGAAACTGTTTTACACGATGGCGCTTATTTGCGGTGTATTTGCCGCCTGCACCAAAACTACGCTCAAACAGAGTACTACGGAGGATGTGAATATAGTTGGATACCTGCGTCAGCATCCGGATTCCTTCTCCCTGTTCGAAAAAGTGCTGGTGCGCGCAGGCTACAGCGATTTCCTGAACGCCTATGGCGCCTATACCTGTTTTGTACCAACCAACAGCGCTGTGCAATTATGGCTGAGCAAGATCAAGGCCAGCAATGTAGAAGCCGCCGATATCAGTACCCTGCAGGACATGGTGAAATTCCATCTCCTCAACGATACCCTGACCACCGCTTCGTTTAAAGACGGCAAGCTGCCCGTTCCGACCATGTATGGCCAGTTCCTGGTAACAGGCGTGGCCGCGGGGGAAAGAGGTTCGAGCTACCTGATCAACCGGCAGGGCGCCGTTACCCGCTCCAACGTGCGGGTGGGCAATGGCATGATCCACGTGATAGACCAGGTGTTGGAGCCGGCTAAGCAAAGCATTGCAGAAGAGCTGGCCGCCAAACCCGAATACAGCATTTTCGTGGAAGCGATGAAAGCCACCGGTTATTATGACCTGCTCAATACCGTGAATCCGGATACCTCCAAACGCTGGATGACCGTGATTGCGGAAAGCAACAAGGCCCTGGCGGACAGCGGCATTTTCTCCTTCGCGGACCTGAAAGCACGCTACAGCCATACCGGCAACCCGGCGGGCGCCAATGATAGCCTGCACATGTATATGGCTTATCATATCCTGAGCGGGATTAAGTTTTTGGGAGATATTATTACCTCCCCATCCCACCAGACCCTGCAACCGCAGGAAGTGATCAGCACCCAGCTTATAAATCAGAATGTAGTCGTAAATGAAAACGTCTTCAACGGCGTGCTCGAAAAAGGCATGACCATCGACCGCGCCGGCAGCGACAATGCCGCCACCAACGGCGTATGGCATTCCATCCAGGCGCACTACCAGGTGAAATACCGCAAGCCAACGGCAGTGTATTGGGATGTGGCCACTTTTGAAGAGATATTGAAACTCCCTGCCATCTACCGGAAATCATCCAAGGATTTTGTCAGACAAAGCGAGGCCGATCAGCCGTTGAAAGATATCACCTGGGGCTGGGGCGCACTGGCCGGCACCAATGTGCTGACCTACTACTACGGGCCTACCGTGAGCATCGGGCAGTACTGCAATTACCAGGATGCGATCAAAATGCCGCTGGGATTACCGAACCGCCCTACCTACCTCGAGCTGCGCACGCCGCCGATCGTAAAAGGAAAGTATAAGATCTGGATTTGCTACTCCGCGCGTAACCAGTCTACCAGCTCCCAACAGCTCTGCGAAGTATATGTGAACGGCACGCTCATGCCGCGCACGTTCAACTTCGTTGTAAAACGCCCGACAGGCACCGCTGCCGAGCTGGAAGCGATCGGTTACAAACAGTACACTGAAAACAGCGCATCGCAGATGGTGGGCAGGCTGGTAGGAACCTATGAGTTCACCACCACCGACCGCCAGGTCATCCGCATCAATCCGATCAACGGTACGCAAAACGATAACTACCTGGATATGATCCACTTTATCCCGGTGGATGAAAACCAGATATTCCCAAGGTTCAAGCCAGACGGTACCCAAATATTCCAATAAAAAAGAAATTATGATGTCATATAAGACGATCGCATATACCTTACTCCCTTTACTATGCTGTGCAGTACTGCTGCAAAGCTGTAAAAAATGGGAAGACAGCATCACGGTCAACGACCCTGCGCTGAAACAAACCCTGATGGAGCGCATCGCTGCGGAGCCTTCCACCAGTAAGTTTGCCGAGCTGGTGAAAAAATCAGGGCTGGACACAGTACTTACTTCTTCCAAAGTGTACACAGTGTTTGCGCCGGATAACGACGCCGTTGCCAAACTGGATGCCGGCGTGGCAAATGATCCCGCAAAGCTGAAACAATTTGTTTCCAACTACATCACCTTGCAGGCCTGGAACAGCAAGGCGGAAGATACCGCTTCCACCTACCTGCAAATGCTGAATGGAAAATATCACCTGCTGCATGCCGCGGTAATGGGTAACGCCGCCATCACCAGCGCCAACAAACCGGCTAAAAACGGCGTGTACCACGTAATCAGCAGCCTGCTGCCCGTGGCGGATAACTGCTGGGAAACCATCGCCGGCAACAGCAGCATCCCGGCGGAACAGAAAGCCTACATGCTGTCCCTCTTCAGGAATGTATTTGATCCTACCAATGCCGTGCAGATAGGGGTGGACCCTAATACCGGCAAGCCTATTTACAAGCCCGGTACGGATTCTATCAATACCAACCTCTTCTGGCAGCGCGTGTACGACCTGCGGGATGAGTCCAAACGCTTTGCCGTATTCATCCTCGAAGATGCGGCCTGGCAGGCGGCCACGCAATCCTACTACCCTTACTTCGTCACCGGCGGTATGGATACCACCGCTTCCCTGGCCAAATGGGAAGTACTGAAGGACCTGGCGGCGGAAGGCGTCTATACGGCGGATAACATTCCCGATACCGTGCTGTCCAAATTTAAAGTGAAGATACCCGTAGAAGGCGCGCAGATTAAGAAGACGATTGCTGCCAGTAACGGTACCATTTTCATAATGGGCAAAGTGGATATCTCCCCGAAAAATAAATTCAAACAGTGGTATATAGAAGCGGAAAACTACAGCTTCGCCAGCAACAACAAGACCGGCAATACTTACTTCCGCGACAGGCTGACGCCGGCCGGCGTGCCTTTTAAAGATGTGCTGGTATATAACCATGGCATCAGTGGTTTCAATCTTGGCTACCGTATTACCAATGTGCCCAGCATGAAATACAAAGCCTACTGGGTGGCGGTAAACGACTGGATGACGACCAACTTTACCCAGAAGCTGGGGATAGACAGCGCTACCAGTACCGTGCTGCCGTACATTACCGTAACGCCTAATAATTATTCGGAAGTGTACCTCGGCGAGTTTACGGTGGACCGCTATAAAGCCGCCATGAGCATCTTCCTTACAGCGGCCGCGAATACCACCGCCACCACTAATCCGGTGGTATGTGATTATATCAGGATTGAACCTTCATTCAATTAATTATGCAGCAGAAATATAAATACAACGGCATAAAACTATTATGTGGCGCGGCTTTGCTGCTGATCACTGTCACTGCGGCTGCACAGTCGGCCGCGGATAACACCGCCAAAAAACAACAAGCTACCGGTAAGCATAACCAGACGGTTTCCGGCAGGATACTCGATGCCGCCACCGGCAAACCCGCGATAGGCGTGCACGTATCCGTGCAGGATTTTTCTGCCGCGATTACCGATACCGCCGGTAAGTATAAAGTGGAGGTTCCTTCCTACGATGCCACCATCCTCGTGGATGGAGAAGGTTACGCGCCCCGGATGATTGCCCTGAAAGGCAGGAAGAAGGTGGATGTACGATTGATGGATGCCTCTCACAGCGGCTACCAGGAAAGTATGGTCATGCCGGTAAATATTATTCCGCAGCGGGATATCACTTCCGCCGCGCAGCAATACAACGTGGACGGCTGGCAACAAAACGCCGCGTTACCAGATGAACTACTGCAGGGCCGGATCGCTGGTCTCAACGGCATAAGGCGCTCGGGCACTCCCGGTGCTGGCGCTACCCTGTTCCTCCGCGGCATTAACTCTCTCTATGCCACAAATAAACCGCTGGTAGTAGTAGATAACATGATATTTGATACGAACGACTATGGCGAAAGCGTTATTGCCAACTACTATACCAATCCCTTATCACTGATTGATGTAAAGGATATCGACAACATCACCGTACTGAAAGACGCATCGTCTGTCTACGGTACCAAAGGCGCTAACGGCGCCATCATCATCACTACCTCCCGTGCGGCCGATAAAGCGACGCATATCGATTTTGGCGCGTATGGCGGTTTTGTAATGGCGCCTAGAGGGCTGCCGGTGATGGGCGCATCCGACTACCGCAATTACCTGAGCGGTATCCTGCAATCCAAAGGACTGACCCCGGAACAACTGGCGGCGCAGCCTTTTATGAATGATGACCGTTCCGCGCCGGGTTATGCGCGCTATCATAACAGTACCGACTGGCAGGATAAAGTGCTGGACAATGGTTTCGCCAATAACTTCTTCCTGAAGGTGACCGGTGGGGATAACATTGCCACCTACGGCCTCAGTATGGGTTATATGAAAAACCAGGGTATCATTAAGGGTACGGACCTGAGCAGGTATAATACCCGCTTCAACGCTAACTTTAACTTTACCCAGCGGTTTACCGGTTACGCCAACCTCTCTTTTGCATATAACCAGCAACAACTGAAGGATCAGGGCATTGCGGACAGAACTTCCCCACTGTTCCTCGCCCGTATTAAATCCCCTTTCCTGCAGGACCACGAAGTGAATGACGCCGGCGTACAAAGTCCGAACCTGGCGGATGTGGATATCCTGGGCGTAGGCAACCCTACCGCGGTGATTGAGAAAATGATAGGGGCCAATATTTACTACCGCTTCCAGGGTAGCTTCGGGTTTAAATATGAACTGGGCAAGAACTGGAACCTGAATACCAATGTGGGTATCGTGTTGGATAAGGTGAGAGAGAATATGTTCGTGCCGGGCATAGGCATCGTAAAGGATACTTTATCCAACGCCATTGCCGAAAACCGCATGGGCACACAGGTGAAGCGGATGTTCACTTTCTTTAACGATACCTGGGCCGAATACAGCAAGCGCTTCAACGCAGATCATAAAATCTATGTACGCGGCGGCGTGCGCACGCAAACCAACAAGGCCGAACAGGATTATGCCCTGGGCTTTAACTCCGCTACGGACGACCTCACCAG
>Ga0164243_10003881_pt1 | contig 23683 bp, 22 predicted proteins | sample OricompcompostOP_FD_108781 | JGI IMG/M metagenome (GOLD analysis project Ga0164243, IMG submission 108781) | Organic Plus compost microbial communities from Emeryville, California, USA - Original compost - Organic plus compost (OP) | ecosystem: Engineered > Solid waste > Mixed feedstock >...
CAGCTCATCAACGATCTCGCGGAACGCTACGATCTCGCCGGCACCTATGCCGCAATCTGTTTCGTAATCCTGGTCAGCGTTCTTTTCTTCATCGTCGTCGAATGGGTTGAGCGATGGCTGACGCGCAGCGCCTAAGACAAGCCGTGATCACATCACCGGTGCTGAGCCCGGTGACTCTGGTCCGCATCGCCATCATTGCCGTCATTCTCGTCGGCTGGGAGGCGCTTGCCCAATCGGGCCTGCTCTATCGCGACGTCGTGCCGTCGCTGCTGGCGATCGGCAAGGCGATTTTCGCGCTGCTGTCCGACCCGCAATATTACTGGCATCTCGGCGTCACCGCCGGCGAAGTCGGCGGTGCGCTCGCCATCGGCGGCATCAGCGCGGTCGTCGTCGGCCTTGTGCTTGGCGGCAACAAATTCCTGAGCCGCGCCTATGAACCTTATCTCTATTATCTCGGCCCAACACCCAAGATCATCTTCTTCCCGATCATGATCATGTGGTTCGGCGTCGGTCCGGCCTCGAAAGTGGCGCTCGGCACGCTCTCCTGCTTCTTCCCGATCGCCCTGTCGGTCGCCGCCGGCATGCGCCAGATCGATCCGGTGCTGATCCGTGTCGGCCAGAGCTTCCGCGCCAATGCCTGGCAGATGGCGACGAAGGTGTACTTACCGGCGATGCGGCATCCGATCATCAACGGCATCCGGCTCGGGCTTGGCGTCGCGCTGATCGGCACCCTGCTTGCCGAAACCAAGCTGTCGAACAAGGGCATCGGCTTTCTGATTATCCAGGCCTACAGCCTGTTCGATATGCCGCGCATGTATGCGATGCTGATTGTGTTGTTCGTTCTGGCCATTGCTGCCAACGCGGTCGTCGGGCGGCTTGGCGGTCTCGATTCAATCAAACGCTTTTAAGAAATAAGACGGAGGATTTCGCGATGAGGACAACCACAGCGCTGCTCTGTGCAGCGGCGCTCGCGGCTGCGGCATTGGTGCAGACGCCTGCCGCGATGGCACAGGATAAGCTGAAGCTCGCTATCGGCCAGCGCGGCAACTGGGACACCGCTATTTCGCATATCGGGGAAAAGGCCGGCATCTTCAAAAAACACGGCATCGAACTTGAAATGACCTACACCTCCGGCAGCGGCGAGACGCTGCAGCCGGTCATTTCCAACAGCGTCGACATTGGCCTTGCCATCGGCACCATGGGTGCGATCAGCGCTTACGGCAAAGGCGCCCCCGTCCGTGTCATCGGCGCACAGGCCACCGGCGCCGCCGATTACTGGTATGCAAAGACCGAGTCCGGCATCAAGACGCTGAAGGATACCAACGGTAAGACGATTGCCTTCTCGTCGCGCGGTTCGTCCACCAATTCGGTCGTGCTCGCCTTCATCAACGAATTCAAACTGACTGCGAAGCCGCAGGCGACCGGTTCGCCCCCCTCGACGCTGACCGCGGTCATGACAGGCCAGGTGGATGTTGGCTGGGCCGCCCCTCCCTTCGGCCTGAAGGAAATGGATGAAGGCAAGATCGTCCTCGTTGCGCGGGCCACCGACGCCAAGATCGTCGCTGGCCAGACCATCCGCGTAATTGCAGTGAATGCCGACACGCTGGCCAAGAAGCGCGACGCTTTACTCCGCTATATGCAGGCCTATCGCGAGACCATCGACTACATGTATTCGAGCGATCAGGCGATCAAGGATTATGCCGAATTCGCCAAGATCGATGAGAAGATGGCCCGTCGCGTCCGCGACGACTTCTTCCCGCGCAGCATTATCGAGCCGGATCAAATCAAGGGCCTTGATACGCTGCTGCCGGAAGCGGTGACGCTCAAGTTCATCGACAAGGAACTGACCAAGGACCAACTCGCCGAGCTGTTCCAGGTGCCGCTGAAGAAGTAACGCGCTTTCTGGCCCGGCCTTGTGCCGGGCATCCACGTTTTTGTTGGTAAAACGACGTTGTGGATGGCCGGGTCAAGCCCGGCCATGACGACGTCGAAAGATCACGTAGTCAGATCTTCACGCTTTCCAGCGTCGACGGATGGAACAGGTCCTCCACCGTCACGAGCTTCGACGACAATCCTTGCGCATGGTGGTGACGGAAGAACGTCTCCAGCACATGGCGGTTGGCCGGCACGCCATAGGACCAGTAATCCTCGCCCATCAGCTCCTTGGCTTCCATCACGCGCTCTTCGGCGAAGGGCAGCGTCACCTTGGTCGCCGATGGCTCGCTGAGATGCGCGACGGCCTTCGCCTTTGACTGCTCGAACGCCTTCAGCGCCGCAGCCGGCAGCCACGGATGCTTCTCGGCCAGCTCGCGCCGCACGCCGACAATGTGCATGATCGGGAAGATCTTGGTGCGGCGATAATAGTCCTTCGCCGCCGCGATCGGGTCGGGAAACAGCCAGCCGACATTCGGCGTATCCGGCGGCAGAGCGGGTGCACGCGGCGCCATGAAGGCATCGATTTCACCGGACGCCAGCATGCCGGAGATGGTCTTGCCTTCCGGCGCATCGACCAGCGTGACGTTCTTGGGCAGGTTCAGCTTGATCTTCTCGGGCCGGCCCGGCTCGGCAATGCCGCCGCGCACCCAGGTCACATCCGACGGCTTCACGCCGAATTCGTCTTCGAGCAACGCACGCGCCCACACGACGGCGGTGAGCTGATACTCCGGCAGGCCAATGCGCTTGCCCTTCAGGTCCTCCGGCTTCTTAATGCGATCCGTGCGCACATAGAGCGAGGTGTGACGGAAACAGCGCGACAGAAATGCGGGAATACCGACATAAGGGAAATTGCCATCGGCGATCTTTACCGTCGAGCTCGACAGCGACATTTCGCAGATATCAAAATCGGCATTGCGGAACGCACGAAAGAAAATCTCTTCCGGCGACAGCGTCATAAACACCGGATCGACGCCATCCATCTGCACGGCGCCATCGATCAATGGACGGTTGCGGTCGTAATCGCCAATGGCGATCGAAAGATTCAGTTTGGACATTTCCAGGCTTCTTTCGTTGTGACTTATGCGGCGTGTCTTACCCAATACGATCCGCCGATGCCACATCGATCAGCCGCATCTGAACGCGCTCACTGCCCTGCCAGCGATCAACCGACAATTGTCCTGCGGCATGGATCGCCTGCCCTCGTCCATCGATCAGCGCGCGGCCGAGATCCGTATTCGCGGCGCGAAAGGCGATGCCATTCATGAAGGCACCATCCGGCGCACGCAACCGCACGCGGATATGGTTCTGGCCAACGGTGTCGGCGAAAACGATCGTGTGCGCCGGCAGGACAAAGACAGGATCGGGATTGCCGGCGCCGAACGGCCCGGCCCGCATCACAGACCTACAGAACTCGAGATTGGCCGCACCGGCGCTCAAAGCGCCATCGATCAGCAAAGCCTCGTCACGACGCGCCTGTTCGACCGCCTCTGCCAAGGTGACTTCCAGATAGGCGCGAAACTCCGCCAGCCGCTCCCTGCGAAGCGTGACGCCCGCAGCCATTGCATGGCCTCCGCCCTTCACCAGCAAGCCATCGGCGACCGCCTGACGGACAGCGCGGCCAAGATCGACACCGGCAATCGAGCGGCCTGACCCCGTCCCTGTCCCGCCCGGCTCGAGCGCGATGGCGAAAGCCGGCCGGCCGAATTTCTCCTTCAATCGCGCGGCTACAAGACCGACAATGCCAGGATGCCATCCGGCCGACGCTGTGACGACGACCGCACCCTTCTCTTCGAGCCCGAGCGCTGCCAATGCTTCAGCCTCGGCTTCGATGAGCATCTGCTGCTCCATCGCCTGCCGCTCGCGATTGAGACGATCGAGTTCAGCAGCGATGCGGCCAGCCTCGATCGGATCTTCCTCCAGCAGCAGATTGGCGCCGAGATCGGCGCGCCCGATGCGCCCTCCGGCGTTGATGCGCGGACCCAGCAAGAAGCCGAGATGATACGGCTCCGGCGGACCATCGAGACGCGCAGCATCCATCAATGCGGTCAACCCGACATTCTCCCGTCGCCGCAGAGACACGAGCCCCTTCGACACAAACGCGCGATTCAGTCCTTTCAACGGCACGACGTCGGCGATGGTGCCGAGTGCAACCAGATCGAGCGCCGACAACAGATCGGGCTCGCGCCGTGTTTCGTTGAAGAAGCCGCGGCGACGCAATTCGCGGTTCACGGCAACGAGGGTCATAAACACAAGCCCGACCGCTGCGAGATGTCCAAGGCCGGACAGATCATCAAGCCGGTTCGGATTCACCAGCGCCAAGGCTTGCGGCAGGATCTCGTCGCATTGATGATGATCGATGACGACAACGTCGAGGCCGAGCTTGTTCGCTTCGGCCAGCGGCTCGATCGAGGTCGTGCCGCAGTCGACCGTTACCAACAGCTTTGCGGCGCGTGCTGCAAGCGAGCGGATCGCATCGACATTCGGGCCATAGCCTTCGAACAGACGATCGGGGATATGGATGACCGGCGATAACCCGCAATGGCGCAGATAGCGCGCAAGCAACGCTGACGCGGTCGCACCATCGACATCATAGTCGCCGAAGATCGCGACATTCTCGCCGCGCTGGATGGCATCGGCGATGCGGGCAGCTGCCTGCGGCATCGCAGTCAGCGTGTCCGGGTCCGGCATCAGCCGCTTCACCGCCGGATCGAGATAGCCCTCTGCATCCGCCGCCTCGACGCCGCGGCCGGCGAGAATGCGCGACAGCATCTCCGGCACACCATGACGCTGGGCAATTGCCAAGGCGCGGGCATTGCCGCGCGCGTCCAACCTGTCCCGCCATGCGCGTCCGCGCGCCGATTTCTCGACGCCGAGAAAGAAGCGCTGCTGCGCCTCCGGCAGGGCCAAGGCTGTGGCTGGAACGGACATCGGTCCTACGGCGATTCGAAATGTCAGAAGAGCTTACGATACTGGATGAAACCCGACCGGTCTGCCAGCTTATCGTAAAGCGCGCGAGCGGTGTGATTGTCTTCCTTGGTCAGCCAATACACGCGGCTGGCACCCTTTTCTCGGGCGGCCAGTTCCACTGCCTCGATCAGCGCCCGGCCCGCGCCAAGGCCGCGTGCCTCTTCTGACACATAGAGGTCCTGCAGATAGCAATAGTCAGCGATCGTCCAGCTGGACCGATGGAACAGATAATGCACGATGCCGATCAGCTCTCCGTCACAGAATGCACCCAGCACAAACATTGCTTCGCTGTCATCGTGCAGCCGGTTCCACAATGCGTCCGTTGTCTCAGGCGACACGGACGACTCATAGAATGTCAGATAGGCTTGCCAGAATGGCTCCCAAGCTCCGCGCTCGTCCGGCCGCAATGCCCGAACGACACAATCGCACGGCGGCATCAGGCTGCAGCCTCGGCGTGGATGCGAAGCAATTCAGGGATTGTCGCCGGGTCGCGCCGGCCGAAGCCGCATTCGGTGCCGATGGCAAAATCGCGCACGAATTTCTCGGCCGTGGCCAGCCGCCTGCGCGTGCCGTCGATGCCGTCGGTGTGGTGGACAAGGCCAAGGCACAATTGCGTCTCGGGCCGCAGCTTCAATTCCATCAGCGGCGCGAAATAGGTGTCGTCGGAGCGATCGTGCGGCACCGGCATATGAATGAGCTCGATGCTGCGCGTGATGCCGGTAGACAGACGATTTGCGAGTTCAACCATGTCACCCATATCACTGGGCTCGACCACATGACGATGTCCGGCATCGCCATAACAAAAGTGGTAGAGCAGATCGATATCTTTCGGCACGTGATTGCCAAGATCAAGCAGGATGCGGCTGAAGGTCTGCTGCATCTCGTCCTTGCTGCGGCCATAGGTCGACACATCGCCGCGTCGCGCGAACACTGCCGACGCAACATCGAGCTGAATGGCCAGTTGATCATGCGGAATTGATGCCGCGAGCTTGTCAATTTCGCGCCTCACCGCGGCATTGTAGATGGGATCGATCACCTCATGCAGATCTTCGTCGACAAACAGCCAGATCACCGAATGCGCGGGCACGAGATCGACCTGGAACTTTGTATCGGCCGCAATCTTCCCCTGCTCTTTCAGCGCAGCAAAGGCGCGATAGGATTCGATGGCGACATCGGCGTAGAACAGATTGTCGAATTGAACATCGCGCGGCGAGACATCCGGCTTCAGCCGGTAGCGCCGTGATAGACCGCTCGTGGCATGAAGCCGGAAATCCCTGTCGGAGCGCTCGAACGCAGGGTGATTTGCAAACAGCTTTTCCTGCCAGAACACCCAGTTGATGCGCTCTCCGGTCTCGCCGTCCGGAATACGTCTCAGATACGGACCAAGCACCGCGCTGACCGTTTCGAAAACCTCGCGCGCATTGGCAAGAGGGACACTGCCGACGAGATAGACGTCGCGAGACATCGTTTTCCTCCTGCGGCCGACCAGGTTCAGGAAAAGCGATTATCGCTCGCAGCGTTCGATCCGCAAGATCACGGCGACCTCGGCGCCCGCCATGCGATACGAAATCTCACGGCTGTTCCGGATGCCTGCACATGGTGGGACTTGCCCACCATGCAGCAACGCCTCTCACAAGGGACGGAAGCGTCCGCGCTCAATCGAGATAGAATTTGTCGAGCTGACGATGCTCGGCGCGGATATAGCGCACAGTGCCGGTCACCGAGCGCATGACCACCGTCTCGGTCTCGATGATGTTCTTGCCGAACTTCACACCCGTCAGCATAGGGCCCGTCGTGACACCGGTCGCGGCGAACAGGCAATCGCCTTTCACCATGTCCTCGATTTCGTATTTCTGTCTCGGGTCCTTGATGCCCATCTTCAGCGTGCGTTCGCGCAACGCCTCGGAATCAATGACCAGGCGGCATTGCATCTGGCCACCGATGCAGCGCAGAGCGGCTGCCGCGAGGACGCCTTCCGGCGCGCCGCCGATGCCAAGATAGATATCGATGCCGGTCTTCGGCTCGGCGCAGTGAATGACACCGGCGACGTCGCCATCCGAGATCAGGCTGACGGCCGCGCCGGTCTTGCGCACCGCGGCAATGATGTCAGCGTGGCGTGGACGGTCGAGCAGGATAGCGGTGATCTCGGAGGGCTTTACGCCCTTAGCTTTCGCGAGATTGAGAATGTTCTCGTCTGCCGGCGCATCGAGATCGATCGTGCCCTTCGGATAGCCCGGGCCGATGGCGATCTTTTCCATGTAGCAATCCGGCGCGTGTAGCAGCGTACCTGCATCCGCCATCGCCAAAGTCGCAATCGCGCCCGGCATGTTCTTGGCGCAGAGGGTCGTGCCTTCCAGCGGATCGACAGCGATATCGACCTTGAAACCACTGCGGGTGCCGACCTCCTCGCCGATGAACAGCATCGGCGCTTCGTCGAGTTCGCCCTCGCCGATCACCACCGTACCATCGATCGGCAGCTTGTTCAGTTCGCGGCGCATGGCATCCACTGCTGCCTGGTCAGAGGCCTTGTCCTTGCCGTGGCCGCGAAGCCGCGCCGCCGATACCGCCGCGCGCTCGGTGACGCGCACGATTTCGAGCGAAAGCACGCGCTCGAGCATCTGATGCGGTTGCACGGTAATCGTCGACGCCATCTTGGTTCCTTTCCCTGGCCGCCCCCCGGCCATCACTCCGGCAAAACGTTCTATCGGTTTTTTTCAATACGGATCAATTGCGGTTCGCCCGAAATCACCTGATCTGCCTTCACGGCCGCGAGAGCACGGCGCACCGCGTCCTCGGTCGTAGCATAGGTGATAAGAATGACAGGAACCGGACCGCTGACGGCTTTTGCGTCTTTACCACCTTCCGCTCCAAGGTGGCGCTGCACAATGGATTCGAGAGAAATCTGCTGCTCTGCAAGACGAGTAGCAATGGTGGCTGCCGTTCCCGGCTTATCCACGGCCAGCAGCCGGATGTAATAGCCGCCTTCGTGCGTCTGCATTGGCGCCTTGCCGGCGATGGTCAGGCTCTCGGTATCGCGCCCGAACGGGGCGACATGGGCACCTCGGGCAATATCGCCGATATCAGCCACCACCGCGGAAGCGGTCGCAAGCCCACCGGCGCCCGGACCGACCAGTGTGATGGGCGCAATCCCTTCGGCGTCAAGCGTAACCGCATTCGTCACCCCCATCACCTGCGCGATGGCGGAATCCTTCGGCACCATGGTCGGATGCACACGTTGCTCGATGCCGGTCCCGGTTCTCATCGCAACGCCCAGCAGCTTGATGCGGTAACCGAGTTCGTCGGCAGCCAGGAGGTCGGCGGAGTCGATCGAGGAAATACCTTCGACATAGATCGAGTCAGCATCAACCTTCGTTCCGAACGCGATCGAAGCGAGAATCGCAAGCTTCTGCGCAGTGTCGAATCCTTCCACATCGAATGTCGGATCGGCTTCGGCATAACCCAACCTCTGCGCATCCTTCAGGCATTCGGCGAACGACAGCTTCTCCTGCTCCATCCTTGTCAGGATGTAATTGCAAGTGCCGTTCAAGATGCCGTAGACGCGCGCAAAAGAATTTCCCGCCAGACCTTCCCGCAAGGCCTTGATGATCGGAATGCCGCCGGCAACGGCCGCTTCGAAATTCAATGCAACGTTGTTGGCTTCGGCAAGTTGAGCAAGCGCAAGTCCATGACGCGCAAGCAACGCCTTGTTGGCGGTGACGACGGGCTTTTTGGCCGACAGCGCCGCTTCGACCGCAGCCTTTGCCGGATCACCGTCGCCGCCCATCAGCTCGACGAAGACATCGATGCCGGGATCGCGCGCGAGTGTGATCGGGTCGTCGACCCAGCGGATGCCGGACAGATCGACACCACGATCCTTGCCCTTCTGACGGGCTGTTACAGCGACAACGTCAATCGGACGGCCGCATCGCGCGGCAAGTTGATCCTTGCCTTCCGCAATCAGCCGAATAACCGAAGCGCCGACTGTACCTAAGCCGGCAAGACCCACTTTCAGGGGCGCGACCATGTTTAACTCGAAAATGAAAAGACGGCTCAGCGCCGCGTGGCGAGAGGAACGACGTTGTGAAGTTTATCGATTCCTGTTTCCAGAAAACGACGGATATTGCGCGCAGCCTGCCGGATGCGTTGCTCGTTCTCGACCAACGCAATACGGACATACTCGTCGCCATGCTCGCCGAAGCCGATGCCCGGCGCGACGGCCACATCGGCCTTCTCGACCAGCAGCTTGGAGAACTCGATCGAGCCCATGCCACGGAACGGCTCCGGCAATTTGGCCCAGGCAAACATCGACGCCGACGGCGACGGGATTTGCCAGCCCGCACGGCCGAAGCTGTCGACCAGCACATCACGCCGCTTGCGATAGATTTCCCGCATCTCGCGAATGCAGTCGTCCGGGCCGTTCAGCGCTGCGGTGGCAGCCACCTGCACCGGCGTGAAAGCACCATAATCGAGATAGGACTTCACGCGGCCGAGCGCGGCGATGATGCGTTCATTGCCGACGGCGAATCCCATGCGCCAACCGGGCATGGAATACGTCTTCGACATCGACGTGAACTCGACCGTCACATCCATCGCGCCCGGCACCTGCAACACCGATGGCGGCGGGTTATTGTCGAAATACACTTCCGCATAGGCAAGATCGGACAGGATAAAGATCTCGTGCTTCTTCGCGAAAGCCACGAGGTCCTTGTAGAAATCGAGGCTGGCGACGCAGGCGGTCGGGTTCGCAGGATAGCAGGCGATAACCGCGATCGGCTTCGGGATCGAATGCACCAGGGCGCGCTCGAGCGCGTGGAAAAACTCGGGATTGGGCTCGGCCGGAACGGACCGAATCACGCCACCCGCCATCAGGAAGCCGAAGGCATGGATCGGATAGCTCGGATTGGGCACGAGCACGACATCACCCGGCGCCGTGATCGCCTGGGCGACATTGGCAAATCCTTCCTTCGAACCGAGTGTCGCAACGACCTGTGTGTCGGGATTGAGCTTCACGCCAAAGCGGCGCTCGTAGTAGCCGGCCTGGGCGCGGCGCAGACCGGCGATGCCCTTCGACGCCGAATAGCGGTCGGTACGCGGTTTGCCGAGGGTCTCCTTCAGCTTTTCGATCACATGAGCCGGAGCCGGCAGATCCGGATTACCCATACCCAGATCGATGATATCGGCGCCGGCGTTACGGGCGGCGGCCTTGGCGCGGTTTACCTGCTCGAACACGTAAGGAGGCAGACGACGAACGCGATAAAATTCTTCCATGGAAGCGTGTCCTTGGCGCCAAAGCTTTCTTCAGACCCGCGGCCCCCGGTTTCGGGATTCTATAGGCCGGCCAGCGATCAGATTCTTTTATCATGGGTTCCGGCCCGCGCCAGCAATCTCGGCACAGTCCAGAGCGATTCCCTTACTGGTTACCTCTCAGGAACAGACTGCCGGGGCGACTATCGGAGGAGTCCCGGCCCTTCTTGTTCTTGTCGGAGTCCTTCTTTTTGGCGGCCTCCTCGGCCAGCTTCTTGTCCCGCGCGATGTTTTTCTCCTGGTTCGGCTGCCGGTTCCGGGTTGCGATCAAATCGTCATGGAGGCGTTTTTGCTGCTCCGCATCCAGGAGAGCGGCCCGCGGCGGCGGCATGTCGTGGACGGCCGGATAAGCCGGTGTGACGGCGGGACGCTGCGGCGCTCCCTCCGGCAGCCCGCCTACCGCGTGAGGAATGCTGTCGATCTGGGCGGTCGAACAGGCCTGAAGCAGAGCCATAACAGCAACAGCCGCCCACAATCTTGGGTGGTCCAGCCGGGATAGGATACGCGATGGACATTGCAGCATGTTATGCGTTGACGTGAGTCAGGTTTTTGCGCGCGTAAACGGCTAATATGACCAAAGCAAGGATGTGAGAACGGCCGGTTAACGGCCGAAATCGGCCATCAACGTCGGATGGCCGTCAGCTTGCATGAGGAAACTGCCGGCGCCATCTGGCGTTGTGATTTTAACGGGCGGACGATGAACAAGCTACCGGACAAGCCGGTCGTACCTGAGACGGGAGGCGTCGACATCGAACGCCTCGCGCATAATGTTGCGCGCTTCGTCGAACAGGGCGGCAAGGCGCTGGCTGCCTATCTGAAACCGCGCGAGGACGGAACAGCCAAGGTTGAAATTCCGGATCAGCTTGCTGATGCGATCAAGACATTGAGCCAGGTGATCGAATACTGGCTCTCGGATCCCGAACGCGCGATCGAGGTCCAGACCAAGCTCGGTACGTCCTATCTGGAGCTATGGGAGAATACGGCCCGCCGCATGGCCGGCGAGGACGTGCCGCCGACTGCCATGGCCGATCCCAAGGACAAGCGCTTTGTCGATCCGGAATGGACGACCAATCAGTTTTTCCTGTTCCTCAAGCAGCTTTATCTGCTGACCGTCCGCTGGAGCGAAAAGCTGGTGTCGGACGCGCAATCGCTCGATCCGCATACACGGCAAAAAGCCGAGTTCTATGTCCGCCAGATCGCCAATGCGCTGTCGCCGTCAAACTTCGTGCTGACCAATCCCGAATTGCTGCGCGAAACCCTCGCCCAGAATGCCGACAACCTCGTCCGGGGCATGGCGATGCTGGCCGAGGACATAGATCCACACGGCAATTTCAAGATCCGGCAATCGGATCAGACGATGTTCGAGGTCGGCCACAATCTCGCGCTCACACCCGGCAAGGTGATCTATCAGAACGCGCTGATGCAGCTCATTCAGTACTCGCCGTCCACCGAAACGGTGCTGAAGACGCCGTTGCTGATCGTTCCGCCCTGGATCAACAAGTTCTATGTGCTCGATCTGACGCCGGACAAATCCTACATCAAATGGTGCGTCGATCAGGGGCTCACCGTTTTCGTCATCTCCTGGGTCAATCCGGATGAGCGGCTCGCCGACAAAGGCTTCGCCGAATACATGCGCGAAGGCCCGCTGACAGCTCTCGACGTCATCGAACAGGTCACCGGCGAAACCGAGGTACACAGCGTCGGCTATTGCGTCGGCGGCACACTGCTCGCGGTCACGCTCGCTTATATGGCGGCGACCAACGACAAGCGGATCAAGTCGGCTACGTTCTTTGCCGCACAGGTCGATTTCACCCATGCCGGCGATCTGAAGGTTTTTGTCGACGAAGAGCAGCTGAATGCGCTGGAGAAGCGCATGCAAGCTCTCGGATATCTCGAAGGCCAACAGATGGCGACAGCCTTCAACCTCCTGCGCTCGAACGATCTGATCTGGCCGTACATCGTCAACAACTACCTGCGCGGCAAAGCACCCTTCCCGTTCGACCTTCTCTATTGGAATGCCGATGCGACGCGCATGCCGGCCGCCAACCACTCCTTCTATCTGCGCAATTGCTATCTCAACAACGCGTTGGCCACCGGGCGGATGACCGTGGCGAATGTGCAGCTTGACCTGAAGAAGGTGAAGATCCCGGTCTACAATCTTGCTACGCGAGAAGATCACATCGCGCCGGCCAAATCGGTTCTGCTCGGATCGAAATATTTCGGCGGCCCGGTTCGCTTCGTCCTCTCCGGCTCTGGTCATATTGCCGGTGTCGTCAACCCTGTCGCGAAGGGCAAGTATCAATACTGGACAGGCCCGAAACCAAGCGGCTCCGATGTCGAAGCGTGGATGAAGAAGGCGACCGAACATCCCGGGTCCTGGTGGCCGGACTGGCTCGACTGGATCAAGGCGATGGGCGACGAGCGCGTATGGGCGCGCGAGCCCGGCGGCGGCAAGCTCACGCCGATCGAAGACGCACCCGGCAGTTATGTGAAAGTGCGGTCGTAAAGCGTATTATGCGTAATGGACCGCGCGGTTGTGCACCATCGGCACGATTGGCGGGGATACTCGCGTAAGGCGTCGAAAGCCGGCCTCTTGCCGGCGTCCCCGATCCGGATAGGGCTTCCGTCCTGTTACAGTGGCGCGATAAGATGCGCGCGATGCTGACTCGGAACGGGAGGCGACTGTGTCCAAGGAATTGTTCTGGCTGACGATGACCTGCATCCTGACCGGGCTGCTCTGGGTCCCCTATATGCTGGATCGCATCAAAGTCCGCGGCCTGATGGGGACGATGGCCAATCCCTCCGCCAAGGACACCCCGCAATCGCCTTGGGCGCAGCGGCTCTATTTCGCGCACACCAACGCGGTCGATAACCTCGTGGTGTTTGCGCCGCTGGTGCTGATCCTCGATACATTGGGCCGCTCGACGAGCGCCACCGTGATTGCCTGCGCGGTTTACTTCTGGGCGCGGCTGGCGCACGCCATCGTCTATGCGTTCGGCCTTCCTGTCTTCCGCACCCTCGCATTCCTCGTCGGCTTTGCCGCACAGGTCGTGCTGGTCATCGCGATTTTCCGTGTCGGCTGATCAAACACGCCCATAGATCAAAGGGCCGTCGCCATCGCGGCGGCCCTTTGATCTTGGGACCACGATCACGGGAACAGTGCCACCTGATCGATGCCCATGGTTTCGGGATAACCGAGCATCAGATTCATGTTCTGGATCGCCTGGCCCGATGCGCCCTTCACCAGATTGTCCAGCGCCGAAATGACGATCGCCCGTCCCGGCACGCGATCCTTGGCAACGCCGATGAAGGTCCAGTTGGAGCCGCGGACATGTCGCGTGTGCGGCGTCTCGCCGAACGGCAGGATGTGAACGAAATCCGCCTTCTCGTAGAACTTCAAAAGTATCTCATGAAGTTCTTCAGGTGATTTGCCACGCCGGCCCCGCACGTAGATGGTCGACAGGATGCCCCGGTTCATCGGCACAAGGTGCGGCGTGAAGCTGACGATCACCTCTTTACCGGCCGCCGCCGAGAATTCCTGATCGAGTTCGGCCATGTGCCGGTGACCGCCGACGCCATAGGCGTTGAAGCCCTCGGACACCTCTGAAAACAGCATCGCTTCCTTGGCTGACCGCCCCGCCCCGGTCATGCCGGACTTGGCGTCGACAACGATGCCGTCGGTCTCGATCGCCTTGTTCCGCAGTAGCGGGATCAACGGCAATTGCGCGCAGGTCGTGTAGCAGCCCGGATTGGCGATCAGCCGCGCCTTCTTGATCTCGCGCTTGTAGATCTCGGCAAGACCGTAGACGGCCTCCTTCTGAAGCTCCGGCGCGTGATGCTCGTGGCCATACCAGCGCGCGTAAGCCGATGTGTCGCTCAGCCGGAAGTCGGCGGAGAGATCGACCACCTTGGTGTCGGGGGCCTTGGCGAGGAGATCCTTCAGCACCTTCTGCGTCGTCGCATGCGGAAGAGCGCAGAAGACGAGATCGAGGCCCGCCTTGCTCCAGTCCTGATCGTCGATGGCAACGAGCTTCGGCAGATCGAACGGCGAGAATTGCGGAAACACATTCCGCATCTCCTGCCCCGCCCGGCGATCGGCGGTGAGCATGGCAATTTCCACGCGCGGATGCCGCAACAGCATCCGCACCAGCTCCGAGCCGGTGTAGCCCGAGGCGCCCAATACGCCGATCTTCGCTTTCGTCGCCATGTCTCAAACTCCGCGCGCCGCAGCCATATGGCTGCGCTATCTAGGGTTCTGCAGCGAGTTTGGAAAGCGCGGAGAAGGAAAACGCCGCGGCTCCAAGGGCTCGCGGCGGGGGATAACCGGACTTTTTAGGACAAGCCCGTACCTGCCGCGAGGAAGCGGCGACGGCGGCGGGTGCTGGTGATCCGATTTGTCATGTCGCAGTCATATAGGACCGCCCTCGACAGCGGTCAAGCAAAGCACGTCGCGTGAGAACGCACGACTTCACACAGCAGACACAAAACGATAGCTATTGCCGCTCTTTTCAATCCTCCCCACGGCCGGAAACGGCAGGTGATAGCCGGTCGTCAGCATGCGCTCGGCAGCGAGCATGTCATAGAGTTTCCGTCGTGTCGCAATAGCCGCCGGGCCATCCATGTCGCCACCGGCCACCCAATCGGGGTTGCGTACGAACACCAGTGCAATGCCTGACGTGACATCGGCCTGCACCATGAGCTTGTCCTGACCGGACGCAATGATGAAGGACGTATGACCGGGCGTGTGGCCCGGCGTGCCGATCGCAGTGATGCCCGGAGCGATCTCTTTGTCGCCGTCGAATTTCGTCAGGTTCTTGCCGACGATGGCATTGAAGACGCGGCGCACATTGGCGTGCCCGTTCCGCAGACTGGAGCCTTCGGGCGCCTTGTTCATGTTGGCGTCGTCGAGCCAGTAATTCCATTCATTGAGCGGCACTTTGATCTCGGCGTTGGGGAAAGCCGGCATGCCGTCAACCGTGAGAAGTCCGCCGATATGATCGCCATGGAAATGCGAGATGATGACAGTATCGATCTGTTTGGGATCGACGCCGGCGGCCGCGAGATGGACAGCTGTCCGGCCGGTCCCCGCCTCGAGCTTCCGCTGTCCATTGCCGGTATCGATCAACAGGGTCTTGCCGCCGCTCTTCACCAGCACCGGCTGAAACGACGTTGCGATCTCGTCGCGCGGCAATCCGTCCGCTGCCAGCGCCTCCTGAAATTGCTCAAGACTGGCGCTGCGGCTCGGACTGGCCGTCAGCTTGCTGCGGCGTGTGCCATCGGACAAGACGACGACCTCGATATCGCCGATCTTCAGCGCGCGAAATCCCGCCTGCTCCGGTGCTTGTGCGACTGCCTTCTGACCTGAAAGAGCGATGGCTGCCGCACCACCCAACACATGCCGGCGTGTCAACGATGTCATGCCTCTCTCCTATCCTGTCTGAAAGAAAAAAAGCCGCCCGGTTCGGGGCGGCCTTTGCGTTTTCAGCTTAGAGCGTCGGGCTCCACTGGATCATGTGTTCGCGATAACCGGTCGGCGTCTTTTCAATATAGGCCGCGGACGGGAACGGATAATGGAAGGCTTGCACCATCATCTTTTCCGCCGACAGCATGTCGTAGACCTTGCGGCGCGTGGCTTCCGCCATCTGCGGGTCCTGGTCGAACATGAGATGCCAGCCCGGATTGCGCACGAATAGATAAGGCACATGCGTGACGTCGCCCTGCACGAAAACGCTCTTATTGCCGGAGGAGACGATGTGCGAGTGATGGCCGGCAGAATGACCGTTGGTCGCAACCGACGTGATGCCGGAGACGATGTCCTTACCGGCTTCATACGGCTCCACGCGCTTGGCGACTTCGGGATTGGTGAAGATGCGGCGGTTGTTCTTGAACAGACCGGTCATACGCTCCGAAGTCTGCTTGTTCATCTCGCCGTCATCCATCCAGTATTTGTGCTCCTGACCGGGCACGCGAATGGCAGCATTCGGGAAAGCGAGCGTGTTGTCGGCCTTGAGCAGGCCATTCACGTGGTCGCCATGGAAATGCGAGATGATAACGGTATCGACCTGTTTCGGATCGATCCCCGCAGCAGCCAGATTGGTCAGGAATTGACCATTCGAGCCCTTGCTCTGGTTAAAACCGGCCTCGCCCGTGCCGGTGTCGATCACAACCAGGTTCTTGCCGGTATTGACGACGACCGGCGTGTAATTGTTGTTGAATATCTCGGTGTCGTAGAAATTCGCTGCCAGAGCCTTCTTCACCTCGGCAGTATCGACGTTGCTAACAAAAGTCGGTGGCAGCTTGAAACGGGTCACCCCGTCGGCCACGACCGTCACTTCGAAGTCACCAACCTTGTAACGGTAGAAGCTTGCAGCCTGCTTGCCGGCCATCGGCGCCTCCGCGCGCGCTGGCGTCGACCACGAAAATTCACCCATCATCGCCGCTGCAGTTGCGGTCGCAGCGCCGGCCATCACCCCACGGCGTGTCACGTCACTCATCAATATCCTCCCTGAAAATAGCAGCTTGGTCCCAGTCCGATCATCGTACTCATCGGTCCACCCTCGGGACCATAACGTAGCTCGCAGAACGGTAAAACGACCCGCGAACCATTCGGACCACAACACCGGCTCGGCGGAAATATTCCATTCGCCTCTCGGCCTCGCCCATTCAATTTTTTTGATCCAGCACCCCTGGCACAGATGTCGGACCGTCGGTCAAACCGATAGGATTTCGCCAGCGCCGATCTGGAACAGACACGAGCGCCAAACACAATCACTGGGGAGAACGTCAATGGCTGGAATCGTAAAGTGCCTGGTCACCATGTGCTACGGGCTCACCGTCGCAAGCACGGCCTTCGCTCAGTCGCCGGCAACGCCGGCGGCCATACCCGATCAGATGCCGTTCGACATCGCCTATGGTGAATCGATCACCGCGGATCGCGCTGCCAAAATCGTCGCGGCCGTGGCGGGTGAATCCCAGAAGGCACCGCGCAATTGGAAGATGGTCATCTCCGTCGTCGATACCAACGGTGACCTCGTCTATCTTTACCGAATGGATCAGGCGCAAGTCGCATCGGTCACAATCTCGCAAGGCAAGGCGCGGACCGCGGCGCGCTTCCGCCGTCCGACCGAAGCCTTCTTCAATGCGATGCAAACACCGGCCGGAGCCTATGTCGCGACCCTAGACCCGACCATCGTCGCCTCGCCCGGCGGCTTTCCGCTGATTGAAAATGGCAAGTTGATCGGCGCTATCGGCTGCAGCGGCGGCACGGGCGCGCAGGACGCTGTTGCGTGCAAGGTCGGCGCCGATTTGATCAAGTAAACGAAGACTTCGGCGGCTCTGCCGCGTTCCCTGCGCGGCAGAGTCACCGCTTCACGTCAGGTCAGCGATATTCGTAAAATAGTGGTCGATGTAATTGGTCTTGAGATAGCGATAGCCGAGCCGCGCGAACAGCGCCTTCAGCTCCTCGAAACGATCCGAGTAAAGCTCGACCTGCAGATAGCATTGGTTGTCGCGCAGCGTTCGCTCCATACCGGCCAGCGCGTGGAATTCGGAACCCTCGACATCCATCTTCACAAGGATGGTCTTGCCGCTGATGGCAAACTCATCGTCGAAGCGGATCTGTTTCACCACATGGGTCGCAACGCCGGGCGCCTCTTCCGGCGGCTTGTCGGGATGCGCGATCCAGGACTCGCCGCGATTGTGACTCCCCGCCTCCATCAGCGTCACCTCGCCGGCCTTGTCGCCGACCGCATCCGGCACGACCCTAATTCTGTAATCCAGCCCGTTCGCGGCGATGTTAGCCTTCAATCTCGCGCGGTTGCCGGGATCTGGTTCAAAGGCAATGATCTCCGCACCGATGCCCGCGACCGCCAGCATGATCGAATAGACGCCGGCATTGGCGCCAATATCGAGAAAGTAATCGACCTCGTGCGTTTGACAGATCGTGGCGAAATCTTCGAGCTGCTCGGCTTCCCAGATGCCATTGATGGCGAGCTCGCGATCGATCAGATCGGTCGTATCGACAAGAAAGCGCGCGCCTTGCGCATTCACCATATACGGCATGCGACCGAACGTGCGCATGGCTAGGTCGTACCAGCCACGCAGCGACCGCTCGAACGGACTGTTCGGGTGGCGAAAGGTTTGTCCGCCGCGCATCGTCTGCCCCTAGAAGAATTTCTTGATGTATTCGAAACTAATGTCGCCGAATGCGAGCAGTACGTAAGCCCACACCATCGCCGAGAGCACGTTGGCGATCTGGAATTTCCAGTAATCCATTTCGAGGATGCCGGCGATCAGCGGCACCGCCGCCCGGAGCGGACCGAAGAAGCGGCCAACAAAGACACCGGTAATCCCCCATCGCTCGATGAAGGCATGCCCACGCGGCAGCATGTCGGGATATTTGGGCAGCGGCCAGATATGGGCGATGCGGTCCTTGAAGTGGAACCCGAACCAGTAGGACACCCAGTCGCCCAAGGCTGCGCCTGCGGCTGCCGCCAGCCAGATCGGCCAGAAGACAAGGCCGGACATGTTAATCAGCGCACCGATGGCGACCAGGATGCCCCAGGCCGGCACGAACATGGAAATGAAGGCCAGGGACTCGGCGAACGCCAGGACAAAAACGATCGGTAAGGCCCACCAATGGTTCTGACGTACAAAGTCGATAACGATCTGGGAATGCTCTTGAATCATTTTTGTGACGATGCGGCGGGGGCTGTGGTCTAGCCGGGTCCTGCCTAATCTTCCAGCGTCCCCAAAAGGTAAAATAAGCCTCCGAGGGTCGACCTTCCCTCAAGGATTTGCCATCTCCATGGCATAGTGACCCCACATCCCGATTCGTTACGAGTTCCATAAGTCCGAAAAACCAGCATGGCCAAGAAGACCAAGCCCGCCCGCGCTGCCAGCAGCGCCAAGGCCGAGAAGAAGACCACCGACCTTTTTGGCGGCTCCAAGGCCGCCAAGAGCGCTGCGGCAAAAACACCCGGCCCCCGTGGCGGCAATAATGCCGAAAGCAGCTATACCGCTCATCACATCGAGGTGTTGGAGGGGCTGGAGCCGGTCCGGCGCCGCCCGGGCATGTATATCGGCGGCACCGACGAGAAGGCGCTGCACCACCTGTTCGCGGAAGTCATCGACAACGCGATGGACGAAGCCGTCGCCGGGCACGCGACCTTCATCGAGGTGCATCTCGGCGCCGACGGCTATCTGACCGTCACCGATAATGGCCGCGGCATCCCGGTCGACCCGCATCCCAAATTCCCGAAAAAGTCGGCGCTCGAAATCATCATGTGCACGCTGCACGCGGGCGGCAAATTCGACTCGCAGGTTTATGAAACCTCCGGCGGTTTGCACGGCGTTGGCGTATCGGTCGTGAATGCCCTTGCTGAACACCTGGTGGTCGAGGTTGCGCGCGGTCAGCAGCTCTACCGGATGAGCTTCTCACGCGGCAAACCGAAGGGCGGTCTGGAGAAGCTTGGCCGCGTCGCCAATAAGCGCGGCACCACCGTGCGCTTCAAGCCGGACCCGCAGATCTTCGGCGAGAAGGCAAAGTTCGATCCGGCGCGTCTGTTCAAGATGACGCGTGCGAAAGCCTATCTGTTCGGTGGCGTCGAAATCCGCTGGTCCTGCGATGCCTCGCTCATCAAGGACGACACGCCGGCCGAAGCCGTGCTGCACTTCCCGGGAGGTCTGCAGGATTATCTCGCCGCCTCGATCGAAGGTTCGACGCGCGTGCATCCGGATATCTTCGCCGGCGGCTCGGAAAAGAAGAACGGTCACGGCTCGGCGGAATGGGCGATCGCCTTCGTGGCCGACGCCGATCCGTTCGTCTCGTCCTACTGCAACACGATCCCGACACATGACGGCGGCACGCATGAAAGTGGCCTTCGTACCGCCCTGTTCAAGGGACTGCGCGATCATGCCGCCCGCGTCGGACAGGAAAAGCGAGCTGCGGTGATCACCAGCGATGACGTCATGGCTGGCGCCTGCGCGATGGTTTCCGTGTTCATCCGCGAACCGGAATTCCAGGGCCAGACCAAGGACCGTCTGGCAACACCGGAAGCCGCCCGTGTCGTCGAACAGGCGATGCGCGATCCGTTCGATCACTGGCTCGCCGGCAATCCATTGCAGGCCAACAAGCTGCTCGATTTCGTCGTCGAGCGCGCGGAAGAGCGTCTTCGCAAAAGACAGGAGAAGGAAGTCTCGCGCAAGAGCGCGGTGCGCAAGCTCCGCCTCCCCGGCAAGCTCGCCGACTGCACCAACACAGCCGCGCAGGGTTCGGAAATCTTCATCGTCGAGGGTGACAGCGCCGGCGGCTCCGCCAAACAGGCGCGCGACCGTGCCTCGCAAGCCGTGCTGCCTTTGCGTGGCAAGATCCTCAACGTCGCTTCAGCCGGCAAAGACAAGCTTGCACAGAACCAGCAGCTCGCCGATCTCATTCAGGCGCTCGGTTGCGGCTATGGCTCGCATTACCGCGAGGAGGAGCTGCGCTACGACAAGGTGATCGTGATGACCGACGCCGACGTCGACGGCGCGCATATCGCGTCGCTGCTCATCACCTTCTTCTACCGGCAGATGCCAAAGCTGATCGATAACGGCCATCTCTATCTTGCCGTGCCGCCGCTCTATCGTCTGTCGCATAGCGGCAAGACCTTCTATGCCCGCGACGACAAGCACAAGGAAGAGCTGCTAAAGAAGGAATTTCACGCCAATGCCAAGGTCGAGATCGGCCGCTTCAAGGGCCTCGGCGAGATGATGGCGAACCAGCTTAAAGAAACAACGATGGCCCCCGGCAAGCGCACGCTGCTGAAGGTCACGCTGGCGGATGCCGAACGCATCGATACGGCGAAATCCGTCGATCAGCTCATGGGCACGAAGCCGGAGGCCCGCTTCGCCTTCATCCAGGAAAAGGCCGAATTCGCCAGCGAAGAATTGCTGGATGTCTAGGCTGGTTATGGTGCTGACGCTCGCTTTCACGGCGAGCGCAGCATCAGCGCAAACAGCAACGGCGCCGATCAAACCGGGCGAGGATTTCTGCTTCGCCCGGAGTTACGACGCAAAGCACCTTGCCACGCATCCCAAGCAGATCGTCTCTTCGATCGAGATCATGGGACGCAATGCCTGGAAAGGCACGCAGGCGAACGGGCTCTATGCCAGCTTGCAGGTCCGCTTTCGCGACACAGCCAAACCACTCCTGATGCAAGGCATCTGTCGCGTTGCTGAAGGTCAGCCCGCCGTTCAGGCGCCCCTCACCTGCAAGTTCTTTCCCGATCGCCTGCAGGACGTGCTTGCGTCGCAGATCCGCATGGAGTGGCCGCGCGATGGCCTAACGCGCATCATCACCGCGACCGGAGACTGGAAAGTCCTGCGCAGCGGCAAGGAACCGGATGGCGAATACAGCACTGTCACCACGGACGACCACACATTCGACCTCGAACGGCGCAACGCATCGTTCTGCAATGTCTCAAAGATCTTCTGGAGCGCCAAGGGCGCGACCAAGGCCCTGATCGAGATGCTGCCGTAGAGAGCGGCAGCATCAATGCTATCGCAAGCCGAACATGTGCGGCACGAACAGCGTGATCTGCGGAAATGCGATCAGGATCAGGAGAACAATCGAGAGCGGCACACAGAATTGCCAGATCTCGCGATTGATCTCCCGCATCGGCACCTTGGTCAGCGATGACAGGATGAACAGGATCAATCCGTAGGGCGGCGAGATGATCGCAATCATGAAATTGACGATCACGACAACGCCGAAGTGAACGAGATCGATGCCAAGCGCCTTCACCGTCGGCAACAGCACCGGCACGAACACCAGCAGCATCACCGCACCATCGAGCACCGTTCCCAGTACAAGGAACATCACGTTGACCAGCAGCAGGAACATCAATGGCGAGAGATTCAGCCCCGCGATCCATCGTGACAATGCGTCGCCAATGCCCTCATTGGTGATCGCGTAATTGACGATGAAGGAGCTGATCAGCAGCAACATCACGATGGCGGATTGCCGCGAGGATTCCTGAAAGACCTCGAGCAAAGACTTCAGTGACAGCGTGCGATACCACAGGCCGCCGATCAGGATGGCCCAGAGCGCGGAGACAGCAGCCGCCTCGGTCGGCGTGAACACGCCACCCCAGATGCCGCCCAGCAGCACGGCCGGCAAAGTCAGAGGGACAAAGGCCTGGCCAAACGCGGCGGGCCATTCCCGGACCGGCACCGGCTCACCACGCGGCAGCTTGCGGCGTTTGGCGATGATAAGGATGAGGATCGAAATCGACAGCGCCATCAGCAGGCCCGGCACGATGCCCGCCAGGAACAGAGCGCCAATCGATGCGCCGGAAATCAGCGCGTAAAGCACCATCGGGATTGATGGCGGGATCAGCGGCCCGAGCAGCGACGCAGCCGACGCGACAGCGACCGCGAGGCCACCTGGATAATGCCCCTGCGTGCGCATCATGCGGATCGCCACCATGCCGGCACCGGCAGCATCTGACGCTGCACTGCCCGTCATCGACGACATGATGAGATTGGTCACGACCGTGACGTGGCCGTGCCCGCCCGGCAGCCGGCCTACAATCGTGTTGGCGAACGTCCATAGCCGATCCGAGATCGTCGATGCATTCATGACGTTGGCGGTGAGAATGAACAGCGGCACCGCCAGCAGCACATTCAGCGTCAGCGTCGTGTTCAGCGTCTGGTCGACCAGCAGGCCGATATCCTGCTTGCTCACCCAAAGATAGACAATGCCGGCCGCGAACATCGACAGAACGATCGACAACCGCAACGCCGCCGCAACGACAAAGACAACCAGCAAGCCAATGAAGGGCGTGGACATGTCAGCCGATCACATTCGGGGCGGCAGGTTCGGCATCGTCGGCGACATGCTCACGCCAGTTCGGACCGGCAAAATCGACAAACTTGGCCGCAAGCCTGACAATCACCATGGCGAAATAGATGATGAAGCAGGCGTAGACGATGTCGAGACGCCATTCCAGCGCCGACGTCTGCTCGCGCCACAGGAAGAGAACGTAGTCGACAATGGTCGGAAACGCGAAGGCGAACAGGATGCCGAAGAGAGCGGTCTGCAACAGCCCGACGACGCGGCGGCCGCCCGCGGGCAGCTTCGCCCAGAGAATGTCGAACGCGACGTGATCGCTGTCGCGGCTAACGAAGGCGTCAGTGAGGAACATGCACCAGAGAAACACGATCATCGCCAGTTCGTCCGACCAGGCGATCGGTGCATTGAACACGTATCGTGCCGCAACGCCGACGACGTAGATGGCGAAGATCGCAAAGAACATCGCCGTCGTCACCCACTCCGCCACGATGCGGAAGCGAGTGACGAAGCGGGAGACGAATGTGCGCACGAGGATGCCTATTTCGTGTCGGCGATGCGTTTCAGGAGATCGGCATTCCACTTCTGCGACAGGCCGGATTCCTGATATTGCTTGTCGACGGAAGCCTTGAACGCCGCGAGATCAGG
>Ga0164243_10003882_pt1 | contig 23671 bp, 21 predicted proteins | sample OricompcompostOP_FD_108781 | JGI IMG/M metagenome (GOLD analysis project Ga0164243, IMG submission 108781) | Organic Plus compost microbial communities from Emeryville, California, USA - Original compost - Organic plus compost (OP) | ecosystem: Engineered > Solid waste > Mixed feedstock >...
AGGTCATGCTCGTGCCGATGTACTTCCTCATCGGCTCGTTCGGCGGGGCGCGGCGCCAGTACGCGGCGGTGAAGTTCTTCCTCTACTCGCTGGTCGGCGGTCTGTTCATGCTCGCCGCAGTCATCGGCCTGTGGGTGCTGGGCGGGCACACCTTCGACTGGGAGTCGCTCACCGACGCCACGCTCAGCACGACCGCCGAGCGGTGGCTCTTCCTCGGCTTCTTCCTCGCCTTCGCCATCAAGGCGCCGTTCTTCCCGTTCCACACCTGGCTGCCCGACGCCGGTGGCGCGGCGCCGGCGGGCTCGGCGGCACTGCTCGTCGGCGTGCTGGACAAGGTCGGCACCTTCGGCATCCTGCGCTACTGCCTGCCGCTGTTCCCCAACGCGTCGGTGTACTTCGCGCCGCTGGCCATCGCGCTGGCCCTGGTCGGCATCATCTACGCGGCGCTGCTCGCGGTGGGGCAGAACGACCTCAAGCGGCTGGTCTCCTACACGTCGGTGGCCCACTTCGGCTTCATCGGCGTCGGCATCTTCGCCTTCACCAGCCAGGCCAGCGCGGGTGCCGTGCTCTACATGGTCAACCACGGCCTGGCCACCGGGCTGCTCTTCCTGGTGGTCGGCATGCTCGTGGCGCGGCGGGGATCGGCCCAGGTCAGTGACTTCGGTGGCGCGGGCAAGGCGCTGCCGCTGCTGGCCGGGGTGCTCTTCTTCGCCGGTCTGGCCTCGCTGGCGCTGCCCGGCACGGCACCGTTTGCCAGCGAGTTCCTGGTGCTGATCGGCACGTTCACGGTGAACAAGACGGTCGCGGTGGTGGCGACGCTGGGCATCATCCTGGCCGCCGCCTACGTGCTGTGGATGGTGCAGCGGACCACGCAGGGCCGGCCCAACCCGGCACTGGACGCGGTGCCCGCCATGCGTCAGGACCTGTCCTGGCGGGAGCGGATCGTGGTGGCACCGCTGATCGTGCTGCTGCTCGTCTTCGGCTTCTATCCCAAGCCGCTGCTCGACGTCATCAACCCGGCGGTCGCGGCGACGATGCACGACGTCGGTAAGTCGGACCCGGCGCCCTCGGTACAGGAGGCAGGCAAGTGACTTTGGCGGGAACCGGCGAGGTGCTGGCCATCGACATCCAGCTCCCGGCGCTGGACTACCTGGCGATGGCGCCGCTGCTCATCCTGTTCGGCGCCGCGTGTATCGGCATGCTCGTCGAGGCGTTCGCCTCCCGGCGCAGCCGACCACTGCTGCAGTTCTGGCTCTCCTTCATCGCCCTGGCCGCGGCGCTGGTGATGGTGGTGCGAGCCGCGAACAACGTGACCAAGGGCTTCACCGCCGGTACGGCCCTGTCCATCGACGGGCCGACGCTCTTCCTGCAGGGCACGCTCGTGGTGCTGGGCATGGTGGCGCTGCTGCTCATCGGCGAGCGCCGGCTGGAGCGCGGTGGGCCGTTCGTGGCCCAGGCGGCCATCCCCGTCGGTGGTGAGGCGGACCGGCGGCAGATCCGCGAGTCCGGTGGCACCGAGGTGTTCCCGCTGACGCTGTTCGCGCTGGGCGGCATGATGCTCTTCGTCGCCGCGAACGACCTGCTCACCCTGTTCGTGGCGCTGGAGGTCTTCTCGCTGCCGCTCTACCTGCTCTGCGCGCTGGCTCGCCGACGCCGGCTGATCAGCCAGGAGGCGGCGCTCAAGTACTTCCTGCTCGGCTCGTTCGCCTCCGCCTTCTTCATCTTCGGCATGGCCCTGCTCTACGGCTTCTCCGGGTCGGTCTCGCTGCGCGCCATCAACATCGCCGTGGAGGGCTCGACGGCCAGCCCGTTGCTGCTCTACGCGGGCATCGCCATGGTGGCGGTGGCGCTGCTGTTCAAGGTGGCCGCGGTGCCGTTCCACGTGTGGACGCCCGACGTCTACCAGGGCGCGCCCACGCCGGTGACGGCGCTCATGGCGGCCTGCACGAAGGTCGCGGCGTTCGGCGGGCTGCTGCGCGTGCTCTACGTGGCGTTGGACCGGGCGCGGTGGGACATCGAGCCGGTGGTGGCCGTGATCGCGATCCTCACCATGCTGATCGGCGCGATCCTGGCCGTGACGCAGACCGACCTCAAGCGGCTGCTCGCCTACTCCTCGATCGCGAACGCGGGCTACCTGCTCGTCGGTGTGCTGGCCTTCACCCGGGACGGCGTCTCGTCGTCGCTGTTCTACCTGGCCGCGTACGGCTTCACCGTCATCGCCGCGTTCGCGGTGGTCTCCCTGGTGCGCGACGAGGACGGCGAGGCGACCCACCTGAGCCGGTGGGCCGGCCTGGGCAAGCGCTCGCCGGTGGTGTCGGCGCTGTTCACGTTCCTGCTGCTCGCCTTCGCCGGCATCCCGCTGACCAGTGGCTTCGCGAGCAAGTTCGCGGTCTTCGGGGCGGCGCTGGGCGCGAGCGGGCCCTGGCAGACCGCGACCGTTATCGCCGGTGTCGTGACGAGCATGATCCTCGCCTTCCCGTACCTGCGGGTCGTGGTGATGTTGTGGCTGTCGGAACCGGTCGAGAACGGCCCGTCGGTCTCCAGCGCGGGGACCTTCACCTGGGCGGCGCTGTGGGTGGGTGTGCTCGCCACGCTGGCGCTGGGCGTGGCGCCCGATCCGTTCCTGCAGCTCGCCAGCGACGCGGCTGAGTTCCTCCGGTGACGGTGGGTAACACCGGGGCGGCGCGCGTGCCGCCGGCCAGGGTGTGCGCCCGCCGGTGGGACTCGTGTGTCATCGTGGTTGAGTGGTGACGGAGAACAGGGTCTCGACCAGCATGGGCAAGGGCTCACAGCTCCCCGGCGGGGGCTCTGCCGCCCCGACCGCACGGATGGAGGCGGGGTCGATGTTGACCGAGGCGAGGCCGGTCATCACGGCCGCCGGGACAACCGGCATTACGTTCGGTGACGCCGCGCTGGAGGGCGCCGTCCGTGACTTCCTCGACCGGGTCGAGGACGGCCTGCGTGAGGTGGTGGCGACCGCCGACCCGGTCCTGGTGGAGAGCTCGCGGCATCTGATGCAGGCCGGCGGCAAGCGGTTCCGGCCGCTGCTGACCGGTCTGGTGGGCCAGCTGGGCGACCCGAGTGGCGACGAGTTGGTGCGGGCCGCCGGGGTGGTGGAGCTGACCCACCTCGCCACGCTCTATCACGACGACGTGATGGACGAGGCGCCCGTGCGGCGCGGCGCGCAGTCGGCCAACGCCCGCTGGGGCAACTCGATCGCGATCCTGACCGGTGACTATCTGTTCGCCTGCGCGGCGGACCTGGCCGCCACCCTCGGCCCGGAGGCGGTGCGGATCCAGGCGCGGACGTTCTCCCGGCTGGTGCGGGGCCAGATCGCCGAGACGGTCGGGCCGCGCCAGGCCGACCCGGTCGCCCACTACCTGCAGGTGATCGCGGACAAGACCGGGTCGCTGATCGGCACCTCGGCCCGCTTCGGCGCCATGTTCAGCGGCGTCAGCCAGGCCACGGTGGACGCGGTGACCGAGTACGGCGACACGGTCGGGGTCGCCTTCCAGCTCTCCGACGACCTGCTCGACATCGCCTCGGAGAGCGCGGAGTCGGGCAAGACGCCCGGCACCGATCTCCGCGAGGGCGTGCCGACCCTGCCGGTGCTCTTCGCGCTGGCCGACGACAGCACGGACGCCAGCGCGGTGCGGCTGCGCGAGATCCTCTCCGGCGGTCCGATCAGCGACGATGCCCTCGTCGCCGAGGCCCTGGAGTTGTTGCGGGAGTCGGCCGCGCTCAAGCGGGCCCGGGAGACCGTCCGCGGCTACGCCGAGCGGGCCCGCGCCCAACTCAACGGCCTGCCGGATGTGCCGGCGCGGCGGGCGCTGGAGTCGCTGGCCGACTTCATCGCGGACCGGACAGCCTGACCCCGATCGGCGGCGCTGCCCGGCGACCGAACCGGGGCGGCGCCGGTCAGGGGTGCCACCACAGCAGCGTCGTGTGGCGGTAGTCCTGCACCTCGATGCGGTCGATCTCGTCGGGCGGGTAGTGGGTCAGTCCCGTCATCGTCAGGTCCTTGCCCGGGATGGCGAGCCAGCTGCCGACCGGTTCGGCCTCCTCGTCGCGGGGGTAGACGATCAGCCAGAGCGGCCACGCCTTCGCGCCGCCGCTGTCGTGGTGGCACCGCACGACGATCAGGGTGCCGCCGTCGACGGGGATCACGGCGATCTGGGCGTTGACGGCGATCCGGTCGGGGCTGACCCACATGGGGTTGTAGGTCGGTTCCGGCGAGGTGCTCACCTCGGGCACGGCGAAGAGGGCGGGCGTGTCGCCGTCGCGATCGTAGAGATGCACGCCGATGCCGGCCGCGGTGGCGACGGCGAGGGAGGCGAGGGCCGCGGCCACGGTGGCGCGTAGCCGGCGGCGGCGCTGCGCCCGGCGTTCGGAGCGGCGCATGGTGGAGGCGGCGGCGAGCAGGCGCGGCAGCAGGGTGGCGGGCGGCGGCTCGTCCGCCGCGGCCGGCCGGTGGGGGACGGGTGGGTAGCTGTTCAGACGGCCGAGCAGTCCGGGCAGGACCGCCAGCTCCGCGAGCGACTGCTTGCATGGCGGGCAATGCGCGAGATGCCGCTCGTACGCGGCGCGTTCGGCCGGCGAGAGGGCGCCGAGGATGTAGGCGCCGTCGTCATGCTCGAACGCGCAGCGTACGCCGTCGGGGTCGGTCACCTCGTCACCCCCATCTCGTCGAGGACCAGCCGCAGGGCGCGCACCGCGTAGTGGGTCCGCGACTTCACCGTGCCCGGTGGGACGCCGAGCACGACCGCCGCCTCGGCCACCGAACGTCCGCGGAAGAAGCACTCGACGAGGACCTCCCGGTGCGACGGCGAGAGCCGGTTCAGGGCCTCGGCGATCGTCCACGCCTCGATCACCCGGTCGGTCTCGGTCAGCTCGGGTGGCGGCTCGGGCAGGACGTCGGTGACGACCTCGCCCACACGTGCCTCACGCCGGCGCCATGCGTCGATCGCCAACCGGCGGGCCGTGGTGAACAGCCAGGCGCGCACCGAGCCGCGGTCGGGGTCCATGGCGTCCGGATGCCGCCAGGCTCGCAGCAGCGTCTCCTGGACGAGATCCTCGGCTCGTTGCCGGTCGCCGTCGCAGAGCCGCATCGCGTGGGCGAACAGCGCCTCACCGTGCTCCGCGTGCAGTGCCCGGATGAGCTCCTCGTCACTGGCCACGGCCGGGTTCCCCGTCGCTGGCACGGGCGCGTCCTGTCACGTTCGCCTGCACGCGCCCACGCTAGTGCTGGTTCACCCGGCCGGCGAAACTCACCACCGCGCGCTGGTCGTGGGCTCGCGCGGGTTACCCCATCGACTGGGCAGGGACGGGCGTCGCGGTGATCGCGCGACTGACGGCGACGAGGTGACTGCGCACGTCGCTGTGGTTGTCGATGAGGTGCTCGGCCGGCATCGCGCACGCCAGCACGAGCCGGCGTTCCGGATCGCGGTCGGCGTGCACGACGACCGCGGCACAACCCACTCCCTCACGAAACTGGCCGATCTCGGTGTACAGCCCGCGCCGCTCGCCCGAGGCCAGGTCGGCTTCGAGTGCCTCGGGCTCGGTGATGGTGGCCGAGGTGAAGGAGCGCATGCCTCGATCCTTGAGGTAGCGCAGCAGTTGGTCGTGCGTGAGCGTGGAGAGCAGCGCCTTGCCCAGCGCCGTGGCGTGTGCGCCGTCGTCGAAACCGGGAACCAGGTCCTCCAGGTAGGGCGAGCGGGGGCCCTCGACTGCCGTGGTGAGGACCACCTGCCCGCCGACGAACGCGCCGAGGTAGTGGCCGAAGCCGCTCTCGGTCGCCGCCCGGCGCAACGCGTCGAAGGCCGACGCGGGTGGCCGGAACGCGGCCATCATCTCCCGGAAACGGTCGGCGACCTCCAGCCCGACGGTGTAGGTGCCGTCGTCGCGCCGGGCCACGTAGCCCTCGTAGGCAAGGGTGCGAATGAGGTGATATGTGGTCGCCGTGGTGAGTTCGCAGCGCCGGGCGATCTGCTTGACGGTCAGCCCACGGGGCGTGGCTCCGACGGCTTCAAGGACCCGCAGAGCTCGCGACACACTTCGGATGAGATCGGACGGCTCGTCCTGTGGATGCCGAACCACCATCGGCCGTCGACACCCCCTTCGACACCTGACGCCGGTGTCAACTCAACCTCAGATGGGCAATCCCGTCAATCGCAACTACCTGTTTTGTCCGGAATCATACGAGTTCTGATCAAGTGAAGATTGGACGTAGATCGATTTCCATCCACGACTCGGGACGGGCCAGCTCCACGAACCCCGCCTTGCGGTAGATGTCGTGCGCGTCCGCGGTGGCCAGCAGCAACCGTGGCACGCCGCGCCCGCGGATGTCGTCCACGATGCTCCGGGCGAGCCAGGTGCCCAGCCCCACGCCCCGTACCGCCCGGTCGATGTAGACGTCGCACACCCAGGCGAAGGTCGAGAAGTCGGTGACCGCCCGGGCGAACCCCACCTGCTCGCCGTCGGGGGCGTAGACGCCGTAGCAGATCGAGTTCGCTCGTGACGTGGCCATGTCCTCGGGGCTGCGGCCGATGGCCCAGTACGTGTCGGTGGCGAGCCAGCGGTCGATGCGGTCGGTGTCCAGGCGTTCCGGTGCCGTGTCGATGGTGTATCCGTCATCGCGGTGCAACAGCATGCGCGAACCCTAACGACCGCGGCACCGGAGTCGCCCGGATTACCGCCTAACGGCCGTACTGGCCGGAGCCGTACGGTCCGCCCGGCTGGCTGCCGTACTGTCCGCCCGGCTGCTGGCCGCCGTACTGCCCGGAGCCGGACCCGTACGCCTGCCCGCCGCCGTACTGGCCGGTCCCGCCGCCGTACGGGGCGCCACCCGGGGCGGGCGGCTGGCGGTACGGCGGGGGCGCGAACTGCGCCGGTGCCGGCGGTGGCGCGGCGGCTGGCCGTGGTGCGACAACCCGTGGTGCGCCCGGTGTGGTGATCTTGTCGCCGATCCAGTTCAGGATGCCGGAGGCGACACCGATGAACAGCGCGCCGGCGATGACCCACCAGCTCAGTGCCACGTGGAAGGGCGCGTCGAGGTAGTTCGCGATCAGGCCGGTCAGCAGCAGCATCGCGGCGTTGATGACGAGGGAGAACAGTCCGAAGGTCAGGATGCGGATGGGGAAGGTGACGAACCGGACGACCGGCTTCACCAGCAGGTTCACCAGGCCGAAGATGACCGTCACGATGGCGATCGTCTGCACCTTCGCCTGGGTGGTGGTCGCGGTCAACTGGATCGCGTTGTCGAAGAACGGGCGGTCGAAGAGCACCGTGCTCAGGTAGACCGCGCCGGCCGACCCGGCGAACGGGACGAGCAGGCCGAGAAGTCGACGTAGCATCGCGCGATCGTCCCACACCTACGCCAACAGGGACAGTCCTGGCGCGGTGTTCGGCTTGTCGGACCGGGATCCATCCGCACGGTTGCGCGGGCACGCGCGGAGCGCATCGAGGCGATTAGTGTCTCTGCGGTTAATGTCTGTGCGGGCACGTGCCCGGGCAGGGCGGTCCCCACCCACCCGATCAGCACCCGGAGGGTCGATGGCCTCGCGGTCGGACCAGCTGCACTCGCACCAGTTCGCCTTGCAGCGTGCGGTGGGCGCGCTGGCGATGCGGGATCCTGATCCGGTCTCCTCGCCGATGCGCCGCATCGGTGGCGCGCTGTTCGCCAGCGTGATGCTGGCCGTGCTCGCGGTCGCGGCCGTCGGCGTCTACGGTGTGCTGCGCCCGGGATCGGGCGGCGCGTGGCGTCAGGGCAACGCCATCATCATCGAGAAAGAGACAGGCGCCCGGTTCGTCTATATCGACCAGGTCCTCTACCCGGTGCTCAACTCGACCTCGGCCATGCTGATCCTGGGTACGTCGCGGACCGTACAGGTCCCGCGGTCGGAGTTGGTCGACGTGCCCCGCGGCGCGCCCATGGGCATCCCCGGTGCACCCGACCCGCTGCCCGGGCCGGATCAGTTGACCCACGACGCGTGGGTGCTCTGCTCGCGGCCGAAGGCACCCTCGGATCCGCCGTCGGTGGGTGCCGGTGCCAGCGTCGTCTCGGTGCTGCGGGTCGGCTCGGCGCCGGCCGGGGCGACCGAGCTGGGTGACGGCGGCGTGCTGGCGGCCGACCCGACCGGACACCTCTACCTGTTGTGGCATCAGCGCCGGTTCGCGCTGGTCGACGAGAAGCCGGCGCTGGCCGCGCTGAACTGGTCGCGCGACTCGGCCACCGTAGTGCCGGCGAGCGTGCTCAACGCGGTGCCCGCCGGTGAGGATCTGCGGCTCGTGGTCGTCTCCGGTGCGGGCACACCCTCGCCGCTGCCCGGGGTGAAGGTCGGCGAGGTCGTCGTGGTGAACCGACTGGACGGCACGCAGCAGTACGGCGTCGCGATCACCAACGGCGTCAGCCAGATCACGCGCATCCAGGCACTGATGCTGCTCGCTGACCCGGCGGGCAGCGCCACATTGCACGAGGTGAGCCTGTCCGACTTCACCGACCTGACGCGGCAGCCATCCGGCCCCGCCATCGATGTGGCCGACCGGGCGCCGGAGGTGGCGCCCGCGCAGGTCCGCCCGCCCGCCGGCGGTGGGGTCTGCGCCCGGTTCCTGCCAGACACCACGATCCCCGATCTCCTGGTCGCGCAGACGGGGGAGATCGCACCGGGCGAGGTCGCCGCGCCGGCGCCGGCCGCCGGGGTCGGCCCGTCGGTGGACTTCGTCGCGGTGCCCCCGGGACGGGGTGTGGTGGTGACGTCCCTGGCCGCCGCGGGGCAGAAACAGGGGCCGTTCGCGATCGTCTGCGGTCTGGGCCAGCGGTTCGCGGTGCCGTCCACCGACGTGTTGAACCGGTTGGGCTACGGCGGTGCCACGGTGGTGCGCCTGCCGCCCGCCGTCATCGACCTCGTCCCGGCCGGGCCCGATCTCGACCCGGCCAAGGCGGCGCTGCCGAGCGTCACGGGCCGGTCGTAATGTCCGATCTGAGTATTGTGATCGGAAGTTATCCACAGGTATGAACTCGGGGTAGCCCGTCGCCAACCCGAGCCGCTACCGTCAGCGGAGTCAATGCCGCCGGTGGTTACCCAGGCCCCTTCGCCAAGCAAGAGGGACTCGCGTCAGCGCGACTGGCATCGATGGCTTGACCACAGTGGACAGCCTCGCGGCAGATGCCGGGAGCCGAGAGAAGGGGTACGGGAGGTGTCCAAGCAGCGTCTGGATCCGGCGACCCTCGAGCAGATCGCCTCGAAGTTCGAGCACAACCGGAACCTGATCAACGAGCAATTCAAGATTATTACGGACGCGGTCGAGCGTACGCGCCCCGCCTGGGGTGGGTCGGCGGGGACCGGGTTCCAGTCGGTGCACCAGATGTGGGGCGAGCAGCAGGAGCGGATCCTGCGCCTGCTGGCCGAGACCGCGCAGGCGGTCCGCGGCACCGCGGCCGTCGCCGGTGCGGCGACTCAGGCGGCCGAGCAGGAGGTCAAGGCGTCGATCGGGGAACTTCCCCTCTAACCACACCCAGGAGGTGAGTGATGAGCGATCTTTCGTTCCACATCGATCCCGCTCTGTGCATGCAGGCACACGGTGAGATCGAGGCGGCCGCGAAGCGGATGCGGAGTCTCCTCGACGAGGTCGAGGCCGACGGCAAGATCCTGGTGGCCGGATGGGAGGGCGACGCCCGGGACGCCTACCTGGCCCGGCAGGCGCAGTGGAACCAGGACGCGTCGACGATTCTCGACAAGCTCAACCGCATCAACGCGGCGCTCGAGCGGTCCGTGCAGACCTATGTGGACGCCGACCGGCGCGGCGTCAACCTGATCACGGGCGGCTGATCGGGCGAGGCGAGTCCGAGGCACGAACGGCACGGCCGGCGGGAGGTTCTCCCCGCCGGCCGTGTCGCGTTGGTGGTGCCGGAGCGTTGCCGACGCCCCGGTCAGCGGCGGGGGGCCGGGCCGAGGGCACGCACGCCGACCCGGGGCGGTGGCGGCGGCGCGGGGAGAGTCTCGGCGACCGGCGCCGGTCGGGTCGCGTCGGCGGGATCGCCGACCGTACCGGGGCGCCAGCGGCGACGGGTGCCCAGCGGGACCGTGACCGCGAGCGCGACGATCCCCAGCGTCGCCGCGAGGAGCACGCCGAGCGCGATCAGGGTGCCGGTGGTCGGGCCCGACTCATCGCCCTGCCCCGGATCGCGGGGTGCCACCACGGCCGTGGGGTCGACAGCGACCGGGGCCGGCTCCGGCGGCACGATCTCCGTCAGTGCCCGCAGCGGGTTCACCACGCCATATCCGTAGTCGGGAGAGGGTTGCCCGCCGGCCGACGGGTCCGCGGTCGCGAGCAGGCGACGGACGACCTCGTCCTGGCGCAGGTCCGGGAACCGCGCCCGGATCAGGGCGGCCGTGGCCGCGACGAACGGGGTGGCGTAGCTGGTCCCGGTGACCCTGGCCTGGCCTGAGCGGGGCACGGCGCCGATCACGTCGACGCCGGGGGCGACGAGATCCACGTACTCCCCCACCTGGGACTGCGCCCAGCGCAGCCCGGCTTCGTCGATGGCGCCGACGCCGACCACGCCGTCGTAGGCGGCCGGATAGATCGGCGGGTCGAACTCGTCGGGCCTGGCCGAGCGGCGGTCGTTGCCGGCCGCCGCGACGACCACGATGTCCGCCGCGAGCGCGTCCTGGATCGCTGCCCGCAGCGCCGGACTGTCACTCCTGGTCGATATGGACAGGTTCAAGACCCGCGGCCTGGGGTTGGCGGCGATGGCGAGGCGGATGCCGTCCACGAGGTTCTGCACCTTGCCGGTGCCCACGAAGCCCTGTTCGGTCTCGACGCGGTCGCCGACCCGGATCGACAGGATGGTGGCCGCCGGCGCGAGCCCGCGCAGGGCGCTGCCCGGGTGCGGGCGAGCGGCGATGATGCTCGCGACGGCGGTGCCGTGCCCCTGGCAGTCGTCGAGCCCGGAGCCGGTGCCGAGCAGGTCGCCGCCACCGCGCACGGCACCCGTCAGTTGCGGGTTGGTCGGGTCGACTCCGCTGTCCAGCACCGCCACCGTGACCCCGGCGCCCTCGGTGAGCGCGGCGAGGGCGCCGAGGTCGTAGCGCAGCTGGGGCCACGGGGTCGCGGTGATCGCCTCGCCCGCGGCGGGCTGCGATGTGCAGGCGGCCGCGAGTTGTCGCTGGGCGGCGACAGCCGGGCCGGGCCATGCCACGACCAGCGCCGTCGCGAGCGCCGCACCGACCCACGCGTGGGCCCGTCGGTGGACACGGTCGGCCACGCGACGGATCCGCGGCAAGCGCATCGATGAGAGCATGGCCTAGCGATGCTATCGGTTTCGGACGTCGTCGGCGGTCCGGGAAGGCGCCGCCGGCGGGACCGTCCGGACCACCGTGATGTGACCGGGACGGTGTGGTGGCCGGTCGGTTGCGCCTTGTAGGTTGTCTTGGCAGGGGCGGGGCGAGGAGGTGGCCGTGCACGAGTGGGACCCGGCCACCGATGCCGAGGCCGCGATGCGGGACGCCCTCGCCGTCGGCGATCAGGATCTCTACTTCCGCATCCTGGCCCGCACCGAACTGTTGCTGCCGGTCTCCATGGAGGCGCTCGCCGGCCGGGCGCCCTTCGGCTGGGGCACGTGGACCACGGGCAACCGTACCCACGTGCTGGCCTTCACCTCGCCCACCGCGTTCCGGCTCTGCCTCAACGATCCGGGCGGCACCTATCGCCCGGTGCCGTTCCACACGCTGGCGATGGAGTGGCCCAACCCGGAATGGTGGCTGGCCGTCAATCCAGGTCTGCCGATCGAGGCATACCTGCCCGCGTGGTTCATCGCGCAGCTGACCCGCAGCGGCGAGGTCATCCTGCCCGGACGGCCCTCCGGCAACCGGGCCCGCATGGCGCAGAGCGATCTGGCGGCCGCGGTGAGTGGGCGGATCAGGGCGTCGAGCGCCGGACGCGCCGACTACCGCTCCTACGCCAGCGACGGCGGGCACCGCCAGGATCCGCGTTACAGCGACCGGGGTTACGGCGATCGCTATGCCAGCGACTGGGGTTACGCCAACGACTGGGGTCACGCCGGGCGTGGTTACGCCTCGGAGTACGACTACGCGGGCGGGTACCAGCAGGAGCGCGGCTACGCGGCCGACCAGGGCTACGCCGATCGGGGCTACGCCGATCGGGGCTACGCCGACCGCGGCTACGCCAGCGAACGTGGCTGGGACTCGCGGGCCGAACGCCCCTCCCCGTTCCGGCCCCCGGTGGCCATCGGTTCGGCCCCGGCCCCGCTGCCGGTCCAGCCGGTCGACTCGGGCCAGTCCGATCCGGGCGGCGCGGACACCACGACGCCGGTCGAGACCGTCGACGCCGAGATCATCGACGTCCCGTCCGAGAGCCGTACGGACGCTGCCCCGGGCGCCTCGGCGCCCTACGGCGGCGCCAGCGCGACCGCCCGGCCGGACGTCGACGAGGCCACCACCCGGTTCGGCCGCGACCTGGGCGCCCGCCTGCGGGAGCACCAGGAGGCGGCTGCCAAGCCGTCGAGCACCTCGCCGGCCTCGTGGACCCCACGCCAGGCGAAGATCCAGGATGCCGAGATCGTCTCGCCCGCCGAGGCGTGGGCGGTCGGCTTCGTCCCGGCCAACGAGACCGAGTCGAGCCTGCTCTCCGCGGCCGAGACCAACAACACCGACAGCTTCCTGTCGACGCTGCTGCTCGCCCGCGTGGTGATCCCGGTGCCCATCTCGATGCCGCCGGGCTCTCGGCCGCGGGACAAGTACTTCCCCTGGCAGATCGAGGAGGTCGACGGCCAGCGGGTGATCGCGGTCTTCACCTCGCCGCAGCGGCTGAACGAATATGCCCAGGGCCGGTTCGGGCCGGAGATGAGTTCGATGAGCATGCGCTTCACCGAACTCATCGGCGCCTGGCCCAACCCCAAGATCCAGTTCTCGGTGAACCCCGGGACGCCGGTCGGTGCCACCCTGCCGGGGTCGCAGATCGTGGCCCTGGCCGCGTGGGCCGCCGAGGTGGGGCTGCGCACCGACGAGCCGATCGGTGCGGAGTTGGCGGCGTCGGCGCGCAAGCAGGATGCCGCCAGCCTGGGTGTCGCTGGAGCGCCCACCGCGGGGGCGGCGAAGGCGATCACGATGCAGCGCACGGTTCCGCCGGCGCAGTTGCCGTTCTACCTCGAACGCGGCTACGACCGGGTCTCCGGCTTCGTCAACCGGGCCAGCGAGGTCGCGCACCTGACCACGCCGCGCGCCCTCTACCGCGCACTCGGCTTGCTCTACAAGGGATCCCCGTTCTCGGAGGACGACACCGAGGTCCATGTGCTGCGCTGGGTCGCGCATCGCCCCGACCTGTACCGGTTGCCGTACGGCGGCCAGAACGAGGCGGCCATGCGCGCCATGCAGGGCTGGGTCATCGAACGCGCCCCGTTCCGCGGCAACGGCTTCGCCCCGGGCGACACCGACGTGGTCGCCGAGTTCAAAGTGGACAGTGTGCGGCTGCCGCACGGTGCGCAGATGTGGCGGCTCGGGCAGGATGGCAGCGAGACGCTGGTCGCCAGCTTCGACGCCGACGCCGGACGATGGGTCCCCGCGCCGTGACGCGGCGGCGAGCGCGGTGAGCAGGACCAGTGAGCGCGGCGAGGGCGGTGGACGAGCAGTGAGCACCAGCATTCGCGACGGGTACTACGCCGACTGGCGGGGTGACGAGTACGAGGTCAGCCCCGATGGCGCCGACATGCGCCTGTACCGGTCCGACCCGGCCGAGGGTTTCATCGAGGTGCGACCCGGCCGGTACGTGCGCGTGCTGCAGGCCGACCAGGTCGCCAACTTCTGCTACATCCGGACCACCTGCACGTGGAAGGGCGAGCCGTTCATCGTGCTCGGCGAGGCGGACGGCTGGCTGCGCGTCGAGTACACCGGCGGCAAGGCACCGGTCGCGCAGGCGTTGGGCCTGGAGGAGTTCGACTTCGGCGTCTACCAGGGCTGGGCACCCATGGCCGAGGTCGAGAACCTCACTGAGGTTCGCGAATAGCCCGTCCGTACCGGTTGACGGCCGTCAGGTGTTCTTGAGGAAGGCGATGATCTCGCCGCTGACCACGTCGGGAGCCTCCCGGTGGGGGAAGTGGCCGACACCGGGGATCAGTCGCCACTGATAGTCGCCGATCACGTACCGGCCGGAGCCGAGCGCCGTGGCGGGCAGGACCATCGGGTCCGCGCTGCCGTGCAGGTGGAGCGTGGGTGCGGCGATCGGCCGGCGCATGTCGGAGCGGAAGCGTCCGCCCTGCAGCCGCAGCAGGCTTCGAGCCCCCCAGCGGAACGCCTCCAGCGAGCAGAACGCCGCCTGCGGGATCTGCATCGCGGTGCGGCAGGCCCGGGCATAGGTGGCGAAATCCTCCGTGCCCGCCCAGGCCGGCCCCGACCAGAGGCGCAGATAGTCACCGACGAGGGCGGCGTCCGAGCGGGTGAGGCGGTGTTCGTACCGGGGGATCTGAAAGGCGAGCATGGGCCGCAGCGCCGCCGCCTGGGTGCGCCCACCGGAGAGCGCTCCGGCCCGCAGGCGCAGCGGATGCGCCGAGCTGAGCACCACGAGCCGGTCCACCGGGCGGTCGTGCAGTGCCGCGCTCGCCCAGCCGGCCAGGCCGCCGTACCCGGCGCCGATGACGGAGGCGCTGCGCTCGCCGAGTGCCCGGATGAGCCCGACCACGTCCGCGGCGAGGGTGTAGCCGTCGTAGCCGCGCGGGGGTTTGTCACTGGCCCCGTAGCCACGCAGGTCGACCGCGACGGCGCGGAACCCGGCGGAGGCGAGGGCGGTGAGCTGGTGCTCCCAGGCGAACCAGAACTCGGGGAAACCGTGCAGCAGCAGCACGAGCGGACCCGTGCCGAGTTCGGCGACGTGGAACCGCGACCCGTTGGCCCGGACGAACCGGTGTTCCCAGGGGCCATCGAGCAGCACGCACGACTCGTCCACCGCCCGCACGGGGCCCAGCATACGGCCCTGACGCGACCAGGTCCGGCAACGCTCGCGCCGCCGGACCTGGTTTGTCAGGTTTAGTCCTCGCTTGTCGTGCTCTTCTGCAGGCCGGAGGCGATGAGATTCATGACCGACGAGTCCTGCAGCGTCGTCACGTCGCCGAGCGAACGGTTCTCGGCCACGTCGCGCAGCAGCCGCCGCATGATCTTGCCGGATCGGGTCTTCGGCAGTTCGGGGACGAGCAGGATCTGGCGCGGCTTGGCGATCGGGCCGAGCGTGCGGGCGACGTGGTCGCGCAGTTCCTTGGCGAGCGCGTCGCCCTCGACCGCGTCGGCCGGCACCGCCGAGGCGCGCAGGATCACGAAGGCCACGATCGCCTGGGTGGTGGTGGGGTCGGTGGCGCCGACCACCGCCGCCTCGGCGACCTTCGGGTGTGAGACGAGCGCCGACTCCACCTCGGTGGTCGAGATGTTGTGGCCCGAGACGAGCATCACGTCGTCGACACGGCCCAGCAGCCACAGGTCGCCGTCCTCGTCCCGCTTGGCACCGTCGCCCGGGAAGTAGATCCCCGGGAACCGGGACCAATAGGTGTCGATGAATCGCTGGTCGTCGCCCCAGATGGTGCGCAGCATGCTCGGCCACGGGTCGCGCACGGCCAGGTAACCACCGCCGCCGGGCGGCACCGAGGCGCCGGTGTCGTCGACCACGTCCGCGGTGATGCCGGGCAGCGGGCGCATGGCCGAGCCGGGCTTGGTGTGGGTCACGCCGGGCAGCGGCGAGATCATGATGGCGCCGGTCTCGGTCTGCCACCAGGTGTCCACGATGGGGCAACGACCACCGCCGATGTGTTCGCGGTACCACATCCACGCCTCGGGGTTGATCGGCTCGCCCACCGAGCCCAGCAGCCGCAGCGAGCTCAGGTCGAACTTCGCCGGGATGTCGTCGCCCCACTTGGCGAACATGCGGATCGTGGTGGGGGCGGTGTAGAGAATCGTGACCTTGTATTTCTGGACCAGCTCCCAGAACCGGCCCTGGTGCGGCGTGTCGGGCGTGCCCTCGTACATCACCTGCGTCGCGCCGTTCGCCAGCGGTCCGTAGACGATGTAGCTGTGGCCGGTGACCCAGCCGATGTCGGCCGTGCACCAGAAGACGTCGGTCTCCGGCTTGAGGTCGAAGACGGCGTGGTGGGTCCATGCCGCCTGGGTCAGGTAGCCGCCCGTGGTGTGCAGGATGCCCTTGGGCTTCGCGGTGGTGCCCGAGGTGTACAGGATGAACAGCGGGTGCTCGGCCTCGAACGGCTCGGCGGTGTGCTCCGGGCTCGCGGTCTCCACCGTCTCGTGCCACCACAGGTCGCGCCCCGGCGTCCACGGGATCTCCTGGCCGGTGCGCCGGACCACCAGCACGTTGCGCACCGTCGAGCACTGGCTGACGGCCTCGTCCACGGTGGGCTTGAGCGCGTTGGGTGCGCCGCGGCGGAAGCCGCCGTCGGCGGTGATGACGAGCGTGGCGTCCTGGTCCTGGATCCGTCCGGCCAGGGCGCTGGTCGAGAAGCCGCCGAAGACCACCGAGTGGGTCGCGCCGATGCGGGCGCAGGCGAGCATCGCCACGACCGCCTCGGGGATCATCGGCATGTAGATCGTCACCCGGTCGCGCGGTCGCACGCCCAGCGCCGTCAGCGCGTTCGCGGCCTGGCAGACGCTGCGGTGCAGGTCGGCGTAGGTGATCGTGCGGGTGTCGCCCGGTTCGCCCTCCCAGTGGATGGCGACCTTGTCACCCCGTCCGGCCTCGACGTGGCGGTCGACGCAGTTGTAGGCGGCGTTGAGTGTGCCGTCGGCGAACCACTTCGCGAACGGGGGGTTGGACCAGTCCAGCACCTCGGTGAAGTGCCGGTGCCAGTGCAACCGGTCCGCCTGGCGGGCCCAGAAGCCGAGCCGGTCGGCCTCGGCCGCGGCATAGGCATTCCCGGTGACGTTGGCGTGGTCGGCCAGCCCGGCCGGCGGGGGGAACCGCCGGGACTCGTGCAGCAGGTTGGCCAGTGTCTCGCTCATGCGTCCGCCTCCGCTCGTCGCCGATGGGCGATGTTTCGTCTCTGCGCCGCCGTGATGTCGGTCTCGTGACAGGCTAACGGGACCCTGGCGTGGGGGCGAGGTGCGCGCGCGGCGGCGTCACATGCCAGCGGTCACCGGTCGAACCTCGTCGGCGAGCGGTTACCGTTCGCACATGACCGTGCCCGTACGCCCGCCCACCGCCGCGTCCTCGCCGCTGGCCCCCCTCCTCGACCTGCGGGACGTGCCGACGGCACTCGACACCGCCCGGGCCGCGGTGGACGCCTCGCTGCGCCACCGGGCACTGCGCCGCTCCGGTGGGCCGCTGGCCGCCGAGATCGGGTTGCGCTCCGCCGTGGCCTCGGCCGCGCTGGAGGGTCACGCGTTCGCCACCGACGAGGTGCGGGCCGGTACGGTCACCGACCCGGTGGTGCAGGGTGCGCTGCGGGTCAGCGCCGCCCTCGACGCGCTCGCCCCCCGGTGGACCAGCGCACCCCGCCAGGTGCTGGCCAAGCTGCATCTGCTCGCCGCGCGGGACGCGGTGCCCGACGCCGACCTCGGCCGCCCCACCGGCGGGGAGGAGGTGCTGCGCCGGCTCGACGTGCTGTGCACGGTGGTCACCGCTCCCGCTGGCGTGCCCGCCCTGTTGCGGGCGGCCGTCGTGCACGGGGAGCTGCTGGCCATCCGGCCCTTCGCCGGACCGTGCGGGGTCGTCGCCCGGGCTGCTGCGCGTCTCACCCTCATCGCCGACGGGCTCGACCCGCGCGGGCTGATCGCGCCCGACCTCGGGCATCTCGCCCGGGAGCCCGAATACGTCGGCGCGGCCAACGCGTTCTCCACCGGTACGGCTGACGGCCTGCGGTCCTGGATCAAGCACTGTGCCACGGCGGTCGAGGTGGCCGCCCGCGACCTGTCCGCCCTCGCCGACGCGGTGTGATCTGTTCTCCGGTGCTTCAGGGCCGGACGACAACGGCGCATCCCCAAGGGGGGACGCCGTCATGCTCCACGGCCAACCGGGTTATCAGGGCGGCGGAGACCGTACGGGCTGGCGTCAGCCGGAGGCGGCGAGGGCGGCGGCAGCGGCCTTGGCGCGGCGGTGCCGGCCATAGATCGCCAGCCCGATCGCCACGCCGACGCCCAACCCGATGGCGGCGGCCGTCATCGGCACCATCGGCCGTTCGCGCAGGCGCCGGCTGAGCGGGATCGGGTGCCGGAACTCCAGGACCGGCCAGCCCCGCTCGGCCGCCACTCGCCGCAGCCCACGGTCGGGATTGACCACCGTGGGGTGGCCGACGGTCTCCAGCAGCGGTACGTCCGAGATGGAGTCCGAGTAGGCGTACGAGCAGCTCAGGTCGTAGTCGCGCTCCTTGGCCAGCGCGCGTGCCGCCTCGGCCTTGGTCGGGCCGGCGGCGTAGTAGGCCACCTCGCCGGTGTAGCGGCCGTCCTCGACCACCATCCGGGTCGCGATGACATCGGTGATGCCGAGTTGCTCGGCGATCGGGCGCACCATCTCCTCGCCCGAACTCGACACGACCACGACGTCGCGGCCGGCCTTGCGGTGCTCCTCGATGAGGGACGCGGCCTCCGCGTAGACATAGGGGCTGATCAGCTCGTGGAGGGTCTCGTTCACGATCTGGCGGACCTGGTCCACCCGCCAGCCCTTGCAGAGGTTCGCGATGTGGTCGCGGATGCGCGCCATCTGCTGCTCGTCGGCACCACCGAGCCGGAAAACGAGCTGCGCGTAGGCCGCCTTCACCATTTCACGCCGCGTGATCAGACCGTCCCGGTAGAAGGGACGGCCGAAAGCCAACGCGCTCGACTTGGCGATCACCGTCTTGTCGAGGTCGAAGAACGCGGCGCTGCGTACCACGGCGGGCAAGTCTAGTCCGACATGCCACACCTGCGCGCACCCCGTGTGCGACGCGCGTCACGCCGCCGGCCGTGCGGTCCACGCTCCCGGCGCCGAGGGTGGGGGATGTCCGAAGTGTCGGTCCTGCGACTGCTCCGGCGTGTTGCGGCCACAGCGCTCGACGGAAGGCTTGATCTCCGGCATGCTATGGCGCCAAGGCGATCATGCGCTTGGGCTTATCGGTCCGCTCCACCGCCGGGGCTCCTGCGCCGGCGCACAACTGAGACTCTCGGCGGTCGCATCCCCCGTGGCTGGCCGAGTGAGATCGGCTCACACCCCCCCGGAGCCGGTCCCGGCGACCCCCGTCACCCCCCGGACGGGGGTCGTCCTTTTCTGCCGCCGTTGGGGTTGCGGCGTGTTCGGGCAGGTCAGACGGCATCCTCGTCCTCCTCGCCCTGCTCCTCGTCGGGCCGTTCTTCGTCCAGAGGCAGCGAAAAGCAGCAGGACCGTCCAAGGCAGCGAGAACCCGCTCTTGATAGCCGACTGGGCGCTATGGTGCACCGGCGCGCTCCTACTGGTGCTCCTCTTGATCACCTGGTGCACACGCCTGTCCGTGATCGGTGCGGGGCGAAGGCTGTCCAGGTTGGTCAATCGTCGGGAACAGCCAGCGGAGACAGTCTCGTCCGTCCGGTGAGCAAGTTGTTAGCTGATGCCTGGGCGAACCTGCCTGCTCTCACCCTGATTGCCGATTAACTCTCAGATGGGATCAAGGGCGCGCGCTTCTCGCGGCGCGCGTTGCGCTCGTCCCGTCCGCCTGGCCGCGAACCGCGCGTGCGGTTGAAGCCGAAAGTCGGGGCCTCGGGTTTGCCCGAACCCGGCCGCGCAGAGCGCGTCCGCGTCCGGAACCCTCGGCGAGGCCACCCGAGCACGCGGCCCGCGGACGGAACGGCGCCCAGGGGGCCGTCGTGTGCCCACACGAACGCCGGTCGCGCACGCTCGGTCGCTTGACGATCTTTCGCAGCCATCGCCGGGGATGACAGCACACCCCGTCAACCAGCACACATCGATGCTGGGCAGCACGACGAGGCCGACGCCCACCGAGAAGAAGGCCCCGGAACCCGCCGAACGGCGGGTCCCGGGGCCACGACAGTCGCCTAGACCAATTCACCATCACCTTGCGTAGCCTGGAAGCCGCGATCCTGGATCTCAGGCCATGCCTGCGTCGTCTCGCGAATCCACATCTCGATGGCGTTGGGGGAGTCAGCAACGGCCGCCAGCAGCGCCTCGACGGCCTCGAACCTGTCGGCTCGGAGATGCATGCGGAGCTGCTCCTCGGTCACCTCTCGGTACGTCATGCTCAACTGCCAGCACAGCTTCATCAGATACCGGCACTCTTCCTGCTCCCGATCGTCAGCGAGCCTGCTCGTGATGACCAACTGCGCGCGACGACGCTGGTCCTCGTCTCGGAAGCCGTGTCGAAGCTGTGTCAGGTCCACGCCCAGAACGGTATCCCGCGCCTGAGTTCGACCCCGGCACCGCTTGGCTGTACAGCCACCAGTACAGCCAAGACACCCGACAACCAGCCAAACCAGGCAGTCGCCAGCGACTATCGCTGCACGTCGTCGGCCCACACCGACGCCCGCAGACATGCCGCGCGATCTTTGCGAGGCGCGGATCACAGCTTCGGAGGCGCCGCCACGAATACTCGTTCGATGATCGCCCGAGGGCCGCCCACCTCCGCATAGAGGTCCACCTCGATCCCCAAGGGGTACGCCGCCCATCCCGCGTCCACAAAGGAACAAGCGCACACCACTCCTTGGGCTCGCGCACGGGAAACATGACGGCCCCGCTGTCCTGCCACCACTCGGCAGGAAGGGTGCCGAGAACCAGGCCCGTCTTCGCGATCAGCGTCGCCACATGACCCATTGCGTGAGATGCGAGTTGCCAGGCGGTCTTGGGGCATTGACCTAGTTGACTGCCTGCATGCATCAGCCGGTCTTCACGCGGCAGCCCGAGTCGTGGCGGGAGTGGTGGTTGGGGCGCGCGCCTTCGCCGCAGCGTTGGTTAACCGGCACCTTCGCGGAGGACCGCGACCAAGCCGGCTGACGGACACATCGCAGCCCACCCCCGCTATAGCCGGGCGACCGAGTCGTGCCCCCGCGCGTGCCTCAAGGTTCGGCGAAACCGGGTCGATCGGGGTCACCCAGGGTCAGAGATAAATCGACACCTATGTGTCTACTTCGGGTGCAAGGAGAGCGGTGACCTGCGCTAACAGCAGGTCACGAACCGACCTCGTTCGGCTCATTGGCCAATGCCGAAGAAGATCGCCAACAAAGTTCCAATGGCAGTGCTGAGCACGGCCGCGGCATACTGCACGGCCCAACCGGTACTGAACGGAAGCCCGGGACTCGATTCGACAATCGTGTAGAGACTCACCCAGCCCTGCGCTTCCGCCAGCTCGGTCGACGAGTCCGGCGGCTTCACACTCCGCGGTCGCAGCGCACGCAACGAGCGTTGTCTTGCCTCTCTGACGGCGTGGTACAGCCACCAGTGTGGAAGCCCGCCGAACAGGAACGAGCCAATGACGGCGATGATCGGTATTGAAATAGCTAAAATATTAAGTGTGAGGTTCGCGCCATACGCGGAGACTCGGAGCGCCAGCATCTCCATGATGAGGCCGGCGACCAAGATCGCAATCGCGCCGAATGTGTGAACGCGACTGAATAGAATAATGGCCGGGGTGCTGGCGGGCGAATACCAGGTGAGGTTCAGGTTTTCGCGGCGCATTATTCTGCGACTCAACCGGGTCAATATGATCAACCAAAGGATGCCGTTTCCTCCCAGAAAGCCGGTCCATCCTACCGAGATGTACGAAACCGGGCTGATCTCAACTCTCTTCGAAATTGCTGGCTCGACCAGGTACAGCAGGGCGCAGCTACAGGCGCTCACCGTGCTGGCTACCGTGAGTTGGCGTATCGGCCGAAATGAACGCCGGAGCCACCTCGACACGGCAGACTGAAAGTCCCCGGTGCCGCTCAGGATCTGTTCGATGTCTTCGCCTCCCTGGTTGAGGGTCAGGAGGCAGTACCAGCCCACCAACAGCGCCGACCACGTCATGATCGCCAACGCCGCAACCCAGCCGATCGCCTCCATCGTGTGCAGGGCCAATCGGGGATAGGCGATTTTCAGGGCAAGTTCCGCGACGAGCGGGATGCTGGCCGCCAAAGCCGCAGAGCCGGCGGCGCCAAAGAGCCCTGGCCACAAGGTTCGTCGGGGAACGGCAATGCGTGCAATCCGGATGACAAATACCTTGCGAAATCCGGACTCGATGAGTCCTGCGATCGCGGGGCTGGGTGTCTCTGGTGACGAGTCACGCTGTTTGGGTGCCGCTCCGGACTGGTCGGCACCAAGGGTCTGCTCCAGAACAGCCTTAACCGTGGTCGATGTTGCCAAGTTGTCATGCTGCATCTCGGTCGAGTTGATGATCCCGAGGGCGGCCGCTATCCCGCGACGCAGCCGACCAGCCTCCTCTTCGTCGGACGCTCCCATAGACATGCACTCCAACAAGTCGTCGCCCGGGGTAATTCGATAAATGTAGGAGAGTGGCGGGTGTCGCACAACCAAGCCCTTGACTCTTGTCGTCCTGACCGCTTATCAGGTCGACCCGAACATCGCTGCGACTATCGCGAATACAGCGCGCAACAACGTCTGGCCCGTCCCGGGCCCGGGCTGTGCTGGATGGCGGGCGTGGTGAAGCATGGATGGACGTGGGCAGGAGTGAAGCGGATCGCGCGATGCTCTGGAGCCGGTCGGGCAGCCGCTGCGCGATCTGTGCGGACCTTGGGGCAAAGCCGGGGCATGCTCGTCCTGGTATGAAGATCGGAGTTGAGCACCAGATCCGCCGTCCGAGATTTTCAGACCGTCGTTGGCTGGCCAGCTCTCGCGGGACACCGGAGCAAGCACGATCGACGGCCTGGCGGATGAGATCACCGAACTCGTGAACGCGGCTGTTGAGCGGCAGCTGCGGGGGCCGCTGACACTGCGACCGTTCCCCGCTCTCAGATCTTTTTCTTGAGTCACGTCGCGGCCGAGTCGGCTCGCGTGCGAAGTGCGGTGTCATTTACTGGCGGCGCCCCGGCCACTACTGTCGCGGCGTGCCCGAATTCAGCTGGCTTCCGGCCAACGAAGCGACGAGCGGGGATGTCGAGGCCGTGTTCGAAGCCGGCGGCGCTCGCAAGTGCCGCTGCCAGGCGCTCAAGGTTCCGGGCTGGATCTGGCGCGACACGACACAGCAGGAGCGCGACGCGGCGTTCCTGGAGCAGACCGCCTGCGGCACCAGCGGGCCGACCTCCGGTCTGGTCGGGTACGTGGACGGCGAGCCGGCCGGCTGGGTCGCGGTCGAGCCGCGGGAGAACTACCCGCGGATCTGGGCCCGGCAGAAGGCGTGGATGCGGATGGATCCCGACCTTGAGGGCGTCTGGTCGGTTACCTGCTTCGTCGTGCGTAAGGGCTTTCGTCGACAGGGACTGATGTACGAGCTTGCCGCCGCGACGGTCGAGTACGGCCGGCGGGTCGGCGCTCGGGTCCTTGAGGGGTACCCCACCGAGCCGCCGGCGGGGAAGACCGTGATCTGGGACGAGGCCTCGGTCGGACTGCTTCAGGTGTTCCTGGAAGCCGGTTACGAGGTCGTGGCGTCACCCACCCTGCGCCGCAGAGTAGTGCGGCACCGGCTCGGCGCGTCGTCCTGACCGTCGCTCCCGCCCGGGCCCGGGTGGACCGTTGACCACCACGCGGTACCGGTTTCGCCGGCGGGACG
>Ga0164243_10003884_pt1 | contig 23661 bp, 28 predicted proteins | sample OricompcompostOP_FD_108781 | JGI IMG/M metagenome (GOLD analysis project Ga0164243, IMG submission 108781) | Organic Plus compost microbial communities from Emeryville, California, USA - Original compost - Organic plus compost (OP) | ecosystem: Engineered > Solid waste > Mixed feedstock >...
CCCACTCGCTCGAGCAGCACGTTCGTGGCGAGGTTGTCGCTGACCGCGCCGACCAGTCGGGCGGCGTCGGCGACCGGCAGGGCGTCGACGACGAGGTGCTGCCACAGCCCCGAGTCCGCGACCGGGGGAGTGGAGGCCCGAGAGACGAGGTCGTCCGGCCGCAGCCGGCCGTCGGCCAGCCGGGCGGCCACCTCGAGCAGCAGGAAGACCTTGCCCACGCTGGCCGTCCTGAGGAGCCGGTCCGGATCCCGCTCGGCGACCACCGTCCCGCTGCCGACGTCCAGCACCTGCCAGGACCAGGCGGCGACATCGTCGAACGGAGGTGTAGGGAGGCCGGACATGCGCCGGAACCTACCGGGACGCTCGGCCGATCGCCGCCGACAGCAGCTCCTGCAGCGGGGCCGGCACGCGGTCGAGCCCGACCGCCGCGTCGACGAGCAGCTCGGCGTACCGGACCTTGCGCCCGCTCGTCGTGCCCAGGAACCTGCGGAGCACGTCCGCGGCGGGGCGCTCCCGGTGGAAGGGCTGCCGGGTGAGGGTCTCCCACCGCTCGAGGTCACCGGCCGCCGCCACCACCTCCAGCGCCCGCGGCACGCCGAGGCCGCGGACCAGCTCGTCCTCCAGGTCCGCGTCGCAGACGAAGGTCTCGACCGGGAGCCCGGACCGGGCGACCGCACGCTCGACGTACGGCGTCTCTCCCGCGTCGTGCAGCACCAGGAGGCGCTCCTCGGGTAGTCCCCCATGTTCCTGCACGGTTCCGGCGGCCGGACGTGCAGGAACATGGGGGACTATCCGGCGGGCGAGGTTGGTGATGCCGCCCAGGACCTCGATCCGGACGGCGGCGGCGCGCAGGTCCACGCCGCGGCGGCGAGCCAGCACCTCGAGCGCCCGCAGGTCGCTCGGCCCCTCGACGAGGACCAGGGTCATCCGCTCGCGACGACGGCGTCGGCGTCGTCGGCCGACACGACGCACTGCCGGGTGCGGACGGCGTCCCCGGGGCGCACCGCCCGGGAGAACCCGATCCTCGACTCGTACGGCGATCCCGACGCCGCGTGCTGACGCCTCGGTGCCTCCATGGGCACGCACGCTAAACCGATCGAGCCCGTCGGCGCCCGGGGATAGGGTTCCTGCTCGTGCCCGAGTCGATGATCCGAGCCCGCGGCCTGCGCAAGACGTTCGGCGACTTCGAGGCGGTGCGCGGGATCGACCTCGACGTGCGGCCGGGGGAGGCGTTCGGGTTCCTGGGCCCCAACGGTGCGGGCAAGTCCTCGACGATGCGGATGATCGCGGCCGTGTCGCCGGTGACCGCCGGCGAGCTGCGGATCCTCGACCTCGACCCGGCGGTCGACGGGCCGGCGATCCGCGGCCGGATCGGCGTCTGCCCGCAGGAGGACAACCTCGACACCGAGCTCGACGTCAGCGACAACCTGTACGTCTACGGGCGCTACTTCGGCATCCCGAAGGCCGAGGTCCGCGAGCGGGTGGCCGAGCTGCTGGAGTTCGCCAAGCTCACCGACCGCGCGCACGCCATGGTCGAGCAGCTGTCCGGCGGCATGAAGCGGCGGCTGACCATCGCCCGGTCCCTGATCAACCGCCCCGAGCTGCTGCTGCTCGACGAGCCGACGACCGGGCTCGACCCGCAGGCCCGCCACCTGCTGTGGGACCAGCTGTTCCGGCTCAAGCACTCCGGCGTCACGCTCGTGCTCACCACCCACTACATGGACGAGGCCGAGCAGCTCTGCGACCGGCTCGTGGTGATGGACAAGGGCGTCATCGTCGCCGAGGGCGCGCCGCTGGAGCTGATCCGGGAGCACTCGACGCGCGAGGTGGCCGAGCTGCGCTTCGGCGTCGGCGAGAACGAGTCGTACGCCGAGAAGGTCGCCGACCTCGGCCAGCGGGTCGAGGTGCTGCCCGACCGGCTGCTCGTCTACACCGAGGACGGCGACGAGGTGGTCGCCAAGGCCCACGAGCGCGGCCTCACGCCGCTGGCCACCCTGGTGCGCAGGTCGACGCTGGAGGACGTGTTCCTCCGGCTGACCGGACGGACGCTGGTGGACTGATGGCCGGGCTGACGCTGAGCGTCGGGGTCGGCCGGCAGGTCGACTACTGGGCGACGCTGTGGAGGCGCACCTGGCGCGGGGTCCTCGTCTCCTCGTTCCTCTCGCCGTTCCTGTACGTCGTGGCGATGGGCGTGCTCCTGGGCGGCTTCGTCGACGCCGACCCCGACACCCTGGAGGGCGCCACCTCCTACCTCGAGTTCGTGGTGCCCGGGCTGATCGCCGCGCACGCCATGCAGACCGCGGTGGGCGAGACGACGTACCCGGTCATGGGCATGATCAAGTGGCAGCGCATCTACGAGTCGATGCTGGCCACCCCGCTCGAGGCGCGGCACGTCGTCGCCGCCCACCTCGGCTCGGTGCTGCTCCACCTGACCGCGACCTGCGGCGTCTACACGATCGTGATGGTGCCGTTCGGCGTGTTCGCCACCTGGTGGGGGCCGGTCCTCGCCTTCCTCGCCCAGGTGCTGTGCGGCATGGCGTTCGCGACGCTCGTCTACGGGTTCAGCACCCGGGTGACCTCCGACCAGAGCTTCGGGGTGCTGTTCCGGCTCGGCGTCTTCCCGCTCTTCCTCTTCTCCGGGGCGTTCTTCCCGGTGAGCAACCTCGGCGACGTGGGCGCGTGGCTGGCCCGGGTGACACCGCTGTGGCACGGGGTCAACCTGTCCCGGATGCTCTCGCTCGACCACGTCACCTGGTGGGTGGCGGCGGTCAACGCGGCGGTGCTGCTCGGCTGCTGCGTGGTCGGGTGGTCCTGGTCGGTCCGCGGCCTGCAGAGGCGGATGATCACGTGACCGTCGCACCCGCCGCGCTCCTCGTGCAGCGCAACTACTACGCCTACAAGAAGGCCTGGAAGCTCTTCCTCACCGGCTTCCTCGAGCCGTTCTTCTACCTGCTGTCGATCGGCATCGGCGTCGGCGCCCTCGTGGACTCCTTCGAGTACGGCGGCCGCGAGGTCTCCTACGCCGCGTTCGTCGCGCCCGGCATGCTCGCGGCGTCCGCCTTCAACGGGGCGCTGCTCGACTCGACGTACAACGTCTTCTTCAAGCTGAAGTTCACGAAGCTCTACGACCAGGTGCTGGCCACCCCGCTGAGCACCCGCGACGTGGCGGCCGGCGAGATCATCTGGGGCCAGCTCCGCGGCGGCAGCTACGCCGTGGTGTTCCTCGGGGTGATGACCGCGATGGGCCTGGTCGAGTCCTGGTGGGCGGTCCTCGCGCTGCCGGCGGTGCTCCTGATCGGCTTCGCGTTCAGCGCGGTGTGCATGGCGGCGACGACCTGGATCCGCAACTTCCAGGACTTCGACAAGATCACGCTGGTCCAGCTGCCGCTCTTCCTCTTCTCCGCCACGTTCTTCCCGGTCGAGCGGTACAGCGAGCCGGTGCGCTGGGTGGTCGAGTGCACCCCGCTCTACCGGGGTGTGGTGCTCTGTCGCGAGCTCACGCTGGGCGACGTCGGCACAGGCTCGCTGGTCTCGGTGGTCTACCTCGTGGCGATGGGCCTGGCCGGGCTGTACGTCGTCGAGCGGCGGCTCGGCCGGCTGCTGCTCACCTGACCGGTCCGCACGCGCCGGCACGGAGTCCCTGCGGAGCCGGCTACAGCCGCAGCGCCCAGAACGCGGTGTCGATCCACCGGTCGAACTTGTGACCGACCTCGGGCAGCACCCCCACCCGCTCGAAGCCGCAGGCGCGGTGCAGTCCCTCGCTCGCGGGGTTCGGCAGCGCGATCACCGCGAGCGCGACCCGGATGCCGTCGGCGCGCAGCCGGCCGAGCAGGTCGTCGTACAGCGCGCGGCCGATGCCCTGGCCGGCCGCGTCGGCGGAGAGGTACACCGAGGTCTCCCGGGTGCGGTCGTACGCCGGCCGGGGCCGGTACGTCGAGCTGGAGGCGTACCCGACCACGGCCCCGTCGCGCTCCGCGACGAGCAGGTGGTCGCCCGTCCGCGTGCTGGCCAGCCGCTCGACCCAGTGGTCGAGCGGCGGCTCGACGAGGTCGAACGTCGCGATCCCGGTGCGCACCTGGTGGTCGTAGATCGCCTTGACCGCGGGCAGGTCCGGCTCGGTCGCTGGGCGGATCACCATGGCGGCATTCTTCCGGCCCTTGGCAGGAAGCCGCGGGCGAGGGGTGGGTGCCGCCTGTCAGGATGTGGGCGTGCCGACCCCTGCCCCGATCACCCCCGACACCAAGGACTGGACCTGGGTCCTCGAGCGCCCCTGCCCCGAGTGCGGGCTGGAGGCGGGCGCCGTGGCCCGCGGCGACCTCGGCACCGCGATCCGCGACAACGCGGCCGCCTGGCCCGAGGTGCTGTCGGCCCCGAGCGCCACGGAGCGCCCGCGCCCCGACGTCTGGTCGCCCACCGAGTACGCCTGCCACGCGCGCGACGTCCACGTGCTCTTCGCCCAGCGGGTGCAGCAGATGCTCGACGAGGACGGCGCCCGGTTCGCCAACTGGGACCAGGACGCCACCGCGGTCGAGCAGCGCTACGACCTGCAGGACCCGGGCGAGGTCGCGCCCGCGCTGGTCGCCGCGGCCGAGCGCGTCGCCGCCGTGTACGACGCCGTGCCCGACGCCGCGTGGGGGCGCAAGGGCGTGCGCAGCAACGGCGACGTGTTCACGATCGAGTCGCTCGGCCGCTACCACCTGCACGACGTGCACCACCACCTCTGGGACGTCCGACCATGAGCGGGACGCGATGAGGCACACCGAGTTCTGGAGCCGGCTCGAGCGCCACCTCGGGTCCGCCTACTACAGGGTCTGGGCCGAGCAGTTCGTGATCGCCGACCTCGGTCGCCGGACCCCGCAGGAGGCCCTCGACGCGGGCATCCCGCCCAAGCAGGTCTGGGCGGCCGTCTGGGAGGTTCTCGAGCTCCCGCCCAGCGAGAGATGACCACCCGAGCGCCATGACCAGCACCGCGGCGGGGGTCGACGTCGCCGTGGTCCAGCGTCGCACGGTGCGGGTGCTGGTGCTCGCGCAGGCGGTGGGCGCGCTCGGCATCACGATCGGCATCGCCACCGCGTCCCTGCTGGCCCGCGACCTCTCGGGCTCCGAGAGCCTCGCCGGCCTCGCCCAGACCGCCCAGGTGCTGGGCGCCGCGGTGGCGTCGTACCTGCTCGCGCGGGTGATGGCCCGGCGCGGGCGTCGGATCGGGCTGACGACCGGCTACCTCGCCGGGGGTGCCGGGGGAGTGCTCGCGGTCGTCGCCGGTGCGGTGGGCTCGATGCTGCTGCTGCTCGCCGGGGCGGCGCTGCTCGGCTCGGCCACCGCGGCGAACTCGGGGGCGCGGTACGCCGCCACCGACCTCGCTCCCGAGGAGTCCCGGGCCCGCGCGCTGTCCGTGGTGGTGTGGGCGACCACGGTCGGCGCGGTCGCGGGACCGAACCTGACCGGCCCCTCCGAGGCGGTCGCGGGCTGGCTGGACGTCCCCGACCTCACCGGGCCGTTCGCGATCGGTGCGGCCGGCATGCTGCTGGCGGCGCTCGTCGTCGGGATCCTGCTGCGGCCCGACCCGCTGCTCGTCGCCCGCGAGGCGGCCGGCCGACCCGTCGCGGAACCCTCCGGGACCTCGTGGGACCGCGCCCGGGCCGCGGTCCGCGAGCGACCGGTGCTCAGGCTCGCCGTCGGCGGCCTCGCCTGCGCGCACGCGGCGATGATCGGCGTGATGGTGATGACCCCGCTGCACATGGAGCACGGCGGCGCCGAGCTCGAGGTGATCGGGGTCGTGATCAGCATCCACGTGCTCGGGATGTTCGCGTTCTCGCCGGTGGTCGGGTTCCTCGCCGACCGGCTCGGCCGCGAGCGGGTGCTCGCCTGCGGGGGCGGCATCCTGGTGCTCGCGCTGCTGCTGTGCTCGTGGGCGCCGGAGGGGGCGCACTGGCAGATCTTCGCCGGGTTGTTCCTCCTCGGCCTGGGCTGGTCGTTCTCCATGGTCGCCGCCTCGACCCTGGTCGCGGACCACGCGCCGCTCGACGCGCGCCCCGACGTCCAGGGCGCCTCCGACCTGGTGATGGGCGTGACCGCCGCCGGCGCCGGTGCGCTGGCCGGGCTGGTCGTCGACCTCGCCGGCTACCCGGTGCTCGCACTCGTCACACTTTCGTTGGCTCTCGGTGTCGTGGGCGCCGCGGTCCGTGCGGCACAGTTGGGGGAGTGACCGAACCGATCGCCGACGTCGCCGTCATCGGCGGCACCGGGTTCTACTCCTTCCTCGCGGACGCGACCGAGCACCAGGTCCCCACGCCGTACGGCGAATCCTCGGCGCCGGTCGCCGTCGGCTCCGTCGCCGGCCGGTCGGTGGCCTTCCTGCCCCGGCACGGCAAGGGGCACGAGCTCCCGCCGCACGCGATCAACTACCGCGCGAACCTCTGGGCGCTCCGCTCGCTGGGGGTGCGCCAGGTGCTGGCGCCGTGCGCGGTCGGCGGGCTGCGGCCCGAGGTCGCGCCGGGCGACATCGTGGTGCCCGACCAGCTGGTCGACCGCACGTTCCGCCGGGTCGGGTCGTACGTCGAGTCCGGCGCCTGCCACCTGCCCTTCGCCGACCCCTACTGCCCGCGGCTGACCGAGGCCGTGGTCGGCGCGGCACCGGACGTCCGGCGCGGCGGGACGATGGTCGTGGTGGAGGGGCCGCGGTTCTCCACCCGCGCCGAGTCCCAGCACTACGCCGCCCAGGGGTGGTCGCTGGTCAACATGACCGGCAGCCCGGAGGCGGCGCTCGCCCGCGAGATGCGGCAGTGCTACGTGTCCATCGCGCTGGTGACCGACATGGACGCCGGCGCCGAGTCCGGCGCGGGCGTCGGGCAGGAGGAGGTGTTCGCGCGGTTCCGCGCCAACCTCGACCGGCTGGCCGGGCTGCTCACCGACGCGGTCGCCGCCCTGCCCTCGCCGGACGGCTGCACCTGCTCGTCCTGGGCCGACGAGATCGAGCTCACCTACGACGTGCCCGGGCCGCGATGAGGGTGCTGCTCACGGGCTCCGCCGGCTTCATCGGGGGAGCGGTCGCCGCCCGGCTCGAGGCGGACGGCCACGAGGTGGTCCGGGTCGACCTGATGCTCGAGCAGGCGCACGGGTCCGCGCCCGTGCCGGAGGGCACGCACCGGCTCGACGTCCGCGACGCCGGGTCGTGGACCGGGCTGCTGCGCGGCGTCGACGTCGTGTGCCACCAGGCCGCCCTCGTCGGCGCGGGCACCACCGTGGCCGACCTGCCGGCGTACGCCTCGCACAACGACCTCGGCACCGCCGCCCTGCTGGCCGCGATGGCCGAGGCCGGTGTCGGTTCGCTGGTGCTGGCGTCGTCGATGGTGGTGTACGGCGAGGGCCGCTACGTCTGCGACCGGCACGGACCCCGCCGCCCCGCGCCCCGCCCGGTGCCGGCGCTCGAGGGCGGCGACTTCGAGAACCACTGCGACCTCTGCGGGGAGCCGCTCGCCTGGGACCTCGTCGACGAGGGCGCTCCGCTGGACCCGCGCAGCGGCTACGCGGCCGGGAAGGTGGCCCAGGAGCACTACGCGTCCGCCTGGGCCCGGCAGGCGGGCGGCTCGGTCGTCGCGCTGCGCTACCACAACGTCTACGGGCCGCTGATGCCCCGGGACACGCCGTACTCCGGGGTGGCCGCGCTGTTCCGCTCCTCGGTGGAGCGCGGCGAGCCGCCGCAGGTGTTCGAGGACGGCGGACAGATGCGCGACTTCGTGCACGTGGCCGACGTCGCCCGGGCAAACGCGCTCGCGGTCCGCGCCGCGGCGGAGGCGGGCGCCGGCTTCCGGGCGTTCAACGTGTGCTCCGGGCGTCCGGTCCGGATCCTCGACGTCGCCCGGCACGTCGCCGCTGGCGCCGGACCCGTCGAGCCGCAGGTCACCGGCGGCTTCCGGCTCGGCGACGTACGGCACATCGTCGCGTCGCCGGAGCGGGCCCGCGCCGAGCTGGGCTTCGTGGCCGAGGTGGCACCGGACGAGGGGCTGCGGGCGTTCGCGACCGAGCCGCTGCGCGGTCACCAGGACGTGTAGAGCAGGTGCTGCACCACCAGCGCCGTCGCGACCTGGAGCCCGAGCCCCCACCTCCGCCAGCGCTCCGGCAGCAGCGCGGTCGCGACCGTCAGCCACGGCACGAACGGCAGCCAGATCCGCTCCACCTCCGAGCGGCTCATCCCTGACAGGTCCGCCAGCACCACGGCGAGCGCAGCCGAGCCGGCCAGCAGGGCCACCACCCGGTCGGCGCCCCGTCGCAGCATCGCCAGCCCGGCGCCGACGAGAGGGCCGGCACAGATCGCCAGCGCCGCGAGGTTGCCCCAGAGCCAGTACGCCATCGGCCGCTCCGAGGCGATCCCGTCGTAGTAGCGCTCCCGCAGCACCGGCAGCGCCTCCCACCAGACGAACCCGGCCAGCGCGAACCCGCCGACCACCGCCGCGGCCGCCACCGCCGCGACCGGCAGCGGCGTCCAGGACCGCGCCGCCCACAGCACCGCGAGCGCGGGCAGGCCCAGCAGCGGCAGCCCGTAGGAGAGCATCACGCAGCCGCCGAGCAGCAGCCCCGCCGCGACCGCCCAGGCGGCGACCCGGACCGGTCCCCGGGACGTGGCCGCGAGCGCGAGGGCAGCGAGGCCCCACGCGCCCACGGCCGCGAACACCGCGTCCGCCGAGACCGCCATGAACACCGCGGCCGGGGTGACCACCAGGAACGGCGCGGCCCGGCGGGCGAGCTCCTCGACGCCGAGCGCGCGCAGCGTCACCAGCACCGCGAGCGCGGTCGAGGCGGCGACCACGGTCACCACCAGGCCGGCCTCGGTGTCCCCGCCCAGCCCGAGCCGGACCAGCCCGACGAAGAACAGCAGCGCCCCCGGCGGGTGCCCGGCCACGTGGGTGACCCAGTTGTCGTCGGCTGAGTAGGGGATCCGGTCCACGAAGCGCTCGAGCAGCGCGCCCACGTCGTCGACCTCCCGGGCCGTGGGCAGGTACTCGTAGTCGTTGCCCAGCACCCGGCTGATCCCGGAGGGCCCGTCGACGTACGCGAGCGCGAGCAGCCAGGCCAGCCCCACGGCGTACGACGCGAGCAGCAGGTGCCGCCAGCGCAGCCGGGCCGCCCACTCGACCGCGAGCAGCCAGGACGCCAGGCCGATCGCGAGCGCGGGTGCGGTCCCCGGCCCCCAGCCGGGGTCCCAGAACCCGTGCAGGGGCGGGAGCTGCGCGTGGTCGTCCCGGCGGGTGTGGGTGTCCCACCCGGTGAGGGCGGGGACGGCGAGGGCCGCGGCCACCAGCAGCCCGGTGACGAGGAGCCCGGCCCAGGGCGCCCACCGCGCCTCGGTCTGCCTGCTCCCGCCGGACACGGTCGCGAGCCTACGGACCGGCGCCGGCCGAACCCGACCCCACCGGCCGGAGGTCACGGACTCGTAAGGGTTGGCCGCGCCGGGGCGCGTGACCCGCTGCCTACCGTGAGGGGCATGGCGATCTGCGACCTGGTGCTCCCGTGCCGGGACGAGGGCCCGGCGCTCGCCGACCTGCTGCCGCGGGTCCCGTCCGAGTTCGACGTGGTCGTGGTCGACAACGGCTCGTCGGACGACACCGCCGAGGTGGCCCGCGCCCACGGGGCGCGCGTGGTCGCCGAGCCGACCCCGGGGTACGGCGCGGCGGTGCACGCCGGTCTCACCGCGGCCCGCCACGACCACGTGGCGGTGATGGACGGCGACGGCTCGTTCGACCCCGACGACCTGCTGCCGCTGCTCGACGACGTGGTGCAGGGCCGGGCCGACCTCGCCGTCGGGCGTCGCCGCCCGGTGCAGCGCGGGGTGTGGCCGTGGCACGCCCGGGCCGGCAACGCGCTGGTGGTCGCCTGGCTCCGCCGGCGGATCGGGATGGCCCCGCGCGACATCGCCCCCATGCGGGTCGCCCGCCGCGCCGACCTGCTGGAGCTGGACGTGCGGGACCGCCGGTTCGGCTACCCCGTCGAGCTGCTGCAGAAGGCGACCCGGGCCGGCTGGCGGGTGGTCGAGCACGACGTGGCCTACCACCCCCGCGCCGAGGGCACCTGCTCCAAGGTCTCGGGGTCGGTGCGCGGCACGGTGCGCACCGCGCGCGACTTCTGGCGGGTGCTGGCCTGATGCGGGTCCTCGTGGTGGCCAAGGCCCCGGTGCCCGGCCTGGCCAAGACCCGGCTGGGCGCCCTGGTCGGCGACGCGGCCGCGGCCCGGCTCGCGGCGGCCGCACTGATCGACACCCTCACGATCGCCGCCGCGACGGTGGGGCCGGCGCACTGCCACCTGGCGCTGACCGGCGACCTCCGCAGGGCGGTGCACGGGTCCCGGCTGCGCCGGCTCCTGAGCGGCTGGCGGGTCACCGCGCAGCGCGGGGCGTCGTTCGCCGAGCGGCTGGTCAACGCGCACCGCGACGCCGGCCCCGGCCCCGTCGTCCAGGTCGGCATGGACACCCCGCAGCTCACCCCGGAGCTGCTGAGCTCGGTCGGGGAGCGGCTCGCCGACCACGACACGGTGCTCGGCCCCGCGGACGACGGAGGCTGGTGGGTGCTCGGCCGCCGGGACCCCGAGCTGGTCGCGGCGCTGGGCGACGTACCGATGTCGACGCCGACGACGTACGACGACACCCGTGCCGCCCTGGTGGCCGGCGGGGCGAGCGTCGCGTCCGTGCGCTCGCTGCGCGACGTCGACACCGCCGCCGACGCGGACGCGGTGGCCGAGCAGGCGCCCGGCACGGAGTTCGCGCGCACCTGGGCCGAGGTGGCCCGATGAGCCGCTCGGAGGCGCAGACGCTCGACCTGGACACCTGGGCGCAGCCGCCCGACCGCGACGACCTGGCGCTCCTCGACCTGTGCGAGGGGCCGACGCTCGACGTCGGGTGCGGCCCCGGCCGGCTCACGACCGCGCTGGCCGAACGCGGCCACGTCACCCTCGGGATCGACGTGCTGGAGGACGCCGTCGTCCGGACCCGCGGGCAGGGCGGGTCCGCGCTGCTCCGCGACGTGTTCGACGACCTGCCCGGCGAGGGCCGCTGGCGCACCGCCCTGCTCGCCGACGGCAACGTCGGCATCGGCGGCGACCCGGTGGCGCTGCTGCGCCGGGTGCGCGCCCTGCTCGACCCGCGCGGACGGGTCGTCGTCGAGCTCGACCCGGGCCAGCGCGGGATCCGCACCGGCTGGGCGGTGCTGGTCAGCCGCGGGGTGACCAGCCCGCCGTTCCGCTGGGCCGTGGTCGGCGCCGACGCCATCGGCCGGGTGGCCGCGCGCGCCGGGCTGCGCGTCGCCGCCACCCACACCCTCGGCCGGCGGCGCGGTGCGGTGCTGGAGGAGCCGCGATGAGGGTGCCGGCACCCGAGGACTTCCGGTCCCGGCTGCGCAGCCCGGCGGTGGCGGCGCGGGTCGGGCTGTGGCTCGGCGTCTGCTTCGGGCTGTGCTTCCTGACCGGACTCGTCAGCCACTACGCGCAGAACCCCTCCCAGCCGGTCCCGTTCCCGACCTCCCCGGCGTGGGGGTACCGGGTCACCCAGGCCGTGCACGTGCTGTCCGGCACGGCCGCGGTGCCGCTGCTGCTGGTGAAGCTGTGGACCGTCTACCCGCGGCTGTTCCGCCGCCCCTCGCGCGACCTGCGGCCGCTCGCGCTCGAGGCCCTCGAGCGCGGCTCGATCGGGGTGCTGGTCGCGGCCGCGATCTTCGAGCTGGCCAGCGGCCTGGCGAACGCGACCCGGTGGTACCCGTGGACGCAGTTCTCGTTCCGCACCACGCACTACGCCGTCGCGTGGGTGGCCACCGGTGCGCTGCTGCTGCACGTGGCGGTGAAGCTGCCGATCATCCGCGACGTGCTCACGACGGACGTCGACGCCACGCTCCACGACCGGCCCTCCGCGACCCGGCCGGGGCTGCTGAGCCGGCGCGGGCTGCTGCGGACGACCTGGGTCGCCGCGGGCGCCGCCGTCGTCGCGAACGCCGGCGCGAGCGTCCCGTGGCTGCGCCGGGTCTCGGTCTTCGCGGTCAACGACGGGTCCGGCCCGGGGGGCATCCCGGTCAACAAGACCGCGTCGGAGGTCGGCGTGACGGCCGCCGCGACCGCCTCGAAGTACGCCCTGGAGGTCGTGGGGCCGGACCGGACCGTGCGGCTCAGCCTGGCGGACCTGCTCGGCATGCCGCAGCACCGGGAGCGGCTCCCCATCGCCTGCGTCGAGGGCTGGAGCGCCAGCGGCACGTGGCGCGGCCCCCGACTGCGCGACGTCCTCGACCTGGTGGGGGCGCCGCGCGGGTCCGACGTACGGGTGTCGTCCATGCAGCTGCACGGGCCGTTCCGGGTCACCACGCTGCCCGGCAACTTCGCCGACGACGACCGCACCCTGCTCGCCACGGAGCTCGACGGCGAGCCGCTGGCGCTCGACCACGGCTACCCCTGCCGGCTCGTCGCGCCCAACCGCCCGGGGGTCCTGCAGACCAAGTGGCTGGGCCGGCTGGAGGTGCTGGCGTGACCTCCGTGACCAGGTGGCTGCTCGGCCTGGCGGCGCTGCCCGTCGCCGGGTACGGCGGGTGGCTGCTGCTCAGCCGCCAGGACCACGCCCAGGTCCTCGAGGCGGCGGTGTGGCTGGTGGCCGGCGTCGTCGGGCACGACGTCGTGGTCGCCGGCCTGGGCCTGCTCGGAGGGCTCCTCGCGTCGCTCCTCCCGAGGGCGGCGCGGGCCCCGGCGGCCGTGGTGCTGGTCGTGGTGGCGTCGCTGACCCTCGCCGCCGTGCCGGTGCTGGGCGGCTTCGGCGACCAGCCCGCCAACGCCACCCACCTCGACCGGCCCTACCTGGCGGCGTGGTTGGGGATGATGGGGGTGGCCGCGCTGGTCGTCCTGGTCGCTGCCGTCGTGCGCTCGCGGAAGAAGGAGGCCTGAGGTGGCCCGGGTCCTGGTCGTCGACGACGACGTGACCGTCCGCGAGGTGGTGGTCTCCTACCTGCGCGCAGCCGGGCACGAGGTGACCGAGGCCGGCGACGGCGAGTCGGCGCTGGCCGCCGCGCGCTCCCGGTCGCCGCAGCTGGTGGTGCTCGACCTGATGCTGCCCGGGATCGACGGGCTCGAGGTGTGCCGGCGGCTGCGCGAGACGGGCGACGTACCGGTGATCATGCTGACCGCGCTCGGGGAGGAGCAGGACCGGGTGCTCGGGCTGGAGGTCGGCGCCGACGACTACGTGACCAAGCCGTTCAGCCCCCGTGAGCTGGTGCTGCGGGTCGACTCGGTGCTGCGCCGGGCGGTCGACCCCGCCGACGACGTGCCGGAGGTGCTCGTCGACGGGGACCTGACGGTCGACAGCCGGCGCCGGGAGGCGACGATCGCCGGGCGTCCGCTGATGCTGACCATGCGCGAGTTCGACCTGCTGCGGTTCCTCGTGGCGCACCCCGACAAGGCCTGGTCGCGCGAGGAGCTGCTGCGCGAGGTGTGGGGCTGGCAGATCGGGGACCAGTCGACGGTGACGGTCCACGTGCGCCGGGTCCGCGAGAAGGTGGAGGAGGACCCCACGAACCCGACGCGGCTGGTGACCGTGTGGGGCGTGGGCTACCGGTGGGAGTCGCACGATGACGGGTGACCAGGTCGAGATCCTGCTGACCGCGGCCCTGGCCGGCCTGGCGGTCGGCGTGCTGGGCCTCGGGGTCGGCTACCTCCTGCGGCACCGGTCGCTGCGCTGGCAGCTGGGGCTGGTGGGGGTCGTGGGCGTGCTCGCGGTCCTGGCGGGGGTGCTCGCGATCGCGCGCCGGATGCTGATCTCCGACCACGACCTCGAGGTGGTCACCCTGGTGACCCTGGCCGCCGGCGTGGCGGCGCTCGTCGTCGCCCTCGCGCTGGGAGCGGCGCTCGTGGGGTGGTCGGACGGCCTGCGCGAGGAGGTGCGCCGGGTCGGGGCGGGGGAGCCGGCGGTGCGGGACCGCGGCCGGCGGCCCCGGGAGTTCCAGGCGCTGTCCGACGAGCTGGCCCTGGCGCACCGGCGGCTGGCGGAGTCGCGGGCCCGCGAGGCCCAGCTGGAGGCGGCCCGCCGGGAGCTGGTCTCGTGGGTGTCGCACGACCTGCGCACCCCGCTCGCCGGGCTGCGCGCGATGGCCGAGGCGCTCGAGGACGGGATGGCCAGCGACCCCGGCCGCTACCACCGCCAGATCACCGCCGAGGTCGACCGGATGGTGCGGATGGTCGACGACCTCTTCGAGCTGTCCCGGATGCACGCCGGCAGCCTGCGGATCGAGCCGGAGCCGGTGCCGGTCGGCGACCTGGTCAGCGAGGCGATCGCCGGCGCCGACCCGGTGGCCCGCGCGCACGGTGTCCGCCTCGAGGGCGTCGTCGAGCCGGGGCTGCAGGTCACCGCGGACCCGACCGGGCTGGCCCGGATCCTCGACAACCTGATCATGAACGGCATCCGGCACACCCCCTCCGACGGTCTGGTGGAGGTGCACGCCCGCGCGGTCAGCGGCGGGGTCGAGCTCAGCGTCACCGACGGCTGCTCGGGGATCCCCGAGGCCGACCGGGCCCGGGTGTTCGACCTGGCGTGGCAGGGCGGGGCGGCGCGCACGCCGGTGCGGAACGACGTACCCACGGCGCGGGCCGGGCTGGGGCTCTCGATCGTCAAGGGCATCGTCGAGGCGCACGAGGGCGAGGTCGAGGTGATGAACGTCGACGACAGCGACGACCGGGGCTGCCGGTTCGTGGTGCGGCTGCCGGCCTGAGTCCCGACACGCCGAACCCCCTTGCCGAACATCTGTTCGAAGCCGGGCTAGGTTGTGTCCACAGGCATGACGAGGGCCGAGGTTGTCCACAGCAGGGTCACCGCTGACCAGGCGGTGTCGGTGGCTCGGCCTACCGTCGCCGACGTGCCTGGCCCACCCACGAGCAAAGGACGCAGCATGGCTGACGCAGACCGCAACAAGGCCCTCGACGCCGCGCTTCTCAACATCGAGAAGCAGTACGGCAAGGGCTCGGTGATGCGCCTCGGTGACGAGACGCGCGCCCCCCTGGAGGTCATCCCCACGGGATCGATCGCGCTCGACGTGGCGCTCGGCATCGGCGGGCTGCCCCGCGGCCGGGTGGTCGAGATCTACGGTCCCGAGTCCAGCGGCAAGACGACGGTGGCCCTGCACGCGGTCGCCAACGCCCAGGCGGCCGGCGGCATCGTCGCCTTCATCGACGCCGAGCACGCGCTCGACCCGGAGTACGCCAAGGCGCTCGGCGTCGACACCGACGCGCTGCTGGTCAGCCAGCCCGACTCCGGTGAGCAGGCGCTCGAGATCGCGGACATGCTGATCCGCTCCGGCGCGCTCGACCTGATCGTCATCGACTCGGTGGCCGCGCTCGTGCCGCGCGCCGAGATCGAGGGCGAGATGGGCGACAGCCACGTCGGTCTCCAGGCCCGGCTGATGAGCCAGGCGCTGCGCAAGATGACCGGCGCGCTCAACAACTCGGGCACCACCGCGATCTTCATCAACCAGCTGCGCGAGAAGATCGGCGTGATGTTCGGCTCCCCGGAGACCACCACCGGTGGCCGGGCGCTGAAGTTCTACTCCTCGGTGCGGCTCGACGTGCGCCGGATCGAGACCCTCAAGGACGGCACCGAGATGGTCGGCAACCGGACCCGGGTCAAGGTCGTGAAGAACAAGGTGGCCCCGCCGTTCAAGCAGGCCGAGTTCGACATCATGTACGGCAAGGGCATCAGCCGCGAGGGCGGGCTGATCGACGTCGCGGTCGAGGCGGGCATCGTGCGCAAGGCCGGCGCCTGGTACACCTACGAGGGCGACCAGCTCGGCCAGGGCAAGGAGAACGCCCGGACCTTCCTCCAGGACAACCCCGACCTCGCCAACGAGATCGAGAAGAAGATCCTGGAGAAGCTCGGGGTCGGCCCGCAGGTCGACGCCGACGCGGACGAGCTGTCGGACGAGCCGATCGGTGTCGACTCCTTCTGAGTCGGTGACCCCGGCCGAGGACGGGCGTCCCCCGACCTGGGAGGGCGACGTCCGGCTCGGCGTCGAGGCCTGGGGCGCGGCCGACCCCGCCCCCGACCCGCCGCCGGAGGACGTCGAGGCCGCCGGCCCGGACGCGGACGCCGAGGCGGTGGCCCGGACGATCCTGCTCGACCAGCTCACCGGGAGGGCCCGCAGCCGCAAGGAGCTCGCCGACAAGCTGGGGTCACGACGGGTCCCCCCGGAGATCGCCGCCCGGCTGCTCGACCGGTTCGAGGAGGTCGGCCTGGTCGACGACGAGGCGTTCGCGCGGTCCTGGGTGGCCGCCCGGCAGTCGACCAAGGGGCTGGCGCCGCGGGCGCTGGCCCAGGAGCTGCGGCGCAAGGGGGTGGCCGACGAGGTGGTCCGCGAGGCGCTCGACGAGGTCTCCGCCGAGGACCAGGAGCGGGCCGCCCGCGCCCTGGTGCGCAAGAAGCTGCGCTCGCTGGCGCGGGTCGACGACACCACGGCCACCCGACGGCTCGTCGGCATGCTGGCCCGCAAGGGGTACTCGTCGGGGCTGGCCTACGCGGTGGTCCGCGACGAGCTGGCCGCCGCGGGGCGAGAATGCCCGGGTGACGTCTGAGGCGCCCCCGGTGCACGTCGTCGTCCACGACGGCGACCGTGAGCTCAGTGGGGTCGCCCATCCCGGCGAGTCCTGGACGGCCGCGGCTCGCCGTACCGTCGCCAGCCGGCACCTCGAGCCGTTCCCGCTGGACCTCTCCGGCGAGGTCAAGCACTTCGGCGTCGACCGGGACACCCGGGTCGTGCTGCGGGCGATGGGGCGCGGTGACCTCGCCGACCTGCACCGCTGGCGGTGCGCGGAGCACGTCGTCCGGTGGTGGCGCGGCGGCCCGGTGACGGCCGAGGAGGTCGAGGACCGGTACGGCCCGCGGATCGACGGCAGGGCCCCGGTGCGGATGTGGGTGGTCGAGGTCAACGGCCGCTCCGTGGGGTTCGTGCAGGACTACCTCGTCGCGGACCAGCCGGAGTTCGCCGTCCCCGCGCCCGAGCCGGACGCGGTCGGGTTCGACTACGCGATCGGCGACCCGGAGTGGACCGGGCGCGGACTCGGCACCCGGACGGTGTGGGCCTGGCTGCTCCGGGCGCGTCGGCGGTTCCCGGGCACCGGCGTCTACGTCGCCGCGCCCGACCACCGCAACCACGCCTCGCTGCGGGTGCTGGCCAAGGCGGGGTTCGCCGAAGGGGTCTGGTTCGACGAGGTCAACGACGGCGAACCGGCCACCTACGTCGCCTGCACCCTCGACGTGGCGACCGTCCTCGGCTGAGCCGCCCCTCTAGGTTGGTGCCCGTGGACCTCACTGCGATCCCGACCGACGCCACGCCGGACTTCACCGGGGACAAGAAGGACGCCCGCAAGGAGCTCGAGCGGCTCGGCGAGGAGCTCGCCGAGCTGCAGGAGCGGCTGTTCGCGGAGGGCCGGTCGGGCGGGACCCGGTCGCTGCTGCTGGTCCTCCAGGGCATGGACACCTCGGGCAAGGGCGGGACCCTGCGGCACACCGTCGGCCTGGTCGACCCGCAGGGCGTGCGGATCACGTCGTTCAAGGCGCCCACCGACGAGGAGAAGGCGCACGACTTCCTCTGGCGGATCCGCCGGGCCCTGCCCCAGCCCGGCTACATCGGCGTCTTCGACCGCTCGCACTACGAGGACGTCCTGGTGGCCCGGGTGCGACAGCTCGCACCGGCGGACGAGATCGAGCAGCGGTACGACCTCATCAACCGGTTCGAGCGGGAGCTCGTCGACCAGGACACCACGATCGTCAAGTGCATGCTGCACATCTCGGCCGAGGAGCAGAAGGAGCGGCTGATCGCCCGCCTGGACGACCCCACGAAGCACTGGAAGTTCAACCCCGGCGACGTCGACGAACGGGCGCTGTGGCCGGCGTACCGGGAGGCCTACGAGATCGCCCTCGAGCGCACCGACACCGAGCACGCGCCGTGGCACGTGATCCCCGCGGACCACAAGTGGTACCGCGACCTGGCGATCGGCCGGCTCCTGCTCGAGGCGCTGCGCGGCATGGACCTGCAGTGGCCGGCCGCGGACTTCGACGTCGCCGAGCAGCGCCGTCGGCTGGAGCAGGAGAAGCCGGTCACGTGAGCGCACCGATCCCGACGGTCGCGGTCACCCGCTACGTCACGCCGCTGCGCGAGGGCGGCAGCCTTCCCGGCATCGTCGAGGGTGACGACCTGGGCACCTACGTGTGCAAGTTCCGCGGCGCCGGCCAGGGCGCGCGCGTGCTGGTGGCCGAGGTGGTCGTCGGGGAGCTGGCCCGCCGGATCGGGTTGAACACCCCGCGGCTGGTCGCCCTCGACCTCGACCCGGAGATCGCGCGCTACGAGGCCGACGAGGAGGTGCAGGACCTGCTCACAGCCAGCCCGGGTCTCAACCTCGGCGTCGACTTCCTGCCGGGAGCGTTCGGCTACGACGGCGACCTGCCGGAGGGGGCCACCGACGCGGCCAAGGTGGTGTGGCTGGACGCGCTGTGCGCCAACGTCGACCGGTCCTGGCGCAACCCGAACCTCCTCGTCTGGCACGGCGCGCTGTGGGTGATCGACCACGGCGCGTGCCTGTACTTCCACCACGGGTGGTCGGGCGGCGTCGGCGACCCGGCGCGGTTCGCGGCCCAGCCCTGGGACCCGACCGACCACGTGCTCGTCGACCGGGCCCGCGGGCTCGAGGAGGTCGACCGGGAGCTCTCCGCCCACCTCGACGAGGCCACCCTGGTCGACGTGCTCGAGCAGGTCCCCGACGCCTGGCTGGAGCCGGTCCCGGGCGCCGAGACCCCGGAGGCCCAGCGGGCGGCGTACGTCGCCTTCCTCACCGCCCGGCTGGAGACGCGGGCCTGGCTGCCCGAGGTGGTCGGATGACCCGGCTGGCCTACCAGTACGTCGTGCTCCGCTGCGTCCCGAGGGTGGACCGCGAGGAGTTCGTCAACGTCGGCGTGGTGCTCTACTGCCAGGCCGCGGACTACCTGGAGGCCAGCTGGCACGTGGACGCGTCCCGGCTGCGCGCGCTCGACCCGCAGGTCGACGTGGACCAGGTGTGCGACGCGCTCGACTTCGTGGACGGCGTGTGCGCCGGCGACGAGCGCGGGGGGCCCGCGGCCAGGGCCCCGATCGGCCAGCGGTTCGGCTTCCTCGCCGCGCCCCGCAGCACGATGATCCAGCCCGGCCCGGTGCACGGCGGCGTCACCGAGGACCCGGCCCGCCAGCTCGAGCACCTCCTGGAGCGCTTCGTCGGCTGAAGAGCACGCTGACCCGTCACTAACTTAGCGACGGGTCAGCGGTGCTCGGTCTCGTCAGACGGGGACGAGCTCGACCGCGCCGACGGCGTAGCGGGCGAGGACCGTGCGGGCGACCTCCGGGTGGGCGCCCAGCGGCTCGGAGACCGCCACCGCGCCGGCCTCGAGAGCGAGCTCCGTGGCCCGGTCGACGAGCGGGCCGGGGGTGAGGAAGAGCGAGGCGACGGCGATGTGCCGACGGCCCTCGCCGCGGAACGCGCGCACCGCCTCACCGGTGGCCGGGGGAGCGCTGGCGGCGTACGCCGCGGTCACCGGCAGTCGGTGGTGCGTGCCCCACAGCCGGGCCAGCCGGGCCACCGCCTGGTTGGCGAGCGGGTCGGTCGAGCCGGCGGCGGCGAGCACGAGGGCGTCGAGCTCGCGGACCCGCGAGGCCTTGAGCGCCTCACGCATCCGGACGTCGAGCACCTCCAGGAACCGGGCCTCGAGCCCGAGCGTCGAGGTGACCCGTACCTTGAGCTCGCGGTGCCGACCGGTGGCCTCCGAGACGGCCTCGTCGATCGCCGGCGTGGGCGCGTCGCCGAGGACGAGCGGTACGACGACGACCTCGTCGAACCCGGCCTTCACCAGGCGGTCGACGACCTTCTGGAACTCCCAGCGGGTCGTTCCGAGGAACGCCTTCTCGACGCGCAGGTCCGGGCGCTGCGCGCGGACCTCGTCGACCAGGGCGGTGATCGTGCTCGTGGACCGCGGGTCACGGTCTCCGTGAGCCAGGGCGACCAGTGCAGGGGCGGCCATCAGCGCGGCCTCCTCTCGTGTGTGCTCCTTCGGGTGACCGACGACGCTGTCGGATGGGATGGGTGGGACCTGGTGTTCATGAGTGGATCCCGCACTCGGTCTTGTTGGTGCCGGCCCAGCGCCCGCTGCGCGGGTCCTCGCCGGGCGCGACGCGTCGGGTGCACGGCCAGCAGCCGATCGACGGGTACCCGTCGTAGACGAGGGGGTTCACCAGCACGCCGTTCTCGGCGATGTAGCGCTCCACCTGCTCGTCGGTCCACCGGGCCAGCGGGGAGACCTTGACCTTGCCCTTCTTGGCGTCCCAGCCGATCACCGGCGCGATCACCCGGTTGTGGGTCTCGGCCCGGCGCAGCCCGGTCGCCCAGGCGTCGTAGCTCGCCAGCGCCTCGGTCAGCGGCTTGACCTTGCGCAGCGCGCAGCACAGGTCGGGGTCGGTCCGGTAGAGGTCCTTGCCGTACTCGGCGTCCTGCTCGGCCACGGTCTGCGCCGGCGTGACCGAGATCAGGTTGACGTTCAGCGTGGCCTCGACCGCGTCGCGGGTGCCGATGGTCTCGGCGAAGTGGTAGCCGGTGTCGAGGAACACCACGTCGATGCCGGGGACCACCTTCGAGGCCAGGTCGGCCAGCACCGCGTCGCCCATCGAGGAGGTCACGCAGAACCGGTCGCCGAAGGTCGCGGCCGCCCACTCGATGATGTCCTCGGCGGGGGCCAGCTCGAGCTCGGCGCCCCAGTGCGAGACCAGCTCGCGCAGCTCCTCCGGGGAGCGGCCCTCGGTGTGGATGCCGCGGTTGTGGCGGGCGTCGGTCGTCGAGGTGCTCATGACCGGCTCCCGCTCGGGCGGACCAGGCCCAGCAGCTTCAGGGAGAACGCGCGCAGGCACGCCCGGCACTCCCAGCCGCCGTGCGCGTCCTCGTGCGGCCACAGGTCCTCGCCGCCGCAGTACGGGCAGTGGAAGGGGATCGCTCGCTCGCTCATCGCCCGGTCACGCCGTCTCGAGGTCGAGGGTCTTGTCGCCGCGGAGGAGCTCCTCGTCGGCGCGGGCCACCCAGTCGGCGAAGCTCTCGCCGTCCTGCCGGTCGGCGAGGTAGTTGCGCACGACGTTGGTGATGTAGTCGTCCAGCCCGGCGCTGGTCACCTTGTGGGCGCGCAGCTTGCGGCCGAAGTTCGCCTGCAGGCCGGTCGCGCCGCCGAGGTGCACCTGGAAGCCCTCGACCTGCTCGCCCTCGTGCATCACCAGCTGGCCCTTGAGCCCGATGTCGGCGACCTGGGTGCGGGCGCAGGCGTTGGGGCAGCCGTTGACGTTGACGGTGATCGGCACGTCGAGGTCGGGGAACCGGCGCTCGAGCTCGGCCACGAGGTCGCGCGCCCGGTTCTTGGTGTCGACGATCGCGAGCTTGCAGAACTCGATGCCGGTGCAGGCCATCGTGTTGCGCCGCCAGTTGGACGGTCGCGCGGACAGCCCGATCCCGTCGAGCCGCTCCAGCAGCGGGTCGAGCCACTCCGGGTCGACACCGATCAGCACGATCTTCTGGTACGGCGTGAGGCGGGCGCCGGCGACCCCGAACTCCTCCATCACGTCGCCGAGCTGCTTGAGCAGGGTGCCGGAGACCCGGCCGACCGTCGGCGCGATGCCGACGTACAGCTTGCCGTCCTTCTGCTCGTGGACGCCGATGTGGTCGCGGTGCCCGACCGGGGACTCGGGGGAGGGGTTCCGGACCAGGGAGCGCTCGAGGTACTCGTTCTCGAGGACCTCGAGGAACTTCTCCCCGCCCCAGTCGGCGACCAGGAACTTCAGCCGGGCGCGGGAGCGGAGCCGGCGGTAGCCGTAGTCGCGGAAGATCCCGGCCACGCCGGCCCACACGTCGGCGACCTCGTCGAGCGGGATCCAGACGCCGAGCCGGGCGGCCAGCATCGGGTTGGTGCTCAGCCCGCCGCCGACCCACAGGTCGAAGCCCGGGCCCAGCTCGGGGTGCACGGTGCCGACGAACGCCACGTCGTTGATCTCGGGGGCGACGTCGTGGCTCGGGTGGCCGGTGACCGCGGTCTTGAACTTGCGCGGCAGGTTCGAGAACTCGGGGTTGTTGAGGAAGCGGCGCTTGATCTCCTCCAGCGCCGGGGTGCCGTCGATGATCTCGTCCTTGGCGACGCCGGCGACGGGGGAGCCCAGGAACGGCCGCGGCCCGTCGCCGCAGGCCTCCAGGCTGGTCAGCCCGACGCCCTCGAGCCGGCGCCAGATCTCCGGCACGTCCTCGATCCGGATCCAGTGGAACTGGATGTTCTCGCGGTCGGTGACGTCGGCGGTGTCGCGGGCGAACTCGATGCCGATCTCGCCCAGCGTGCGCACCGCCGTCGGCGACAGCAGCGCGCCGTCGGAGCGGACCCGCATCATGAAGAACTCGTCGTCGAGCTCCTCCTCCTCGAGCATCGCGGTCTTGCCGCCGTCGAGGCCGGGGGCGCGCTGGGTGTAGAGGCCCATCCACCGGAACCGGCCGCGCAGGTCGGCCGGGTCGATCGAGGAGAAGCCGCGCTTGGAGTAGATGTGCAGGATCCGCTCACGGACGTGGAGCGGGTCGTCGTCCTTCTTGGACTGCTCGTTCTTGTTGAGCGGCTCGGTGTAACCGAGCGCCCACTGGCCTTCGGCGCGCTTCGGACGGGGGATCTCCGTGCGGGTCGCCTTCTTGGCCTGGAAACGCAGGTCGGGCATGAGGGGACGTGGTCCTTCGCTGAGTAGCCGCGCGCGACGCTGGGCGCGGAGGAGGGAGGGTCGGCTGGGTCGTCAGCGGGGCCAACACATCATGCTGCGCGTGCGCCCGAGGTCCACGTGGCGACGAGCCACGAGGTGCGCATGCGTTGCAGCACTGACCATGTCAAGGAGTCTCAAGGCTCGGAATAGTCATGCACAAACGTCAATCTCATGTCTTGAGACGTCGCTCCACGATCTGAGACGTCCCCGCCTGGGCGAGAGCCCGAATGCGGCCCAGGTCACATTCCGTGGGTAGGTCGGCGGCGGGGCTGCCAGGTCCTAGGCTGTCCGCCATGACCGACGCGCTCGCCCAGACGACCAGCTCCGCGTACAACCAGATCCTGGAGGTGATCGGCTCGGTCGAGCCGCGGATCGCCGAGGCGACCCGGCAGGAGCTGGCCGACCAGCGCGCGTCCCTCAAGCTGATCGCGAGCGAGAACTACGCCTCCCCGGCGGTGCTGCTCACGATGGGCACCTGGTTCAGCGACAAGTACGCCGAGGGCACGATCGGGCACCGCTTCTACGCCGGCTGCCAGAACGTCGACACGGTCGAGTCGGTCGCGGCCGAGCACGCCCGCGAGCTGTTCGGGGCGCCGTACGCCTACGCCCAGCCGCACTCGGGCATCGACGCCAACCTGGTGGCGTTCTGGTCGATCCTCGCGCACCGGGTCGAGGGGCCCTGGCTGGAGAAGGCGGAGAAGAAGAACGTCAACGAGCTGACCGAGGAGGACTGGGAGGCGCTGCGCCACGAGTTCGGCAACCAGCGCCTGCTGGGCATGTCGCTCGACGCCGGCGGCCACCTCACCCACGGCTTCCGCCCCAACATCAGCGGCAAGATGTTCCACCAGCAGCAGTACGGCACCGACCCCGA
>Ga0164243_10003885_pt1 | contig 23659 bp, 19 predicted proteins | sample OricompcompostOP_FD_108781 | JGI IMG/M metagenome (GOLD analysis project Ga0164243, IMG submission 108781) | Organic Plus compost microbial communities from Emeryville, California, USA - Original compost - Organic plus compost (OP) | ecosystem: Engineered > Solid waste > Mixed feedstock >...
AGACGACCCACCCAAGGTGAAGTTCGAGAAGGGCGTCAAGTGCCTCGCCGCTGGAGTGGCGTCGTTGGCCCTTGAACGGATCGAGATGGCGATCGCCGACGGGCACCGAACCACGGAGGTGTGCTTCTACTGGCTGCTGGCTACCCTTGAGAACCGCAGCGACCAGGATCTCACCGATGCCGACGTTGCGGCACTGGCGAAGCGGCTCAGTACCTTCGACGAGGGTGACGACGAGTGGACCAGAGGCGTCCAGACGATCTGGACCGTACTCGCCGCGCTGGACGACGACAGGGCGGGTGCGGCTGCGCTGGATCGACTTCAGGCGCTGGCAGCACCGCAACGTAGCCTCATCTACCGCCATCTTGACGGGTACTTGTCTGCCGCGGCCCGCAACCTGTTGTGGCAGCGGACGTTGGCGGAGGCCGCCGAACGGCAGTGCAGCAACGGGCGCCGCCGGCGAGCGCGCTGGTACTTCATTCCCAATCCCATGGCTCCCCGTACTCGCCCACCGCGCGTTCCCTCCACGACGGCCGCCGACCTGTGGCAGGCCCGCGCCATCGCGGCCGTGCTGACTCTCGGTATCGGGTACCTGGGGTGGCTCGTGTTCGTGCGTGGATGGTGGCCCGGCATACTCGCGTATCTCGCGATGCTGGCCGCGGGCGCGATCGTGTCGTGGGCCGGGGCCGAGTGGCGGTATCGGCTGGAGCGGCTGCGTACCGAGGACCGCAAGTACTCGCCATGTCCGCGCCGGATGCCAGTGGCAGACGGCGGGTTCGCCAGCAGGGTCGACCAGTTGTTCGACCGGTACTTCGCGCGACTCGCCCCGGCCGGCGAGGATGCCGAGCGGTGGCTGGAACAGACTGGCGGGTACCGCAACACCCTTCGTGATGAAGTGGTCGAGCTCTACCGGGAGAGTCGAGTCGGCGCCGCGCGGATCCGTTGGCTCGTCAGGCACCTGGTACGTGAGGTCCGAGCCGGGTGGGATGCCGGCACCCTGTGGCAGTACCGCGATCGGTACCGCACGCCCGGCCTCACACGGGCGGCGGCGTGCCTCGGGATCGTCACGCTCGTGCCGGCACTGGTGACAAGTGCCGCGGCAGCGGTGCCGGCCGATCCGATCTTCGGAAGCCTGGACGTTCCGCTGGTGTTGGTCAGCGGAGGTGCGGCGGCCTCCCGGTGGCTGCGGATCGTCATCGAACGTCGACGCTTCCGGGACGAGCAGGCGGAGTGCACACGGCGGGAGACATCCCGGCGTGCTGGCTACGAATCGTGGAAGCGCTGGCTTGAGCAAAACCGACCGAGCGAGGATGAGATGGCGGCATGGCTGGATGCTGATCGCACGATGCTGCTTGCCAAAGCGCTCCGCGAGTACAAATTGCAGCACCGGGACATCGCTCGTTACGCGGTACTGGAGACCCCGCTCGGTCGGCGCAGAGCGCGTGCCCGGGGCGGCCCATGGCGCTATGCCCGATACAGATCCCGTCTGTTTCTGCTCACCAGCAACGGTGTGCGGATGTACACGAACGAGCTCGACTTCGTCAACGCACGGTTCGAGAACGCCCGGCACATCTCCTTCGGCTTCGAGTCCATCACCTCGGCCGACGTCCAAATGTCCGGCGACCTTCCGCGCACGCTCGATCTTCGACTGGTCGATGGGAACAGCATCACGGTGACGGTCACCGGTGAGAACGACGAACAGCCCACGAAGCCCCAGAAGTCCGGTGACTCGGTGCCGGCCAGGTCCCTACTCCGGCGCGGTCGAGCATCGACCACCACACCGCCACCGCAGGAGAGCGAGGCCGCCGAGTCGATCGAGGCAGACCAACTGACGCTGGAAGCATCCGGCCTGCCGCACACATTGCACTTGCTGGAAGGCATCGCCGCGGAGGGCAAACACTGGATGCAACGTTCACGTGTCCAACGGCCCGCATAACCAGGTCAGAACCCCGCGTCTTCCGAGCTGTCGACTACGTACGGGATGAGACGCGGTTCCGGGCTCGAGGAAGCGGCGCCCCGGTAGGAGCGGCGGTGGTGGACCTGCCTGCTGCGGCACGCCGCCGCATGGATTCGCCAGCGGGAGGCGGGTGCTCGCCGGGGCGTGGCCGGTCAGCCGACGAAACCGCGGGCCCGGAGCGTCAGGTACGTGCCGCAGGTGGCTGTCGCGATCGCGGCGGCGAGGAGGAACACCGTCGACATGCCGGCCAGTTCGGCGAACGCGCCAAGCGTGACCGCGCCGATCGCCTGGGCGAGGTCGAGCGCCATGAAGTACGTGGAGTTGGCCAGACCGCGGCGGTGTTTCGCCGCGCTGAGGACGGCGAGCGAGTTGAGTCCCGGCTGTACCGCACCCATGCCCCAGCCGTAGCAGGCGCCGGATGTCATGAGCACGGCGAGGTTCGGCGACCAGTACACGCCGAGCAGCCCGGCCGCGATCAGCAGGATGCCCGGCGCGATCGTCCATCCGGTACCGATCCGGCGCTGCAGCCGACCGCCGAGCAGCCGGGATCCGGCGACCGCGACCGCGCTGGCGGTGTAGAACGGGCCGGCGTTGACGCCGTGCCCGGCGACGTAGGCCGCCAGGAACGTGTTGACGACGGTACCGCCGAGCATCAGCATGAACATGATCAGCGCGGGGCGCCAGGCGTCCCGGTCCACGATGCGGGTCCACCAGGCGCTCGTGCTGTCCGGTACGGGCACGGCACGCCGCGCCGCGTCACCGGCCCGGGCCACCGTCCGCAGCGGGAACCGCATCAGAAACGTGATGAGACCGAACCCGAACACCAGCGAGAATGCCGCCCGATACCCGTAGGCGTCCTGTACCGCAAGGGCAAGCCACGGCGCGAACAGCTGCGCGACGGTCTGCTCCAGGCCGAGATAGCCGATGCCCTCCGCCATCCGGCTTTCCGGGATGAGGTCGGTGGCGAGCGTCATCACCGCCGTACCGTTGAGGCTGAAGCCGATGCCCTGTAGGGCGCGGGCGCCGAGCACCAGCCACACCGGGATGGTCAACGCGTACAGCCCGGTCGCCAGGCAGTAGAGCGTCGCGCCGGCCACCATCACCAGGTACCTGCCGCGCACGTCGACGAGGCGACCGGACACCGGCCGGGCGAGTACGGCCGCCAGCATGTAGCAGGTGGTCGTCAGGCCGGCGACGGTCGCGGTGGCGCCGCGGCTCAACACGTACAGCGGCACCAGCGTGATGAGCATGTACGTGCAGACCCGCAGCGTGCCGTTCGCGACCATCAGGCTGACGAACGGTACGGTCAGGATCCGGGGTCGTGCCGGTGCCGTGACCCTGTCGTACCGCACCGGTCAGGATGCGGTGCGGCGGCGCGGCTTGCGGGGTGCCAGGCCGAGCCGCTTCAACGCGTACTTGTCCAGGGTGCCGAGCAGTCCGTTGAGCGCCAACGTCATCACCACGAGGATGATGAGGCCGGCGAACTCGCTGGCCGCGTCGAGGTTCTGCGCGGCGGTGAACAGTTCGTGGCCGATGCCCTCGGAGGAGGCGATGAACTCGCCGCCGATGACACCGAGGATGGCGAGCGGGCCGCCGGTCTTGAGCGCGGCGAAGAACGGCGCGGCGAGCGTCGGGATCGTCACGTAGCTCAGCACGTGATGCCGGCGCCCGCCCATCACCTGCACGACCTGTACCAGTTCGCGGTCGCGCAGCCGCAACCCCAGATAGACGTTGTAGAAGACGACGAACGCGACACCGGTCGCCGCAATCGTGATCTTCGACCAGGCGCCGATCCCGAAGAACAGCAGGAACAGCGGAGCGAGCGCGATCTTCGGGATGCCGTTCAGCGCGGCGACGAGCGGCTCCAGCACCCGGCCCGCCAGCGGGAACGAACCCAGTACCAGGGCCAGCACGGTGCCGATCGCGACGCCGATGGCGAATCCGGCAAGGATCTCGACCGCGGTCGCCTTGATGTCCAGCCATCCGGTCGTCGAACCGAGCACCCGTACCAGCGCGTGCGCGACGTCGGTCGGCCGGCTCACCGCATAGTCCGGGATCACCGGGCCGCTGAGGATCTGCCACAGTATCAGGGCGACCGCGATCACGGCCACCCGCAGCAGCAGTACCGTGCCGGTGCCGTACTGCCGCTCGCTGTTGCGTATCGCCGGCGCAGCAAGGGACCTGGCCCTGCTCGCCGTGCCGCCGGTCGTGGTCGCCATCGCCCGCTCCTTTCGAGGTGTACCCGTCACTGCACGTACTTGTTGGTCCAGTCGTCCTTGGTGACCGACACCTTCTTGGGCAGCGCGCCGAGAGAGTTGATGAACCTGATCGTCTTGGCCCAGCCCGCGCCCGACATCGCGTCGTTTGCCGGCCACTCGACCTGGTCGAGGCTGCCCTCGATGACCGGATCCGGTACGCCCTGCAGCGACGTGCGCGCCGCGCTGAGCACCGGGTCGGAGTGCAGGTGCCCGTGCATGTACCTGGTGGCCTGCTGGATCGCGGTGGCCACTTTCCTTGTCGTTTCCGGGTTCTGCGTCGCGTAGCTCTTCTTGACCGTCAGCAGCTGCCCGTACCCGGCCTGCTCGTACGACCACTGCGGTACGGTCAGCGGATCCGCGACGACGACACCGTCACCGGAGTTCTGGATCTGCAACGGGATCGGCTCGGAGGTCACGAACCAGTCGATCTCGTTCTTCTTCAGCGACGCCTTGTCCGCGGCGGGACTGGGCAGCGAGACCCACTTGAGCGTGCCGGGATCCACCCCGTACGCCTTCAGGTACAGCCCGGCCTCCGCCTTGGTGTTGGCGGAGCTGGCGCCGGCGGTGGAGTGCGCCAGCGCCTTCGCGACCGTACCCGGATCGCTCTTGGCGGTCAGGTGGTGCGCCGTGGCGAACGGCTTGCTCACCACCAGACCGAGCGGGTTCCCGCCGCCGTCATGCGCGATCGCCAGGTGCTTGAGACCCTGGCCGCGTGCGGACAGGAAGTCGGTCGGGCTGGTGTTGAGGAACTGTACCGAGCCGGAGTCCAGCGCGGAGCTGCCGGTCGACGCGGTCAGGTTGACGTACTTGACCGTCAGTCCCTGCTTGGCGAAGTAGCCTTCCTTGTCCGCGACCCGGATCGGTAGATCGAAGATGTTGCCGCCGATACCGATCGTCACGGTCGGGCCGTCCGAGCCACCGCATGCGGCCAGTACCGGTGCGGACAGCACGGCGGCGGCGGACAGGGCGAGGAGTCTGGTCGTCAGTCGCATGAGGGGTCTCCTGTCACCAAGCCTGGTGGGAATGGAAGAAGCGTTGCCAGAAGTCGAGCCGGGCCGGATCCGCGACCGGTACCGATCGGAAGTCGGCGCCGAGCTCCATCACCGTCGCCGAGTCGCCCGCGTGCGCGGGCCAGTGCGGCAGCCCGGGCCCGTTCGGGTCGCCGGTGGCGGCGAAGTTGATCCAGTACCGCGTCACGATGTCCGCCACCCGGTGGTCCTCGTCCGTCCACTGTGCACGGTCCGGATCGAGGTTGCCGAACACGAACTCGACCTCCGATCCGTGCGACGCGCGCCCGAGTGCGGCCGCCCGGTGCGTCCAGAAGTACCGGTACACCGGCCGGGACGCGTGCTCGGACCAGCTGCCGGCCCACAGGTACGTGGAGATCCGCGAGTTGTCCCGGATCGCGGCGTTGCTGGCGCGCGCGGCCTCGTCGTCGTTCGTTGCCGGGTACAGCCGGAGAAACTCGTCCGCCAGTGGACCGAACTTGGCGTGCGCCGCCTCGACGAAGTCCGCCAGCGTCACGTGGATCGGCGGCGCGCCAGGCCGGTGCGCCCGGCGCCCGGAACGGTGGCTCGCGACCGTGTCCTCCGGTACGGCGCCGGACTCGTCGAGGTTGTTGCCGGCCAGGTAGTCGACGTTGTTCTGGGCGCCCGCGGCGTACGTGTCCCGGTAGCCGGCCGGGATCACCCAGCCGTCCACGACCGGCCGGAACAGCGGCGGCTTGGCGGTACTGCCGGTGTCGACGTCGGTGTCCACCGCCGGGTGCCCGTCGACCAGCTTCGGCCATGGCAGCGCGCGCAGGTCGGCGAGCGTGCGGGCGCCGTGCCGCTGTGCGTACCGCGCCCCGGAGCGTTCCGCGCCGGCGAGCGTCCGGTACGAGGTGGCCAGGTACCGGAGCTCGGGGTCACCGTGGTGCCGGGCATGGCTCTGCGCGATGGCGCGGTGGAACAGGCCCTTCGCCAAGGGGGACATGGCAAGGAAGTTGACCGTACCGGCACCGGCGGACTGGCCGGCGATCGTGACGCGGTCGGGGTCACCGCCGAAGTTCGCGATGTTGGCCTGAACCCAGCGCAGCGCCTCGATCGTGTCGAGCAGGCCGTAGTTGCCAGACGCGCCGTGGCCGGACTCGGCGGACAGCTCCGGCGTGGCGAGGAACCCGAACGCGCCCAGCCGGTAGTTGAACGTCACCACGACCAGGCCGCCGGTCGCCAACCGTTCCCCGTCGTACCGAGGGCTGGAGCCGGTGCCCTGGCGGAACCCGCCGCCGTAGATCCAGACCAGTACCGGCCGTCGGTCGTCCATCGTGGACGACGCGGTCCAGACGTTGAGGTAGAGGCAGTCCTCGCTCATCGGTACGTCGACGCCGGTGGACGCCGCATCGTACGGCGCCTGCGGGCACATCGGGCCGAACCGGTCCCCGCGGCGTACCCCCTGCCACGGCTCGGGTGGCTGCGGCGGGCGCCAGCGCAGGTCGCCGACCGGCGGCGCCGCGTACGGGATGCCGCGGAACACGGTGACCGCGCGGTCCCGCCCGGCGATGCCCGATACGAGACCTGCCTCGGTCCGTACGGTTCTGCTCATGCCTCTCCCTCGATGTCAGGCGTCCGGGTCGTCCAGCCGCAACGCGTGCCGGGCGGCGCCCACGTGGTGGCGCATCGCGGCGATCGCGGCGTCCGGGTTGCGGGTCACGATGGCGAGCAGGATCGCCTGGTGCTCCTCCAGCGACCCGGTCCGCGGATGGTGCGCCGTCAGGTTCCGGTACTGGCGCATCACCAGCGGGTAGAGCAGCCTGTCGTACGCGGCGGCGAGCGTCTCCTGGTGCGCCGCCCGCTTCACCTGCTGGTGGAACTGGCGGTTGCCCTTGGAGTACTCGGTCTGGTCGCCGCGGGACTGCGCCTCGGCCATGGCCGCCAGCGTCGCCCGCAGCGCGTCGATCTCCGCGTCGGTGGCGCGTTCGGCCGCCTTGCCGGCGAGCGCCGACTCCAGCGTCTCCCGCGCCTCCAGGATGTCGATCGCCTCCTCGACGGAGAAACTTCGGGTACGGACACCCCGGTTGACCTCGCTGGTGACGTACCCCTCCTGGGTCAGCCGGACCAGTACCGACCGCATCGTGCTGCGGGACACGTCGAACATCCGGGTCAGATCGGCCTCGGTCAGCCGGGTACCCGGTTCGATGCTGCCGGACAGCAACAGCGACTTGAGCCCCTCGTACGCCTGGCTGTACCGGGTGGCCGCGGCCTTGGTGTCGTCGTTCTGGTCCATGGTGATTCCCTGATTCGGTCGAAGTGTCGGTCGGCTGCGGTCAGCCGACGGTCCGTACCAGACTCGGGTACAGCCGCCGGGCCGAGCCCGCGAACACATCCTCCCGGGTCGCCTCCGGCAGTACGGCGAGGACGTCGCCGGCGAGCTCCACCAGTTCGGCGAGCGGCTGCTCCGCGGCCGGGCAGTTGGACCCCCACAGGATCCGCCCCGCCCCGTACGCCTCGACGACCGGCTGCAGGAAGTCGGCAGCCGCCGGTCCGGCGTCGCGGAGCCGTTCCAGGTTGCGGTGGGTCAGCTTCAGGTGCAGCCCCGGGTACCGGGCGAGCGCCGCCACGTCCGCACCGGCCCGCTTCGGCGATGCCGCGATGTCGGGGTAGCCGAGGTGATCCAGTAGCACCCGTACGGTCGGGTACCGCTCCAGCACGGACACCAGCTGCGGCGTCGCCTCGCCGAGTCGCATCTGGACACACACCGGTACGCCGGCCTCGCCGGCCGCCGTCCAGAACTCCTCGGTCGCCGGATCCGCGAACCACTCACCTTGCTTGGCCACCGTGCTGCCGGCGGTGAACAGCCGTACCCCGACCAGACCGCCGTCGCCGATCATCTCGGCGAGCCGGGCGCCGGCGTCGGGGGCCAGCGGATCGAACGTACCGACCGCGACGAACCGGTCCGGCCAGCGGCGCCGGCTGTCGATCACATACGAGTTGTCGTACCCGTACGCCGTGGTCGCCTGGACCAGGACCGCCTGGCCGATGCCGACCTGGTCCATCCGGTCGAGCAGCTGCTCGGCGGTCACCGGCCGGCTGGATGCCCACTCGGACTGCTTGCCGCCGATCGGGTTGCGCGGGTACCGGTCGGTGTCCGGCGAGATGATGTGGCAGTGCGCGTCAACGATGTCCACTGTGTACTCCTTGCGGGTCAGGCGTCCGGGTAGCTGCCGGCGGCGAACAGGGCGCGGGGATCGTCCGGCGTCGAATCGAGCAGCCCCTGCTCGCGGGAGTACCGGACCAGCGCGGCCAGGCTCGCAGCGTTGTTGCCGATCCCGTACGGGAGGGGATCGCCGCCGACCTGCTCGGCCTGCCGCGCGAACCGAGGTACCGCGGTGAAGCCCGGATCGGCGGCGAGCTGCCGGCGCTTGCTGTCCACGAGCGCGGCGTAGAGCCGGGTCGGCAGGTCGGGGTCAGCGTCGACCAGCTCGGTCCGCAGCGCGATCAGCGAGTGCAGCGGGTAGATCCGGGTCCGCAGGTACCAGTCAGCGGCGCGCACCTCGGGGTCGCCGAACAGCGGGTACGGACCGTCCTCCGCCGGCTCGTCCGGCACCGCCGTCCAGCCGGCGCGCGGTGCGCCCGCCCGGCCGGTACCGGCGTTCCCGGTGAACGCGGCGTCCAACTCGCCGGCGCGCAGCAGCTCGCCGAGCGACCGACCGTCGGTGACACGCTCCACATTGGACGGCGCCCTGCCCTCGATGTGGTCGTCGTCGTCCACCACCCAGGTGATCGTGTCGACGTCCACGCCGTATTCGTCGCGCAGGATCCCGCGCACCCAGACCCCGGTACTCACCGAGTACGCCCGGACGCCGATCCGACGGCCGGCCAGATCCTTCGGTACCCGGATGCCGGAGTTCGCCGCGCACTGGATGTCACCGTGGTGGAAGCGACGATTCAGGAACACCGGGACGGCGGTGAGCGGAACGCCCGCCTCCCGGGCCATCAGGTACGAGACCGGTGCCAGCTCGCAGATGTCGAACTCCGCCTCGCGGATCATCCGGCGGTAGGCGCCGATGATCGGGCGTACCTCGACCGGCTCGATCCGGTACCCGTCCAGCGGCACATCGCCGTCCAGCAGCGCCTGCGCGTGCCGGTACTCGCCGACCGCGATGGTCAACTTGTCCATGCCAAACCCTCCTGTGTGGACGATCAGCCGCCGAGCCGGGACGCCGGTACGCCGAGCGCATCGCAGGTGCGCGCCACCAGCTCGTCGAACTCCACCGGCCGCGGCAGGATCTGTTGCTCCAGTGCGTACCTGGCCGCCTGGGAGACCGGGCCGCGCAGCGCCTCGAACCCGACCGGGGTCAGCGGCACCGCCCCTTCGGCGCGGGTGGCCGCGAGCCGGTCGGCGAGCGCGTCGTAGATCCGGCAGACGGCCTCGGCGTTCGCCCGTGCCGCCGGCACATGCACGCCGAGTACGTGGTTGATCGGGGCGAAGCCCTTCTCCGCGGACCATCCCGCGGCGACGGCGACCGGATCGGCGATGACGGTACGGATCCGGTCGTCGTCCGGCAGCTCGTTGCCCATGATGCCGAAGTCGAGCCGGCCGGCGAGGAAGTCGTCCTGCAGCCGTGCCCCGTCCGGCGCACGCGTCACCCAGTCCGGGTCGCGGTAGCCGTCCACATGGCTGCTCTCGTAGACCGTCCAGCGCACCGTGCGCAGATCGACACCGTACTGTTCGGACAGGAATCCGCGCACCCACACCCCAGTCGTCTGGCTCCACGAGCGCACCCCGACTCGGGCACCCTCGACGTCCGGCACGCCGCCGCTGCCGAGCGTGACGAGTGTCTGGTGCTGGTACCGGCCGAGCGTGGTGACCGGCAGCAACGCGACCGGTTTGTCGTACGCGGCGGCCTGCAGCAGCGTGACCACGGCGAGCTCGCACACGTCGACGGCGCCGTCGTTGACGAAACCGCGGGATGCCTTGTGTACCGGACGGACGTCGAGCCGTTCCAGCGGTACGCCGGTGTGCTGGGCGGCGTCCGCGAGATCGTCCCTACCCACGACAATCCTCATCCCCGACTTCCCTTCCCCGAATTGTCCACAGTGGACTGCTTGTGGTGACGCTCGTGATGCGCTCGCAACAGGTCGACGCCGTAGTCGTTGCCGTTCGGTGTGCGTACGACCGTGTGGATGTGCCGGCGGGTCGGCACGTCGTTGGCGTACATGACGCCGGCCTGGTGCTCGAACTCGATCAGGATCACCGGACTGTGTATCCGGTAGTAGAACGGCTCGTCCGGCCCGGTTCCGCCGATCCAGGCGAAGTACGTGTCGGCGGTGTGTGCCAGTACCTCGGCCATCCGAACCCGGGCGTGGCCGGCGGGGGCGCGATGCACGTACCGGCCGAGCAGGTCGGTGGCGATCGCGCGCTGCTCGGTGGTCAGCGCGTCCAGTCGCAGGCCCGCGTAGTCGAGTTCGGCGTTGTCCCGGAACGCGCCGGTGAACAGGTCCGGCGGCAGCTCGTCCGCGATCCTGGCGGCAGCGCGCTGCCCGGCGCCGAGACTGCCGAACAGCTTCTCGCCCAACGACTCCTCGGCCCGGAACACCGTGGTACCCGCGTACTTCCCGGACTCGGCGACAACCGGCTCGGCGCCGAGGAACGTCGGCGTCAACACCATCTGGTCACCGACGAACACGCAGTTGACGTTGACGTGGTGGCCGTCCAGCTGCCAGCCCCACGGCCGGCCGCGATCGGGCTCTCCGTAGATGGTGAACCAGTACAGCCACTCGTTGAGCAGGTCGGTCTCGCCGCGCAGCTCCCCGATCGTCAGGTTGAGGTGCATCAGATCGAGCACCTGCGCGTACCCGTCGATGCTGAGGCTGCGGCGGATCACCTCCAGGGCGAGTACCCGCCGGGGCTCGTCCAGGTCCTCCAGGCACAGGCCGTGCCGCAGGAACCAACGCGCGCCGTTGGCCCAGTGCCGCCAGGAGACGTCCCGGATGTCGAGGCGGCCCGCGGCGAGCTCGGTGTCGGTCAGCGCCGCCAGGTAGTCGGTGGCGGCCCGGCGCACGGTGGTGGTGTCGACTCCGGTGTCCCGCAGGGGAAACAGCCCTTGACGCGGACCGTCGGAGGTGGCGATGCCGCGGAACGGCTCGGCCGCTGCCCGCCGCCTCCAGTCGATCTTGCCGAGTAGCTGTGGGGTCCAGACCGTTGGCCGCCGGGTGGGCGCGCTTGGCCGGTGCCGCAGTTCGGCGTCGGTGGCGGAAGGGTTCCGCCGTTCGTGTTCGCTCATGCCGGATCGAACTCCCGTGCCAGTCGGTCCACGTCCAGCCGGGTGGACACCAGGTGCTGCTGGCGGGCGTACCGGTCGGCGATCTCCAGGCAGCGCGCCAACCCGTCGGACCAGCCGGCGGTGACCGCTTGCCCGGCGGGGGAGTCGTCCCGCTCATCGGCGGTCGCCTCGATCGACGCGACCAGCGCCCGGTACAGCGCACGCACCGCATCCGGCCGCTCGCGCAGCACGTCGGTACGCGCCACCAGCAGATGGTTCGCCGGTACGGTCCGGTGCCGGGTGATCCAGGCGCGCCCGGCCGACGCCGCGTCCTCGATCACCGGTACCAGCTCGATTCCCTGCCCGCCAACGGCTCTCGGCCCGAGTACGGCAGCCGCGACGTCACCGTCCCGGACCAGCTCGGCGACCGTGCCGGAGGCGGCACGTACCACAGTGGACGGTTCCGGGGCGCCAGCGACGTGCGGCTCCTCGGTGGTGACCCAGGTGATGTCGGACGCGTCGATGCCGTACTCCTCGCGCAGGATCCCGCGCACCCACATCCCCGTGGTCTGGCTGTACGAGCGGACACCGACCCGCTTGCCGACGAGATCGCGCGGCGAGCGTGCCGCGCCGCCCGGCAGCCGGGTCAGTGAACCGTGGTGGGCGTTGCCGATCAGTACCACCGGAAGCAGCGTGATCGGCACGCCCGCCTCCCGCGCCTGTAGGTACGTCGCCAACGCCAGCTCGCACACGTCGAACGCGAGGTCCCGTACCATCCGGGCGAAGTTCGGGTACAGTGGCGTCGCCGGCGGGAACGCGCAGTCGACCACACCGTCCTTGACCGGGCGGGTGTGCGGGTAGTCGCCCAGCAGCACCGACAGCGGGGCCATCACACGTCCTCGCCGTACTGCAGCCGCCGGTACGGGATGCTCAACACGTTCCGGGTGATCCGCACGTCCACGACCGTCGGGCGCGGCGCGCGCACGTAGTCGGCGAGCGCGGCCCGCAGCTGCGCGCCGGTGCGGACGGTGGAGCCGTTGCCGCCCAACGACTCCGCGACTCTGCCGAGCTCCGGTGTCGGGATCACCGCCAGTTCCGGGTCGAGGCCCTTCGCCGCCGACTTGTGGTACTCGGCGCCCAACCCCTCGTCGTTCATGACCACGACGAGGATCGGCAGCCCGTACCGGCAGGCGGTCTCGAACTCGGACAGGTGCATCAGGAAGCTCGCGTCGCCCTCGACCACGAACGCGGGTCGGCGGTCGTTCGCGACGATGGAGCCGATGGTCAGCAGCGGCGCCTGGCCGATCGCGCCGAACATCCCGTAGTTGGACAGCACGTCCCGGGACCGCTGGAACAGCATCGTGCCGAAGTCGGTCTGGTGCCCGCTGCCCAGTACCAGGCCGATCTCGCCGGGCAGCTCGGCGTCCAGGATGCCGATCGCCTCGCGCGGGTCGAGCCGGTCCGGCTCGCTCTGGTACTCGGCGGGATCGATCAACGGTTCGGTCAGCCGGGCCCGGACGTCGGGCGTCCGGTACCCCTCCGTCCGTACCGATCGGGCCGACAGCGCGGCGCTGAGCGAATCGACGGCGGTGGCGGCGTCGGCCTGGATGTAGCAGTCGGCGACGGTTCCGTTGCCCAGCACCAGGTGTGGCGCGGTGTCGATCTGGACGTACCTCGCCTCGGGGAACAGGTACCCGTGCTCGATCGTGTAGCTGTTCAGGCTGGCGCCGACCGCGACGACGCAGTCGGCCTGCTGCAACAGTTCCATCGCGAGCTTGCTGCCGAACAGGCCGGAGATGCCGACGTGGAAGTCGGTACGATCGCACAGCCAGTTCTTCGCCTGCAACGTCGTGGCGAGCAGCGCGCCGGTCTGCTCGCCCAGCCGGAGCAACCCGGCGCCGACACCGGCCCGGCGGGCGCCGCGCCCGGCGACGATCACCACCCGCTTGCTGCCGGCGATCAGGTCGGCGGCCGTCTCGATCCGTTGCGGGTCGGGCAACAGCCGCGGGTGGGTGATCAGCTCGGTGGACGCGACGTACTCGACGTCGTCGTCGAACTCGCGCTGCTGGACGTCGATCGGTGCGCTCAACATGATCGGCCGGGACTCGGTACGCGCCAGGTAGAAGGCCCGCTGTACCGCCTCCTGCGCGTCCTCCGGCCGGGACAGGTGGACGAAACCGCACTCGATGGCGGCGGCGAACCGGCGCTGGTCCAGGTACTGCACCGCACCCGTGTCACCCCACGCCGTCTCGCCGCAGAACGCGACGAGCGGGGTACGCGCCCGGCTCGCCACGATCATCGACGTGGCCAGCTGTGCCGTCCCCGGACCGCTGGTGGTCGTCACCACGCCCGGCCGACCGGCGGTACGGGCCCAGCCGTCGGCCATGCCGAGCCCGGACCCCTCGTGCCGCACCTCGTAGAGCCGTACGCCCCGGGACGCGAGCGCGTTCATCCAGTGCATGTTGGCGTCGCCCATCATGCCGAACACGTCACTGGTGCCCTCCGCGACGAATGCCGCCGCGGCCGCCTCGTAGACCTTCACCGCGACACCTCCGCAGACCGATTCCGTTGGCGCAGCACGCTGTCGAGTCGCCCGTACACCCGGAGCGCGTTCCCGCCCTCGATCGCGGCGCGCTGCTCTGGGCTCAGTCCGGTGACGGTGTCGAGCAGATACTTGGTGTCGTCGTACCGGTGGCCCGTCTCGGGGTCGACACCGCGGACGGCGCCGATCATCTCCGAGGCGTACAGGACGTTGCCGGTCGGTACGACATCGACCAACAGCTGCAGCCCCGCCCGGTGGTAGACACAGGTGTCGAAGAAGACGTTGGGCAGCACCGATTCCGTCAGCGGGGGCCGGCCGCGGTCCTGCATGACCCCCCGGTACCGGCCCCAGTGGTACGGCACCGCCCCGCCACCGTGTGGCAGGATCAGCTTGAGCGTCGGGAAGTCGCGGAACAGCTCGGACTCGCACAACTGCATGAACACCGCGGTGTCGCCGTTGAGATAGTGCGCGCAGGTGCCCTGCAGGGCGTCGTTGCGTGACATCGCGACGTGCACCATCGCCGGCACGTCCAGCTCGACCATCGCCTCGTACAGCGGATAGTAGACCCGGTCGGTCAGCGGGGGCGCCTGCCAGTACCCGTCGGAGGGGTCCGGGTTGAGCAGGCAGCCGACGAAGCCGAGTTCCTCGACGCAGCGCCGCAACTCGATCGCGGACCGTCGGATCGACGCGGCGAGATCCTCGCCGGGCGACTGGGGCAGCTGGCACACGCCGACGAAGCTGTCCGGGAACAGCCCGCACACCCGGGCGATCAGGTCGTTGCTCACCTGCGCCCAGTCCAGGCTGGTCCGCTCGTCGCCGTAGTGGTGCGCCATCTTGCCCGCGCCGGGGGAGAACAGCGCCACGTCGACACCGCGTTCGCGTTGCAGCGCGAGCTGTCCGTTCGTGATGGCCTCGACGATCTCGTCGTCGTCGATGTGCAGCTCGTCTGGCGAGACCCGGCTACCGTCCGCCTCGTACGCGGAGATCTGACGTTGCCGCCAGGCGCCGAGTGCGGCGGGCGCGGTGGTGAAGTGGCCGTGACAGTCGATCAGCATGATGTGCTCCGAAGTCGTTGTGCGGCAACCGGGTCAGCCGCGACCGGTCAGCCGTCGGGCGGCGTCCAGGCCGGGATGGGTGCGTACCGGCGCGGACATCAGGAACCGGTACCCGTCGGCCAGTACCTGCTCGACGTTGTCGGCGGTCACGTGCGGATGCCCGACGGCGACACCGCGATCGCCGCACACGTCGAGGATGCGGCCCTTGCACTCGCGCATCCGCGGATGCTCGTACTGGCGCGGGATCCCGAGCTCCTGGCTCATGTCGCCCTCGCCGATCAGCACCAGCCCGATGCCCGGCACCTCGTCCAGGATGCGCGGAAGGTTCTCGATGCCGAGCTGGTCCTCGATCATGATGGCGACGAGGATCTCGCCGTCCGGGTCGATCGGCCACACGTCGGCGCGTTCGTAGTACTCGTTGTTCGTGACGCCCCAGTAGCGGGCCGCCGCGGCAGGGCCGTCGCCGCGCAGCCCGGCCGGCTCGTACCGGGAGTGGTCGGGCAGCCGCGGGTACCGGCAGGCGGCGACCGCGTTGTACGCCTCCTCGACCCGGGCGATGTGCGGCCAGACGATCCCGTACGCGCCGAGGTCGAGTGCCTGCTTCGCCTGCCACTGGGCCTTCTCGGCGCCGTTGACCGGGATCCGTACCAGCGGGGCGACGGCCGGTGCGAGGCTGTCCGCGGTGAAGATCTGCCGCCGGTTCAGCAGGTACTGCAGGCTGTCGCGCAGCGCCGGCACGTCGAACGGCTTGTGCTCGGTCTCGAACACCACCGCGTCGTAGTCGCTGGTACCGAACTCGACCGCGGCGGCCGGCTCGGCGGGCGCGAACGCGGCGAACACGTGCTCACCGGCGGCCAGCCCATCGATCACCCTATTCAGCCTGGCCACTGCGTACCTCCTCGGTGCTTTTCTGGACCGTCGACCGGCGGTGCAGCAGCCGCGCCAGCCAGGCGCCGAACCGGGCCAGCGGTCCGGGCCGCCGGGGTGCGAAGACGGCGTCCTCGACGGGGTTGGTGCCGGCGGTCGGTGCGCCGGAGCCGGCCGGTACCGGCTGGTCCAGCTCGGCGCAGCGTTGGATCAGCCGTGCGGCGAAGTCCTTCGTCATCCGCGCCACCACGGCGTTGGCGCCGGACTCGACCAGCCGGGCGAGCTTGCCGGTGATACCGACCTCGCCGCGTACTGTCACGCGGGAGGAGTCGGGGCCGTCCGGCCGTACCTGGAACTGCGCGCCGCTGGTGAACCGGGTCGCGCCCTGGCCGTCCTTGCCGCGCGCGGAGATCCGGCCGGACAGCTCGTCCTCGGCCAGGTCGAGGGAGACGCGGGCGGCGAACCGGACCCGTACCGCACCGAACTTGACGGCGAGCGCGCCGTCGAACGTACCGTCGTCGTGCGCGGCGCCCAGCTCGGCCCCGTCGATGCAGGAGACGACGTCGGACGGGTTCGACACGACGGACCAGACCCGGTGCGGCGGACTCGGTATGGCGATCTCTTCGGTGATCGTGATCAACGCGGTGACCTCACTCGGGTGGCTACGCGGTGGCGGGCTGCAGCTCGGAACCGAACAGGTTCCAGAGGTCGTTGTAGAGCTCGGCGAACTCGGGCGACTCGACCAGCGAGCCGATGGTGCGGGGCCGCTGGAACGGCACCGGCAGTACCCGGCGGATCGTGCCCGGTCCCTTCGACATCACGACGACCTCGTCGGCGAGGTAGATCGCCTCGTTCAGATCGTGCGTGACGAACACGAGCGTGCCGTGCTGCTCCTCCCACAGGTCGAGCAGATCCTGCTGCAGCTTCAGCCGGGTGATCGCGTCGAGCGGGCCGAACGGTTCGTCCATCAGTACGATCGACGGCTCGTAGATGAGTGCCCGCGCGATCGCGACGCGCTTCTGCATGCCGCCGGACAGCTCGCGCGGGTAGTGGTCCTCGAAACCGGTCAGCCCGACCAGCTCGATCCAGCGCGCGATCCGCTCGTCGCGTTCGGCCTTGGCGACGTTGCGGAACTTGAGGGCCAGCCCGATGTTCGCCTTGACGCTGAGCCAGGGCAGTAGGTTGGCCTGCTGCGTCACGTACGCGGCGGCCGAGTTGACGGTGGTGACCGGCTCGCCGTTGAAATGGACGCTGCCCTCGGTCGGCGCCAGCAGGCCGGCGGCGAGGTTCAGGATCGTACTCTTGCCGCACCCGCTCGGCCCGATGACGGCGACGAACTTGCGCCGGGCGACCCGGAACGAGACGTCCCGGATCGCCGGCCGGTGCGTACCCGGAAAGGCCAGTGTCACCTGGTCGAAGCGGAGCACCTCCGCTTCCTGGTCGGGCTGGTTGATCGACATCGTCCTCTCCCTGACGGGCGGCAGGTGCTGATGTTGACGCAGATTGTCCAACAAGTTGAAGGGAACGTAACACCGGCGACTCATGCCAGCAAGGTCTGAGCAGCAGAATCTTCGCCCGCGCGGTTAGTGGTCAACTGTGTATTGTTAGACAATCTACGGCGAGTGTTCAGGAGACGAGGACGTCCTGTCGGAGGTACAGCGGCATGGAGTCCTCCCACTGGCTGTCGGTCAGCATCGTCTTGTGCGAGCCGTCGGCGTCCATCACGAAGATCTGGCCGTACGGCTGGAACGTGTCGTCGTAGAGCGCCGCTTCCTCGCGGAAGCCGTACATGCCGCTGTTGTAGAGAATGCGTCCGTCGTCGCTCCACACCGCGTGACCGTCGTTGGCGCCGCTGTCGGTCAGTACCCGCAGGCCGGTGCCGTCCGGGCGGATCGTGCACACGTCGAAGTTGGTCGCGCTCGTCCTGCGGGTGAACAGGATCAGCTCGCCGTCCGGTGACCAGTCCGGCAGGTTGTCCGACTCGGTGGTCAGCACCGTCGTCGTTCTCGTGTCGAGGTCGAGGATGCGCAGTCCGTTCTGCGCGCCCCAGACGCGGTACACGATCCGCGTACCGTCGGGGGAGTAGCTGGGGAAGCCGGCGTTGGTGGAGCCGTCGGTGAGAGCCTCCACAGTGGACCCGTCGCTGCGTACCCGCTGGATCGTCGCGGTCATCTCGGCCCGTTCCTGGAACCAGCCGCCCAGCCCGAACGCGAGCCACGCACCGTCCGGCGACCACGTCGGCCGGAACGCGCCGGCCAGACCCTGCTTGAGCAACGTCGGATCGATCCCGCTGTCGCTCGTGTCGTACACGAGGCGCTGGTCCGAGCCGTCCGGCCGCATCGTGACGATCGACGAGATCGCCGGCCCCGTCTGCTTCTCCGTGATCGCGACCCGGCCCTGCTTCGACAGGATCGGGAACACGTCGCAGAACCGGTACTCCCACTGGTCGTCCCAGCTGTACAGCGGGGCGTCCATCGGACGAACGGTGAAGTCCTGCTTCTCGTAGACGACGGTCGTACCGTCCGGGGACCACACCGGTGAGCGCAGCGACCGGTGGACCGCCGGGCGCGTGCCCGACACGTACGCCAGGCCCTCGTCGTCGCCGCCCTTGACCAGGTAGCCGATCTCGGTGTCGGTGACGTACTGCGGGGACACCTTCAGGCCGGGGCCGGAGGTGTGCTCGACGCGGTCGCCGGTGGTCACGTCGACGGAGACGATCTGCGACTCGACCTTCCCGATGGCCTCGGGACGGTGCGCGCCCCAGGTGCCCTCGGTGGTGATCTCGTAGTACACGATGCGCCGGCCGTCCGGCGACCACTTCGGCGAGCCCAGGCAGTACCCGGGTTTGCTGGCGACCTGGCGGAAACCGGTACCGTCCGGGCGGATCACGTAGATGCTCAGTTCCTGGGTGTGCTCCCACCCCTTGCCGTCGTCGTGCCCGCGCCAGGCGGTGTTCCGGTCGCTGGCGAACGCGATCCACTCGCCGTCCGGCGACCAGGCGGGGCGGAAGTGACCGTCCGGGCTCGCCGGATCGCCGGCCAGCTCCGGCGTACCGGTGAGGTTGGTGAACCGCCCGCTGCGCAGGTCCAGCAACCAGATCTGGGCCAGGTGGTCCGCCGACCGGGTGGACATGAACGCCAACCGGGTACCGTCCGGGGACAGTACCGCGGCGTCGTCCACCCACGGCCCGGTCACCACCGGCCGCACCTCGGATCCGTCCACAGTGGACCGATAGATGCCGGAGTTGCCGTCACCGGTACGCTCCGAGGTGAAGTAGACGTGTCTCCCATCGGCGGAAAAGCTCGCATGCCGGTCGAACGCGGCATCGGTCAGCAGCGGTCGCTCGTTCGAGCCGTCCGCGTTGGCGATGTACAGGGTGGACGCGGACGGGCCGATGCGGTTCATCAGCAGGACGCCCTGCTTGCCGGCGCTCGCCGCCGCCACCGCGAACCTCGTCGGTAGCAACGCGGCGCCGGCGGCGGCCGCACCGGCCGCCAGCAGGGTACGACGGCCGATGCCGGACTGGCGGTTTCCCATCGCTGTACCAGCTCCTCTCGGATCATCACGCGTGGTAGAAGGTGACGGAGTCCGGGTTCGGCACCTGGACGGCCGTACCGGTGTCGGTCAGCGCACCGCTGCGCCGATCGACGGCGAACACGTGCACCGAACCGCTCGCCTCGTTGGCGACGAGCAGCCAGCGCCCGCTCGGATGCAGCGCGAAACCCCACGGGGTGGTACCGCCGCAGTCGACGCGCTGCACGATCTCCAGCAGTCGGGTACGCGGATCCACGGCGAGCACGACGAGGGAGTTCTCCCCGCGGTTCCCGGCGTACACGAACCGGCCGTCCCGGCTGACCGCCAGTTCCGAGGCGCTCGGCGTACCGGTGAAGTCGGGGCTGGACAGGCCGAGCGTCTGCCGGTGCGCCAGCCGGCCGTCGCCCGACCAGCGCAGCGTCCGGACGTCCGCGGTCAGCTCGCTCAGCAGGTACGCGGTGGTCCCGTCCGGGTGGAACGCCAGCCGGCGCGGGCCGGATCCGGGCGCGGTCGCGTACGCGGTCCGGCCGGCGGTCAGGGCCCGCGTGGCCGGGTCGAAGCGGTACCCGAACACCCGGTCCGCGCCGAAGTCCGGGATCAGCGCGTACCGGCCGGTCGGGTCCAGCTCGACGTCGTGCGGGTGCGGGCCGGTCTGCCGCGGGTTCGGGCCGGATCCGGTGTCCTGCGCGATCGACGCCGGCGCGCCGAGCCCGCCGTCCGCCCCGATCGGTACGGCGGCGGTGAAGCCGTCCTCGAAGTTCGCCACGAACAGGGTGTTGGACGTCCGGTCCAGGTTGAGGAAGGACACCCCGCCGCCGCCCGTACCGGTACCGCCGGTCGACACCTCGCCGACCTTGGTCAGGGAACCGTTCGCCGCATCGATGCGGAACGCGAGCACGACCCCGCCCGGCGCCATCGTCGCCACGTACAGGATCGGCAGGTACGGGTGTGGTACGGCCCAGTCCGCGTTGGCGTCTCCCACCGGCCCGATCGGCGTGAGCCCACCGCGCACCGGATCGAACCGGGCCGCGTACACGTGCTCGCCCTTCCAGGTGTTGACGTAGACGAGCTCCGTCCGCCGCGGTGCCGCGGTCGCGGCGGTGGCGTGCAGCAGCGGTACCGCCGCCGAGGCCGCGGTGATCGTCCCGAGCATCCGGCGCCGAGTCAGCGATCGAGTCGGTACGGGTTCCGGTGTGGTTGCGGCGGATCCGGATTCGGGCATGGCGCACCTACTCCTTCACGTCGGCGTCGGCGTACGGCGGAGGGCCGGTCGAGGATGCCGCGCACCTGACCGTGCGGGCGGCAGGCTGGATCGTGTCGGGTGGCGTGCGGCCATCCGGAAGACGGTTGCTTGTCCAACAATGTGCGAGCGACCGTAACACTGCCGAATCGAGCCCGCAAGGAGTTCGACGCAGAGATACGGAATTCTGGTCGGCTTACCTCAGGCCACGACGAAGATTGTTGGACAAGATGTGGCAGATTGCGGCTTCGAACGCGGCGGCGGCCGACTCGGTGAGCGGGTCGGCGTGGAGCGAGTCGATCGCGGGTACCGACAGGGTCACCTGCCGGACCCCGTTGCGCCGCGGCGGCGAGCAGCGCCGGGTGCGCCGCGTACACGGCGGTGAGCAGGACCGGTACACCGTCGGCCGCTACCAACCTGATGGCCGGTACACCCAGCCCTCCCCGCTGCAGCGTTCGTCATGCGGTCGGCCAACGAACCGGACGCCGCCGCCTCGGGCTACGACGAGTCCATCGACCACTCGAAAGCCTGAAGATCGTCGGCGTCCGGCTGCCAGGCGGTCGGCAGCACACGGGTGGGCGGACCCGCTGCCTAGCGGGCGTTCGAGTGTTGGCGTGTTGGGCTGGGACGGTACGCGGTGAAGGAGATCTGGCGGTGCGGCCGGCGCTCGACGGACTCGACGTCGAATCCCGCTTCCCGCAACCGATCCGGCAGCGTAGCGGCTTCGACGGGCACCATCGTGTCGCCGATGTGCCCGAGTCGGAAGCCGATGCTCGGGACACTGTCCACGCCACGGAACACGCCGCTGGGCCGTAACACCCGGCACGCCTCGGCGAACAACGCGTCCTGTAGGGCGGGCGACGGTACGTGGTGCAGCATCGTGAAGCACACGACGGCGGAGAATCGCCCGTCCGGGAAGGGCAGGCTGGTCCCGTCGCCGTGCACGACATCGACCCGGTCGGCGAACTCGGCGCGCAGCAGCCGTACCGATGCTTCCTCGATCTCCACCGCGGTCAACCGCGGCGCGAGCGCGACCAGCGCGCGGGTGGTGGCGCCGTACCCGGGCCCGATCTCCAGTACGTCGTCGCCGAGCTCGGCGCCGGCCAACATGCCGGGCATCCGTTCGGCGACCTGGCGCGCCCACGAGGCGGAGCTGCACAGCCTTCGATGCAACAGGTTCATCGGAACTCCTGATTTCGGTTGGCGCCCAACGGGATCCGGCGGGATCCGAACGCGTCTCGTACGGTGGTCAACCCGGCCATGCCGGGAAGTTTCGCGAGGTGCCGGTCTCCTGCTGAGTGACCGTCTATGACCGGGCCGCGATGGAGCTGTTGATCCGGCGCGTCGGCCCCGACCGGGTGCTGTTCGCCACCGAGGCATCCGGGCCCGGCCCCGAAACGCTGCCCGGGGTCGCGCCCTCATGTTCGGTTGCCCGCTTCCCCGCCTGAGGTCGATCCTGTGTGCAGGGTCAACGAGGAGGACGGTTGGGGCTTGTTCTGTTCCCGGGAGACGACGACGCCAGCAGCCCGGACGTCTCCTGGTCCTACACCGGCTTCGGCGTGTTCCGGCGCTGGCTGGCACAGGCCGAGGGATTCGTACTGGACGAGATGCGTGGCTTCGGCGGACAGCGCCCGTGGACGGACGTCGTCACCACCCTGGTACCGCTGCTTGATCATCCCGATGACGACGGCCCCGGCCTTACGCCCGCCCAGTGCGCCGAGATCCTGCCCCGCCTGCGGGAGATCGCCGACCAGTCTCAGGGCGGACAGGGGGATGTACTGCTGCAACGACACCGAGACGATGCCCGCCGGCTGGCACTCGTCTTGCAGTGCTGCATCGACAGGGACGTCGACCTCGTTTTCGGCTGACGCCGGTGGGCAAGAACGGAACGTGTCGTGTCAGCCGCAGGCCGTGTGCTGCTGTGGCCGGGCGAGGGGCGGCGCGAAGAAAGGTGACTGCCTTGGGGTTGGCGACGCCGACGACGAACGCGTCGACAAGGACACGGGTGGCACGCTTCCGTCGGAGCACACTCGAGCGCATCGGCGATGCCGAGGCCGCCGAGGCCGAGCGTTGTGCCCGGTCGTGGCGCGGTCGACGTGCAGTCGATTCTGGTCGGCGAGCGGGCGTTGGGGTGCTCCGTTGATGCTCCGGGCGCGTGAACGCAACGGGCCGCAAGCGGCGCGAAAAGCCACCGACGAGCGCTCCGGGCAGCGGTTGGGTCGAGCCGGTACCGGCGGCGGCCGGATCGGTGTCGATGCAGGTCGGGGGCGGTTTATGGGCCACCGGGCGGTTCGCTGTTCGGGGCGTCGGATAAGGTACCGACGCTGGGGGCGGTAGCTCAGCCGGTTAGAGCAGGGGACTCATAATCCTTTGGCCGCGGGTTCGAGTCCCGCCCGCCCCACCGGAAGCCTCGCACGAACCGCTCGTGTGGCGGTACCGGTCGCCGCCGCGTCGGCGGAGTGCGCCGGCGTCCGGTGCGGGGTCGTGCATGCGGGACGGTCCTTTCGTCGGTGATGCGTGTTTTCGCTACGAGGGCTTCGATGGCGGCGAGTTGGGTGCGCCGGCTGGCATGGCTGCCGGCGGGGATCAGGCGCGGCGGCGTGTGAGTGTCGGCGCCCGCGGAGGTACGAGCCTGCGGCGGACAATGCGCGCAGGCTGTGCTCGCGCGCGAGCCGCCGCGCGTGGCGTTCTGCCGTGGGCGAACCCGCTTGTCCTCGTCGCGGCGTGCCGCGGAGGATCGGTGGATGGATCTTCGTACCGCGGAACGGCAGCTCCAGGCCGCCCAGCGTGCCGGCGACGTCGAGTCCCTTGACGCGCTCCTGCACCCGCAGGTCGTGGGTGCAGGACCGGACGGCACGGTCTTCACCAAGGAAGACGACCTGGAGAGCTACCGCTCCGGCGAGCTGCGGGTCACCCGCCTGGTGGAGGAGTCGCTCGACGTCCAGGAGGGCGGCCGTACCGGGATG
>Ga0164243_10003886_pt1 | contig 23655 bp, 24 predicted proteins | sample OricompcompostOP_FD_108781 | JGI IMG/M metagenome (GOLD analysis project Ga0164243, IMG submission 108781) | Organic Plus compost microbial communities from Emeryville, California, USA - Original compost - Organic plus compost (OP) | ecosystem: Engineered > Solid waste > Mixed feedstock >...
CCCCCAGGGACGCGGTGTCCGGCTTGTCCGGTCTCGTCGCGTGGTGGCAGGATTGTCCGGTGACCAGCAGGACCGACGAAACCCAGCGGCTGCGCGATCTCGCCCTGCTGCGCAGGGTCCGCGACCGCATCGACCGCGACTACGCCCAGCCGCTGGACGTCGAGGCGCTCGCCAGGGGAGTGCACCTGTCGGCGGGACACCTCAGTCGCGCGTTCAAGGCCGCCTACGGTGAGTCGCCCTACGGCTACCTGATGACGCGGCGCATCGAACGGGCGATGGCGTTGCTGCGGCGCGGGGACAAGTCCGTCACGGAGGTGTGCTTCGAGGTCGGCTGCTCGTCGCTGGGCACGTTCAGCACCCGCTTCACCGAGCTGGTCGGGGTGCCGCCCAGCGTGTACCGGCGGGATCCGAGCAGCACCGCGGGCATCCCGTCGTGCGTGTCGAAACAGGTCACGCGACCGGTCAGGAATCGAGAAGCGCCGCTCGCCGGCCGTGGATAGCGTGACCGCCATGGACATCAGGATCAACCAGGCCTACCTGCCGCAGAACGACCCGGACGCCGCCATCGCGTTCTACCGCGACGTGCTCGGCTTCGAGATCCGCAATGACGTCGGCTACAACGGCATGCACTGGATCACCGTGGGCCCGCCCGGGCAGGACGTCTCGATCGTGCTGCACCCGCCCGCCGCCGACCCGGGCATCACCGAGGACGAGCGCCGCGTCGTCACCGAGATGATGGCGAAGGGCACCTACGCCGCGATCAACCTCGGCACCAAGGACGTGGACGCCGCGTTCGAGCGGATCCAGGCCGAGGGTGCCGAGGTGGTGCAGGAGCCGACCGACCAGCCCTACGGCATCCGCGACTGCGCCGTGCGCGACCCCGCGGGCAACCTCATCCGCATCGCGCAGCTGTGAACGGCCGCCGCGCTCACGCCGGAGAGCAGCGTCCGTGCGCCGCCCGCCTCAGACCACGTACGACGCGAAGGACTGGCGCACCTTGTTCACCTTCGGCAGCGTCACCGCCAGGCAGTACCCCTGGCCGGGGTTCTTGGCGAAGAAGTCCTGGTGGTACTCCTCGGCGCGGTGGAACTCGCCGAGCGGCTCCAGCGTCGTCACGATCCGGCCGTCCCACCACTCACTCGCGCGCTTGATCGCCGCCTCGAACTCGGCCCGCTGCGCGTCGTCGGCGTAGAACATCGCCGAGCGGTACTGGGTGCCCACGTCGGCGCCCTGCCGGTTGAGCTGCCGCGGGTCGTGCAGCGTGAAGAACACGTCGAGGATCACCTCGGCCGGGATCTGCTGCTCGTCGAACGTCACGGCGACCGCCTCGGCGTGCCCGGTCCGGCCGCTGCACACCTGCTCGTACGTCGGCGCGGGCGTGTCACCGCCGGTGTACCCCGACACCACGTCCTGCACCCCGCGCAGCGTCCGGTAGACCGCGTCCAGGCACCAGAAGCACCCGCCGGCCAGCACGAACGTCCGCATCACACATCACCTTCCACCGAAGCCGTCGTTGGCTCTTCGGTAACCCCGGTGGTGCGCCCAGTATTCCGCCGGGCGGTGGAGGTGAGCGGAACGTGTTCTGATTCCGCTTGCTTAGGTCGCTGACCAGCCACCTTGTCCATGACGAGAACATGTTCTAGTTTTGGGGAGTGACGGATCTGGGCCTTGCCGGTGCCGTGGTGCTGGTGACCGGTGGTGCGCGTGGCGTGGGCCGCGGCATCAGCCGCGTCTTCCGCGACCACGGCGCCCACGTGGTGACCTGCGGGCGGAGCGAACCGGAGACGGCGCAGCCGGACTTCATCGCCTGCGACGTGCGCGACCCCGACCAGGTGTCCGCGATGATCCGGCGGATCGCGGACGAGCGCGGCCGGCTGGACGTGGTGGTCAACAACGCGGGCGGCAGCCCGTACGTGCCCGCCGCCGACGCCTCACCGCGGTTCTCCGACAAGATCGTGCAGCTGAACCTGCTCGCACCGCTGCTGGTGTCGCAACACGCCAACGCGCTGATGCAGGGCCAGGACGGCGGTGGCGCGATCGTGATGGTCTCCAGTGTCAGCGCGACCCGGCCGTCACCGGGCACGGCCGCCTACGGCGCGGCGAAGGCCGGCATGGACAACCTCACCGCCAGCCTGGCGGTGGAGTGGGCACCGAAGGTGCGGGTCAACGCGCTGGACGTCGGGCTGGTGCGCACCGAGCAGGCGCACCTGCACTACGGCAGTGCCGCGGGCGTCGACGCGGTCGGGAAGACGGTGCCGCTCGGGCGGTTGGCCGAGCCGGAGGAGGTCGGGCGCTGTGCGGCCTTCCTGGCGTCGCCGCTGGCCTCCTACGTGTCCGGCGCGACGTTGAAGGTGCACGGCGGCGGTGAGGTGCCGGCGTTCCAGGCAGCCGCGGATGTCGACAGGGAGGGTTCATGACTGGCTTGTGCCAGGACCGCGTGGTGATCGTGACCGGTGCCGGGCGCGGGATCGGGCGTGCGCACGCGCTGGCGTTCGCGGCCGAGGGCGCGCGGGTGGTGGTCAACGACGTGGGCGTGGCGCTCGACGGCTCGGCGACCGGTGACGGCCCGGCCGCGCAGGTCGTGCGCGAGATCGAGGCGGCGGGCGGCACCGCGGTCGCCAACACCGACGACGTCGCCGACTGGGCGGGTGCCGAGCACCTCGTCGGCACCGCGCTGGAGCACTTCGGGCGACTGGACGTGCTGGTCAACAACGCCGGCTTCGTGCGCGACCGGATGCTGGTGAACCTCGGCGAGGACGAGTGGGACGCGGTGATCCGCGTGCACCTCAAGGGCCACTTCGCTCCGCTGCGGCACGCCGCGGACCACTGGCGCACCGAGGCGAAGGCCGGCCGGGAACCGGACGCGCGGGTGATCAACACCAGTTCGGGGGCCGGGTTGCTCGGCAGCGTCGGGCAGGCGAACTACTCGGCGGCCAAGGCGGGCATCGCCGGGCTGACCGTCGTCGCGGCCGCCGAGCTGCGCCGTTACGGGGTGACGGTCAACGCGATCGCGCCGTCGGCGCGCACGCGGATGACGGAGGAGGTGTTCGCCGCGACGATGGCCCGGCCGGACGCGGGGTTCGACGCCATGGCCCCGGAGAACGTGTCTCCTCTGGTCGTGTGGCTGGGCAGCACCGAATCGGCGCACGTCACCGGCCGGGTGTTCGAGGTCGAGGGTGGGAAGGTGTCGCTCGCGCAGGCGTGGCGGCACGGCCCGGAAGCCGACAAGGGGCAGCGCTGGGACCCGTCCGAACTGGGCCCGGTCGTGGACAAGCTGATCGCCGAGGCGCCCGCGCCGGAACCCGTGTACGGAGCGAACTGATGCCGATCCTGACCAAGCGGGGCAGTCACGTCGAGACGGTCACGGTGGACTTTCCGCCGGTGAACGCGCTGCCGGTGCAGGGCTGGTTCGACCTGGCCGAGGCGATCCGCTCCGCCGGGCAGGACCCGGACGTGCACGTGGTCGTCCTCCGCGCCGAGGGCCGCGGGTTCAACGCCGGGGTGGACATCAAGGAGATCCAGCGCAGCGCGGGGTACGAGGCGCTGGTGGGTGCCAACCGGGGCTGCTACGCGGCCTTCGGCGCGGTGTACGACTGCGCGGTGCCGGTGGTCGCCGCGGTGCACGGGTTCTGCCTCGGGGGTGGAATCGGCCTCGTCGGCAACGCCGACGTGGTCGTGGCCTCCGACGACGCGACGTTCGGGGTGCCCGAGGTGGAGCGCGGCGCGCTGGGGGCGGCGACCCACCTGGCGCGGCTGGTGCCGCAGCACCTGATGCGCACCCTGTACTTCACCGCGCGCACGATCCCCGCCGCCGAACTGCACCGGTACGGCTCGGTGTACCAGGTGGTGCCGCGCGACGAGCTGGACGCGGCCGCGCTCGCCGTTGCGCGGGACATCGCCGCCAAGGACACCCGCGTGATCCGCGCGGCGAAGGAGGCGTTGAACGGCATCGACACCCAGCAGGTGCACCGCAGCTACCGGTTCGAGCAGGGGTTCACCTTCGAGCTGAACCTGCTGGGTGCGTCGGACGAGGCTCGTGAGGAGTTCCTGAATGGCCGATAAGCGCATGACCGCCGACGAGGTCGCCGCGGAGGTCCGCGACGGCATGACGATCGGCATCGGTGGCTGGGGGTCGCGGCGCAAGCCGATGGCCCTGGTGCGGGCGTTGCTGCGGACACCGGTGAAGGACCTGACGGTGGTGTCCTACGGCGGCCCGGACGTGGGTCTGCTGTGCGCGGCCGGCAAGGTCAAGCGCGTGGTGTTCGGGTTCGTCACCCTGGACTCCATCCCGTTCGACCCGTGGTTCGGTCGTGCCAGGCAGACCGGTGCGATCGAGGTGACCGAGTACGACGAGGGCATGTTCGGCGCGGCCCTGTCGGCGGCGGCGCAACGGCTGCCGTTCCTGCCGCTGCGGGCCGGGCTGGGTTCCGAGGTGATGCGGGTGAACCCGCAGCTGCGCACGGTGCGCTCGCCCTACGCCGACGGTGCGGAACTGGTGGCGGTGCCCGCGCAGGAGCTGGACGTGGCGCTGGTGCACCTCAACCGGGGCGACGCCCGCGGCAACGCCCAGTACCTCGGCCCGGACCCCTACTTCGACGACCTGTTCTGCCTTGCCGCGCGCAAACGGTTCGTGTCGGTGGAGAAGGTCGTGGACACGCGCGAGTTGACCGCGGGCGGGCCGGTGCAGTCACTGCTGCTCAACCGCGGCTCGGTGGACGGTGTGGTGGAGGCGCCGCGCGGCGCGCACTTCACCACCGCGGTGCCCGACTACGGGCGCGACGAACGCTTCCAGAAGCACTACGTGGCCTGCGCCAAGGACCCCGACGCGTGGCCCGGGTTCGTCGACCGGTTCCTGTCCGGTGACGAGCGCCGGTACCTGACCGAAGTGGACAAGTTCGAGGCGGAGGCGGCATGAGCGCGACCAGGGCCGAGATCGCCGTGGTGGCGGTGGCCGAACTGTTCCGCGGCGACGGGGAGATCGTGGCCAGCCCGATGGGCTGGATCCCGTCGCTGGGGGCGAAGCTCGCGCGGCTGACCTTCGAACCCGATCTGCTGCTCTCCGACGGCGAGGCGTACCTGATCGATGCCGACGGCAACCTCGAGGGCTGGCAGCCGTTCCGCAAGATGCTCGACACGATCGTCCCGCACGGGCGGCGGCACGTGGTGATGGGTGCCAACCAGATCGACCGGTTCGGCAACCAGAACATCTCCGCGATCGGCGACCACGCGCGCCCCGCCAAGCAGCTGCTCGGGGTGCGGGGCGCGCCTGGCAACACCGCCAACCACCGCACCAGCTACTGGGTGCCCCGGCACAGCAAGCGGGTGTTCGTGGAGAGCGTGGACATCGTGTCCGGCGTCGGCTACGACAACGCGGCCAAGGCCGGGCTCGAGTACCACGACGTGCACCGCGTGGTGACCAACCTGGGGGTGTTCGACTTCGGCACCCCCGATCACTCGATGCGCGCCGTGTCGCTGCACCCCGGCGTCACCCCGGCCGACGTGGCGGAGGCCAGCGGGTTCGACATCGACACCTCCGGTGCGGGTACCAGCCGCGAGCCCACCGACGAGGAACTGCTGCTGATCCGCGAGGTGCTGGACCCGAAGGGCCTGCGGGACAAGGAAGTGCCGTCATGACACTGGACACCGCGCTCACCCGGCTCGTCGGCGTGCGGCACCCGGTGGTGCAGACCGGGATGGGCTGGGTCGCCGGACCTCGCCTGGTGTCGGCCACCGCGGAAGCGGGCGGGCTCGGCATCCTGGCGTCGGCGACGATGACGTTCGCCGAACTGGAGAATGCCATCGCGGAGGTCAAGAAGCGCACCGACCGGCCCTTCGGGGTGAACCTGCGCGCCGACGCCGCCGACGCGGGCGACCGGGTCGACCTGGTGATCCGGGAGGGCGTCACGGTGGCGTCCTTCGCGCTGGCGCCCCGCAAGGAGATGATCGCGAAGCTGCGCGACCACGGGATCGTGGTGATCCCGTCGGTCGGCGCCGCGCGGCACGCTGAGAAGGTCGCCGGGTGGGGCGCCGACGCGGTGATCGTCCAGGGCGGCGAGGGTGGCGGGCACACCGGGGGAGTGGCGACCACGCTGTTGCTGCCGTCGGTGCTGGACGCGGTGGACATCCCGGTTGTGGCGGCAGGCGGGTTCTTCGACGGGCGCGGACTGGCCGCGGCGCTCGCCTACGGCGCGGCCGGGGTGGCGATGGGCACGCGGTTCCTGCTCAGCAAGGACAGCCCCGTGCCGGACGAGGTCAAGCGTGTCTACTTGGGACAGAGCCTGACCGGCACGGTGGTGACCAGGCGCGTCGACGGCCTGCCGCACCGCGTGCTGCGCACCGATCTGGTGGAGCAGCTGGAGAACACCGGCCGCGTGCGGGGCGCGCTGCAGGCGGCGCGCAACGCGTTGCGCTTCCGCAGGCTCACCGGGTTGTCGCTGCCCGCGATGGTGCGCGAGGGGCTGGCGATGAAGCACGGCAACGACCTGACGTGGAGCCAGATCATCATGGCGGCCAACACACCGATGCTCCTGCGCGCCGGTCTGGTCGAAGGCCGCACCGACGCGGGTGTACTGGCTTCGGGTCAGGTCGTCGGGATGATCGACGACCTGCCGACGGTGGCCGAGATTGTGGCTGACACGGTCGCGCAGGCCGAGGAGGTCCTGCACCGCCTGGGTGGCTGATGTCGGTGGCGGGCACCTTGTGCCCGCCACCGAGGCGTGTGGCTGGACGAACCCCGCGGTGGGGCGACCGGCCCGGCCGTCCCACCACAGGTCACACCCGCTCGATGATCGTCACGTTCGCGGTTCCGCCGCCCTCGCACATGGTCTGCAGCCCGTAGCGCCCGCCACGGCGTTCGAGTTCGTGCAGCAGCGTGGCGAACAGCTTCGTGCCCGTCGCGCCGATCGGGTGGCCCAGCGCGATCCCGCCACCGTTGACGTTGACCCGCTCGGGGTCCGCGCCGGTCTCGTCGAGCCAGGCCAGCACGACGCTCGCGAACGCCTCGTTCACCTCGAACACGTCGATGTCGTCCACCGTCAGCCCGGTCTTCTTCAACGCGTGCGCGGTCGCCGGGATGGGGCCGGTGAGCATCCACACCGGATCGGCCGCCCGCACCGACACGTGGTGGATCCGCGCGCGCGGCGTGAGCCCGTGCTCGCGCACGAACGACTCCGAGGCGATCAGCGTCGCGCTGGCCCCGTCGGAGATCTGGCTCGCCACCGCCGCGGTGATCCGGGAGCCCGCGCTGAGCGGTTTGAGCGCCCGCATGCGTTCGAGGCTCGTGTCGCGGCGTGGGCCCTCGTCCACCGAGAACCCCTCGACCGGCACGATCTCCGCGCCGAACCGGCCGGAGTCGATCGCGGCCAGCGCGCGCTGGTGGCTGCGCAGCGCGTAGGCCTCCATCGCCTCGCGACTGATGTCCCAGTGCTCGGCGATCATGTCCGCGGACCGGAACTGCGACACCTCCGCGTCGCCGTACCGGTCCTGCCAGCCCGTCGACCCGGAGAAGGGGTCGTCGAAGCCGTACTCGCGCCCGGCCAGCATCGCCGCGCTGATCGGGATGCGGCTCATGTTCTGCAGCCCACCCGCCAGCACCAGGTCCTGGGTCCCGGACAGCACCGCCTGCGTGGCGAACTGCACCGCCTGCTGGCTGGACCCGCACTGCCGGTCCACGGTCACCCCGGGCACGTGGTCCGGCAGCCCGGCCGCCAGCCACGCGGTGCGCGCGATGTTGCCCGACTGCGGGCCGAGCGTGTCGGTGCAGCCGAGGATGACGTCGTCGACCAGCGCCGGGTCCACGCCGGCCCGGTCGACCAGCGCACGGATCACGTGCGCACCGAGATCGGCGGAATGCCACCCGGACAACGCGCCGCCGCGCCGGCCGACCGGGGTGCGGACGGCGTCGAGGACATAGGCTTCAGGCACTGCTGGCTCCTAGGGGTGCTGGCTGGACACGGACACGACCTCACCGGTCAGGTAGCCGGCGTAGTCGCTGGCGAGGAACACCATCACGTTCGCCACCTCCCACGGCTGCGCCGCGCGGCCGAACGCCTCCCGGCCCTCCAGCTCGCGCAGGAGGTCGTCGCTGGTGACCTTCGCGAGGAACGGGTGCATCGCGAGGCTGGGCGCCACGGCGTTGATCCGCACCCCGTGTTCGGCGGCGTCCATCGCCGAACAGCGGGTCAGGGCCATCACCCCGGCCTTCGCGGCGGCGTAGTGGGCCTGCCCCTGCTGCGCGCGCCACCCGATCACCGAGGCGTTGTTGACGATCGCGCCGCCGCCACCCTGCTCGACGAACCGGCGCAGCGCGGCGCGGGTGCAGCGGAACGTGCCGTTGAGGGTGATGTCGAGGACGCGGGACCACTCGTCGTCGGTCATGTCGAGCACCGACTTCGTACCGCCGAGACCGGCGTTGTTGATCAGCACGTCGATCCGGCCGAAGTGCTCGGCCGCGCCCGCCACGAGGGCCTGCACCTGGTCCTCGTCGGTGACGTCGCACGGGATCGCGTGCACCTTGCCCAGGCCGGTGAGCTCGGCCGCCTTCTCCGCGAGCCTGCGTTCGTGCCAGTCGCTGATCACGACGTGCGCACCCTCTTCCAGGCAGCGTTTCGCGACCGCGGAGCCGATGCCGGTGCCCGCGGCCGCGGTCACCACCACGGTCTTGCCGCCGAGCAGGTCGTGTCCGGGTGGGTAGGCGGGAATCACCGGGCCTCCTTGGGCAGGCCGAGCACGCGCTCGGCGATGATGTTGCGTTCGATCTCGTCCGAGCCGCCGTAGATGGTGTCGGCGCGGGTGAACAGGAACAGCCGCTGCCACTCGTCCAGCTCGCCCTCGGCGACCATGGACCGCGCACCCCGCGCCCGCACGGCGAGCTCACCGAGGCCCCGGTGCCACTGGGCCCACATCAGCTTGCCCACCGCCACCTCCGGCCCGGCCTGCTGCCCGAGCGTGCGCAGCGCGTGCGCGCGCAGCACCCGCAGGCCCGTGCGCGCGCGTTCCAGGTCGGCGCGCAGGAGTGGATCGTCCCAGGTGCCCAGGCGCTTCGCCTCGGCCTCGATGCCGTCCAGCTCGCGCCGGAACCCGATCTGCTGCCCGAGCGTGGACACCCCCCGTTCGAACCCGAGTGTGGCCATCGCGATGCGCCACCCGTCACCGCGCTCGCCCACCACCATCGATGCGGGGGTGCGCGCGTCGTCGAAGAAGACCTCGTTGAACTCCGAGGTGCCGGTCAGCTGCTGGATCGGCCGCACGGTGACGCCGTCCTGCTTCAGCGGCACCAGCAGGTAGGACAGCCCCCGGTGGCGCAGCGAACCGCGCTCGGTGCGCGCCACGACGAAACACCAGTCCGCGACGTGCGCCAGCGAGGTCCAGATCTTCTGCCCGTTGACCACCCACTCGCCGTCGCGCAGCTCGGCCGCGGTGGACACCGCGGCCAGGTCGGAGCCCGCACCCGGTTCCGAGTAGCCCTGGCACCACAACTCCTCGACCGCCACGATCCTGGGCAGGAACCGCTCCCGCTGCTCCGGCGTGCCGAACGCGATCAGCGTCGGACCGAGCAGCTGCTCACCGATGTGGTTGACCCGTGCCGGCGCGCCGGAGGCGGCGTACTCCTCGTGGAAGGCGACCTGCTCGTCCAGTGACAGGCCGCGACCGCCGAACTCCACCGGCCAGCCCACGCACGTCCAGCCCGCCGCCGCCAGGTGCCGCTCCCACGCCAGCCGCAGGTCGAACGCCTCGTGCTCGCGGCCGGGGCCGCCCAGGCCGCGCAACTGCGCGAACTCGCCCGTCAGGTTGTCCGCGAGCCACTCCGCGGCCTCGCGGCGCAATCGCGTCGGTCCCACGTCCGCCTCCTTGCTGCCCGGCCCGTCCGGCACCTAGGGTAATGAGAACATGTTCTAGTTTCTCGGTCCAGGGGAAGGTGCGATGGGACAGACCACTATCCCGGCCGTTGTCCGTGACGCCGCGGTGAAGTTCGGCGATTCGGAGGCGCTGGTCGACGGTTCCCTCCGATTGGGCTTCCGCGCACTTCTGGAACACGTTCGAACCGTCGCGCGGGCCTTCGTGGCGTGCGGGATCCGGCCCGGCGACCGGGTGGCGGTCATCCTGCCGAACACCTCGCACTGGGTCCTGGCCGCACTGGGCGCGCTGTACGCGGGCGCGACCCTGATCCCGGTCAACACGCGCTTCACCGGCACCGAGACCGTCGACCTGCTCGTCCGCGGCCGGGTGCGGGCGCTGGTGGTCGCGGCGGACTTCCTCGGCACTGACCGGTACGCCGCGATCCGGGCCACCGGAACGGATCTGCCCGACCTCGGCACGGTCGTCCGGGTGGCGCTCGACGGGCCGCACACCGAGGCCGAGGGCACTCTCGGCTGGGAGCAGTTCCTCGCGCTCGCCGAGCGCGTCGCTCCCGGGGAGGCCGACGCCCGTGCCGATGCGGTCGCGCCGGACGACGTGAGTGACATCCTGTTCACCTCCGGCACCACCGGCCGGTCCAAGGGCGTCCTCTCGGCGCACCGCCAGGTGGTCGACGTGGCCGCGGCGTGGGCGGAGTGCGGCCGGGTCAGCGAGTCCGACCGCTACCTGGTGATCAACCCCTTCTTCCACAGCTTCGGCTACAAGGCGGGCATCGTCGTCGGCCTGCTCACCGGGGCGACGCTCGTGCCGCAGGCGGTGTTCGACGTGCGCGGCACGCTGGACCTCATCGAGCGGGAGCGGATCTCGGTGCTGCCGGGCGCCCCGACGGTGTTCCAGTCCCTGCTGGCCGAACCGGACCGCGGCGACACCTCGTCGCTGCGGCTCGCGGTGACCGGCGCGGCCACCGTGCCCGCGTCGCTGGTCCGCCGAATGCGCGCGGAACTGGGCTTCGAGACCGTGCTCACCGCCTACGGCCTCACCGAGGCGGTGGTGGTGACGATGTGCCGCCCCGGCGACGATGCGGAAGTGGTCGCGAGCACGTCCGGGCGGGCCACGGCCGGGTTCGACGTGGCGATCCGGGACGGGGAGATCCTGCTCCGCGGCCCCAACGTCATGCTCGGCTACCTTGACGACCCGGAGGCCACCGCGCGGGCGATCGACGCGGACGGCCGGCTGCGCACCGGGGACGTCGGGGTGCTCGACGACGCGGGCAACCTCACCATCACCGGCCGCCTCAAGGACATGTACATCTGCGGCGGGTTCAACGTCTACCCCGCCGAGGTCGAGCACGCGCTGACCGAACTGGACGGGGTGCGCGACGCCGCGGTCGTCGGTGTCCCGGACGAACGGATGGGCGAGGTCGGCAAGGCGTTCGTCGTCGCCTCCGGCCTGGCGGCCGAGGACGTCATCACCTTCTGCCGGGCACGCCTGGCCAACTACAAGGTCCCGCGGTTCGTCGAGTTCGTCGGCGAATTGCCCCGCAACGCTTCCGGCAAGGTGCTGAAGCGGCTGCTGACTGAGGAGAACGCATGAGTGAACCGGTGGTCCGCTACGAACGACGGGGCGCGGTCGCGCTGGTGACGATGAACCGCCCCGAGTACCGCAACGCGCAGAACTCGGCCATGACCTACGCGCTGGACGACGCGTTCACCCGTGCGGTCGACGACCCCGAGGTGAAGGTGATCGTGCTGGCGGGGGAGGGCAAGCACTTCTCCGCGGGCCACGACATCGGCACACCGGGGCGGGACGTGGACCAGTCGTTCGAGCGGCGGGCGGTGGTGTGGTGGGACCACACCACGCGCGAGGGCGGCGACCAGCGCTTCGCCCGCGAGTCCGAGGTGTACCTGGGGATGTGCCGCCGGTGGCGGGAGATTCCCAAGCCGGTGATCGCGAGCGTGCAGGGCGCGTGCATCGCGGGCGGGCTGATGCTGGCGTGGGTCTGCGACCTCATCGTGGCCGCCGACGACGCGTTCTTCGCCGATCCGGTGGTGCGCATGGGGATCCCGGGGGTGGAGTACTTCGCACACCCGTGGGTGCTCGGCCCGCGCGCGGCAAAGGAGGTGCTGTTCACCGGCGAGCGGTTCAGCGTGCAGCAGGCCAAGGAGTGGGGCATGGTCAACCGGGTCGTGCCGCGGGCCGAGCTGGCCGACCGCACGCTCGAGCTCGCCGACACGATCGCGCGGATGCCGCAGTTCGGACTCGCACTGACGAAGAAGGCGGTCAACCAAGCCGAGGACCTGATGGGTCTGCGGTCCGGAATGGACTCGGTGTTCGGGCTGCACCACTTCGCCCACGCCCACAACGCCGAGACCGCGGCCGATTCCCTCGGCGGGCAGGACGCGCGCTCGATGCGCGATGCGAACAAGGGGGCCTGAGTGGACCTGGACATCGATCCGGACTCGCTCGCCTTCCGCGACGAGGTGCGGGAGTGGCTCGCGGTCAACACGCCGGTGTCGTTGCCCTCGATGGACACCGCGGAGGGGTTCGCGGCCCATCGCGAGTGGGAGGCCGCGCTCGCCGACGCCCGGTTGTCGGTGGTGACCTGGCCGCGCGAGTACACCGGCCGGGACGCCTCACTGCTGCAGTGGGTGCTGTTCGAGGAGGAGTACTACGCGGCCGGCGCACCCGGGCGGGTGAGCCAGAACGGGATCTTCATGCTCGCCCCCACGCTGTTCGCGCACGGTACCCGGGAGCAGCGCGACCGGATCCTGCCCGCGATGGCGCGCGGCGAGCAGGTGTGGGCGCAGGCGTGGTCCGAGCCCGAAGCGGGCAGCGACATCGCGGCCCTGCGCAGCCGCGCGGTGCGCACGGACGGCGGGTGGCTGCTGTCCGGGCAGAAGACGTGGTCGTCACGCGCGGCGTTCGCCGACCGCGCGTTCGGCCTGTTCCGCACCGACCCCGACCAGCAGCGGCACCGCGGGCTGACGTACTTCATGTTCGACCTGCGCGCCGAGGGCGTGGGCGTGCGGCCCATCCCGCAACTGGACGGCGAGCCCGGGTTCGCCGAGATCTTCCTGGACGACGTGTTCGTGCCGGACGAGGACGTGATCGGGGAGCCGGGCCAGGGCTGGCGGGTCGCGATGACCACGGCCAACAACGAGCGCGGCCTGTCGCTGCGCAGCCCCGGCCGGTTCCTCGCCGCGGCCGACCGGCTCGTCCGGCTGTGGCGGTCGCACGGCGAACCGGCGGACCTGCGCGACCGGGTGGCCGACGCGTGGATCGGGGCGCGGGCCTACCAGCTGTACACGTTCGGCACGGTGTCCCGGCTCGCCGAGGGCGGCGACCTGGGGCCGGAGTCCAGCGTGAACAAGCTCTTCTGGTCGCACCTGGACGTGGCGCTGCACGAAACGGCGCTGGACGTCCTCGGCTCGGAGGGCGAAACCGACGAGGCGTGGGTGGACGGCTACCTGTTCTCCCTGGCCGGTCCGATCTACGGCGGCACCGACCAGATCCAGCGCAACACCATCGCCGAACGGGTGCTCGGACTGCCGAGGGAGGCCCGCCGATGAGGTTCGCGCTCTCCGCCGAACAACGCGATTTCGCGACCGGCCTGCACGACTACCTCGCCGGCGCCGACACGGCCGCCGCCGTCCGCGCGTGGGGCCGGGGACGGCACGAGCTAGGCCTCACGATCCTGCGTGGGCTGGCCGAGATCGGGGTGCCGGCTCTGCTGGTGCCCGAATCGCACGGCGGCCTCGGTGCGGACCCGGCCGACCTGGTGGTGGCGTTCGAGGCGATCGGCTACCACGCCGTCCCCGGGCCGCTGGTGGAGTCCGCCGCGGTCGCGCCGGTCGCGCTGACCGGCACCGATGCCGAGCGGTGGTTGCCGTCGCTGGCGGTGGGCAAGGCGTTGGCGACGGTGCCCGCACCGCTCGCGCTGGACGCCGACATCGCCGACGTCGTGGTCGGCGCGGACGCCGTGGGCGACGCCGAGTTCGTCCGCTCGATCGATCCCGCGCGGCGGCTGTTCCGCATCCCCGGTGCCGCACCGCTGACCGCGGGCCGCGCCTTCGACCTCGGGGTGCTGGCGGTGTCCGCGCAGCTGCTCGGGGCGGGCCGGTGGCTGCTCGACGCCGCGGTGGCCCACGCGAAGCAGCGCGCGCAGTACGGCAGACCGATCGGGCAGTACCAGGCCGTCAAGCACCTGCTCGCCGACGCCGCCACGCACCTCGAACTCGCCCGCCCGCTGGTGCACGGAGCTGCGGTCACCGGCGAGAGCCGGGACACCTCGGCCGCCAAGGTCGCGGCCGGGGACGCGGCCTACCTCGCCGCGCGCACCGCCCTGCAGGTGCACGGTGCGATCGGCTACACCGCCGAACACGACCTCGGACTGCGGCTGACCAAGGTGCGCGCGTTGCTGGGCGCGTGGGGCGACGGACGGTTCCACCGGAAGCGGGTGCTCGCATGAACCAGCCGGATCCGATGTGGACCGACGAGGCGCGGGCGCTGCGGGAGTCGGTGCGGGCGTTGCTGACGCGGCGGGCCGGGCCCACCGAGGTGCGTGTCGCGATGGACTCGCCGCTCGGGTACGACGACAAGCTGTGGTCCACGTTGTGCGAGCAGATCGGTGTCGCGGCGCTGCTGATCCCGGAGGAGTACGACGGTGCGGGCGCCGGCCTGGCCGAGGCGTGCGTGGTGCTCGAGGAGCTGGGCCGGGGCCTGGTGCCGTCGCCGATGCTGGGGTCGGCGGTGTTGTGCGGACAGGCGCTGCTGTGGTCCGGTGACGACGACGCGTGCCGCCGCCTGCTGCCCGGCATCGCGGCGGGCACCACGCTGGCCGCGCTGGCCTGGTCCGATGCCGACGGGCGCTGGGAGCCGGCGTGCACGGTCACCGACGGTCTGCTCAGCGGCACCGCGCACTACGTGCTCGACGGCGACCGCGCCGACGTCCTGCTGGTGCCCGCGCGCACGGCGGAGGGCACCGGGCTGTTCGAGGTGGCGGTCGCGGACGCGCGGCGCGCGCCGTCGACGACGCTGGACCCGACGCGGCGGATGGCCGTGGTGGCGTTCGACCGGGCGCGGGCGCGCCGGCTGGGCGGGGAGTTCGACCTGGCCCGGTTGCGGCGGGTCGCGGTGGTCGCCCTGGCCGCCGAGCAGGTGGGCGCGGCGGCCAGGGCGCTGGAACTGACCGTGGACTACACCAAGCAGCGGCACCAGTTCGGCCGTCCCATCGGCGGTTTCCAGGCGCTCAAGCACCGGATGGCCGACGTGCACGTGCGGGTCGAGGCCGCCCGGTCGGCGCTGTACGGCGCGCTGACCGGCGACGAGCCCGCGGCCGACGCGGCCACCGCGAGGGTCGTCTGCTCCGAGGCGTTGCGCCTCGCCGCCGCCGAGATGATCCAGCTGCACGGCGGCATCGCGATCACCTGGGAGCACGACGCGCACCTGTACTTCAAGCGCGCGCACGGCAGCGCGCTGCTGTTCGGCACGCCCTGACCAGCTGCTTCGCACCCCGGCATCGTTCTGCCTACCCGCGGGTAGTCAGGTGTCGACGTGTCCGGACAATGTGTGTTACCTTAGGTAACAGTAAACCGAGGTAACAGGCAATTGGTGTTCTGGAGGTGCCATGACCAGCGTCGGTGCGGACGAGCACGTGGACACCCCGCAGCCTGACCGGCAGTCGGTCGCGCAGCGGTTGCTCGACTCGTCCGAGACGTTGTCCTACGACCCGGTGACGGAGGTCGACTGGGAAACGCCGCTCGACACGAGCTACCACGGCGCCAGTCCGGAGTGGAGCACGCTCTACGGCACCGCGTACTGGGACGAGATGACCCCGGAGCAGCAGCGCGAGCTGACCCGCCAGGAAGCGGCGTCGGTGGCCAGCACCGGCATCTGGTTCGAGATGATCCTGCAGCAGATGGTGCTGCGCGATTTCTACGCCAAGGACCCCACCGATCCGGCGTTCCAGTGGGCGCTCACCGAGATCGCCGACGAGTGCCGCCACTCGATCATGTTCGCCCGCGGGGCGGCGAAGCTCGGCGCGCCCGCCTACCGCCCGCGGCGCCTGGCCGTCGAGCTGGGCCGGTTCTTCAAGACCACCGCCACCGGTGAGGCCGCCTACGCCGCGATCCTCGTCGCCGAGGAAGTCCTCGACGTCATGCAGCGCGACTGGATGCGTGACGAGCGTGTCGTGCCGTTCGTGCGCACGATCAACAACATCCACGTGGTCGAGGAATCGCGGCACATGAAGTTCGCCCGCGAGGAGACCCGCGAGCGGCTCAAGGGAGCCGGGTGGCTGCGCCGCCGGTACAACGCGCTCGTGGTGTCGATCGCGGCGTACGTCATCGTCAGCAGCATGGTGAACCCGCGGGTCTACGGCGAGGCGGGCCTGGACACCCGGCGCGCGATCCGCGAGGCCAGGGCCAACGAGCACCACAAATCGATGATGCGGTCCAGCTGCGCGGGCCTGATGGAGTTCCTCGATTCCGCGGGCCTGCTCACCAAGGCCGCCGCCGTTTTCTACAAGCGCGCGAACCTCCTCTGACGCCATGGCCTTCGCGATCACCCAGACCTGCTGCAACGACGCGTCGTGCGTCGCGGTCTGCCCGGTCAACTGCATCCACCCGACGCCGGACGAGCCGGACTTCGGCACCACCGAGATGCTCTACATCGACCCGGGCAGCTGCATCGACTGCGGCGCGTGCGCCGACGCGTGCCCGGTCGACGCGATCTTCCCGGTCGACGCGCTGGCCGCCTCGATGCGGCCCTACGCCGGCATCAACGCCGCCTACTACGAGGAACGGGAGCCGGCGGCGGCCGACCACGGGCCGAACTTCCACGCGTGGGGCCCGCCGTCGTTCACCCGAACCATCCCGGCGGACTTCCCCGCGCTGGACGTGGCGGTGGTCGGCACCGGCCCGGCCGGGATGTACGCGGCCGAGGACCTGTTGCTGCACACCGGATCGCGGGTGACGCTGATCGACCGGCTGCCGGTGGCGGGCGGCCTCGTGCGGTACGGGGTGGCGCCGGATCACCCGTCGACGAAGAAGATCGGCGAGGTGTTCGCGCGTTACCACCACCACCCGCGGGTGCGCATGCGGCTGGGTGTCGAGGTGGGCCGCGACGTGACGGTCGACGAGCTGGCGCGGCGGCACGACGCGGTGATCTACGCGGTGGGGGCCTCGGCCGCGCGGTGGCTCGGCATCCCGGGCGAGGACCTGCCCGGCAGTCTCGCGGCGACCACCGTCGTCGCCTGGTACAACGGCCACCCGGACGTGCCGGTGGACGCAGTGGCCCCCTCGTCCGAGCGGGTCGTGGTGGTGGGCAGCGGGAACGTGGCCCTCGACGTCGCCCGCATCCTGACCTGTGATCCCCGGTCACTGGAGGGCACCTCGATCGCGCCCGCCGCGCTCGAGCGGCTGCGGGCCGGCCGGGTGCGGGAGGTGGTGGTGCTCGCGCGGCGCGGCCCGGAACACGCCGCCTACACCACACCGGAGCTGCTCGCGCTGGCCCAGCACGAGGACCTCGACCTGGTCGTGGACGCGCACGACCCGCGCATCACCGCGGCCATCGACGCGGGCGGGAAGGCGGCGCTGCTGCGGGACGTCAAGCAGGAGCCGGTCGACTGGTCGGCCCCGCCCGGGTCCGGCAAGCGGCGTATCGTGCTGCGGTTCCACTCCGCGCCGGAGGAGTTGACCGGCGACGACGCGGTGCGCGGGGTGCGCGTGTCCGGCGGCATCGAGATCCCGGCGGGAACGGTGGTGCGCGCGGTCGGCTACCGCGGCGCGCCCGTACCGGGCCTGCCGTTCGACGCCGACAGCGGCACCATCCCGAACGACGGTGGTCGCGTGGCCGCGGGCACCTACGTCGTCGGCTGGATCAAGCGCGGGCCGTCCGGCGGGATCGGCGCCAACAAGTCCTGCGCGGAGGAAACGGTGACCCGCCTGCTGGACGATGTGGTCGCGGGCAGGCTGCAGCCCCGACGCCGGAGGAGCGGAACGCTGTCCCGGCTGGTGGGGCGCTGACCCCGCGAGTCGAGCCGTTCCACCCTCGTCGCTGCGGACGGGCACGTTGTTCCGCGCCGTCCGCGCCCCGGTGCGGCTAGTATCCAGCCGGGGTACCCGGCGCGCGGAGGCACGAATGGCGAAGTCCCGGTTCGAGCGCTTCCCGGTGGACGAGGTCGACCTGGACCGGCCCAACGTGGCCCGCGTCTACGACTACTACCTGGGCGGCACGGCCAACTACGCGGTCGACCGGGTGTTCGCGGAGAAGGCACTCGCCGCGTTCCCGTTCGTCCGGCCCGCCGCGAAGGCGAACCGGCTGTTCCTGCGCCGCGCCGTGCGCCACCTGTGCGGGCTCGGGGTGCGGCAGTTCGTCGACATCGGATCGGGTGTGCCGACGATGGGCAGCACCCACCAGGTCGCCGACGAGGTCGACGCGAGCACGCGCGTCGTCTACGTCGACAACGAACCGGTCGCGGTCGCGCACGCGCAGATGCTGCTGGACAAGGAGGGCGACCCCGCCCGGCACCACGTGATCCGCGCCGACCTGCGTGATCCGGACCGGGTGTGGCGGCGGGCCGGCGAGTGCCTCGACCTCGATCAGCCGGTCGCGTTGCTGCTGATCGCCGTGCTGCACGTGTCCCAGCCGGGCCGGGACGGCGCCGACGCAGGCCCAGCCGCGGTCGCCCGGTTCCGGGAACTGCTCGGTTCCGGTTCCTACCTGGTTCTCTCGCACGGAACCGCCGACGGTGTGCCGGAGGGCCGGGCGCGGGAGATGGCCGAGTTCGGCCGCATGTACGACGCCACCGCCACCCCGGTGACCTGGCGCCCGCGCCGGGAGATCGAGGCGCTGTTCGGCGACCTGGAGATGATCGAACCAGGCGCGACGTGGACGCCGCTGTGGCACCCGGAGGAACAGGGCGACGCGCCCGCCGTCGACTTCACCGAACCGAACGACTCCGTGGTGTGGGCCGGAGTCGGCCGCAAACCGTGACCTGGTCAGTCCCAGTAGTTGAAGAGCGCTTCGCCGAGGGTGGCGGGCCGCCAGTACGCGATGTCGCGGGATGAGACGTGCGGCCACGCCTCGGCGTCGAACGGGCCGTCGAGCTCGGCGGGGGTGAGCACCCGACACCCCGGCAGCAGGCCGGCCAGCGTGGCCGTGAGTGCGGGGACGTCGAGGAACGACAGCGGGCTGCTGCCCGCGACGCCGTGTGCGGGACCGAGCGCGCGGGGCTCGGCGAGTGCCAGCACCGCGGCGTCGGTCGCGCGGGCCACGGCGACGGTGCGATCGCGGCAGGCGATCAGCGCTTGGTGGAAATTGGGTGTGACGCCCTCGGCGAAGCGGAATTCGACGACCGTCGCGCCGATGCTTCGGGCAGCCGCGTGGCAGGCGCGCCGGAAGGCCCGGAGATCGGTCATCCGGTGACGATACCCGTCACCGCCGGTCCAGCACCGCGCTGAGGAACCGGCGGGTCCGCTCGTTGTCCGGCTCGTGGAAGATCACCGACGGCGGTCCGGACTCCACGATGGACCCCGAGTCGAACATCAGCACCCGGTCGGAGATGTCCTCGGCGAACCGCATTTCGTGGGTGACCAGCAGCATCGTCATCGCCTGGGTGTGCGCGAGGTCGCGGATCACGCCGAGCACCTCGCCGACGAGTTCCGGGTCCAGCGCCGAGGTCACCTCGTCGAACAACATGACGCGCGGCCGCATCGCCAGTGCCCGCGCGATCGCGACCCGCTGTTGCTGCCCGCCGGACAGCTGTCCCGGCTTCTTGTCGACGTGCTGGTGTAGGCCCACCATGCCGAGCAGCTCGCGGGCGTGCGCCTCGGCTTCCTCGCGGTCCTGCCCGAGCACGTGGATCGGAGCCTCGGTGACGTTGCGCAGCACCGTCATGTGCGGGAACAGGTTGAAGTGCTGGAACACCATCCCGATGCGGCGGCGTACGAGCTTCATGCGCCGCGCGTCGACGCCGTCCTCGCTCCACAGGGGCTCGCCGTCGACGTCGATGCGGCCCGCGTCGGGCTGTTCGAGGGTCATCAGCATGCGCAGGATCGTCGTCTTGCCCGAGCCGCTCGGGCCGATGATCGACACCTTTTCGCCGTCCGCGACGTCGAGGTCGAGGCCGGACAGGACCTGGTGGTCACCGAAGGACTTGCGCACGCCGCGGAAAGTGATCATCGGTTCAGCGGGGCTGGGCAAGGCGGAGCTCCAATCGTCGGATCAGCTTGGCCGCGGGGTAGCTGACGAGCAGGAACAACAGTCCGACCAATGTGTACGGTTCGAGGTAGCGGTAGCTGCTGGATCCGATCGCGGTGGCGTGGCCGAGCAGCTCGAGCACCGTGATGGCCGACAGGATCGCCGAATCCTTGAACATCTGCATCAGGTAGTTGCCCAGCGCGGGGACCACGGCGCGCACCGCCTGCGGCAGGACCACGGCCTGCCAGCGACGGCGCAGCGGCAGGCTCAGCGCCGTGGCCGCCTCCCACTGTCCACGTGGGACGCTTTCGATCCCGGCGCGGTACACCTCGGCGGTGTAGGCGCTGTAGTTCAGCCCGATCACGATGATGCCGGTGACGGTGGCGGAGAACGACACGCCGTACAGCGGCAGCACGTAGAACGCGAAGTAGGCCTGCACCAGCAGCGGGGTGCCGCGCACGAACTCGACGTAGAACCACAGGAGTTGGCACAGCACCGGGATGCGCGCGTGCCGCAGGATCGCCACGAACAGCCCGACGACGAGCGCGATCACGATACCGGCGAGCGTGACCTGCACCGTCACCCACAGTCCGCGCAGCAGGTCGGGGAGGATGCTCAGCGCGAAGTTCCAGTCCCAGATCATCACTGCACCACCCCGCCCGCGGCCCGGCGCACGAGGCTGGTGCGTGTCGGCGCGATCCGGTCCGGCGCCACGCGCTTCTCCAGCCAGCCACGGCCGAGCGACAGCAGGTAGGACACGACGAAGTACATCACCAGGATCGTGCCGAACACCGCGGTCGTCGCGCCGGTGCTGGAGCGGACCATCTGCGCGCGGAACGTCAGGTCGGCCACGGTCACCAGCGACACCAGCGAGGTGTTCTTGAGCAGGTCGATCAGCACGTTGCCAAACGAGGGCAGCATCACCGGGATGGCCTGCGGCAGCAGCACCCGGCGCATCTTCAGCGCCGGGCTCATGCTCAGCGCCGCGGCCGCCTCGTGCTGCCCGCGCGGCAGCGAGTTGATCGAACCCCGCACGATCTCCGCGGCGTAGGCGCCCTCGTTGAGACCCAGCGCCAGCACGCCCGCGGCGAACGGGGTGAGTTGGACGCCGAAGAACGGCAGCGCGAAGAACAGCCAGAACAGCTGGACGAGCATGGACGTGCCGCGGAAGACCTCGACGAAAACGCTGGCGGGCCAGCGCAGCAGCCGTCGCCGTGACAACCGGGCCAGCCCGGCGGTGAAGGCGACGGCCAGCGCGAGCGCCATGCCGCACGCGGTGAGCGCGAGCGTGACCAGCAGGCCGTCGAGCAGCAGGGGCAGATAGGGTCCGATGGCGGACATGGCGATCAGCCGCTGACCGCGCAGAGCTGGTCGCGGGTGACTCCGCGGACGTCGTCGGCGGAGAAACCCCACTTGGCGAGCGTGTCCGCGTACTCGGGGGTCTGCTTGTACGCGGCGAGCTGCTCGTCGTAGGCCTTCTGCAGCTCGGTGTCGCCCTTGCGGAAACCGGCGCCCGCACCGGTGGGTTGCACGTCCTTGATCGCGCCGGTGATCTCGATGCCGTCGGTCCGCAGCGCGCTCAGCGACAGCGTGGGCAGGAAGAACGCCTCGGCGCGGCCGGCCAGGACCGCCTCGACGCCGCTGCGGCCATCGTTGACGCTGACGATCTGCCCCTCGGGGAGTTGTTCGGTGGTGAGCACACCGTGTTCGAACCCGCCGGGCAGCACGGCCACGCGGATCGCGGGATCGGCCTTGACGTCGGCGATCGTGGTGAGGTTGCGCGGGTTGCCCGCGGGCACGGCGAACGATTCGGTGGACACGATGTCGGGTTCGGAGTAGAGGATCTCCGCGCAGCGCGACTGCTTCATGAACAGTCCCGCGGCGATGACGTCCCAACGGTTGGCGTTGAGGCCGGGGATCATCGACTCGTACGGCGTCACCACCCCCTGGATCGTCGGGACGCCCATCATCGTGAACACCGCGGACACCACGTCGGGTTCGACGCCGGTGACCGAGCCGTCGGCGTTCACCTTGGTGTAGGGCGGCTCGTTGGCGATCGCGACGCGGGCGAAACCCTGGCGCTTGATCTGGTCCACTGTGGAGTTCGGTTGCCCGGTGCCGGGCTGCGTGAAGCTGCAGCCGGCCAGGAAACCGGTCAACGGCGCGGCGACGACGACGGCGCCGGTGCTCCGCAGCAGGTCTCGACGGGAAATTCCGGTACGGCGCAAGGGGTTGCCCTCCTCGGAAGCTCGCCACCCGTTCAGGTGACTTGATCGCGATCAAGCTAGGCCGCTACTCGTAAGATTGTCAATCGAAAGATTGTTGACAATGTGTAAACCTGCGCTCCCGCGCGGCGAAACCGCGGCCGGGGAGGGCCGGACGCGGGCAAGTGGCTCACCCGGCCCGCGCGCGGGGTGCGACGCCCGCGAACCCGGACCCGACGCGAGCCATCGCGCGCGGGCCGACCGCACCCAAGCCTGCCGCCGCACCGCGCCGCGGCCCACGCAGCAACACATGCCCGACCCCCAGCCCCCGGCGGCGGTCGGCTCCGGCCCGGCTCGTGCGGGGCGCTTCGCGTGCTGGCTGGATGCGCGCCGGCACGCGCCGAGCCGGGCGGGATGCCGAGCTCGGCTCCGCATCGCACCCGGGGCGCGGTGCGGGTTGGTGTGTCCGCTCCGGCTCGGTGGCCGGATCCCGCCCGAGCGTGGGCCGGTGGCCAGGCGCGGCGGTGCTGCGATCGCGGTGGGAGTGCAGGGCCGGCCCGGCTGGCGTGGGCCGGTGCGAGCGCGGCGGCCGGCGGCTACTCCGCGGCAGCCAGTGCGGTGGTCCGCGGCTCCGGGGCGGCGCGAGCGGCGGCGCCGCCGCTCGCGGCGTGGGGGCGGCGCGCCACCCGACGCCGCACGAGGTGCGGATGCCTGCTGCGTGCCGGCCGGACCGTCCGGCCGCTGCCGGGCCCGGCGCGGGTCCGGCTTCCCGCCCGCTGCCGTGGTCCCGCGCCGGCCGTGCTTTGGCTGGGCGGGCTGTCGCGGGCTGGGCGGGCTGCCACTGGCTGTCGCCGCCCGTCGCTGGCTGCGCCGCTGCGCCGCCCGTCGCTGGCTGCCGCCGCCCTTCGCGGGCTGCGCCGCCCGTCGCCGCCCGTCGCTGGCTGTCGCCGGCTGTCGCTGGCTGCCGTTGGCTGCCGTTGGCTGCGCCGGCCGTCGCTGGCCGTCGCCGCCCGTCGCCGGCTGCCGTTGGCTGCCGCCGCCCGTCGCGGGCTGCGTCGGCTGCGCCGCCCGTCGCCGCCCGTCGCCGGCTGCGCCGCTGCGCCGGGCGTCACTCAGTGCGGGGTGCCTGGACCTCCAGCTCGGCGCGGCCGGTGCGCAGCGTGCCGTCGTCGAGGGGGACGCACCGCACGCCCCCGCGGGCGCGGAGCGCGCGGAACGCGCCGGGCGCGAGCGCGACGTCCATCCAGGCGCACGGGTGTGCCGCCCGGTGCGCCTGGAACCGCACCGGGCCGGACCCGCTGTCGAGACTGAACAGCGCGCCCGTACCGCCCCGCCGCGGACGGGCCAGGCTGTCGACGGGGAAGCCGCGCAGCACGATGTTGCGTCGGGCGGCCAC
>Ga0164243_10003887_pt1 | contig 23653 bp, 11 predicted proteins | sample OricompcompostOP_FD_108781 | JGI IMG/M metagenome (GOLD analysis project Ga0164243, IMG submission 108781) | Organic Plus compost microbial communities from Emeryville, California, USA - Original compost - Organic plus compost (OP) | ecosystem: Engineered > Solid waste > Mixed feedstock >...
GATTACAGCACAACGCCACAACCGACGGCACGGGCGACTCTACACATTTTGTGCAGCCGGTGTAGGTGTGTGTCGCCAGAAGGAGGAACGTCGCGGTGCGCGTCAGCCCGCGAGGACCTGGCGCAGCTCCTGGTACTCGTCCGACAGGTAGAAGCGAACGAGATCAGGCCCGCCGAGGACGGCGCCGAGCGCGACGGTCGCGTCGTGGCTCTCGAGCCGCTCCCCCGCGATGCGCGCCACGGTCCAGATCGCGGCCGCGAAGTCGTCACACGCGAGCAGCCCGGCGCGCTTGGCGCAGGCGAGCATGCCGTCGATCCAGGCGCCGGTGTCGAGATCGCGGAGACCCGCGTGTTGCTCGAGCACCTTCCGCGCGTGCGGGCTCGCGGTGGCGACCAGCTCCGCGATCGGGCCGGTCAGCTCGGGATCGTCGGAGAGGAGGGCGCGCAGGTACCCGGCGAGCTCGCGGCGCTGCCGGGCCCCGAGCTGGAGCAGGACCGCGTAGCCGCCGCGGATCGCCTCGAGCGCGTAGCCGAACAGGAACCGCAGCGTCGCCTCCGACTCGCCGAGCAGCGAGCGGTCGAGCACGAGCAGCCGGCGCGGGAACGCGGTGACGGCCGCGAGCCCGGGCACGCGCTCGCCGACGAACACCTCGACGTCCGTCCCGTAGATGAAGCCGAGCTCGGTCGCGAGCTGAACGAGCCGCGGCTCCGTGCCGAGCGCGGGCAGCAGGTTCTCGCCGAGCGACGGCTGGGTGACCATGGACGTCAGCTGCTCGGCGAACAGCTCGAACACCTCACCGAGGGGCTCGCGCGCGGCCGGCGTGAGCAGCAGCCGCTCGCGGTGATCGTCGTCGAGCGCGCGCCGTAGCGGATGGGGAACACGCGTCGCGCGCAGCCGCTGGGCCGTGGCGCGATCGGCCTCCTCGGCGAACCCGAGCATGTCGAGCGCGGTCACGATGCGGTTCGCGCGCTCGACGTCGCCCATGCGGTTGTAGAACGACGACAGCAGCCGGTACGCGGGCGCGTGGTGGATGTCGCGCTCGATCACCTTGCGCAGCTCGCTGATCGCGCGTGGCGGATCGTCGATCGCGTAGATCTCTGCGAGCGCGACGCGATCGCTCGCGCTGTCGGGCGCGACGTTCAGGATCCCGCGGTACGCCTCGATCGCCGCGCGGCGGTCGCCCGAGGCGAGCAGGATGCGTGCGAGCCCGCGCTGTAGCGGTACCGCCGCGATCGGTCCACCCTGCGCCATCGCGGCGTGCGCGGCGTCGATCAGCAGCGTCTCGGCCTGCCGCTGGTCGCCTGCCTCGGCCGCACGGCGTGCGAGCACGAGGGCGGGCGGCGCGTACCCCGGGTCGTAGTCGATCGCGCGGCGGTACTGCGGCGCCGCGGCGCGCGTGTCTCCCGCCGCGTCGAGGATGCGGCCCTTGTAGTAGTAATAGCGCGCGAGCGCGGCGGCCGACAGCGGCTGGCCCGGCGCGGTCGCGAGCTCGATCACGCGATCGATCGCCGCGCGCGCCTCGGCGTACTGGCCCAGCAGGTAATGCTGCTGCGCGAGCTCGTAGTACGCGTCCTGGTGCCCGGGCTCGGTCTGGATCACCTCGCGCAGCACGGCGATCGCGCGCCGCGCGTCGAGCTCGCCGTCGGCGTGGATCCGGGCCAGGCGCATGCGCGCGGCGAGCCGATCCTCCGGCGTGACCGCGCCCGCGCTGACGAAGCGCTCGAGCGCTCGGATCGCGTCCGCGAAGTGCCTCATGTCGGCATGGAAGTCGACGAGCGCGGACAGCACGCGGAGGTCGTTCGGCGCGAGCTCGACCGCCGCCCGGTACAGCGCGGCCGCCTGATCGAGGTCGCCGTCGCGCTCGAGCAACGCGGCGCGCCCGACGTGGACGCGCGCGAGCAGCGGCTCCGCGTCGTCGCGCCGGCGGTACAGCTTCTCGAGCTCGCGGTACGTCGCCTCGTAGTCCCACGCATCGGGGCGCTCGCGCGCGAGCTGGCCGAGCTCGTCGAGCGCCTCCGCGTTGGTCGGCTTGATCTCGAGAGCGACGATGAAGCTCTCCGCGGCTGCCGACGGATCCCCGGTCATGCGCGCGACCACGCCGCGCTTGCGATAGAACTCGCTGCGCGTCGTGGGATCGCCCTCGCGCATGGCCTTCTGCGCGAGCGCGTTCGCGATCGGCTGCGCGCGTTCCCACTCGCCGTGGGCGTAGTAGTGCTCGAACAGCGCCTGGTTCGCCGGCAGGCAGTCGGGATCGACGGTGAGCGCGCTCTCGTAGTAGTGCATCGCGCGCTCGGCGTCGCCGAGCTGGACCTCGAAGATGCGGCCGATCTGCGCGAACACGCCGGCGCGCTCCTTGTCGTCCTGCCACAGCTTGACCTCGAGCTCGAGGGTCTCGATCACGCGCGGCCACTCCTCGCGGCGGCGGTACAGGTCGCGCAGGCCGTGGACCGCGGGCAGGCACGACGCCGATGCCTTGATCGCGGCGTCGTAGTAGCGGATCGCGTCGTGCTCGCGGCCGAACTTCGCCTCCATCACCGAGCCGCAGCGGAAGTAGAGCAGCGCCTTGGTGTTGCGATCGTTGGTGACCCGGATCAGCTTCCGCGTGACGTCGAGGAACTCGGTCCACTGCTCCGTCGACTCGTAGATCCGGGCGAGCGCGTCGAGCGCCTCGCGGCTGTCGGGCTGCAGCTCGAGGATCTTCAGGTAGTGCTCGGTCGCGGTGTGGACGTCGCGCGCACCCTCCTCGGAGACCCGCGCGATGCGCTTGAGGAGGGTGATCGAGTCTTCCTTCGTTCGCGCGTGGGAGAGCCGCAGCTTGAGCACCTCGATGAGGCCGCTGCGGTCCTGGTTCTGCTCGTAGTAGCGCTCGACGTTCGCGGCGGCGCCCGGATCCATCGGATCGACGGTGAGCAGCTTCCGCTGGATCCGGACCGACTGGCGGGCGTCGCCGGCGTGCTCGGCCGCGAGCTTGGCCGCGAGGCGAAGCGCCTCGGCGCGGCGGACCGAGTCACGCTGGGTCTCGCCACGGCGCTCGTACGCCGTGATCAGCGGCTGCCAGTCGCGCCGGCGCGCGCACAGCTCCTCGAGGATCTTGACCGCCGCGGCCGGCTGCGAGTCGACCTCGATGACCTTCTGGTACGACGCGATCGCGGCGTCGATCTGACCGAGGAAGTTGAGCTGCACGTTGCCGCGCCGCGCGTACAGGTCACCGAGCCGGTAGGCGCGGGACGCGCCGCTCTCGACGTGTGCGATCGCGCTCTCGTAGAGCTGCATCGCCGCCGCCCAGCGCTCGGACTTGTAGCAGACGCGCTCCATCGCCGTGAACACGTCGCGGTTCGTGGGATCCGCGGCGAACGCGGCCGTGTACGCGGCGAGCGCGCCATCGACGTCGCCGCGGTTCCCGCGCAGCGTGGCGACACGCGCGAACAGCTGCGCGCGCTGCGCGGGGCTCTCCGTGGCCTCCGCGCGAGACTCGAGCACGCGCGCGAGCTCGCGATCCCGTCCGGTCTGCTCGTACAGCGCCTCGAGCGCGGCGGACGCGGTGGGCTCGCCGGGGCGCCGCGCGAGGACGCCCTCGTACGCCTGGATCGCCTCGGCGGTGCGGCCGAGGCGCGTCGCGCGAAGCTCGCCGAGATCGAGCAGGATCGCGATCTGTCGCTCGGGGGTGGTCGCGTGGCCGTGCCCGAGCTCGCGCTCGAGCGTCTGCGCGAGCTCGGTCCAGCGCTCCGCGGCGCGGAGCAGGCGCGCGAGCTCTTGATGGTGCGCCTCGGTGGGCTCGACCGCGTGCGCGATCGCGAGGCAGCGCAGCGCCGCATCGACGTCGCCGAGCTCGCGCTCGTACAGCGTGGCCAGCTCCCTCGCGCGCTGGGCCTTCTCGGCCGGGCCGGTCGCGGACTCGAGCTGCCGTCGGCGGACCTCGGCGAGCTCGGCCCACTCCGCGATGTTCTCGAGCGCCTCCGCGAGCACCTCGAGGTTGCGCGGCGTCTGCGGCGCACCGCGGAACGCACGCGCGAGCTCGTCCCACAGCCCGAGCCTGCGCGCGGGCTCCTCGATCCCGGCGAGGGCCTCCGTCTGATCCGGCTCGATGCTGAGCACGTCGAGGTACGCGACGACGACCGCCTCCGGCTCGCGATCGAGCTCGGTCAGGAGCTGCGCGATCTCGGCCTGGAGCTGCATGCGCCGCGCGAGCGACGGTGTGCTCGCGAGCTCGGCGCGCGCGAGCTCGAGCGCCCGCTCGAGCTGTCCGGTCAGGCGATGGATCCGGATCTGCTCGCGCCGTGCGTCGGGGTGCGCGGCCTCCACCGCGCGCTCCAGCGCGACGAGCGCGGCCTGCGGATCGCCGCGCAGCTCCTCGCCCCGGGCGATCTCGATCCAGATCTCGCCACTTCGCGCGGGGGCGAGCTCGGCGGCCCTGCGGCGCAGCTCGATCGCGCGATCCCACAGCTGCTCGCGATCGTACTGCCGCGCGAGCACGAGCATGGTCTCGGCGTCGTCGGGGCGCTCCGCGATCATCCGCTCGAGCGCCGCGCGCGCGCTGGCGGGGTCACCGAGGTGCTCGTCGAGCAGCTGGGCGTACTCGCGCGCGGCCGTCGCGCGGGCCTCGCGGCTCGTCAGCGACAGCGCGAGCTCGGCGAGCACCTGCGCGAGCGGGTCGTAGCGTCGCCCCGCGCGGTACACCGCCGCGAGTGCGGCCCGGCAGAACGGATCCGCCGGGCCGAGCGTGGCCGCCTGGCGAAGCGAGTCCTCGGCTTCGACGAAGTCGCCGCGCGCGAGGTCGACGATGCCGCGCGCACACCACAGCGCCGCCGCGCAGCGTGCGTCCGGCTCGGCGCGCGCGCACGCCGCGTACGCCTCGGCGAGCTCGTCGGCGTCACCGCTGCGATGCAGGCGCACGAGGTGATCGCGCGTGGTCGGTAGTGCCTCGGCCTGCGATGCCGCGCGCTCCCACAGCCCCAGCGCGCGCGCCGGCAGCTCGTCGATGGTCGCGCGTCGCTCGGCGAGGAACGCCGCCCAGCGCACGTAGTAGCCGCCGCGGGCCTCGAGCCGCGCGACCGTCGCGGCGTCCGGGACCCCCGGCCCCGCGATCGCGCGCACGTCGAGCCAGCGCTCCGCGGCGACGCCGTCCGATGCGTCGGCGACCACGCGCGCGAGCTCGTCGAGCGCCACGTCTCCGGTCAGCGCCGCGAGCTCGAGGGCACGCCACGCGTGGGTCGTCGCGGCCTCGAGGCACGGCGCGCCGGCATCGCTCGCGAGCCTGCGGTGCGCGGTGAGCGCCGCGGCGGGGTCCCCGGCGGCCGCCGACGACCAGGCCTGGCGCACGAGCGCGATCCGGCGGGCGCTGCCCGCGAGCTGCGCGGCCGGATCGTCGGCGAGCACCTCCCACAGGAGCTGCGCCTGCCCGTGCTCGCGATCGCGCTCGAGCTCGGCGGCGAGCGCGTGCCGGGTGGCGAGAGCCTCGGGGCCGCCGCCCGCGATCGAGGCCAGCAGCTCCGCGCGCTTGTCGAGCAGCTCGAACCGGCGTTCGTCGTCGAGGACGGTCGCGGCGATCAGCGCGATGTCGAACGTGCGCAGCCAGCCGAGCGCTTCGCGCGCGTGGTCGTCGAAGTGCAACGCGCCCGGGTAGAACTCGAGCTTGCGCCAGCACGCGGCGAGCGCGGCGCCAGGATCGTCGGCGCGATCGAGCAGCAGCGCCCCGGTGACCGCGACCTCCGCCGGCTCGGTGTCGTCGGTGAGCGCGGCACGTCGCAGCTCGACGACCCGCGACCAGTCGCCGAGCGCGGCGTGCGCGATCGTCGCGAGCTCGAGCACCTCCGGGCGCCACGCGGCCGTGTCGGTCGCGTCGAGGAGCCGGTCCGCGAGCGCGGCGGCGCGGTCCGCGCGGCCGTGACGCCACAGCCACGCCTCGGCGAGCTCGATCGCGAGCGCGCCGCGATCATCGCCGATCCTCGCCTCCACCGCCTCGAGCGCGACGGGGTCTCCGCTGGTGAGCGCCGCGCCGAGCCGCATCCGCGCCGCCAGCGGGTGCGAGTCGGCGAGCTCGAGGAACCGCAGCGCTTCGTCGGGCTGGTGGAGCGCGTCCCAGCTCGCGAGCGCGGTCCGGACGTTCAGGTCCGCGAGCCGCCCGTCCGTGTCGTCGCCGGCGAGCAGCGCCTCTCCTTCGCTCGCGACCAGCTCGAGCATGCGCTCGACGAGGACCTCCGCGTCGGGCGCCTCGAGGTTGCGCGTGTCGTCGGAGAGATCCTCGGCCTCGCGCGCCAGCGGCACGACGTCGGTCCGCGCCGAGGCCGGCGCGATCGGCGCGCGCGGAATCGGCGGCGGCTTGTTCCCCGTGCCGCGGATCGGAGGAGGCTCCGCCATCGGACTGGCAATCGTATCAGGGCCGACCGAACACGGGCCAGCGGTCGCGCTGTGACATGTTACGCTCGCGCGCGATGAGGCCGCGCCGGGCGTACTGCGTCAGCCGCGATGACGGCCTGCGCGGCGTGGTCGCCGACGCCCTCGCCACCGCCGGCCTGACGGTCGAGCACCGCACCGAGCTGCCGCTGTCGCACGAGATCGACGAGGACGTCGCCGTGATCGTGGTCGATCGGGCGACCCGCGAGGTGGCCGGTGCGGCCCTGTGCCAGCTCGCGGCGCCGGTCGTCATCGTCGGCGACGATCTCGACGACGACGGCCTGATCACGCTGATGCTGGAGGCGCCGGTGAGCCACCTCGTGGGTGACCCGCGCGCCCGCGACCTCGGCGTCACCTCGAAGAAGCTCGCGACCGGCGACGTGTTCGGCCTCGAGAAGTACCTCGCGGCGGGGACCCACGTGCGGGAGCGAGTGCTGGTCTCCGACGGCGAGAGGCAGTTCGCGATCGACGAGGTCTGCGCGTGGGCCGACGCGATCGGCGCGCGGCGCCCGCTACAGCACCGGCTGCGCAGCGTCGTCGACGAGCTGCTCATGAACGCGCTGCGCGAGCCGTCGAGCGGAGGGCGGCGCGCCGTGCTGCGCTGGGCCTCCGATGGCGCGACGCTCGCCGTGTCCGTCGGCGACGGCCTCGGGGCGCTGCGTCAACGCGACGTGATCGACCACGTGCGACGTGCGCGCCACGAGCGGGGCCGCCCGCGCACCACGTCGGCGTCCGGTGGCGCCGGGCTCGGGCTGTACCTCGTGCTCGCGAACGTCGCGTCGATGATCGTCAACATCGCGCCGGGCGAGCGGACCGAGGTCGTGTGCCTGTTCGAGCTCGCCCGGCCGTCGCGGCGCGGCGCGATCCCGTCGGCGATGCGCTCGCTGCACGTGTTCGCCGCGTCGTGAGCGGCGATCGGCTCAGGTGCGGCGGAACGCCAGCGCGCCGAGCACGAGCACGGTGCCTCCACCGACGAGCGCGAGGCCGGTGAGCGGGTCGGGCTGGCGGAGCGCGGCGAACAGCCCCGGCAGCGCGACGAAGATCAGCCACCATCCGGTGAGCCACGCGAGCTTCGCGCGACGGCGCGCCGCGGGCCGGATCGGCAACGTGAGCGACAGGCGCGCGAGCTCGATCGGCGGCCGGTACAGGCGGGCGCCGACGGCGAGCCCGTACAGCGTCGCGCCGCCCACGGTGGCGGTCAGCCACGGCGTGGGATCCGCGGGCTGCGCGAGGCCGACGATCGCGAGCACGAGGAACACGAGCGCGCCGAGCGCGAACGCCATCGGATACCTGCGCCGCATGAGCCGCGCGTCCTTGGTGTAGGGCAGGGCGGCGTCGCCGATCAGCCGCGCGATCAGTCGCTCGATCGCCGTCGGAGGCCGGATCTCGAGCGTGGCGAGGCGCTGGCGATCGAGCGCCGACACATCGCGGAGAATCGTCGCCATCACGCGCGGCGCGGTCCGCCGCGCACCCGCGATCGCGACCACGCTCGCGGCGACGAGCGCGCCGAGCACGACCGCGGGAGACGCGGCGGGCGTCCCGCCGGTCAGCCACGGCGAGATCACGAGCACGGCCACGATCACCAGCGTCGACGCGAACCCGGGCAACGCGCCGAGCAGCGCCGTCGAGGGTGCGGGCGCCTGCGTGGCGGGACGCGCGCGGGGGCTCGCGTCGATCCCGGCGGCGACGCGCAGCGCGGCCATCCCCTCGCTCTGGCTCGCGGCGACGAGGGCCGCGGCCCAGGTCGCGACGGCGGGCAGGAACAGGGCGGCCGCGATCCCGAGGGCACCGGCGAGCGCGAGGTGGCGCACGAGCAGCTCGGCCGAGACCGCGACGAGCGGCACGGCGCCGATCGCGGTCACCAGCGTCGTCACCGTCGCGGCGCGCACGCACCGCCACAGCGCCGCGTCGAACAGCGGCCCGCCCTCGATCGGCAGCTGCGCGAGGAGCGCGGCGTCGGCGCGCCAGTAGAGGTGGAACGGTACGCGCATGAACGCGACGGCGAACGCGACGAGCGTGCCCGCGAGCCACGCACGGCTCGCCGCGACCTCCGCGGTGCCCACGCGCCAGCCGACCCACGCCGCGAGGATGCCTCCGGCGATCGCGGTGAGCGCGAGCGGTGAGGACAGGGGCGTGCGCGCGCGCCGCTCGTGGAGCGCGGACCACGCGATGAGCTCGCGGCTGGTCACGTCGGCCCCTCGTCGGGGATCAGCGACACGTAGAGGTCCTCGACGGCCGACGGCCCCTTCGCGAGCAGCTCGGCGAGCTCGGCGCCGTGGCGATCGTCGACGAGCTTGCCCTTGTTCATGACGAGGATGCGATCGCACATCCGCTCGGCGACGCCGAGGAGGTGCGTCGACATCAGGATCGCGGCCCCGCGATCGGCGGTGGCCCGGAGCGCGGCGCGCGCCGAGCGCGACGCGTGCGGATCGAGGCCGTTCAGCGTCTCGTCGAGCAGCACGACCTCGATCGGGCCGACGAGCGCGGCGGCCAGGCCGACCCGCTGCCGCATGCCGAACGACAGCTCGCGGCACGGCCGGTGCGCGATCTGCGACAGCCCGAGATCCGCGAGGATCGCGTCGGCGGCCGCCTGGTCGCTCCCGCGCGCCTGCGCGACGAACCCGACGTGCTCGGCGACGGTGAAGTACTCGTACAGCGCCGGAGGTTGATCTGCGAACCCGATCTTCCGGCGTGCGGTGCGCGGCGCCCGCGCGAGATCCTCGCCCCCGACCTCGATCGTACCCGCGGTCGGCAGCACCGAGCCCGCGATCGCCGACAACGTCGTCGACTTGCCCGCGCCGTTGGGGCCGAGCAGCAACACGATCTCGCCGGCCGCGAGCTCGAACGACAGTCCATCCACGGCGAGCCGCTTGCCGTAGTGGATCGTGAGTCCATCGACCTTGGCGATCACGGCCCGTGTATACGACGTCGCGGCGGCGCGGAGCACGCGGCCGCGCGCCGGGCAGCGCGTGGTGGTGGGGAGAGATCCGCTGCCGCGGCGGGGCGCGTGCGGTGCTCGTGGAGCTCGGGGCGCGGATCCGTTGGTGCCGCAACGAACGCGCGCCGACGACGCCGGCTCGGAGTTCATCGCACCAGCCGTCAAGGGAGAGCTGCGATACGTCTCGTCGGCGGATGACGCGTGCTCGACGGCGCTGCCAGGCCGCGCGAGCACGTGACAGCGAGCAGGCGACGGGATCCGACCGGCGCGGCGGCGTCCTTGTGTATAGTCCGGCCGTGGTCGCGACCTATCCGGGAACGGTGTCGCCGGTGCGTGGGCTGGACCCTTACGGGGAGGCCGAACGCGACGTGTGGCACGGCCGCGAGGCCGAACGCGACGAGATCGCGAAGCTGGTCACCGCGGACAACTTTCGCGCGGGCCTCGTGTATGGCGAGCCGGGTGTCGGCAAGACCTCCCTCGTCCGCGCGGGGTTGATCCCGTACCTGCGCGATCACGGCATCGTCGCGCTCGCGTGCGAGGACCTGACGCAGCCTGCGGCGAGCTTCGCGGCGGGCCTGTCGGCGTTCGGGATCCAGCCGACTCCCGGCGAGCAGCCCGTCGCGTTCGTGACGCGCGCGGTGTCCAACGCCGTCGCCGGTCAGCAGTTCGTGTTCGTCGTCGACGACGCCGATCTGCTGTGCGCGGACGAGCGCGCCGTCGCCGAGATGTCGGATCTGTTCGCGCGCGTCGTGAGCCGCTCCGCCGGGCGCGCGCGGTTCCTGTTCGTGTGCGCGAGCGAGCGCCAGCACCTGCTCGGCGCGCTCGAGCGACGGACGGGCTCGTTGTTCCCTCCCTCGGCGCGCTACGAGCTGACGCGCATCCCGATCCCCACCGCGAGCCAGATCCTCGACCGCATGCTGTCTCTGTCGGGGATCGCCGCGGACCCTCCGCTCGCGACGGCTGTCGTCGAGGGCGTCTCGCGAGGGCAGCCGGTGCTCGCGGCCGATCTCCAGATCTCCGCGATGGCGATGCGCGATCTGCGGATCAGCTCGATGCCGGCGCTGGTGAAGCTCGGCGGTCCGTCGGAGCTCGAGGCCGCCTGGCTGCACGAGGCGTGCAGGGCCACGGGGAACGAGCGCTCGGCGCTGCGCTTGTGCGCGGAGATCGCCGCCGAGCCCGGACCGCGCGCCGCCGACGCGATCGTGCGCCGGATCAACCTCGACGTCGGCTACGCCCAGCAGGCGTTCGGCGTGCTCGAGCACCGCGGCGTCATCGCGCGCGCGGACGCCGAGGGCGTCACGTGGATGCTGCGCCACGAGGTGCTCGCGCCGCGCGTCCGCGAGCTCACCGCGCCGGCCCGCGCGGCCGCGCGCCGTGGCTTCGAACTGCTCGGGAGCAAGACGCAGAGCAAGGAGCGTCTGAGCCTGCGCGAGCTCCGCGCGCTGCGCAGCGAGGGTATCGCGCCGGTGACGCCCGAGGAGCAGGCCGTCTTCGAGCGGTCGAAACGCTACTACCTGACGATCGCCGGCGCGATCGCGGCCGCGCCGATCGTGATCCTCGTCGTCATCTGGATCTCGATGCGCGGCCGCGTCTACTTCGATCTCGAGCCCCACGCCGGCGGCGAGCGGATCGTGGTCCGTGGCGGGCGCGCAGGGCTGTCGGGCTTCCACTGGCTGCCCGGCGGGTTCGGTGACGAGGTCGCCGATACCGGCCTGACGCGGCCGATGGTGGCGGCGGAGGCCTGGAAGAAGATCGCCGCGCACGACATCGGCGCGGGGGCCGGTGACTGGGACGCGATGCTCGCGTCGCTGATGGCGCCCCAGCTCGCCGGGCTCGTCGAGTACGCGACCACGGGCCACGAGGCGGCGCTCCAGGCGCTCGAGAAGGCGGCCAAGGATCCCGAGGATCTCGCGTCGCTGCTCGGCGTGCTGCGCCCGATCGCGCGCGGCACGCCCGCCGAGGTCGCGCTCGTCGAGACCGCGCTGCGGACGTCGTCGCCTGCCGTGCAGCGGGCCGCGGTCGCGCTCGCCGGGGACGCCGCGCGCCGCCGCGACGACGTGTACCAGGACACGCTCGCCGAGGCGTTGACCTCGTCGGACGCGGAGCTGCGGCGGATCGCCGTCGGCGCGGTCCGCAGCCTCGGCGATCGCGGCCGCGCGCTGTTCGCGAAGGCGCTCGAGGGGAACCCCGATGCCGACGTCCGTCGCGAGCTGCTCCTCGAGGTATCGGCCGCGCCGGCCGACTCGGAGAACGCGTCGATCTCGAGCGCGATCGCGGTGCTCGCGGATCCCGACGCGTCTCCCGCGCTGCGCGAGCGTGCGAGGACGCAGATCAAGGGCGGGCTCGCGAAGGACGTCGACGCCGCCGCGGCCGAGCTGACGAAGCTCGTCGCGCAGGACCGCGCGCCGGCCGATGCGCGCGTGTACGCGATCAACCTCCTGCGCGATCTCGATCCGCTGCCGAAGCTCCCCGATCTCGTCGACGCGGCCCGCGCGGCGTTCGCGTCGCGGTCGGCCGCGGTGCGCGCCGCGGCGCTGCCGCTGTACGCGAAGGCCGATCCGGTGCGCGCCGGCGGTGATCTGACCGCGATGCTCGACGACAAGAAGCTCGACAAGAGCCTGCGCGTCGCGGCGGCGCTCGCGTGGGGCGAGGTCGCGCCGACGAACAAGGGCGCCGCGGAGAACGCGCTCGACCGCATGCTCAAGGACAACGACGCGGACGTGCGCGCGGCGGCGGCGACCGCCTCGGGTAAGGCGGGGCGCGCGTACCAGGAGCGCCTCGTGAAGATGGCGAAGAACGAGAGCTACGTGGTCCGCATCGGCGCGGCGCACGGGCTCGCGGTGTCCGCGGAGAGCGGCGGCAGCATCGGCGTCGCCGTCGGCGGCATCGCGCAGCTGTGGCGCGAGAAGGGCCGTCCGCGGCGGGACGCGGCGCGCGTGTTCGCGTCGCTCGCGAAGAAGAAGCCGTTCGCCGTGATCGAGTACCTCGCCTCCGCGGCCCGCAGCACCGAGGATCTGGCGCTGCACCCGATCGGGGTCGAGGGCCTGTGCAACGCGGTGCTCGCCGGCAGCGCCGACGCTCGCCGCGCGCTCTCCCGCTCGACGAGTGACGAGAACGTCGACGTGCGCCGCATGGTGATGGCGTGCGTCGCCGACGGGCCGGATCCCGCGAAGCACGGCGTCTCGATCGCGACGAAGCTGATCTCGGATCCCGACTCGGAGATCCGGAGCGACGCCGCGCGCGTGCTCGCGCTGTCGGCCTCGAAGGGCAACAAGGGCGTCGGCAACGTGCTCGTGAAGATGCTCGACGACCCCGATCGCGACGTCCGCATGATCGCGGTGCACGCGCTCGGCGGGCTCGGCGCCGACGCGCCGAAAGCAGCGGCCGCGGCGATGAGCAAGATGTTCGTGCGCGCCGGCGACGCCGAGAAGCTCGCGCTGTTGCGCGCGGCGCGCCAGATCGGCGCCGCCGACCTGATCGGGCTCGCGATCGCCGACAGCTCGGCGACGGTGCGCGTCGAGGCGGTCGAGGCCGCGCTCGCGTCGGGGCTGCGCGCCGGGGCCACGCTGTCCGCGGCGCTCGCCGACGCCGATCCGCAGGTCCGCAAGGCGGCGCTCGAGCGGCTCGCGGCGCAGAAGGACAAGCTCGAGGCCGCGGTGCTCGAACGCACGCTCGCGCTCGCGGTGCGCGATCCCAACCCGGAGCTGAGCCAGCTCGCGCTGACCACGATCGCGCGCGTCGGCGCGAAGGAGGCGGTCGCGGCGCGATTGACGCGCTCGCTCGGTTCCCGTGCCGAGCGCGAGCGAGCCCAGGCCGCGGCGGCCGCCATCGGGCTCGTGGATCGCGACGCCCAGCTCGCCGTCGACCTCCTCGAGCCGCTGCTCGCGGATCCGTCGCACGACGTCCGCGTCGCCATGCTCCCCGCGCTCGGCGCCGCGTACGCGAAGACCAACGAGCCGGAGAAGCTCGCGTCGATGCTCCGCAACGCCGAGACGAACGCGATGCGCCGGCTCGTGATCGCGGCCGCGTTCATCACGCTCGCGAAGACCGAGGCGGGCAGCGCGGCCACCGAGTCGGCGCTCGGCAAGGTCAGCAAGGACGGCCCGCCGCTCGCGCGCCAGATCGCCCGCCTCGTCGCCGGGCTGATCGCGGGCAAGGCCGACGGGATGACGTTCCTGCAAGAGCTCGTCCCCTGAACGAGGGAGCACGCCGGGGCCGTACCCGGTCGTTACCTCGACCGCGTCGCGCGCGCGCCACTAGATCAGACGGTGATGGGCCGCGCTCTGATGCTGGTGGTCGTCACGGTGGTCGTCCCGGTGATCGCGCTTCGAGGAATCGCCGCCGCGGAGCGCGCATGCCCGGCGATGCAGGAGCGAGGCGCGGCGTCGGTGTTCTACTGGAACCTCATCGACGCCGGGCTGTTCGAGGACCTCTGATGATGGCTACCCGGCGGTCTGGAGCCCCGCCGCGATGCCGCCGATCGTCGTGAACACGATGCGGGTCAGGTGGGCGAGGTCGCCGAGCCCGTTGCGCCGGCGTCGCAGCGCCTCGATCTGGATGTGCGAGAGGATGTCGAGGGTCGAGTTCCGGCGCTCGATCGACGCGGCGAGGTATGGCCGGGTCGCGAGGATCGTGGTGATCCCGAGCACGTCGCGGAGCGCCTCGACCGTGCGCGTGTGCTCGGCCTCGATCAGGTCGAACAGCGTCCGCGCCTCGGGATCCGCGAGCCGCGCATACTCGCGCGCGACGTCGATGTCCGAGCGGACGAGGGCGAGCTCGCAGTTACGGATCAGCACGCGGAAGAACCGCGAGCGGCCGGCGAGCTCGCGGACCGCGTCGACGCCGTAGGCTTCCGCGAGCGCCGCGATCCCGGTGCCGACGCCGAACCACGCGGGGATGGCGTGCCTGCTCTGCGCCCACGAGAACACCCAGGGGATCGCGCGCAGCGAGTCGAGCGAGATGGTCGCCTTGCGTGACGCGGGCCGGGAGCCGAGCGGCAGGTGGGCGACGTCCTCGATCGGCGTGGCGGCGATCGCGTAACGGACGAGTCGGTCCTGGTCGGCGGTGAGCTCGAGGTAGGCGGCGCGCGCGGCGTCGGCGGCGCGCACGAGGAGGGGCTCGTCGGCGAGCTCCTCGTCGACGCCGTGGTGCTCGCAGGTCACCGAGAGCACGGCGGCGACCGTCTGTTCGAGATCGCGCTCCGCGATGTCGGGGTGCGCGTACCGCGCGGTCACCGTCTCGCCTTGCTCGGTGACCCGCAACCGGCCGCGGACGGCGACCGCAGGCTGCGCGCGGATCGCCTCGCTCTCCGGTCCGCCACCGCGCCCGAGCGCGCCGCCGCGGCCGTGGAACACCGTGAGGATCACGCCGGCCTCCTCGGCGACCCGCGCGAGCTCGATCTGCGCGGTGCGCAGCGCGACCGACGACGCGACGTAGCCGATCTGCTTGCCCGAGTCGGAGTATCCGATCATGACCTCGAGCTCGGGCGCTCCCCCGTCGAGCTCGAACGACCGCCGGCGCGTCTCCCCTCCGAGCTCGCGCCGCAGCGTCTCGTCGGCGAGCACGTCGCGGGCGATCGCTCCGGCGCGATCGAGATCCTCGAGCTGCTCGAGCAGCGGCACCGGCCGGAGCTCGCCGGGGGCGAGGCCTGCGGCGCGCGCGAGGAACACGACCTCGAGCAGGTCCGACACCTCGCGGGTGAAGCTCGTGATGTATCGCTCGCAGGCGCGCGGCCCGAGCTCGCGGCGTGCGCGCCCCACGACCTCGAGCGTCTCGAGGAGCTCGTGCGTGTCGGCGGACATGCCGGTCCAGTCGCGCTCCGGTGCGATCGGGCGCGCGAGCACCTCGCCGAGCATCGCGCGGCGACCTGCCTCGTCGAGATCGAGGTAGCCGGGGCGTCCGCCGCGCGCGAGCAGCTCGGCGACGGCGCGATCGTGGACCGCCGAGTGCTGCCGCACGTCGAGCGAGGCGAGGTGGAACCCGAACACGTCGGCGCGTCGGATCGAGTCGCGCAGCTCCTGATCGGCGATCGCCTCGAACCCGGTGTCGCGCAGCGCCCGGTCGAGGATCGCGAGGTCGTCGAGGTACGCCTCGGCGTCGATGTAGCCCTCGTCGCGATGCTCGAGTGTCGCGCGCAGCCGCGCCTGCACGTACCACAGCTTCTCGCGCCACGGCTCGTGCGGGGTGCGCGGCAGGGCGTGCGCCGCGATCTGGGGCAGCGACTTCCGGTCGTGCGCGAGTGAGGCCTCGAGCTCGTCGAGCGGTCCCTTCGCCCGCAGCGCGGAGATCGACAGCGAGCGGCCGAGCACGACGACGTCGTCGAGGTAGCGCCCGAGGATCGTCGCGCGGTGACGCGTGAACGTCGCACGCGTGACCGACGCGGTCACGTTGGGGTTGCCGTCGCGATCGCCACCGACCCAGCTCCCCCAGCGCAGGAACGTCGGGAGCCGCCACGTGCCACCGAACCGCGCGGCGAGGCGATCCTCGAGCGTGCGATAGATCCGCGGGGTCACGTCGAGGAGGGAGCGCTTGAACACGTCGAGCGCGTACTCGACCTCGTCGAGCGGCGTCGGTGGGCGCGCGCGCGCGTGCTCGGTGCCGTGGAAGGCGAGGACCTCGGCGGCGAGCGCGGCCTCGCACCGCGAGCGCCCGCTCTCGTCGAGCTCGTCGAGCACCGCCGTGATCCGCGACAGGTGATCGAGCGACGATCGCCGCCGCGCCTCGGTCGGGTGCGCGGTGAGCACCGGCATCACGAGCGCGCGCGCGAACATCGCCCGCATCGCGTGCTCGTCGCATCCCGCGTCGATCATCCCGTCGAGCGCCGCCGCGAGCCCGTCCGGCGCGTGGTCGCCGCGCGCCCGCAGCACGCGCAGGCGCTGTCGCTCCTCGGCGATGTTCATGAGGTGACACCACAGCGCCTCCGTGCGCGCGAGGCTCTCGAGCTCGGCCTCGGTCAGGCGGACGAACTCCTCGGCGAACGCGCGGCGCCCGCCGGGGAGGTCACCGCTGCGTAGCACGCGCGCGTCGCGGACGAGCCGGCGCGCGAGCTCGCAGGACGCGCCGCCGTCGAGCGTGGTCACGGCGGACCACAGCGTCGCGGACAGGTGGGCGATGTCGCGTTCGAGCAGGGCCTGATCGGTCACCCTGCGTTGTAACCCTCCGCGGGCGCCTCGCCTATGCGTGCCCGGCCAGCTTGTCGGGAGCGGGAGGTGCGTGCTCGCCCGTAGCCGGCGCGCGGAACACCGACCAGCGGCGGACTCCGATCGGCTCCGGTAGCGCGCTCGATCGATACTCGAGCACCTCGAGCTCGGCGCCGAGCTCGTCGAGCAGCTGGCGGACGCCCGGAGCCTGGTACGTCGCGTCGCTCATCGCGATCTGGTGGCCCTCCGCGAGCGCCTGCAGCTTCGCGGCGACGTTGACCGTGCCGCCGAAGAAGTCCGCGTTGGCGTTCAGCCGCACCGCGATGCAGGGGCCCGTGTTCAGCGAGATCCGCAGCCGGATCGGCGTGTCCTCGCGCGCCGGGTGGAACGTGCGGTGGATCTCGTGGGACGCGCGCACCGCGTCCACGGGATCGACGAACGTCGCCATCACCGCGTCGCCGATCGTCTTCACCACGGCGCCGCGATGCTGGCCCACGATCGCGAACACCTCGTCGAAGTGCTTCTTGATCTCCACGAACGCGGCCGGGTCGCCGCGCGAGGCGTAGAACGCGGTCGAGCCGACGACGTCGGTGAACAGCAGCGTCTGCTCGCCGACGCCGAGCCGGACGTCGGACCGGATGTAGTCCTCGGAGAACAGGTCGCGGAACTCCTGCAAGCTCAGGAGCTGGCCCGCGCGCAGCGCGTGGTCCTTCCAGCTGGCCTCCTCGATCGTGAACACCCGGGGCTCGCTCGCCTCGTTGACGAGCTCGATCGTCGCGGTCGGGCGCGCGGCGAGCACCGTGCCCTCGGGGTGCAGCGCCCAGGTGACGCGCGGGGCCCCCTCGTCGTCGATGTCGAGGTACCAGCCGCCATCGTGCTCGCACCACACGGTGTACCGCCCCGGGCGGAGCTGCGGGACAACGGTGGCCGTGCTGCGCGGCGGCACCGTCCACTGCACGCGGATGTGGTCTTTCTTCGCGGGCTCCGCGCTGCAGTAGAGCTGCTGGGCCACGCGCCGGATCGAGGGGTGGACGTGGAACGTGATCTCGACCGTCTCGGGCTGGTCCGTCGCGAACTCGACCTCGCACGCCTCGCAGTGGCTCAGCGCCTGGAGGTCGTGGAGCGTCGGGTTCTCGTCGCGCACGCCGCGGCAGTGCGGGCACACCGTGTCCCACGACATCGCGAGCAGGCCCGCGCGTGTCGCGTGCAGCGCCACGCGCAGGAGGTCGTGCTCCGGCAGCTTCCACGCCCGCGCGCGCTCGCGGATCTGGATCCGGTGCAGATCGAGATCGTCGCCGGTGCGGATCCAGTCGATCAGGGCGTCGACGCACGCGACCGGGAGCCCCGCCGCGACGAGCGCCTCGCGCTGCGTGCGCAGCCGCTCCTCGGCGACCGGCGGCAGCGGCGGCGGCGGCAGCAGCAGGATCGGCGGGCGATCGCGGTCGAGCTGCGCGGCCAGCTCGGGGATCACCCGACGGTACGCGCGCTCGAGCGAGGGAAACCCGAGCCGCAGCGCCGCGGACGACAGCGGCCCGCGTGGCACCGCGCCGAAGTAGAGGTAGAGCCGGCAGCCGCGCTCGGCCCCTGTCTCCGAGGGGAGGGGCTCGATGCGCTGCACCGAGTACATCACCTTCATGAAGCCGCGCGTGTAGATGCGCGTGCACGTCAGCCACTGGTTCGCGACCCAGTTCCACGGCTGCTCCCACCACTCGTGCCGCACGCCGCCCGGCTTCGCGGTGCCCCAGCGCTTGCCTTCCCGCTCCTCGAACGTCATCTCGGCCGTGCCGAGGGCGCGGTTCATGCGCGAGGTGTCGGCGATGTACGGCCACAGCTCCTCGGGCGAGCACGGCAGGTCGAACGTCCACAGCCGCTCGATCCGCTTCTCGCGGGCCCACGGTTCGGGGAACGGATGGAGCGCGAGCAGCTCGGCGCTCGTCAGCGGGTCCCCGAGGGCGTTCCCTGCTAAGGTCGACGTCGAGACCGCCATGCCCGCGCCAGTGTATCGCAGCTGCCCGCCGGTCGAGGTCGTTGCCGCATGAAGGACTCGAGCCTGTACGACAGAATCGGCGGGGAGACGCTCCGTGTCGTTATCACCGACTTCTACGCCCGCGTGTTCGAGGACGTGATGATCGGGTTCATGTTCCAGGGCAAGGACCGCCAGCAGCTGATCCAGCGCGAGTGGGAGCTCGTCGCGAACCTCCTCGGCGCCGAGGGCGTGAAGTACACGGGGCGTCCGATGCGAGCCGCGCACGCGCAGCACACGATCTTCGGCGGCCACTTCGAGCGCCGGCTGCAGATCCTGCGCGAGACCTTGCGCGACCACGCGGTGGATCCCGACGTCCAGCGCGCGTGGATCGATCACTCGCTCGCGCTGCGCGGGCAGATCACGCGTGACAAGGGCTCGGAGTGCAAGAACACCGCCGAGGATCGCCCGCCGCCGGAGGTGGTCCCCGACGTCGAGCGCCCGATCAAGCTCGGGCGCCGCTGACCGGCTCGTCGTCGGTGGTGTCGGTGGTCGGCGCGGTCGTCGGCCGGTCGCGCTGCCATGCGCGCGCCGCGAACACGACGACCTCGACGGCGAGCGTGAGCGCGAACGTCATCGCGGCGCACGCGACCGCGACCTCGACGGCCGGGATCAGGACGAGCCAGAACGGGCCCGGAAGCGACACGTACGGCGGAGGGAAGAACGCCCACACGATCCCGGCGGGCACCATCGCGAGCATCAGCCCGACCCACGCGATCCCGTTCGCGGCGGCGAGCCGGTCCGCGAGGGCGGGGCGGGTGCGCAGCGCCCACAGGTTCGCGAGCAGCTGGACCAGCGTGCCGGCGAGGCCGTAGCGCACGAGCGTGCCCGCGAGGTGACCCTGGGCGGGGAGCAGCGACGGCGAGAACCGCTGACCGAGGGTGCCGATCAGCGCGTAGTACACGATGAAGAACACCGGCACGGTGACGATCAGGAGCCGCAGGTCGAGGTGCAGCACCCGGCGCTTCAGGAGCATCGCCGCCAGCCCGATCGCGAGCAGCGTCCCGCAGAGCACGAACGCCAGCCGCGCGGCCCGGTGCTCGAGCACGTCGCTCGCGGCGCGCGCCTCGGCCCGTCGGACGATCTCGCGGTTCCGGGTCAGGCGTGCCTCGTCGGCGAGGAGGCGGCGCGCGCGCTCGACCTCGTCGAGCTTGAGGACCTCGATCAGCGTGCGGCCGAGCCCGTGGCCTGGCGCGGGGATCCCGAGGAGCGCGGACACGGTGGGCGCGACGTCGATCAAGAGCGCGTCGCGCGGGGTGCCGGCGCGGTCGATGCCGGCGCCGACGAGCACCAGCGGCACGTTGGTGACCTCGGGCTCGAGGCCCCCGTGGCCACCTCGCGCCGTGTGGCCGTGGTCCGCGACGATCACGATCGTGTCGTGCTCGAGATCCACGGTCCCGAGCGCGCGCGAGAGCGCCCGATCGGCCATCTGCGCCGCCGCGCGGTACTCGGGGCTGTCGCCCCCGTAGGCGTGCCCGGCCGCGTCGACGGCGCCGAGGAGCAGCACGACCAGGTCGGTGTTGCCCGCGGCGACGGCCGCGCCCGCCTCGCTGAACCCGCCCGGCCACGGTGCGTAGCGCGCGTCGTGGAACGGAGAGGCGAGATCCGCGGCCGGCGAGCGCACCGCGATCGCCGCGACCGGGTCCTCCGCGGCCTCGAGCGCGACCTCGTCGTCGACGTCGAACACGATGGGAGCGCGCCACGCGGGCGACGTCATGTCCCCGCGCCGGCGCAGGAACAGCCGTGGGAGCACGTCGTAGTCGGTCGCGCTCGCGACGGTCAACCCGGCCGCGCGGGCGCGATCCATGAGGGCGTCGAGCAGCACGGGGGTGTGGTGGTGGTTCGTGCGGACCCCGCTCGCGCTCGGTGGGACGCCGGTCAGGATCGCGACGTAGTTCGGCCGCGACCAGGTCGGGTAGTGTGCGCGCGCCTCGGAGTCGACGCCGTCGCGCCGGAGCGCGTCGAGGAACGGCAGCTCGTACGAGCGATCGAACCGGAGCCCGTCGACGATCACGAGGAACACGCGGCGCGACAGCCGCGGCGTGCTCGCGTCCTCGACCGCCGGCACCTCGCGGGCGAGCGGCGGCTCGACCTGCTCGAGGTCGTACATGAACGACGCGCCGGCTTGCCCGGCCTGGACCGCGCCGAGCATGCCGAGCACCAGCAGCGTCAGCGCCGCGGTGACCACGTGGCGCGTCGCCGGGACCTTCGCATCGCGCCGCGCCGCCTTCATTCCAGAGTCTAGCGCCCGGAGGTACCCGGGCCAGAGCGTGACCTCGCTCGCACCGACGCCCGGTGTGCGCGACCGCGCGTTCTCACGCTGACCTTCCGCGGTGCGGGATGGTGGCATGTGGGTTCGGTGCTAACGACCGACACGGCGTGCGGATTTCCGTCGGCACGCGCGCGCTGCTCGCGATCGACGATCAACCGGCCCCGATGGCATTGGCCCCGCGGCGGCGTCGTGTTATCGATCGTTCATCATGTGGTACCTGGGTTCCGTCCCGCACCAACCTGACGTCGCGAACTGAACACGCACGCTCCGTCGTTCTCTGTTCTGTCGACGTTCCGTTTTCTCGCGAGGACCCCATGGACACCCAGCTCAAGACGCTCGGCCGCGATGGCGCGCCGGACCAGCAGCCGATCAAGCACCTCAAGCCGCACGTGGAGCCTTCGACGCTCCAGCACCGCCAGCTGCTCGAGGGCCCGTTCTGGCAGCGGATCCCCGCGTACCGGCAGATCGAGGAGACGACGTTCCTCGATCACGCGTGGCAGGCGAAGAACACGATCACGAACCCGCAGAAGCTCCTGCAGGCCGTGCAGGATCTCGTCCCGCAGAGCTTCTATGACGATGTCGCCGAGGGCTTCCGCCGCGCGCCGATGTCGCTCCGGGTGTCGCCATACCTCCTGTCGCTGATCGACTGGTCGAACCCGTACGCCGATCCGCTGCGCCGGCAGTTCGTGCCCGTGTCGTCGCGCCTGCTGCCGGATCACCCGAAGCTGACGCTCGACTCGCTCCACGAGCAGGCCGACGCGCCGGTGCCCGGGCTGACGCACCGCTACCCCGACAAGGCGCTGTTCCTCGCGCTCGACACGTGCCCGGTGTACTGCCGGTTCTGCACGCGCTCGTACGCCGTCGGCATCGACACCGACGAGGTCGAGAAGGTGTCGCTCAAGGCGACGGAGGACCGCTGGGAGCGCGCGTTCCGCTACATCTCCGAGCGCCCCGAGCTCGAGGACATCGTCGTCTCGGGCGGTGACAGCTACCAGCTCAAGGCGCGCCAGATCACCCTGATCGGCAACCGGCTGCTCGAGCTGCCGAACATCCGCCGCATCCGGTTCGCGACCAAGGGTCCGGCCGTGATGCCGATGAAGCTGATCACCGATCACGAGTGGGTCGACGCGCTGACCGCCGTCGTCGAGCGCGGCCGCAAGCTCCACAAGGAAGTGGTGCTGCACACCCACTTCAACCACCCGAACGAGATCACCGCGATCACGAAGCGCGCGCTCGATGGGGTGTTCGAGCGCGGCATCATCGTGCGCAACCAGAGCGTGCTGCAGCGCGGGGTCAACGACACCGTCGAGACCATGCAGCTCCTGGTCAAGCGGCTCGGCCACTGCCAGGTGCACCCGTACTACGTCTACGTGCACGATCTCGTGAAGGGCGTCGAGGATCTGCGCACGACGCTGCAGACCGCGCTCGACATCGAGAAGGCGGTCCGCGGCGTCACCGCCGGGTTCCACACGCCGACGTTCGTCGTCGACGCGCCGGGCGGCGGTGGCAAGCGCGTCGCGCACAGCTTCGAGCACTACGACCGCGAGACGGGCATCTCGGTGTTCACCGCGCCGTCGGTCAAGCCGGGGCACTTCCTGTACTTCGATCCGATCGACACCCTCGCGCCCGAGGTCCAGGCGCGGTGGAAGGATCCGGCGGAGCAGGACCGCATGGTGAGCGCCGCGCTCGAGCAGGCGAAGGTGAGCCAGGCGTCGAGCGCCCGCGCGTCCAGCGTGCGCTGATCCGGCCCGGGGAACGGAGTCTCCTTTGACTCCGTTTCGAACAAGCCGGACCGCCGTGTCCGGGATCTCCGAAAAGAATCAAAGGCGACTCCGGTCCTCGCAGATCGGCGATAGTGACCGCGTGTACCGGTACGTCGTCCTCGTGTGGCTCGCTGCCACCGGCTGCCTGCTCGGCACCCGCCCCCCGCCCGCGCCGCGCCGCGAGCCCACGCTGTCGCTGACCACCCGGACGTGGACGCTGCCCAGCGGGCTGCGCGTGTTGAAGGTCACCGACGCGCGCGCCACGGGCGTCCAGGTCACCCTGCGGCTGCCGGTCGGCGCCGCCCACGATCCGGCCGGACGCGAGGGACTCGCCCACGTCGTGGAGCACCTGACGTTCGAGCTCGTCGTCGGCGAGCAGACGATCACGGATCGCCTCGCGCGCGTCGCGACCTACTTCAACGCGTCCACCACGCTCGACGCGACGACGTACGTGTCGCGCGCGCCGTCTGGCCGGCTTCGCGAGCTGCTCGCGATCGAGGCCTCGCGGTTGACCGCGCGCTGCGACGCGCTGTCCGAGTCAGAGTTCGTGCGCGAGCGCGAGGTCGTGCTCAACGAGCTGCGCCAGAACGCACCCGCGCTGGAGCTGCACGCGGTGATCGTCGAGAACCTGTTTCCTGCGGGGCACCCGGCCCGCCGCCGGATCGGCGGAACGCTGGCAAGCGTCGAGGCGATCACCCGCGACGACGCGTGCGCGTTCCTCGCCGAACGCTACTCGGTCACCGACGCCGTGCTGGTGATCTCGGGAGACGTCAGCGACGCCGAGGCCGAGGCGGTCGTCGCGGCCGAGCTCGGGCGGGTCGCGCCTCGCGCCGCCGCTCGCGCCGCCATCAGCTTCCCGTCGATCTCGATCGGCGCGCTGTCGAAGCAGGTGACCGCGGCGGTGGGCACGGACACGTTCGTGCTCGCGTGGCCGCGGCCGTCGGCGCCGGAGCGCTCCGCGCAGCGCGCGGCGGTCCTCGCGATGGCGAGGAACGCGATCGTCAGATCGGTGGATGGCGCGGTCGAGCTGCTCGAGCTGGGGGCCGAGCCAGCGCAGCTCGACGTGCTCGTCGTCCGGGCCGAGGGCGACGCCACCGCCGCACAGATCGCGGACCGCGTCGACGA
>Ga0164243_10003888_pt1 | contig 23649 bp, 18 predicted proteins | sample OricompcompostOP_FD_108781 | JGI IMG/M metagenome (GOLD analysis project Ga0164243, IMG submission 108781) | Organic Plus compost microbial communities from Emeryville, California, USA - Original compost - Organic plus compost (OP) | ecosystem: Engineered > Solid waste > Mixed feedstock >...
AGGAAATCACCTACATGTCGTATGGGCAGGGCGATCCGCGGGTCTATCTGCTCAACATCGAAACCGGCCAGCGAGAAACCGTCGGCAATTTCCCGGGCATGACGTTTGCGCCGCGGTTTTCGCCGGACGGCCAGCGCGTCATCATGAGCCTGCAGCAGGGGCCGAACTCGAACATCTTCGTGATGGACCTGCGCTCGAAGGCGACAACGCGTCTCACCGATACGCCGGCGATCGACACGTCGCCGTCGTATTCGCCGGACGGCACGCGCATCTGTTTCGAAAGCGACCGCGGCGGCAAGCAGCAGATTTACGTGATGTCCGCGAGCGGCGGCCAGGCGCAGCGCATTTCGTTCGGGGAGGGCGCCTATTCGACGCCGGTGTGGTCGCCGCGCGGCGACGTCATCGCGTTCACGAAACAGAGCGAAGGCCGTTTCGCGATCGGCGTGATCCAGCCGGACGGCAAGAACGAACGCATCCTTACCTCCGGCTATCACAACGAAGGGCCGACGTTCGCGCCGAACGGCCGTGTGCTCATGTTCTTCCGCGACCCCGGACAGGGGCCGTCGCTCTTCACTGTCGATCTGACCGGCCGCAACGAGCAGCGGCTGCAGACGCCGAGCTACGCGTCTGACCCGGCGTGGTCGCCGCTGCTGGCGTAAGTAAACCGCATCGGTTATGGCGCCCTCTCCCGCAAGCGGGCGAGGGCGCAGTAACGACGAATCGCCCGTGCGGCCAAAAAATTCGCGGTTCCCATCAACGCCTCGTCAAGCATGCAATCACCTACACCGCCGGTTAACCAGCCGCGTTAAGCTAACGCGGGTCCGTGCGCGATACGATGGACGCCAACTAACGGGACGAAGAGCCCGGCAGGGACCGAGTTTCGAGGCGTCAAAATATGAGTTCAGGCATGCCCGCCGGGTCGGGCCGCAGCATGCGGCTCGACCCGTTTGCCTTGCCCGTCCGCTACAGCACCGGAGACCCGGGCGCGGACGCGCGGGAACGGATCATCGAAATCCACCATGAGCGCGTGATCGTGCGGCGCAGCGTGCACGGCATTCCCATGAAGCTGTCGATGCAGGTCAGCGAATACCAGGGCGTCGCGATCCGTATCGTTCCGCCGCAAGACGATTTCGACGGCGCCATCGCCGTCACCCTCGAGCACCGCGACAAAGGTCTTTCGGTGCCGCTCTTCGTTGCGCCGGATGGCCGCGATGTTTCGGTCGAGTGGCAAACCTGGGCGCGGGTGCTGGGCCTGCCGGCGCTGGTCGAGGATGCCGACGGTCTGCTGCGCGATCCGTTCGGACCTCTGGACCGTATCGGCGCGGGCGAAACAACACCGCACCGGCTCGGCCGCGCGACGATGCGCACGCGCCGCGGGAGCGGCCGCCTCCGGCGCAAGCCCGGCGTTTATGCCGGGGGGAAAGTACCGGTCTATCAAGGCGAGCGTGAACTGATCGCGCGGGACTAGCCCGGCTCCTGGCCGGGCAGCGGCTCTGCGCCTTTCACTTGCAAGAGGGGCGAGGAGCGTTTCTCCACGCGACTTGACAGGACAGAAGCTCAAGCCGCGCAGCTTCTATCGATCGGAGAAAGTCAGCCCCGATCCTTTCAAGGAACTGTCGTATCGACTTTGCCGATCGAGCTGGAGACGCCCTTCGCCGCATCCAGGAGCAACGGGGCAAGTCGTCGTATTTCGTTTTGGTTCAATCGGGCGGACGGACCAAACACGCCTATCGAAGCAATCGCGGTCCGGTTCGGACTCATAAAGACGGGTGCGGCCACGCCGTTTACGCCGTCCTGCCATTCCGAGTAGTTGACGGCGTAGCCCCGCTTTCTGGTCCGCTCAAGGTCTGCAAGAAGCTGCTTCTCCACCGGCTTGGGCAACTTTCGACTTACGAGGAACAAGTCCGGCTCGGGTAAAAAGGCGAGGATTGCTTTTCCGGTTGCCGTGCAATGCGCGGGCGCCCTGCTGCCAAGAGGCGTATGAATCCGAATAGGCTGCGGGGTTTCCAGCGTGGCGACGAAGATAACGTCGTTCTGTTCGCGTACCGCAAGGTGGACGGTCTCATCCGTCATCGATGCGAGTTGTGCGAGCCACGGCCGCGCAATCCTTGGCAAATCGAATCTCAGAAGCCAGTCTTGCGCCAATTCCCAGAGCTTGAAGGTCAGTTCGTAGTGTCCGAGATCGCCGGTTTGGCGCACCCACCCAACGCGGCAAAGGGTCTGCAACAAGCGGTGGACATTGCTCTTGGTGTAGCCACTCTTGTTTGCGAGCTCGGAAATTCCTCCTCGGCCTGCCTGCGCAAGGATTTCGACCAAGTGCAGACCCTTGAACAAGGTCTTGTCGATTGATGGCTGAGCGTCCTGCTTTTCGGCTTTGGATTTTGCTTTGACTGCATCCATGTCTTAGGTTGGCTGCCTTGGCAGCAATCTCCCTGCACGATGAATAGGCACAGATAGACGGTTTGCGCGGGAGTCTCAACGGCAGCGCACGGCCGGACGATGGCTCGTCTGGCGCTCAGAAAGGCCAAGCGCGCCGAACTGACCGTTTCCCGACGATCGTTTCGGGGTGCGGCGGCTCGCAAAACCATGCAAAATTCGGCGGCGCGGCTGGTCCCGGAACGTTGCGCCGGCATCCGGTCCGAAATTTGCTGGGCAAAAAATATTTACAGTCCAGCACAAGTGTGTGTAGCATATATTGGAATATAAGTTCTGAAATACGGAACATCCCGCTTGGCGATGACGTTCCATCAGATCAGAAAGGTGACTCATGAGAAATGACATGATGGAAACGCTGGTACGCACCGGGCGGAATACCCCGATGGGTAATCTCATCCGGCGCTACTGGGTTCCGGTGCTGCTTTCTTCTGAGATCGCGGAGCCGGACGGCCCTCAGGTCCGGGTGAAGATTCTCGGCGAGCGGCTGCTGGCCTTTCGGGACACGAAGGGCGGGGTCGGGCTGATCGACGAGTTCTGCGCTCACCGCGGCGCGTCGCTGTTCCTGGGGCGCAATGAGGAGTGCGGGGTTCGTTGCTCCTATCATGGCTGGAAATATGATCTCACCGGCCAGTGCGTCGAGCTTCCGTCGTCGCCGGAGGCTGCGCCGAAGGTGAGCATCACCGCTTACCCTTGCGTCGAACGCGCGGGCATCGTCTGGGCCTACATGGGTCCGAAGGACAAGCAGCCGGCGGCGCCGGAAATCGAATGGTGTCTGCTGCCGGACAGCCACCGCTTCGTCTCGAAGCGCCTGCAGGAGTGCAACTATCTTCAGGCGTTTGAGGGCGGCATTGATTCCTCGCACGTCGCCTGGGTTCATCGCTACGAGATGGACGTTGATCCCATGCACAAGGGATCGAAGGCCAACGAGATCATCAAACGGTCGTCGAACGTGGTCTTTCAGATCGAAGAAGTCCCGTCCGGCCTGTTGATCTTCGCGCGCCGGGATGTGGATGCGGATTCGTACTACTGGCGCATCACGCAATACCTGTTCCCCTGGTTCACGCTCATTCCGCCGTTCGGAAGTCATCCGCTCGGCGGGCACATGTGGATCCCGATCGATGACGAGAACTGCTGGGCCTGGAGCATCAATTTCCTTCCCGATCAGCCGCTCAACGAGCACGATCGCAAGGAAATGGAAGACGGCAAGGGCATCCACGTGGAGTACATTCCCGGCACTTTCCGTCCCAAAGCCAACAAGGACAACGATTGGCTGATCGACAGGCAGGCGCAAAAGGACAGGAAATCTTACAGCGGCATCGCGGGCTTTTCGATTCAGGATGCCTCGCTGCAGGAAAGCATGGGCCCCATCCAGGACCACGCGCGGGAATTCCTGGTGCCGACGGATCGCGCGATCATGCTGGCGCGGCGGATGCTCCACAAAAGCGCCATGGACCTTGAAAAAGGCGTTGAGCCGCCTGCGCTCGACGCCGCCACGCAGCGTGTCCGGTCTGCATCGGTGATCCTCGACCGCTCCGTCGACGTGAAGGAATGGGCGCGGGTGAACCTCAACGACGGCCTGAACAAACCGGTGTTCACTCTATAACGCCGGTGCCGGCAACCATCCGACTGACGACAGGAGCACGTCATGATCATCTATACGCCGCCACGGGCGCCGTCCTCCATTCCAGTCATCGACTTGACCGGCAGCTTTTCGCCTGACCTCGAGACACGCAAGAAAGTCGCATGGGAAGTACACAAGGCCTGCCGCGAGACAGGCTTCTTTTACATCAGCAATCATGGTGTCGAGCAAAAGCTCATCGATGGCCAGTTCGCCGTGGCGCAGCGTTTCTTCGATCTTCCGCTCGCCGACAAGATATCGGTCCATATGAAACAATCGGCGTCGAGCGCGGGCTACGAGCCGATTGGCGGCCAGATCCTCGACAGTCAGGACCCCGACGCCGAAAAGGCGCCGCCGGACCTCAAGGAAAGCTTCTATGCTGTCATGGAGCTTCCCGACGATCACCTCTGGTCGTTGAAGAGAATCAAGAGTTTCGGCCACAACCAGTGGCCTGCGAAAGTTCCCGAGTTTCGCGCGCAGTGTCTGGCGTATCAGGAGGCCCTGCGTGCGCTGGGGGACCGCGTGTTGTCGATCCTGGCGTTGTCGCTGGAATTGCCCGAAGATTATTTTCTGCCGTTCTTCGACATGCCGCAAACCACCCTGCGCCTGCTGCGCTATCCGCCGCATCCGCAAGCCGCGAAAGCAAACCAGCTCGGCGCCGGGGCGCATACCGACTGGGGCGGCATTACGCTCCTCGCGCAGGATGACCTTGGTGGACTGGAGGTGCGCAACGTGGACGGCGAATGGATACAGGCGCCGCCGGTTCCGGGGACATTCGTGATCAATCTTGGCGATCTGATGCAGCGCTGGAGCAACAATCTGTACCGCTCGAACATGCATCGGGTCCGCAATAACAGTTCAAGCAGCGATCGTTATTCGCTGCCGTTCTTCTATAGCCCAAGACCGGATGCGGTGATCGAATGCCTCCCGACGTGCAGCGATATTGAACGTCCGGCGCAGTTCCAGCCTTGCACGGCAAGCGAACATATTCAGGAAATGTTCCGGCGCAGCTACGGCGACGCGCTGGCCGTCGGCTGACCGGTGGATCGACTGCGGGCAGGCAGGGATGCGGGATTTCGAGTTGGGTTGTGCGTGGCGCGGTGTGATGCACACCGAGCCTGTGCCCGTCGAAGACCAGTTTCGCATGATCACGGATTCAGGCGTGTTCGATTATTTCGCATGATCACGGATTCAGGCGTGTTCGATTATCTCGACCGCCTTCCACCGCCCGATCTGGTCGACGAGTATAGAAGGTGTTCGCAGAAGTACGGCATCCCGCTGCGAACGGGCACATGGTACTACCAGCTTGGAAAAGACGAGGCCTTGCTGGCGCAGAACATGCGAAATGCGGGGCGTGCCGGTCTCGCTATGCACAACATCATGATTCTGACGGAACGCAGAGATGGCCGGCCGGTCTCCGACGACGACGTGGCCGAGTGCTATCTTCGCACCTGGGATCTGGGGCAGCAGGTCGGCGTTGAGCCGACTTTTGAATTGCACGTCGAAACCTGGAGTGAAGATTTCCGCCGCGTCATCCCGGTCGCGACGAAAATTCGCGCGCGCGGCATTCCGTTCAATTTCACGCTCGATTACAGCCACTGCATCTTCAAGATGGAAAATCCCGAAGAGCAGGAGATTTCGCGAATTCGCGAAGACGTCGAAGCGGGAACAATCGTGCTCGATCCCTTCGAACGCGGCAACCTCTGCGAACAGTGGTTGAAGATGGGGATTGTGGCGTGGGCGCAGTTTCGCCCGGTCTCGCCGAACGGACCCAAAAACATCTGGGCCAGGGACGATCAGGGCAACCCCGGGCGCGGCATCCAATATCCTTTTCTGAAGCCACGTGCAGGGGAATGGCATTCAGCCTGGCACGCCTGGAGACTTGCACCGTCAAAGCGCTACCTGCTGAACGTCCTTCGCTATCATCTCACCCATGACGATAGTCCGCTGAGATTTATCACGACGGAGATGATCGACCTTTTCGATTACGGACAGAACGCGAAGTACTCGTTGTTCGAACATAACGTGGCATGCGGTCACTGGATTCGCGGCGCATGGAACCAGATGAAGGCGATGCATGCCGCCGGGCTTTTGAAATCTGAAGTTTTTGTACTGGACTAGCTTCGCACGGCGGCGCGTCCGCGACGTCTGGAATAACCGGCAGCTTTGGGGTCTGCGTGTGGGTCGCCGTCGCGCCGCTTGCTCCGGCCGCAGCAACGGCCGACGGCCGGAAGTGTCAAGAACCATTCAGCTTGATGAGTTTCGTTGACGCCGCTCCGGGCGGGCTGTAATCTGAATTATAGAAAGTATATTCTGAAATACGGAACGATATGGCCAGTCAAAGTGCTGAATATGCGGTCGCCGTGGATGTGGGCGGAACCTGTACCGATTGTGTGGTTTACCGCATCGGCATGCCGGTGCAGATCGGCAAGGCGTTTTCAACGCCGCCGGATTTTGCCCAGGGGGTGATCAATTCGGTGCGTGTGGCGGCAACGCAGATGGGCACGGATCTCGAAACCCTGCTGGCGCGCACAAAGTTGTTTCTTCATGGATCCACAGTCGTCGACAACACCATCATTACCCGGGACGGATCGCGGACCGGATTGATCACCACCGCCGGGTTTGAGGACACGCTGGTTGTCACGCGTGGCGCTTACGGGCGCTGGTCGGGTCAGCCGGAGGAAGTCATCAAGCATCCGATCCTGACCACGCGTCCCGACCCCTTGGTGCCGCGTTCGCGAATCGTCGGGGTGACGGAGCGTATCGACAGGGATGGGACTGTCGTTCAATCGCTCGACGAGAAAAGCGTCGAGCGGGCGGTCCGGCTGCTGGTCGACGAACAGAGGGTTCAGGCCATTGCGGTCTGCCTGCTCTGGTCGTTCAGGAATCCTGCGCATGAACAAAGGATTCGGGAAATCGTCCGCGCAGTGGCGCCGCACGTTCATGTCTCCATCTCGAGCGAAGTCGCGCCGGTGCCGGGCGAGTACGAACGTTCGTCGACGACGGTGATCAATGCCTATGCCGGCAGCGTCACCAAGAATTACCTCGATGACCTCGCCAAGCTGCTGGTCGAGAATGGCTACGGCGGCTCGCTGGTCGTGATGCAGGGTTACGGCGGGCTTATCCCTGTCAAGGAAGCTGCGTTGAATCCCGTCGGCATGATCGAGTGCGGGCCGGCCGCGGGCGTGATCAGTGCGCAGTTCATGAGCCGAGCCCTTGAGGAGCCGAATGTCATCGCCGCCGATATGGGAGGCACGACGTTCAAGGTCAGCGTCATTCAGGATGGCGAATTCGAGTATGCGCGCGAGCCGATCGTCGACCGCCTGCACTATGTCGCCAACAAAATCGACGTGGCTTCGATCGGCGCCGGCGGTGGCAGCATCATCAGCGTTGACCCGCGAACGCGCCGACCGTTGATCGGGCCGCGCAGCGCGGGTGCGGTCCCCGGGCCGATTTGTTACGGCAAGGGCGGCGATGAGCCGACGCTGACCGACGTCGCGGCGATCATTGGCTACATGGACCCGAAGACCTTCCTCGGTGGCACCGTGACGCTGGACCTCGACAAGGCGAGGGCCATTTTCGAGGAGAAGGTTGCCCAGCTCTTGGGGATGGATGTCGAAGAGGCGGCAATCGGTATCTATCGTATCGCGGCGGCGCAGATCGCGGACTTGATCCGGGAAGTGACCGTCGAGCGAGGTCTCGATCCGAGAGATTTTGACGTTCACTCCTTCGGCGGGAGCTGCAGCCTGTTCGCGGGCGCTTTCGCGAAGGAGCTGGCGGTCAAGCGGGTGGTGGTGCCGTTCGCGGCGTCGGTCAATTGCGCGTTCGGAATGGTGGCGGCGGATGTGGCGCACGAATATTCGCGCGTCGAGCCGATGACGCTGCCGGTCGATGTGACACGTCTCAACGCGTTCCTCACGCCCATGGCGGAGCGCGCCACGCAACGCTTGCTCGGCGAGGGCTTTGCGGCGGATCGCATCCGTCTCGACTGGACGGTCGAACTGCGATACCGGCGGCAGGTCCATCAGGTGGTGACGCCGCTGCGCGGCGCGCCGCCCTTCGACGAGGCTGCCATCGAGGCGCTGGTGGAGGAGTTCGAGGAGCTTTACGAGCGGCGTTTCGGGCGCGGGTCGGCGTTCCGGGCGGCCGGCGTCGAACTCGTCAACTTCCGCCTGCGCGCGCGCGGGTTGATCGACCCGCCGGTGCTCACGCCCGAGAAGACCCAGCGTGCCGATGCACAGCACGCCGAACTGGGGCGGCGGCGCATCTATGACGACACGGCCGAAAAGATGGCGCTGGCCAACACCTATGATTTTCTGCGCCTCGCGCCCGGTAACGTCGTTCACGGCCCCGCCGTGATTCACACCCCCATCACCACGATTGTCATCCAGAGCCAGCAGGTCGGGCGGATGGATTCATTCCGCAATATCATTGTCGAGGCCGCCGCATGACGAACGTCGATCCCATTACATTCGAGATCATTCGGCATCGGCTGTTCCGCGTCGTCGAAGAGGCGGTCATCACCCTCAAGAACGTGTCGGGAAGCGCCACGACCAACGAGGGGCACGACCTGATGGTGTCGCTCTACACGGCGGACGGCGGCCTGCTGATGGGCGGCGTCGGATTTCTCCATCATCTCAGCAGCGCATCCATCGCCTGCAAGGCGATCATCAAGCGCTTCGGTGATCGCATTCGCGAGCGGGACGTCTATCTGCTCAACGATCCGTACACCGCAGCCCTGCATACGTCCGACGTCTATCTGATCGCGCCGATACACTTCGGGGGCAAGCTCGTCGCGTGGTCCGCCTGCTTCGTCCATATCAACGATGTCGGCGCCATGAACCCCGGCGGATTTTCTCCCGATGCGCGCGACATCTTCTCGGAGGGCTTCTCGTCGCCGGGTGTCAGGATTGTTCATGCCGGCGAGGTCTGCGAGGATGTGCTCGACACTCTCCTCAACATGGTGCGGTCGCCCGACATGGTGTCGCTCGACATTCGCTCGATGATCGCGTGCAATAATGTGGCACGGGATCGCATGGTCGCGCTGTTCGAAAAGTATGGCGAGCGGACCGTGGGCGCGGTCGGGGCTACCCTTATTCAGCAATCGGAAGATCTGCTGCGCGCCCGCCTTCGGGAAATGCCGGATGGCCGCTGGACGGCCCGTGAGTACATGGACGTCGAAGGCCGGCCTTATGAAATCCATCTGGCCATGACCAAGACGGGCGACTGCCTGATCTTCGACTTCACTGGCTCGAGCCCGCAGGCGGACCGCGGCGTGAATTGTACGCGAAGCGCCGCTTTAGGCGGGCTGCTCGCGCCGCTCTATCCGCTGCTCTGCTACGACATTGTCTGGAACGAAGGGGTGTTGCGGCCGATCGAAATGGTTTCGGAGGAAGGAACCATCGTCAATTGCCGCCGCCCCGCGCCGGTATCCATTGCAACGACGGCGGCTGTGCAGGCCGTGAACAACGTTTCGCTGCTCTGCATCTCGCAGATGCAGGCGGCGCATCCCGAATACAGGAAGGAAGCGACCGCCGTCTGGCACGGCGGGCACCTCAGCCTGTATCTGTTCATGCGCAACAAGGCCGGCGACAACATCATCGGCTCGACGACCGAAACATTCGGCGGCGCCGGCGGCGGCAACTACCTTGCCGATGGCATGGATATCGGCGGCGAGATTCCGAATCCGATTTCACGCATGGCCAATGTTGAAACCAACGAGGCCACGTACCCGATCCGTTACCTGTTTCGGCGCCGCAAGCAGGATTCCGGCGGCGCCGGCTGGCACCGCGGCGGCACGGGCGGCGAATACGCCATCGTCCCGCATGGCACGGCCGACGGGCGGTTCGGCATGGTGGTGACGGGCAAGGGCGTTCAGTACCCGATGGGGCATGGACTTGCAGGCGGCTATCCCGGCAGTTCCAACCGCTTCGTCATCACGCGCAAGGCCGAGCTTGGGATGCGGGCGGACGGCAAGACGCCGATCCCCGCAAGCCTGCAGGAATTCGCCGGCACGCAACAGGAAATCTCGTGGGGGCAGTTCTTTGTCGGCGACGAGGACGCCCTTTATGTGCACTGGAATGGCGGCGGCGGATACGGCGATCCGCTTGACCGGGAGCCGGAAGCTGTCGCGCGCGACATTGCGGAGGGCGTGGTCTCGCCCGACAGTGCCGGGCACGTCTACGGCGTAGTCCTGCGCAAGGACGGTACGGTCGATGTCGAGGCGACTGACGCCGCGCGCGCGCTCATCCGTACGCAACGGCTCGGCGAGTCGGTTGCGTGTGCAAGCGCCGGACCGGGCAAGGCTGCGAACGGCTTCCGCCTGCGGGAACGGGTCATGCGGGATCTGCGCGGCGCCTACACGACAGGCCCGCAGACCGTGGCGCGAGAGATTATCGATCCCGCAACGGGCGGCCTGGTGGAAGTGCAGGTCGGCCGGCGTCAAGACGACAAGGAATCTCATCATGCAAGCTGAAGTCGTACCTTCACCCGCGAAATCGGTGCCGAATATCGTTCTCCAGGCGCGGCCGCAGGCGATCGAATTCCCGCCGTCAAAAACGGCGTTGATCGTCGTCGACATGCAGAACGGCTATGCCTCCGCCGGCGGCTATCGCGATCTGATGGGGCGGGATATCGGGCCGGCGAAAAACGTCATCAAAAATAACCTCCGCATCATCGACGCCGCACGCAGGGCAGGTCTCACGATCGTTTTCCTCAAGAACGGCTGGGACCTCGAACTCAAGACAGCGGGAGGCCCCGGCTCGCCGAACTGGCACAAATCCAATCCGTTGAAACTGATGCGCTCCAAGCCTGAGTTGGCCGGCAAGCTTCTCACCCACGGAAGCTGGGACTATGAACTGGTCGACGACATCGTGCCGCAGGAAAACGATCTGATCGTGCCCAAGGCGCGCTACAGCGGCTTCGCGGGAACCGATCTCGACGGTCTTTTACGCGCCCGCGACATTCGCCATCTCGTCTTTACCGGCATCGCAACGAATGTGTGCGTTGAGTCGACGTTACGGGAGGCCTATCACCGCGAATATTTCTGCGTGATGGTCGAGGATGCGGTCCAGCAATCCGGCCCTGATTTTGTGCAGAAGGCGTCGGTGTATTCGATCGAGACTTTCCTCGGCTGGGTGACCAGCACCGATCTTTTGTGCGACACGCTCAGCGCTGTCACGGCGCAATGAGACGTATCTGCTCTGCGGCACGCCGGTGCGCTCTGCAGATACCTGCGGCGCATCGCCAGCGACACGCGTGTTGCCGGCGTCGGTTCACCGAGATCCGGGAACGAGGGTGCTTATTTTTTCGTCGAAAATGGGCAGTTGCAGCGTCCAAATGAGGCAGGCTGCTGCCGCAAATCTCGTTGACAACCGTTTTTCATGTGCTGGTATATTACGTTAAATAGAACTGTAGTTCTGAAATACAGAACAAGCCATCATTGGAGTGATCTTGCTGTCAGCCGGCGCCGAGCATGTTCCCGCCTCTCACCTTGGCACGAATTTCGCTCTCGCACTGGGTTCGTCGGCGAAGGACCGTGTCGGCGAACAGTGTCGGCGAATTTTGCACAAGGGTCGGCGCTGATGCGTGCAGCTTCTGTTGAGTCGAGACCCGAGCGGTCAAAGAGGAGAACGGTATGAAGACTGGTAGCCCCCAAATTCCAAACTCCAAACGAGCTGCCGGACTCGTACTGGCAGCGGCCGTGGCGCTCGTCTCCCTGGGTGTTCCTGCGAATGCGGCCGACAAGCTCAAGATCGGATACATCGGAACTTTCTCGGGGCCGGGAGCCGCCTTCGGTCAAAACATGGCCGATGGATTCATGCTGGGGCTCGAGGAACTCGGCGGAAAACTTGGCGGGCTGGAAGTCGAACTCAGCAAGAACGACGATCAATGGAAACCCGACGTCGCCAAGCAGATCGCCGAAAAGCTGGTGACGCGCGACCACGTCGATATTGTCGCCGGCGTCTACTTTTCCAACATCCTCGTGTCGATCTATCGAACGGTGGTCGACTCGAACACGCTCTTGATCACCTCGAACGCCGGCCCGTCACCGCAGGCGGGAAAGGAATGCTCTCCGTATTTCTTCACGACTTCCTGGCAGAGCGATCAGCTTAGCAAGGCGTTGGGAAAATACATGAGCGACCACGGGCTCAACCGTGTGGCAACAGTCGTAAGCAATTATCAGGCAGGCGTTGACGCGCTGAACGGCTTCAAGTCCGGTTTCAAGGGGACGATCGTCGCCGAAATCATGCCGGCGGTGGGCCAACTGGACTATTCCGCCGAAATTGCGCGGGTCAGTTCGCAGAAACCCGATGCTATCTTTGCATTTATTGCCGGCGGGTTGTCGGTAAACTTCGTGAAGCAGTACGCCCAGGCGGGTTTGATGAAAAAGATTCCCTTTCACTCCATCTTCACGATTTCGGCAACGAATCTGCCGGCGATCGGAGAGGTCGCGATCGGGACAAAATCCATCAACGCATGGACGATCGATGCCGACAATCCGGAGAACAAGAAGTTCGTCGAGAATTTCAGGAAGAAATACAAGCGCGACCCCAGCATCGACTCCGCCAACGCGTATGACTCGGTGTTCCTGATCGACCAGGCTGTGCGCGATATCAACGGCAAGATCGAAGACAAGCAGGCGTTCATCCGTGCGCTGGAACAGGCCAAGTTCAAATCCATTCGCGGGACGTTCAAGTTCAACAACAATCACTTCCCGATCCAGACATTCTATCAGACAGCCGTGACAAAGGCGTCGGACGGACATCTTTACGACGCGCGGGGTGAGGCCGTCCTTGTCGACGACATGGATGCCTACCACGACCAATGCAAGATGAACTGAGTGGGCAGCCTGGTTCTGACTGTCCTGGTCCGTGCGCGGCGTTCGATGCGCCGCGCACGGCGGTTTGTTAATCCGCTCCGGGCTGTTCCAATTGATGCTTGATCCAGGGTTGATCTTCATCCAGACCCTCAATGGTCTGCAGTTCGGAATGATGCTCTTCCTGTTCACGGCGGGGTTGACGCTGGTGCTCGGCGTTATGAATCTCGTCAACCTGGCCCACGGCTCATTCTTCATGATCGGGGCCTTCGTTGCGGCCGATGTGTCGCAACGGTCGGGCTCGTTCACCATAGGCGCACTGGCTGGTTTGCTCGCCTCGTTCCTGATCGGGATCGCCCTGGAATTGACGGTTGTGCGTCGGTTGTATACGCGCAATCACCTTGATCAGGTGTTGGTCACGTTCGGGTTGATCCTGGTCTTCCACGAGTCGGCGCGCATCGTATGGGGCAGCGCCCCGCTCTATATCGCCATTCCGCCCATTCTCGATGGAGCAACCGATCTCTTCGACGGTCTGAGCTATCCCACATACCGTCTCTTTTTGATCGCGCTGGGATTAGTCGTCGCGGGCGGTCTTTATTTCCTGATTGCAAAGACAAAAATCGGCATGCTTATCCGGGCCGGTTCATCCAACCGTGAGCTTGTGGAAATTCTCGGAATCGACGTCCGCTTCCTCTTCACCTTCATATTTGGGTTGGGTGCGGTGCTGGCCGCCCTCGGCGGCATCGCCATGGCTCCTATCCTGTCGGTTGAGGCGAGCATGGGAGACAGTGTTCTCATACTGGCGCTGGTGGTGATCGTGATCGGCGGCGTCGGGTCCGTGCGCGGATCTTTTGTGGCCGCGGTAATTGTTGGGATGGTGGATACGCTGGGCCGGGCTTTTCTCCCGATCATGCTGGCCGGCGTCGTATCGGACTCTGTCGTGAGCAATTACGGACCGGGGCTCGTGTCGACGCTGGTGTATCTGATCATGGTGATCGTCCTTTTGACGAAGCCGGAAGGTTTGTTTTCTGCGAGGAAGGGCTGACGTGAAGGTGTTGACCGCAGACCGGCTGAGAGGGCGGGCTCTTCCAATTGCCGTCATGGCAACGCTGGCGGTTATTCCACTGCTCATGCGGGGCACTGGAGATGTTTACTATCTTGGCCTTGTAGGCCGCATGATGATTTTCGCCATCGCAGCGGTGGCTCTCAACTTGATCCTGGGCTTCGGCGGCATGGTGAGCTTCGGTCAGGCCGCGTTTGTCGGCCTCGGCGCTTATGCCACGGGTCTTGCGGCGACGAACGGACTAACGAACGGCTTCGCGCATCTCGCTCTTGTCGTAGCCGTGTGTGGGGGACTTGCCGCCGTCATCGGATACGCCTCGGTGCGCACGAGCGGCCTTTACTTCATTATGATCACCCTGGCGTTCTCGCAGCTGTTCTATTTTTTGGGCGTGGGCTTGAAACAATATGGTGGCGACGACGGATTTAATCTGCCGTCGCGCAGCGATTTCGGCGCCTGGCTGGACCTGACCAATGCATGGGTCTTTTATTATGCCGTCTGGGCGTCGCTCCTTGTCGTATTGCTGGCGATCTCTCGCCTTGTCGGATCGCGTTTTGGTGCGGCGTTGCAGGGAATTCGCCTCAACGAGCGCCGGGTCAATGCGCTCGGACTTCCGTCGCGACGCTACAAGCTCGCCGCGTTCGTTATTTCCGGTGTGGTATGCGGCATCGCGGGCATGTGGCTTGCAAACCTGACGCTGTTTGTCAGCCCGGCCTATATGCACTGGACGCGCTCCGGTGAGCTTTTGATCATGGTTATCCTGGGCGGCACCTCGACCGTGTTCGGCCCTGTGGTTGGCGCCGTTGTGCTGCTGACTCTCGAGGAGCTGCTGTCCGCATATTCGGATCACTGGCAACTCTTTCTTGGCCTGCTCCTGGCTGCTTTCGTTTTGTTTCTGAGGGATGCGCCGATACGGTTTCCCCGGTTCCGAACGTAAGCGCAGGCCAGCACTCACCGACGAGGGAACTTCCATATGTCCGAGCCTTTGTTGGTCGCAGATGGGCTGGTGAAGCGCTTCGGAGGTTTATGCGCGACCGACAACGTAAGCCTGTCGATCCTGCCCGGCGAAATTCATGCGTTGATCGGTCCAAATGGCGCCGGCAAGACGACGCTGATCGGGCTTCTCACCGGGGAGCTGAAACCAAACGCCGGACATATCTCGTTTTGCGGAAGCGATATCACGCGGCGGCCAACGTATGCGCGGGCGCGATCCGGAATCGCCCGTTCATTCCAGATAACGTCGATATTTCCGGATATGAGCGTGTTGGAGAACGTGAGCCTGGCCGTCCAGATTCATCAAGGCCATTCGTTCCGTTTTTGCCGCCAGATCGGACAGGACCAAAGTTTGTTGAAGCCCGCACGTGCGACGCTGAAGCTGGTGGGTCTCGAAGACCGGGCAGAGGCCGCTGCGTCATTTCTCAGTCATGGTGAGCATCGGCAACTTGAGATCGCGATGGCGCTGGCGAGCGAACCGAAGCTGCTTCTGCTCGACGAGCCGCTGGCCGGGATGGGACGCGACGAGAGCCGGCGGATGGTGGCGTTGCTGCAGTCATTGAAAGGCAAGGTCACGATGTTGCTGATCGAGCACGATATCAATGCGGTATTCGAGCTTGCGGACCGCTTGAGCGTCCTTGTCTATGGCAAGGTCATCGCGACCGGGAGCGTTGACGACATCCGCAACAATACGGAGGTCCGGCGGGCCTATCTTGGCGATCAGACGGTGCGCTCATGACCGCTCTCCTGCTGGATGCCCGGGACATCACGACGTTTTACGGGAAGAGTCAGGTCCTGTTCGGCGTCGACATCGGCATTCGCGCCGGCGAATTCGTCACGCTGATGGGCCGCAACGGTATGGGAAAAACGACGTTGGTGCGCTCGATCCTGGGGCTGACACGGCCGCGCTCGGGGTCGGTCATGATAGAAGGTCAGGAGGTGATGGGGCTTCCTGTATCGCAGACGGCGCGGCTCGGCATCGCACTCGTGCCGGAAGTTCGAAAAGTGTTTCCAAACTTATCGGTGAAAGAGCATTTGATCATTGCCCGCCGCGCTGAGCGGCCCGAACATGATCAGTGGAATATTGAAAGTGTTCTCGAGCTGTTTCCGTCCTTGAAGCGGCGCCTCGAAAATTTGGGCAGTCAGCTCTCCGGTGGCGAGCAGCAAATGCTGGCGATTGGAACCGCGCTGATGTCAAATCCGAAGCTGATAATTCTTGACGAGGCGACGGAGGGCTTGGCCCCGCTGTTGCGGGACGAGATCTGGCGATGTCTGGGGCTTCTAAAGCAGACGGGACAATCCGTGCTCGTGATAGACAAAAATATCGATGCGCTAACCGGCCTCGCCGACCGTCATATCATCCTTGAAAAAGGACACGTCGTCTGGTCAGGGACTTCCACTGATTTTCTGGAAAATCCGGATCTACATCACCGTTATCTGGGAATTTGACGCAATTGATTCCCAGCGTCTGATTGCTGATGCCTGATTTCTGGCGTCTGCTCCTGGCGTCTGCTCCTGGCGCGTCGCGAAGACTCGTACGCCACCCGCATCAACTATAATTGAAGCTGAGTAGTGACCGCCTGCGTCTTGGCGCAAAGCTTTTGAAATTCACGGCGTAGCGCCGAGTGGTGCAACGATCGCAGGCTGCCGGAGCTTTCGGCTGCATCCGGTGGATCGCGCGCCGGGCGGTACGGTTTCGCAAATCGCCTGTGCGCCAGCATCTCTGTGGCAAGTCAATTTTTGTTGTCTGTTTGGTCCGACGCACCACAGCGCTACGTCTGCAGCGCGATTGTCCCGGTAAACCGATTCAGCTGTTAGCGTGGCACATATTTTGCCTACTTTTTGCGATGCGTCCGCGTGCGCTGGCAAGCTTTCCGAAAGCCTCGGTAGATCAGGAGGGATTTATAAGTGGATGTCATAGCTTCATTAGGGGAATCGAGTGCAGGGCCGCTGCAAGGCCGTGTTAGCGTGTTTTCATCCGTGAATTGTTCCGCGCGGCGCGATGCAGGGAGAAGCAGAGTGACTAATCTCTTGGCTACTTTTCTTCCGTCGATGCGATTTGGCGATGACGCGGCCGCTGCCTTTCCGATAAATACCGCGAGGTCATGGGCCAGCGCGATCACGCGCGACATGCTTTCGAATATTCTCCGGCCTTCCCGTCGCGCACTCGTTTCATGTGTTGCAACGGCGGTGGCGACGGCCCTTTTGGCCCCCGGCCTTGCATTCGCTCAGCCTGATCGTGTTCGGGTTGCAAGCGGTCAGGCAATATCCGATGCTGCGATCTACGTCGCCAAGGAAATGGGATATTTCACCGAGCAGAATCTCGACGTCAGCTATGAGCTGATCGATACGACGACAACGGTCACGACCGGGTTGGCGAGTGGCGCGATTGATGTTGCAGGCGGCTCTCCCGGAGCCGGCATTTACAATGCGGCTCGGCAGGGGATTCCTCTGAAGATTGTCGCAGACAAAGGCCGCACGCTTCCAGGTCACGGCTATTTCGCCATCCTGGTCCGCAAGGATCTCGCGAACGTTATAAAGAGCCCCGAAGACCTTCGCGGCCGCACCATCGGACTCACGGGATACAACGGCGGCTCCAGCAACGAGGTGATGCTCAGCAAGCTGCTCGCCACCGCAAAAATGAAGGAGACGGACGTCAACGTTGTCGGGATGAGCTTCGCGGATATTTTCGCCGCGCTGGGCACCGGCCGCATCGACGCCGCGCCGCTGCAGGAGCCGCTGGTTGCTCGCGCGGTGGACAATGGAAGCGCCGTCGTGTGGAAGCGGGTTGATGAAGTCTATCCCGGGCAGCAATACGCCGCGTTGTTGTACGGACCTGGCATTACCAAGCGGCCGGATGTGGCTGTCCGTTTCATGGTCGCTTATCTCAAAGGTGCGCGTTTCTATAACGATGCGCTCGAAGGAAAAATTCCGCGCGAGAAACTGGTGTCCATTCTGACGCAGAACACGAACGTCAAGGACAAGACGCTCTACGACAAAATGGCTTTTCCGGCGATCGCTTCGGACGGCAAGTTGAACATCGAGGGTATGCGTTCGGATGTTGCCTGGTTCGTGTCCGCCGGCCGCATGAAGCAGGCCGTCAAAATCGAGGACGTGGTCGATACGTCCTATGCGGAAAAGGCGACGCAAATTCTCGACGGGGCTCGGTAAACGCAAAATCCGCCCGCCCTTTTTTGTTTGATAAAGAGTGGCGGGCGGACGGTCATCCGAGGGGAATGCAATGGCGTTGATCGACCAGGTGTCTGCCGCAGCGAGGGTGCCGGACGCGCCTGGCGCAAATCCGATATCGAAGATCGAGATTAGCGGCGTCAGCAAGACGTTTCGGCTCAAGCAGGACGTTATCGCCGCGCTTGACCGGGTCGACGTATCCATCAACCGCGGCGAGTTTGTATGTATCGTCGGACCGTCGGGATGCGGAAAGACAACGCTGCTGCGGATTCTTGCCGGACTTGAGAAGCCTTCGTCGGGAGAGGTGAGGATCAAGCGCGAAACGCCTCACGCGCCGTTAAATTCGATGGTGTTCCAGGAGTCGTCGGTATTCCCCTGGATGACTGTCCGTGACAACGTGTCTTATGGGCTGAAACTGCGCAAAGTGCCCGCCGCGCAAATCCGGGAAACGGTCGATCACTTTCTCAAGCTGACCGGGTTGTTGCCGTTTTCCGATGCTTATCCGCACCAGCTTTCCGGGGGCATGAAACAGCGCGCCAGCGTGGCGCGGGCATTCGCCAATGATCCCGAAATCCTTCTGATGGATGAACCGTTCGCCGCTCTCGACGAACAGAACAAGATACTGCTGCAGGAAGAGCTGCTGCGGCTCTGGAGCGAGACGCGCAAGACGGTGCTCTTCATCACGCATTCGATCGACGAAGCGCTCGTCCTGAGCGACCGCGTTTTTGTGATGTCGCAGCGGCCGGGCCGCATTACCGCAGACATTCGGGTGACCTTTCCGAGACCGCGCGGCGTGCTCGCCTTGAAGGGGACCGCCGAGTTCGGCCGGCTGAACAGGGAAATCTGGACGTTACTCAAGAATGAAGTGGTTGGCGCGTGAGTATCGAGGCCGTCGATAGCGTTAGCGTGATCGTTCCCGAGGACGAGAAGCCGTCGGTTCTAAAACGCTTGCTGTATTCTTCGTCGCTGATGCGAGTGGTGTCGCCGATCGCGATTCTCCTGCTTTGGGAATTGCTCGTGCGCACGCACGTGCTGGACGCACGATTCGTCCCGGCCCCTTCGTCGGTGATCTCGAGCCTTGTCGAAATGACTGCGTCGGGCGAAGTGTTCACGCATCTCGCCTCGACAATCATGCGCGTGGTGATCGGATTTTCGCTTGGGGCCTTTTTCGGTGTGGCGCTTGGCTTGTTGCTGGGCCTGTCGTCGGTTCTTCGTACCTTGATTCAGCCTCTGCTCGCCGCAATTTACCCGATACCCAAGATCGCCCTGTTCCCGCTGGTGATGATCATGTTCGGGATCGGGGAGACGTCGAAATACGTCATCGTCGCTCTGGCGGTGTTTTTTCAGGTCTTCTTCAGCACGCTCGCCGGCGTCGTGAACATCGACAAGACGTATCTCGACGTCGCTTCGAATTTTCGCGCGAGTTTGTGGCAGAGCTACCGGACCGTGGCGTTTCCGGGGGCGCTGCCGTACATCTTCACGGGCCTGCAGCTTGGCCTGGGGATGGCCCTCATCACGGTCGTGATCGCCGAGAATTTTGGCACACGGTATGGCGTGGGCTTTATCGTGTGGCGCTCCTACCAGGTATTTGAAGTGGCCGACATGTTCGTGGGCCTGATCCTGATCGCGGTCCTCGGCTATCTCGCCCAACTGGCGCTCCTCGCGATCGAGAAGAGAGTGGTTCCGTGGAAGGGTTCGGGCGGATGAGGGCATCCGGCTTCCATCCCGGTATTTCGCCAGCAAGGGCCTGCATTACGCTTCGCGCTCGCTGGCATCTCTGCTGATCGACGAGGCGCATTCATGACGACAAACAACTCCGAAAAAATGCATCTCGGCGTTTTCCTGATGCCGACCGGTCATCATGCCGCGTCGTGGCGGCATCCGGAGGCGCAGGCCGACGCGGGCGTCAACTTCCGGCATTATGTCGAGATGGCCCAGATGGCGGAGCGCGCCAAGTTCGACATGGTCTTTCTGCAGGACGGCCTGGCGGTTCGGAATGCGCATCCGGAGGCCTTGCGCCGGTCGGCGCAATACATCGCGAACTTCGAGCCATTGACGTTGCTGGGCGGGCTTGCCGCATGTACCAGCCACGTCGGATTGGTGGCGACAGCCTCCACGACTTACAACGAACCTTATCACGTCGCGCGAAAATTCGCGTCGCTCGACCATATGAGCGGCGGTCGGGCCGGGTGGAACGTCGTAACGTCGACACAAGACGCGGAGGCGCGCAATTTCGGCCGCGACGCGCACCTCGACCACAAGACGCGATACGAGCGCGCCGCCGAATTCACCAAGGTGGTGCTCGGTTTGTGGGATAGCTGGGACGACGATGCGTTTCCGCGCAACAAGATCTCGGGCGAGTTCCTCGATCCCGCCAAGGTCCATAGCCTGAATCACAAGGGCAAGTATTTCTCGGTCAGCGGCCCCTTGAACATTCCGCGGCCGCCGCAGGGGCGGCCCGTCATCGTGCAGGCCGGCGTCTCCGACGATGCCAGGAATTACGCTGCGGAATACGCAGAAGTCATCTTCAGCGGCCATCTCACGCTGGAGACGTCGCGCGATTACGTCACCAAGCTGAAGGAACTGGCGGCAAAATTCGGCCGCCGCCCCTCCGATATCAAGGTCATGCCGGGCCTCAACACGATCGTTGGCCGAACGATGGAAGAGGCGGATGAAAAGGTCGCCTTATTGAATTCGCTCATCGAGCCGATCGTCGCTCGGGAAATACTATCGCATTTCCTCGGCGGCGTGGATCTGTCTGCGTACGATCTCGATGCGCCGTTTCCCGACATTACCGCAACCGAGCGCTCCACCGGGTCCGTGCAAGGCTGGATCGATCTCGCCAAGCGGGAACATTTGACATTGCGCCAGTTATCCTTGCGGGCGGTGCGCGGAAGAATGAGCATCGTAAAAGGCACAGCGGAGCAGGTTGCCGATCATATGGAAGAGTGGTTCAGGGGCGGCGCCTGCGATGGATTCAACATCATGCCGCCGTACTTGCCCGGTGCCTTCAAGGATTTCGTCGAACTCGTTATACCGGAACTGCAGAGGCGCGGTCTGTTCCGAACCGACTATGAGGGGCGTACTTTCCGCGAGAACCTTGGCCTGTCCAGGCCACCGAGTATGTATTCGCTTCCAGCGACCGCAGGTAGCCGAGTCGCCGCAAAGTGAGGGCGGCCCTTGAGCGGCGAGATAACCAAGACGATACGCTCAACGGCGGCGCAACGCTGACGCAGATCGGCGCGCCTGCAAGGCGCGGGTCCTGACCCTGCACCTGAGACGGACGTCTTGAAAACTTGTCTATGAGTTCGATGCCGCGGCACGCGCCTTTTTTGCAGGCAAAATCGGACTCCCCGGCGACCCGAAAGAACGCTACGCTGCTGGTAAATTGTTAATGGCCTGTGCAAGCCGTTTGGCGCGGGATGTTTTTTTCCGGGAGGACTTTGTGATGATGGGTTACTGGTTGATGAGACGAGGGCAATGACACCCTCCCTGCGGTCCCTCTCGGGGACACGCACTATCTGACATCAAAATTATCCGTAGGACTGGCGGCGTGCCTAAAAGGCGGCGCCCGTTCTTTTGCAAACAAATTCTTTTGAAGGGGTTCTTCCGATGGCCATTACCGCAACGTTCGATGCTCCCTCCGGCGGGCTTTCCATCAGTGGCGACACCAATGACAACAGCATTGTCACGAGCCGCAACGCAGCCGGAAATATTCTCGTCAATGGCGGCGCGATCGCCATTGCCGGCGGCACGCCAACCGTCGCCAACACCACTGTGATCGAGGCATTCGGCCAGGGCGGCAACGATACGCTCGCGCTCGACGAGACCAACGGCGCGCTCCCGAACGCCAATCTGTTCGGCGGTGCCGGCGACAACCGCTGGCGGAGCGCAGCGCCTGACCTGTGCAACTGATGATCTGTGCAACTGACCGCTGCCCGCTCGTAAATTGACTGGGGTTGCGCGCGGCATCGTCGCGGAGGGCCGCCCGCAAAGCCTGGAGCCGCACCGGATCGGCGGGCGAAGCAAAGGAACGGCGGGCGCAGGATTGCTCCCGACACCCGCCTCCCCGCTCAGAATTCCTCGTCGTTCGCGGCCAGCTTGATGGCGGTTGCCGCCATCGAGGGCGCCGGAACGGCGCGTCTTGCGGCCGGCGCGGGCCTCCCGGCCTTCACGACGGCGGCCGGCGGCGGCATCCTTACCGGCGCCGCGGTGCGGCGTTCCGAAAGCTTGAAGAACGCGACCTGTTCGTTCATCGCCGCGGCATTCTCTTCGAGCTGCTTGGCGGTTGCCGCGTTCTCTTCGACCAGCGCCGAGTTCTGCTGGGTCATTTCGTCCATTTGCGAGAGCGCCTGGTTGATCTGCCCGATGCCGAGCGACTGTTCGGCGCTTGCATTGGCGATGTCGTGGACGAGATGCGCGACATGGGAGATAGCCTCCATGATCTCGTTCAGCGACTTGCCGGCCTGATTGACCAGTTCGACGCCTTGCTTGACGTGGCCTGAACTGCCGGTGATCAGCCCGGTGATGTCCTTGGCCGCCTGCGAAGAGCGCTGGGCAAGACTGCGCACCTCCGACGCCACCACCGCGAAGCCGCGTCCGGCGTCGCCGGCACGCGCCGCTTCGACTGCGGCATTAAGCGCCAGGAGGTTGGTCTGCCGCGCAATCTCGTCGATGACGCCGATGATGTCGGCGATCTTTTGCGAGGATTCCTCGATGCGCGCCATCGCAGCGATGGCGTTGGCCGTTACGTCGCCGCCGCGGGCGGCGGAATCGCGCGCGCCGGTGGCGATCTGATCGGCTTCCCTGGCGTTCTCGGCGGTCTTCTTCACGGTCGCAGCGATCTGCTCCATCGAGGAGGATGTCTCGACGAGGCTGGCCGCCTGCCTTTCGGTGCGCTGGGCAAGGTCCATCGTGCTGGACGAAATTTCGGAGGCGGCGTTTGCCACTTCGTCGGTCGACGACGAAATGCCCTCGATGCTGTTCTGCAAGGCGGCTAGCGACCGGTTGAAATCGTCCTGCAGCTTGGCGTACTGGGGCGAAAATTTCTGGTTCAGCCGATAGGTCAGATTGCCGGCGGCCATCTGGTCGAGGCCGTGAGTAATTGCCGCGATGATTTCGGCTTGTTCTCTTGCACGGGTGGTGCGTTCTTCTTCGGCGGCCTTTTGAAGGGCGGCGCGCTCTTCCTCGATCTGCCGCGCGGCCGCGGCGCGGTCCTCCTCGGCCTTCGCGGCCGCGGCGGCGTGCTCGGCTTCTGTCTTCAGCCGCGCTTGTTCGGCGGCCTCCAGGTACGCCGAGATGGCATAGTCCATATCGAGGAAAATCGCCTTGGTCAGCGCGCCGAACGCGGCGGCGGTCTCATGGGCCCTGGCGGCCTGGCGCTGCAGCAGCCCCTTCGGCCACGTTTCGGCGATCAGCGCGTTGGTCAGGCATTCGCTCAATACCGCATAGCCGCCGATATACCAGCGCGGTTCAAGCCCGATCCGCGCATGAGCCCGGCCAATGGAGGTGACGCTGCGTACGTAGTCCTGGGTG
>Ga0164243_10003889_pt1 | contig 23647 bp, 25 predicted proteins | sample OricompcompostOP_FD_108781 | JGI IMG/M metagenome (GOLD analysis project Ga0164243, IMG submission 108781) | Organic Plus compost microbial communities from Emeryville, California, USA - Original compost - Organic plus compost (OP) | ecosystem: Engineered > Solid waste > Mixed feedstock >...
CATCCCGAACAGAGAAGTTAAGCCCGCCAGAGCCGATGGTACTGCCGTAACAGGTGGGAGAGTAGGTCGGTGCCGATTTTCATAGGGCCGCCGTGCACACCGCACGGCGGCCTTTTTTATTGGCCCCCGCATTACTGCCCATTACCCATGGCGCAATACTCCATACGTGTTACTCTATATTAAATCCAACGTAACATTTTTTTTATGTACCTCATTTGATTATAGTATGCCTAAGAAGTGTTACTTTTATAATTTGATAGGAACTTGGTTCGATAGCGCATGTACGTATGAGATTATACAAAACAACCTCTCTTTTTTTTGGATTGTTAACCTTAGCCTTTTCCAGCTTTTCCCAAGGATCTAAACCTCCTGTTAATTGGCAAAATTTAGATTTTAAAACAGATGGCGTGCCGGGTATGAGCACAGAAAAAGCCTATAAGGAATTGTTGGCCAATAGGACGGGTAAACCCGTTGTCGTAGCTGTTATCGACGGGGGCGTGGATGTGCAGCATGAAGATCTAAAGGATAAGATCTGGACAAATTCGAAGGAAGTGGCAGGTGATAGCTTAGACAATGACGGAAATGGTTATGTCGACGATATGTACGGATGGAATTTTATCGGTAATGCCAATGGTGAGAATGTACAGTATGATAACTTAGAAATGGTTCGGCAAATTCGGGATATGCAACCCAAATATGTTTCGGTTTTGCCTTCAACTCCTTTGTCAGAAAACGAACGTCGCGACTTTTTGGCATATCAAAAAATGAATACCGATTATATGAATAAATTGCACGTTGCGCAATTGACAGAACGTGCGATTAACGTTTTTAAAACTAATTTAGATAGTATCATTCACGCAATCGGTAAAGATTCCCTTACTATCAGAGACTTTAAAGCATATAAACCAAAAAACAAAATGGAAGGGAAGACGCTTTCTTTTTTAATGAAAAGCTTAAAGGAGGATCCGGATTTCCCAAAATACTACCGGGAGCTAGAAGAAGGCGTTGAGCATTACGAGGCCGAGTTGAATTATCATTTGAATATGGAATACGATTCTCGACCTATTGTTGGTGATGATTACGAGAATAGCTTGGAACACCATTATGGAAATGCTGATGTGGAAGGTCCTGATGCTTTGCACGGCACGCATGTAGCTGGTATTATTGCAGCAAATCGCCAGAATAATCTTGGTGTTAAAGGAGTTGCCGATCAGGTAAAAATTATGGTCATACGCGTAGTCCCAGATGGTGATGAGCGGGATAAAGACGTTGCCAATGGCATCTTTTATGCAGTTAATAATGGTGCTAAGGTGATCAATATGAGCTTTGGAAAGGCTTACGTTAAAGATAAGCAAATTGTAGATAGCGCTGTGCGCTATGCTATGAAGCATGATGTTTTGCTTGTCCATGCAGCAGGGAATGAAGGAGAAGATAATGATAGCACACCTAATTATCCCAATCGGAATTATGTAGACAGTTTAGGAATCAATAGCGGAGTCGCCGCCGCTTGGATCGAGGTTGGGGCCAGTAGCTGGAAATATGACGCGTCGTTAGTGACCGATTTTTCTAATTATGGAAAAAAGAGCGTAGATGTTTTTGCGCCAGGCTTGGATATTCATTCAACTGTGCCAGATTCTAAATACAGGGAGGAACAGGGAACGAGCATGGCTGCGCCAATGGTTAGTGGTTTAGCTGCTTTAATCTGGTCGTATTATCCACAATTTAAATCTACCGAAATCAAAAAAATTATAATGAACTCCGTGTTTAAACCCACACAAAAGGTCAAGATTAAACGTGGAAATACTAATCAAAAGGTTTTAATGGATGACATTAGCGTTTCCGGCGGTATTGTAAATGCCTATGAAGCGATTAAATTAGCGGAAAAAATGACAAAGAAATAAGGTAAAATTTCATTTAACCTTACACAATATGTATCAAGAGGATGCGTTATTAATATAATTCTTTTATTTTAATTATCAAGGACATATGATCGAAACTTTTACAACAAAAATCAATTCTACTGAGTTGAATGCACATGAAGTTATAAACCAAACTGAATTGCCGAAAGAAGACAAGGCGTTTTATGAAACGCTTAAAGAACCGTTGGAATCGTTGTTAATACAGCCATCGACAACGAGCGTTCATGCGATTTTAACCTATGCCAAACAGTTTCCTTCATCTTCATTATAGCCGGAAATTAAGCTGGTGATTTTGATCTACATGAGCTTATATTAAAGCTTTTTTATGCTAAAGAAAGATCGATATCGAGAATTTGTGGCCTATTTTTCGTCGCACAACCCCGATGCGCAAACAGAACTCCACTATGGAAATGCCTTCGAATTGCTGGTGGCTGTTATCCTGTCGGCGCAATGTACCGATAAACGGATTAATCAGGTTACCCCTCAGCTCTTTGCTCGTTTCCCAGATGCCGAAAGTTTGGCCGCTGCTTCTGTCGATGAGGTGTTTAGTTATATCAAAAGTGTAAGTTATCCAAATAATAAAGCCAAACACTTGGTCGGTATGGCAAAGATGTTGGTTGCTGATTTTCAGGCGACAGTACCTGCTGATATCCAGGATTTGCAACGCTTGCCCGGTGTAGGTAGGAAGACCGCTAACGTCATTGCCTCTGTTGTTTATCACGCACCTGCTATTGCCGTAGATACACACGTTTTCCGGGTTGCTAATCGAATTGGTTTAACGAGTAAGGCGACAACTCCTTTAGAGGTTGAAAAACAGTTGATGAAATATTTGCCAAAAGATACCTTAGCCATTGCTCATCATTGGTTAATTTTACATGGTCGGTATATTTGTGTAGCAAGAAGGCCTAAATGTGAAATTTGTCCGATTACGTATTTTTGTAACTATTACGAGAAGCATGTGTTGAGTATAAAAGGAAAGCAATAAATAGCATAGATAAAAAGAAAAGAAGATGATATTACTAATTTATTTAGTAATTTAAAATATGTTTTGTATATTTGAGCCAAATCAGATAAATAATGAGTAATCAAGATAAACTAAAGGCTTTACAGTTAACGCTAGATAAATTAGAAAAATCGTATGGTAAAGGTACTATAATGAAATTAGGCGACTCTGCTGTAGAACCAATTGATGCCATATCTACCGGTTCTTTAGGTCTGGATATCGCATTAGGTATAGGAGGAGTTCCGAAAGGACGGGTGATTGAGATTTATGGACCGGAATCCTCTGGGAAAACAACGTTAGCAACACATATTATTGCAGAGGCCCAAAAAAAAGGTGGAATAGCCGCAATCATTGATGCTGAACATGCTTTTGATAAATATTATGCACAGAAATTGGGAGTAGATATCGAAAACTTACTGATTTCTCAACCGGATAATGGCGAGCAAGCCTTGGAGATTGCCGATAATCTTATCCGTTCCGGTGCTATTGATGTTATTGTGATAGACTCGGTTGCTGCTCTGGTTCCTAAGGGGGAAATAGAAGGGGAAATGGGCGATTCCAAAATGGGCCTTCAGGCACGTTTGATGTCCCAAGCTTTACGTAAGTTAACCGGAACGATTTCCAAAACAAATTGCTGCTGTATTTTTATTAATCAGTTGAGGGAAAAAATCGGCGTTATGTTCGGTAATCCGGAGACTACAACAGGGGGGAACGCTCTAAAGTTTTATGCTTCCGTTCGCTTGGATATTCGCAGGACCTCGCAAATTAAAGATGCAGACGAGGTGGCTGGTAATCGAGTTAAAGTGAAGATCGTAAAAAACAAAGTAGCCCCTCCTTTTAGAGTGGCAGAATTTGATATTCTATTCGGTGAAGGGATTTCAAAAGTAGGAGAGATTATCGATCTGGGAGTTGATTTTAATGTAATTAAAAAATCAGGTTCTTGGTTTAGTTACGGCGATACCAAGTTAGGCCAAGGCCGAGATGCTGTAAAAGCATTGTTATTAGATAATCCGGACCTGATGGAAGAATTGGAAAATAAAATTAAGGAATTGGTTGCCAGTGATCAAAAATAGAGTACGAACTATCTAAGAGCGGGCAGGGGAACCCTGCTCGCTCTTTTATTTTAAAAATTTACTCATCTTGTTGTTCGTAACGATGGCGTTGCAATTCTGTTTTACTTGCTTTAAGTGAGGAAGCAACGGCAAAAATAACGAGTATAATGACCACAATAATTCCAAAAATGCCTTTTTGTTTATCTTTACGCATTAGCCAGATCAAAAGAACTATTAAAGGTATGGCAAAAATGACAAAGAAAAATATGCTTGGAGCTCCCATTTTACGATAAAATTTTATGCTGATTTATTGTATATTTAAACGCGCTAGCGGAGCAACTTCCTGCGAGACAAAATCCTTTTTTAAATACTTAAAGTAGCCGGCTATGGCAATCATTGCCGCATTATCGGTGCAGTACTCAAATTTGGGTATAAAAACGTTCCAGTTTGCTGTTTTTGCTGTCTGTGTAAGTGCCTCGCGCAACCCTGAATTAGCCGAAACTCCTCCAGCAATTGCAATATTACGGATTTTCCATTCATCGGCAGCCTTTTTTACTTTTTTTAGCAATATACTTACAATTCGATCTTGAACGGCTGCACAAATGTCGTATAAGTTTTCCTGAATAAATTGCGGATTGTTAGCCAGATGCTGTTGAATAAAATAAAGGATGGAAGTCTTCAAACCACTGAAACTAAAATCTAATCCTTTAATTTGAGGCTCAGGGAATGCGAACGCTCTCGGATTTCCGAGTTTGGCGTATTTATCAATCAACGGCCCCCCAGGATAAGGCAAGCTTAATAATTTAGCTGTCTTATCAAAAGCTTCTCCGGCTGCATCGTCAATCGTTTGTCCGATTAATTCCATATCGAAGTAATCTCTTACTAGAACAATCTGTGTATGCCCACCCGAGACCGTGAGACATAAAAAGGGAAAGGTTGGAATTGGATCTTCAATAAAATGCGCCAAGATATGGGCCTGCATGTGATTTACCTCAATTAATGGAATGTTTTTTGCCAAAGCAAAGGCTTTCGCAAAAGAAGTACCTACCAATAAAGAACCTAATAATCCCGGGCCTTTCGTAAAAGCTATCGCATCTATCTCATTTTTATTTATTTTTGCCTCTTTAATTGCGGTATCAACGGTAGGGATGATGTTTTGCTGATGGGCTCTGGAAGCCAATTCGGGTACCACTCCCCCAAATTTTTCGTGAACGGTTTGATTTGCGATAATATTGGAGCAAATTTTTCCGTCTATACATATAGATGCAGAAGTTTCATCACAAGAAGATTCTATACCGAGTATGATTGCCAAAGCGTTTAATGTTAAAAATTAGTATACAAATTTATTAAAAAAGCAGTAAAAATAGTAGGTTACGTCATTGTCGGTCTATTGATTTCGACAATAGGATTACTCTTTGCTTTGCAGTTCAGGAGTGTTCAAACATTTTTTGTTAATCAAGCTGCCCACTATCTTTCCAAGGAACTCCATACAACCGTAGCCATAAAAGGATTTTATTTCAAACCTTTTTCCTCCCTGGTTCTAGAGAACGTTTATATCGAAGATCAGGAAAGAGATACGTTGCTACAGCTTCACGCCTTGTCGGCGCAGCTCGATCTACGGCAATTAACAAGGGGCTTGATCCGCGTTAATAAGCTAAGCTTGGAAAATGGCGACATTTATTTAAAGAAAACAACAGACTCGACTACAAACTTATCCTTCATCTTGAATTACTTCCGTAAACCAAAACAAGAGAATAACAAATCTTCCCTTGAGGTCCGCTTGGAAGCACTCGCCTTACAGTCTGTTCATTTCACTTACCAAAATGAGTTGAATCGATCATTGGTAAGAGGTGTAAATTTTAACGATATTGCTATTGAAGAGCTGTCTGGTAATTTATCTGCTATAGACTTCAAACAGCATTTATTTAAGGCGGATGTCAAGGATTTGCATTTTCGGGAAAAAAGTGGTTTTGTTTTAAAACGCTTGGATGCCAAAGTTGTTGTGGATACCAATAGCATGGAATTTCAGCAACTTTATGCAGAAACCAATGCTAGCCGTGTAGGCAATTATTTGAAATTTAACTATGGTAGTTTTTCTTCTTTCTCCCATTTTATTAGCCAGGTAGAGGTAAAAGCCAACATACGGAATAGTCGAATCGCTTCCCGTGATATCGCTTATTTTGCTCCTTCAGTAAGCCGTCTACACTTTAATGCTGCTGTAAGCGGTGATATTCAGGGAAAAGTGAATGCTTTTTCGGGTAAAAATGTGCTTATACAGGGAGGGAAAGCGACTTATTTCAAAGGGGACCTGAAAGTTACCGGTCTTCCAGCAGTAAACGAAACACTATTTGAGATCGAAGCGGATCAGCTGTCGTCTAATAAACAGGATGCAGAACAGTTAATTGCTGATTTTAGCGGTCACGATGTTACGCCTTTACCCGAATTTTTGTCGTCTTTTGGACATGTCAGCTATGCTGGTAGCTTAATCGGTTTATATAATAAATTTCATATAAAAGGAAACCTGAAAACGATACAGGGACTGCTGAATGCAGATTTGGTGCTAAATTTAGCCGACTCGAATTCATATCAAGGATCTTTATCTTCTGATAAATTTAACGTAGGTGAAGCCCTTTCAATTCCTGATCTCGGGGAAATGTCTTTTAATGCCACAGTAGACGGAGCGGGTTTCAGTAAGAAGACACTACAAGGTTCGGGTTCAGTAACCCTAGATCATGTTCTGTATCGTGGCTATCGTTATCAGCATATTCAAATAGACTTAAAGGCCTTTGATCAATCGCTTCAAGGTACGACTGAAGTGCTTGATAGTTATTTGAAAATGAAATTAAAGGGAACCGCAGATTTTAAAGGAAGCTTTCCTCATTATACCGCAGACGCTACCGTAGAAAAATTAGATTTAAAAGCGCTTCATTTAACGAAGGATACCTTAGCTGTTGATGGGCTTTTTCATATGGATATAACGGGAGATGAGCTGAATAATTTAGAAGGTGATCTCGCCTTAAAAAGCTTGGTTTTTCGAAAGCCAACGACATCTTCAGCTGTGGATTCTATTCAATTTTCATTGCATGGAACAGGGGATGCCAGAATGCTTGCACTTCATTCGGATATTGCCGATGCCACGGTACATGGTGAAATCGATTTGAATGGCTTCCCCGATTATTTTAAATCCATTGTGCAAAAATATATTCCATCGTGGAACGAAAAATTGAATCCAGGGAAACAAGCTTTTGATTTCGCCCTTCGTTTGAAAAAGATGGACGCCTTAACCGCCATTTTCTTTCCCGCCGTACATCTGCCGGATACCTCGGTTATTAATGGAAAGTTTTCTACTGCAGATGAGATAGCCAGTCTAAACGGCTATATTCCTACCCTCCAAATCGGTCAAATTAAAATTAAAGATATTATTGTCGATCAAACTGCTACGCAGGAATCGTTAGATGTTACGTTAACGGCAGACCAATTGAACATTACGGATAGCTTATATGTTAGAAATATTAATTTATCCAATAGACTGCGTAACGACAGCTTGAATTTTAATGTTAAGTTATCTGATATTGATGCTAGAAACCAGCTAGACTTGAACGGTTTAGTCGAATTTAGGGAAAATCGACTAGCAATGCTTAGCTTATTGCCTTCCAACGTGCTCATCAATAGGGAAAGTTGGGCATTGGAGGAGAAAGTAAACTTTAATTTTGAGGATGAGGGGATGAAAATCGAAGGGTTCGAATTAGCCAATGGGCGACAGCATGTATTGGTGGATGGATTAATTTCCGGGAATGACAAAGACGTTTTACACGTTAATTTTAAGCAGTTTAACCTGACTTCATTGGATGGTTTAACCAACCCGCTTGGAATTGCGTTAAAGGGCGAGCTAAACGGTGATTTTACGATCGTATCGATTCTTAAAAACCCATATGTATCGGCCGACATCAAATCTTCTGATATATTTTATAATGGAAAGGAAATCGGCGATATGACGATGATGGCAGAACTGGATCCCAAAACGGAGCTCATTGGTGTTCAGATGGAAATTCAACGACAAGATGTGCAAACCTTGAAAATTACCGGAACGTATAATGCGAAAGCTAAAGAAAATAGTTTAGATCTTCAGGCGCATTTGGAAAATAGCGAACTGGTCATTTTTGAGCCTTTTTTGAAAAAATTAGTTTCCGATATTTCCGGGACCGTTTCAGCAGATATTGCTATTGGCGGTACACCTTTAAGTCCGTCGATAAGTGGCGAATGTGCTTTTAATCAGGCTAGTTTTACGGTAAACTATCTCAAAACCCGTTATACAATAAATGACCAGGTTGCTGTCGATAATAGCACAATTGCCTTAAATCAACTCGAGATCCGCGATGTAGACAATCATCGGGCAGTAGCGACAGGTACCGTTAATATGCGTAATCCACTTGATCCGGATATTGAAGTGAATGTGAAAGCAGAACGTTTTATGGTGCTAAATACAACGGCTAAAGATAATGCACTTTACTATGGTAAAGCCTTCGGGACCGGTGATTTTAGGTTTAAGGGCTTGACCAGCAATATGAACATCGATATTAAGGCAGCTACCGAAGAAGGAACAGTATTTAATATTCCTTTAAACAACACATCCGGAACAGTGGGAGAACACGATTTCATTACCTTCGTGTCGAAAGATTCGTCTTTTACGGAGCCAAAGCGATCTTATTTTGAAGGATTGACTATGCATATTGATTTGGACATCAACAGAAATGCCGAAACCAATATTTATACGGATATGGGTAAGCTATCGGGCATAGGAACGGGAAATATTACAATGGATATCACCAGTTTTGGTGACTTTGAAATGTTCGGCGACTATGTTATTGGACAAGGAAAATTTACATTCACGGCTCAAGATTTTATCAATAAGATTTTTGAAATCAGTAGAGGCGGAACCATTAGATGGACGGGAAATCCTTCTGAGGCCTTAATCAATCTAACAGCCGTGTACGAGGTGCGTACGAGTGTGGGGCCGCTTTATAATGCTGCGGGTCGGCCTGGTACGAACCAGCGTGTAGTAGCCCAGGCAGAAATGAATTTGGCTGGCAATTTATTACATCCTGATATTAGTTTTGCATTGGAGTTCCCTACCGATGCTTATGTGAAAGATGAATTACAAAGCTATCTGAGTGACGCCAATAATGTTAATCAGCAAGCGCTAAGCTTGATTGTTAGAAGGAGCTTTTCACCGGGTACGGGTACGGATTTGACAACCGAACTGAATAGCACAGTGTTGAGCGCTGGGACAGAATTGGCGTTTAATCAGCTTAATAATGTGATTTCACAGTCGTTAAACTTAAATTTTGTGGATTTCAACATTCGTTCATTAAATGAGGCCAGTGCTTCCATAAGACTATTAAAGAACCGTTTGATATTGACCGGCGGTGTGACCGATCGGAGAAGTGAACTAAATGACCTGAATCTTTTTGGCAATCAGGTTGCGAGCGATGTGGAAGCCCTTTATTTGATTAGAAAGGATGGAAGTTTACTCTTCAGAGCTTCGAATAGGTTAAATAATCGAAACTTTCTGAATCCAAACGACGAATACGTAAGCGCACTTGGGTTGGTATATCGGAAAGAGTTCGATACCCTAGGTGAGTTTTTCCGGCATATGTTTACTATCAGCAGGAAGAAAGAGGAAGATGAAGAAAAGCAAAAGTCGGATGCCAAACAAAATGCAAAAGGTAGCGATCAATAAGATTCACCGAAGAACAAGTATCAAGACACAATCCATGAATAACATGCTGCTACAGCTTGTGTCTTAATACTAAACTTTCTAAAAGCGGTTAAGGAATTAAGTGTTTTTCATGATTGTATGCCCCATTTTATCCCGTTTCGCCCGTAAATAAAGCTCGTTATGTTTATTTGACTGAATTTCAAGTGGAACAGTCTCTACTACCTCGAGGCCGTAACCAATTAAACCTGCCCGTTTCGTTGGATTGTTCGACATCAAGCGCATTTTGGTAACGCCAAGATCGCGCAGAATTTGAGCACCTACGCCGTAATCCCTTAAATCTGGAGGAAAACCAAGCTGGATATTGGCGTCAACGGTATCTAATCCGTTTTCCTGTAAGTTATAGGCATGCAACTTGTTGATTAGACCGATCCCTCTGCCTTCCTGATTCATATAAACAATCACACCTTTTCCTTCTTTTTCAATCATTTCCATGGCTTTATGTAATTGAGGGCCACAGTCGCATCGACAAGATCCAAAGATATCACCGGTTAAGCAAGAGCTATGAACACGCACCAATATAGGTTCATCTATTGCCCACTCGCCTTTGATTAGTGCTAGATGTTGTTCTCCGGTATTCGTTTGTTTATAGGCTACCAGATTAAAATCTCCCCAATCGGTTGGAAGTTTAACCGATACTTCTTTTGAAATTAGCGAGTCTTTCTTTAACCGGTATTCAATCAAGTCTTTAATAGAGACGATTTTTAAATCAAATTTCTTGGCAACCTGAATTAAGTCGGGTAATCGGGCCATCTCACCATCCTCTTTGAGAATCTCTACTAATACACCGGCGGGTTCAAGGCCTGCTAAGCGTGCGAGATCGACAGCGGCTTCTGTGTGTCCGGTACGTCTCAATACGCCACCGTCTTTAGCAATTAGCGGAAAAATATGGCCTGGTCGTCCTAATTCTTCTGGTTTTGTATTAAGGTCAATTAATGCTAATATGGTTTTAGATCGATCAGAAGCCGAGATCCCGGTAGTACAGCCATGCCCTTGAAGATCAACCGAAACGGTAAAATTGGTTTCGTATATTGCTGTGTTTTGCCCTACCATCGGACTAAGGTTTAATTCCTGGCAGCGCTTTTCAGTCAACGGAGCGCAAACCAAGCCCCTCCCATGCGTAATCATAAAATTGATTACTTCGGGTGTAGCATTGCTTGCAGCGGTAATGAAATCGCCCTCATTTTCACGGTCTTCATCGTCAACCACTATAATCACTTTGCCAGCTTTAATATCGGCGATCGCCTCTTCGATCGAATTTAAATGAAAATCCATTCTAATATATAGGGTTAAAACGTTACAAAGATAAGTTTGTATTCCATTTGGAACATAATAGGAAAGTCATGTTGTATATTATTGGACTTCTGTCTTCAACTCTTCCGACCTCGTTTCTTTATCGGCCTTAAACTTTAGCTTCTTAAAGATTTTGGCCATGAAAGTCTTATACATTTCAATATCAAATAATGCGGAATCGGAAGCGGCTTTATAGGTTAAAAAGATGGCAACAGGAGTTAAGACAATGATGGCCGTCCACATGCCGATAACGGGATCTATGCTTCCTTCTTTTGCCGATTTTTCGGCAATGGTGGATATGATGTGATAGATTAGGAAGAATAAGATCGACATGACCACCGGCAGGCCCAATCCTCCCTTTCGGATGATCGCACCTAAAGGCGCACCTATTGAGAATAGAAGCAAACAGGATACCGCCAGGGTAAACTTCTTTTGGTATTCAATAATGTACCGGATAATAGATAGGCTAAAGTCTTTGTCTGACTTAGCCTTTTGATCCAATACTTCCTTAATATAACGCGAGTTGGTTAATGCATTATTTATCGCCATTAGTTTCTTGCCGGGCGGGATCAGTTCGGTAAACGTTTGTTTAAACGTTTTGGGCTTGCCACTGGCTGATAAAGGTTTATTCTGAGCCGCTTGATAGCTGTTGAATAATTTGTAGTTCGATTTTATTTCATTGAATATTCTTCCTCGAACACTATCTAGTTTTTTTGTGGTCGAATCGGTATAATAATCAAGCTGCTTAAGATTAAGCATCATCGAATTACTTCTAAACAAATCTTCATCCGTTCTTTTCATCTGAAAAGTAGACATGTCAAACTTTTGTTCGGTTTGCTTAAAGTAATAGCGGGTAAATTGTTGCCTGGGATTATAGGATTTATTGTTCACAACCGATTCTTCGTATCGAACACCATCTTTCAACTTTAAGATCATGTAATGGTTGTCCCGAGAATTATACATGACTCCTTCTTTTGCCAGTAACACATTGGTGCCGCGCGAAATGTTTCCATGCTGATAAATGATGAGGTCATAAAGGATGGTGCCATCTTTACTTTTGCGGTTTGCCCGAATGGAATAACCGGGGATACTGTTATTGAACACACCATTTTCGATCAAAAAATCGGCTTTTTTATTCCGTACGTCATACAGTAATGATCCCATTTTCAAATTAGCAATGGGTAAGATGTAGTCGCTAAAAAAGAAAGAACCAACGCTGATTAAAGTAACTAAAATAATAAGCGGCATCATCGCTTTACGAAGGGAAATTCCGGCCGCTTTGATGGCAACTAGTGCATAGCTCTCCCCCAAATTACCAAAAGTCATGATGGACGAAAGGAGCATGGCCAGGGGCATAGCCATCGATATCTGTGCTGCTGAGGCATACCAAAGTAACTCCAAAATGACATACCATTCGAACCCTTTTCCAATTAAATCGTCAATGTATTTGAATAAAAATAACATCAACAACACGAACATTACGATGAAAAAAGTAACGATAAAAGGCCTAATAAAGGCCTGCAACACGAGTACGTGGATTTTTTTCATTAATTCAAGATATCACTAATCTACTGCTCCTAATCCCAAAAGCTTATCGTCAGCGCCGTAATAGCATACAAAATTAGCTAAATTGCAGTTTTTTCACAAGTGGTACTTTCTGACTAGGCGATTTCACCAGTTGAAGGGGTTAGCCACCTAAAACGCCCAAAAGATATTGTATCTGGTTATTCCATATGAGCCTACGTTCTGCCTCATTTTCATTCGAAGCAAAATCGGTGATAGAAAGGGCGACATCATTCGTTAACTCATCCTGAAGTATTTCTAACTCAAAGTAATAAGGTGCGTCATCAAGCCAGGCAAATTTAACGCTTTTATTTTCTTTGGCACTGACTAATTTAGCCGGGTGTACTTCATTGTCCCATATAAAATTATATTTGTGGTCTTTGTATATAACTTCATCGGCAAACCACTGAGATAATCCGTTCGGTTCACTGATAAAAGGGTATAAAATTCTTGGCGATGATTTTATTTCGTATTCCAACTGTAGTTTTCTCTTTTCTTCCATATGGCGGGCTTAGGGTATAAAAATCCGTTTTCTATACTTTTTAAACTTTTTTTCTAAAGAAAAGGAAAATAAACTATATTTGCAAACCCAAAAAAGGCGGGGTAGCTCAGATGGTTAGAGCGTTGGATTCATAACCCAAAGGTCGGCAGTTCGATCCTGCTCCCCGCTACCAAAGTTGCGAAAGAGGTAAAATCCAGTCCTAATTCTGGTATACCTCTTTTTTTATTGCTTATAATTTGCTGAAAATAAGCTATATACGAAAAGAACTTATTTATTCTTGGGGTTCGACATTCATCTGTTTTCTTGCTATACGTTATACCCTTGGGGAAGAGCAAAAACTGTATGCGCTTCTTGGTGTTGTAGTCTGCTGAAACCCACTTTAAAGGCAATTCAAGGGCGATTTTGATAGCGAAACCAACGCTTTCATCGAGGTTCGACACTTGTTTAGAGAGTCTCATGAGATTCTTCTCGATTTCAGCTTTTTCTTCATTGTACTTGTCCCGGTATTTGTGGTACAGTTCACCGCCAATTTCTTCTTCAATATATCGTTCTTCCAGCCTATCTATCTTCTTTAAAATATCCGAGTGTTGATTCTGTAGATTTCGGTATTCGTCCTGATCACCAGCGGTCAATTGATTGAATGTAGCAACAGCCTGCTTAGTGATCGCTTTAATCATATCTGTAGCTCTATCCATCTTAAATGTATGTAGGATTTGTTCGAAGCGACTGTTAAGCACTTTTGCACTCTTATTGTTGTTGCAAGTTTGGGTATTGCATTTGTAATAATATAAACCCTTTCTCTTTACAATATAGCCCCGCATCGGCTTTCCGCAATGATCGCAGGACATGAAGCGTTTCAATGGGATTTCTGAGTTTTCCTCAATGATCCGGTATCCCTGTGCATTTTCTTTTAGCAGTCCGTTTACCTTAAGGAAGACTTCTTTGGAGACCATCTGCTCTTGGTTGCCCTCTACAACTTTTCCCTCCAGCATGTTGTGTGCCATCATACCACAATAAAAGGGATTGCGGAATATCGAGGATAGATGCTGATGGCATACTTTTAAACCTTTTTCATTTAGTCTTTTTTTTATTTCTTCAATTGTCAAGTTGTCAAAAGCTTTCCAATGAAACGCCTGTTGCAATAACCTGCCTTTAGAATTGATTACAATTTTTCGTTTGCCATTTTGACGGACAGCATTGAAACCCATCGGTGGCTGTGTTGGCCAATCTCCTCGCAAAAGCATTTCCTTGATACCGGCCATACATTTCTGTCTGCGTAGCTGATTGTCAAATTCGCCAAAAAGAAAAAGCATTTTCTGTTGCATTTGTCCAGAGGCATTCGAGGTATCGATTGGCTGCGTTACTGATATGATTTCAATTCCAAGTTTCCTAAGCTCATTGGTAAGCCAAATGGAGTTGTCGTTACGCGAAAACCGTTCAAGGCTGTACACAAGAATATATGATATCTTCCCTTTGAACCTTTTTACGAAGGAGATCATAGCCGTGAACTGCTTCCGCTCGTCGGTTTCGGCGCTCTCATATGTTCCTCCGAATGTAGCGGCGATGTTATATTGCATTCTTTCGGCATAGAGCGTACAGGCTTTTAATTGGGTAGCAAGGCTTAAATTGTCCGCCTGCTGTTGACTGCTCACCCGAGTATAAATCACGCAGTCCTTATTGGTTTTCATTGCCTTAGGTTCTTTTTTTCCTTTGGCAAATGTATCGAAAAATAATGTATCTGACATAAACTTATTACTTAAAATGTCGGTGTTAAACAATACTCTAATATACTAAAAATCAGTATCATTACCTTGTTTTTCCTTGTCTTTTTTGTAATAATTGAACGCAATATCGACAAACGTTTTTATGGTATCAATCGCTTCTTTTGCTTGTTCGTCCGTAAAATGAGCAAACATCGGAAGCGACTTTAGTTCTTCTGCAGTTAGGTCGTGTTTTCTCGTTATATCTTCTTTGTCAACATATTTCATAGGATGGAATTAGTGGTAAGGACGACGGGCATATCACCATCAGAAAGGGAACTAATAAGCCTCATTTATTTGATATGCAGGTGATTATTGTTTATATTTGAGGTATAGAGAATTAATTTTAAGGCTATGAAGACATTTATTCATTTGTGCATTACCAGTTTCATAGGTACTGGTGCCTTTCTTGCAGCTCTGTCAATGTCAAATCCTTATCCGGCTTATGCCGTTGGGTTTGGGGTATGGATTCTGTTTTTTTGGAGTTTGTCAAAACGCTCTCGTGCAGCTTCCCGTCGTAGAGAGACAGATCGGATGTTTGACGCTTGGTTGCGTTCACAACAACGTGGAAGATAATAGTGAAACTGAGGAATGAGGTCGCTTTTGCTACCGTATTTTTATTTTCAGAAAGTTTTCATTAATGCCAGAGGATGGCATTTTTCTTTTTGTCAGTAGGAATCTATCTTCTGTGGCCATGAGAGTTAGTTAAATTGTCTCTTTTTTGTTCCAGTATATGCTGAAGCATTTCGATATCGATTCCGTAAATCGGTTCTTCTAATGTTACTCCAATTTCTTCGGCTCTTTCAAAATCATCTTTATCAAGTCGTACGTCTTCCAATTTCCCATGTTCATAGTTTGCCTCACCAAAAATTTTCCTCCCGAACTCTCTATAATGATGCATGAACCCAACCTGATAGTGGTCAGCAATCTCTACAAGGACTTCCGTATTGGGAAATGAATGTGTCTCATAATAAATTGCTGAACCTTCCACGCTGATGTTAATGAAATGACCTTCATCTGCTGGAATAAATGGAGGCAGCTGTCCGAAGCGGGTTTCTTTTTCAAATAAAGCCATTGCTTGGAATATCCAATTTATTTCATCGATTTTCTGGCTTTCGCCGATGAACTGTACTATATTATTGCACCAGTTAGCCATACGTTTATGATTTTATATAGTTAATTATTTGGTGGGGTTGCCCAGGTGTTGAGTGGAAGAATGAATTATAGGAGCATTTTTCTTTTTGCAAGTTGGATTCTATCTTCTGTTGCCATAAGAATTATTTAGCTAATCCTTTTTCATTTCCAACATTATTTCCAAAATCTCAGCTTCACTGTCGTAGTAAAATCCCTCAAACATATATGCCTGCTCCTCCAGATCATAGTTGAATCGTTCGAAATCTTCTATATCCAACCTCACATCGATCAGCGTACCATATTCATATTTTGCCTCTCCGAAAAGCGCATGTCCAAAATCGTAGTATTCAAGTAAGAACCCAGCTCGGAACCGATCAGCTATTTTTACAAGAACTTCAATATTCGGTTCTGATTTTGTCTCGTAATAGAAGCACCCTTTTGAAAAATCAATTTCAAACAGGTAACCTTCACCATCGTCATTTATAAATGGAGGGATCTGACCGAGTCCGCTTTCCTTTTCTAAAGCGGACATGGCTTGGAATAACCATCCTATTTCTTTGAGCATTTGGGGTTCAGCGTTAAATCTTACCGAATTGTTGCAGCGGTTTTCCATAATTAAATAAGTTAAAGGGTTGAATGGGGTAATTTTGAATTGAATTGTTTCTCTTTTGCCTAAAACTTAGCTACCTTTTATAACCTTTGGAGTTGTCCAACTGATCTTTTTTCCGCTCCAATAAATCCTCGAGAAGTTCTTCTTCACTTTCGTAAGATGTTCCCATAAATGTGAACAAACCCTGTTCGTCTGTTTCAAATAGTTCAAAGTCTTCTTCCTCGAGTCGGACGTCTTTCAACACCCCTTGCTCATAGTTCGCTTCCCCAAAGATGTCAAATCCGCGTTCCGAATATTCATGTGTAAAGTCAACCTGATAGTAGTCGGCAATCTGCATAATGATGTCTGTATTAGGTACCCATTTGGTCTCATAATATATTGTTCCGCCTTCAGTATAAATATCATGGCAATACCCCTCTTCGGATTGTATGAAAGGAGGTAGCTGACCTTCCCGAGTTTCTTTTTCCTGAAGTGCCATTTCGTTGAACAGTTGTTCAATTTTTTCGAGTTTATCGGGGTCACAATTGAAAAGCACTGTGTTGACACACCAATTCGCCATAGTTTGATAAGTTAAAGGGTGATTTTTTAACGACCTGACCGTCCGATTGACATAGGTCTTTCGATAGATAATATGTTGATCTGGGAAGCACGGAAAACGACATATTCCAGTTCATCATCTCCTAAACTGGAAATAATACCATCGTACCCTGCCGCGATCATAAGTTCATGTGCATCTTCACTGTGGAGGCAGTCGTACATCTCGCCAATTTCTCCGAGGCTGATCTCATCGTAGATGTTCTGAAGTGCTGTAGCACTGTCCAGCTTTTCCCCCGTCAAGATTTCCCAGATGATAGGTGCCTGGTCTTCCTTATCAAAGATCGAATGCAACCTTAGATCGATAGGGTTTTGTACGGTAAGGTTTACCGTGAAGATGGTATCGCCGAACAGCAGGGCGTTTTCTTTTTTGTCGGCAAAGAAAAAGCCGTGGACAGTATTGTCCCATGCGGTGTTACTGCCTCTGTAGGAATCCTCGAACCTTTCGAAGTATGCTTCCGTTCCGTGATAGAATACAGCATCTGGGTCAATTGCTAAGTGCTTATTCATAGGTTAATAGTTCTGTTAGGTTTTTGGCGACTGGCACGCCCAATAGACATAGGTATTTCAATGGATGGCATCTCGGTCTACGTCTGTGGTATTATCCCCAAAAGTTATCTTCGATTATTTTCAATTGTTCGCCTATAGGATAATTGGCGACCAGCACTTCAGTCTTGGTCTTTGGGTCACCTCCCTTGGCATTGACAGAGACCTTGCTATTGCCAGACCATTTTTGCCATCCATGTTCATTGGTGTACCTTTCGAGCAAGGGAGAGGGATAGGAAGAAAGCAGGAATTTCCCCTGTATCTTACTCAGCAGATAGAGTAGTTCTTCATAGTCCTGTTCACTATAGCCGTCGTAGTGTCCACAGTCGGAATTATAATAAGGGGGATCGCAGTAGAAAAAGCTTTCCGGGGTGTCCCTGCTACCTATAACATAGAGTGCATCGGCACATTCCAGTTGACATCTCTGCAAACGGATAGCCAGCATTCTGGTAAAGCCATCCTTTTTGGTGTTTATCTTTTTGGAGGTGGTATTGCCTGTTATATCGTAGCCCCAATTACTGTCAAGCATACCACTGAAGCCTTGTGTGCTGAGTATCCACACGGCCCAGGCACGTTTGACCTCACTGAACATGTCGGGATTGTTGTAAACGACCGATGCCTTTCGGTGCAGATCCCTGCTGTGCAAACTGACACGGATTTCTTTTTCCAGACTGATAAAGTCCTCCTTGGTCACCTTGTAGAAGTTTATAAGTTCTCCATTGGTGTCATTGATGACCTCTACAGGAGAGGGCTTCTTGGCAAAGAAGATTGCTGCACCACCAACAAAGGGTTCGCAATAGAGGTTGTGCCGGGGGATCAGGGATACGATCCGGGCGGCGAGCTTTTGCTTGCCGCCATAATAGCTGATGGGTGTTCGTAACCTTAATTTGCTCATAGATAAAAAAATGGTTTAATGGGTCATAGAATGTCGCTAATGGTAAAATCGACCGGCAAGCCTTCTACAATCAAGGTGACACGGCACTTGAGCTCCGGTTTGCCCATGCTTTGAACGGGGAAACGCTTGCCGTTGAGGTGATAGTACGGAGAGCCGGGGTCGAGGTTTAGGGTGGCGGCACCGGATGCCCGAATCCGGTCGATGCGCTGGAATAGTTTTTTCATGCTAAACGGTTTGATGTTGGTTTGTACTTTGTTATAGGATGGTCTTGTGCGATGGATGAAGCGTGGTCTTAAAGTGCACTGGTATGGGTTTAGTGGACGAGGGTGCTCTTTATGTCCACGCGCGCGTGCCCGAAGGTTTGCGGCCGTCCAGGCGCTGGTACGCACCCAGCGATAGCGTGGTGCGCAGCGATAAGAACGAGCCGCAGTCCTACCGGGCAAAGGGGTGTATTCGGTCTAACGACTTCTTTTCTTTTCCGTAGAAGGATCGTTTTTCTCCCATGGATTTAGTTCGGCTTTTTCCGTTGGCACTGGATGAACCGAAGTCGTGAATCCCATCTGATTGAACCGATGGTTCAGCACACAAGTGAGTAGCCCAAGGTCGTGCAGATCGAAGGTACGGTACTCTATAAGTTCTTTGACCATTAAATCCAAGTTTTCGAGTTCCTCTCTGGTTTCGGCCTTACTTATGATATCCCGGATCTTGTTGGCCATCGGAACAAGTGGTTCCTGTTGCAGACAGGTGTACACAAAGGTTCCCCGATCTTCATGCGGTATATGATAATCAAGCTTATAACTTACATTGAACTTCTCCGCAAGGCGGTTGAGGTCACGAATGGGCGGTACCCATCGGGACTCGAAATTGACAATACCCTTATGGATAAAGATGTCCAGATATGGAGGCGCGTTGTCACCCATGGATGCAAAATGGGAAAGTGCCTTCTCACTATTTTTACCCATAAAGGTCACGGCATTGGAGCAATAGTTTGCCACAGTTACCTCCCACGTTTGTTACCTGTTTCTTGCTCCGGTTCCTGTACCCAAGGCTGCTCGGGCTGTACCGCCTGTGATGCCGTCCTGTCCTTTGCAGGAGATTGTTGGCTTTCGGCGGCCTTTGCTCTAGCTTTTTCCGGGAATATGGCTTCATCGCGGATTTCGACCATATCCTTATCGTAGATATCAAGGGTCTTCATCTGTGGGTTTGCGGCAATGGATACCGGAACATATTTTTTACCTATTTGCAGATCTTCCTGAAAGTAGTATCCGTTGCTAAGGGTCTTAACTGCTTCCTCAATTTTTTCCGGAATTGTCTGGCCTTTTAGTGGATATTTGGCTAAAGCCTCCCGGATGTTGTAACCATATTCGGGACGGAAGGTACGCAGGGGATGATTGCCATAGGCATCAGTAATATCGAGGTTGAGTTTGAACCAGATCGGCGTTTTCTCCTGCGGACGCCCGGGTTCCCGACCTTCCTCGGCTTTGTTTCTGAGATAGACCTCTTTTTCGAAAGACAACCCCGATAGAAGTTTGTATGCCTGTAAGGCTGTAATGCGGTAATCCCTTTCCAGATCGAATGTCTGCTCCCGGGCAATCGGATTCCCCTTTTGATGAAGGGCAACATTGTAGTTGTTCAGGAAATACATGTCGCTATCTTTGGATCGGTTGAAGTTGAGTGTGAAACTGAGGTTTTCCGTTAGTGGTGCTCTGATATCCCTGCTTCCCAAGGGTCTATGCTTTGTGGCAATTCCAAGGCTGAAATTGGGTATCTCTCGTCTGATGGCACGCTCCAGCACATCGTTAAGCTTCGTTCCGAAGCCAAGTCCCTCAAGCGTTTTCTTGAGATATTCCAGATTGTTCTCATTCATGGTTATTGGATTTTAAGATTAGAAAATTGTTATCATAGGTTCAGAATAGCCTCATCTGTCCACGTGTTGGGGGATTGTATCCGTTCTCAAGAGCAAGGCTCTCTCCGATGGCGGTCACCAGCTCTTCGATTGTCTTGTAATCTGTTCCTTCGAGCGCCTTCGTATGGAAAAAATGAGATCGGTATCCGGTTTCGCTAATGACATAAGACTCTGCACGGTACTCGATATGACTGACCAAGGGATCTTTTTGTGCCTTTTCACGTTTATCGGGCCAGTAGAAACTGTAATTTACCTGTACGGGAAAACCGAAAACGTTGATCTCAAGGCTGGTGTTCTGCTTGAACTGTTCGGGTATCATTTTGTAATAGTTAGCTTCATAAAGTCCCTTTTCGCTGGGCAAACATTGTCGTAAAGGATATATGGACGTGAGGCTTGATCGTGCGAAAGGACGAGCGAAATCCACTAATTATACGGAAACGGTGCAGGGAAAATTCCGGTTCGGGAATACGAAGCAAGGTATTCCGATAATCAATGGTTACCGTACCCTCTGCATAATCAAAATCTGCATCCCGGCCCATAAGCCAAAGAGCGACTTTGCAGTCCAGCACTTTTCCACATAGATCATCATCGAAAACGCCTATTGTCCTTGCATTGGGCATTTGATTTTTCATCTCCAGCAATTGGCCAGAGGTTGGGTGGCACTCTATAGCACTGAATGCACAGCTGCCTGGTCTTTGTAGCCATATAGGTTGGAAATGGCAGAAACAGAGTACATCAAATGCGGAGTAGAATAACAGGTGCTGTCTGACCATAACCGGCTGGAGGAGCCCGGCGATACCACCCTGCGGCACAAATGTCCATGATCCATTTGCTGTTTTTTCCAGCCACGGAGCAAAGAAATCCAGTACCTTCGGATCGATGCCTTCGCTTTCATACATAATGTTTACCGGGAGTAGCCTTTCCCATACGTCTGTTGTTGCTGTTCCTGTTCATTTTCCTGGTGGTGGATGGGTGCCTGAATTGTACGCTGCGCCTGTTGCATGTCCTGCAATGCTCTCTGGTAACCCTCTGTGTAGGCGTCTTTCTGCTCAGTCTTGTTACCGAAGAGGTTGCGCAGACCGCGGAGCAGCATATAGGAAATCCCTCCGTCGAGGATGAGTGAATACATGAGCGCCTCCCTGTTGGAGGTGACTCCACTACGGCTGCTGGCACGGCGTTGCAGGCGCGTTCCATCCGAGAGCTGCACAACTGCGCCGTTACGTTACTGTTCTTTCTGAAGTTCGGAAAGGGGCTCACCATTGATTTTTGCCGGCACCCGCACCTTTTCAGGATCTGATGAGATGAATTCGCGGGTCTCCGGATCGTACTCAATGATCCATGTTTTTTTCTTTCCGTCCCCTGCCTGATAAGTTTTCAGGACATGGGTAAGCGTTCCCTGCTCGAGCTGGTCTGCTTCGACATCCAAAAGCATCGGATGTTTCTTGACATCACGGTAGATGGGATGGAGTTGTAACGACATATGTCCGTTAGCGTCACGTTGAAGCGATAGTTTGGCATCCAATCTACAAGTAGTGAAAAGGGAAATCATGTAGAGGAGTGATATTGGCTCACCGACTTATCTCAACTAAACATACAAAATCATGATTTTGAGAAAAAAAGCTATCAGATATTTGCGCTTTAGTGATTTGAAGCAAAGTCAGCATTCAATAGAAAGACAGGACCTGTATACGAAAAACTATGCTGAATTTAATGACTTGGAAATCATCGATACGTTTATAGACCGTGGAAGAAGCGCAAAAACGTTTGATAGGCCTGATTTTATCAAGTTGAAACAGTTTATTGATAAACACTATCGGTTCGTGGATTATCTCTTGGTTGATCAGTTGGATCGGTTCAGTAGGAATGCCGGGGAAGCGATAAATATGGTAAAGCGTCTTCAAAAGCACTATAACATCCAGATCGTAAGCGTCACAGAGGGGATTGTATTTGATTACAATACACCGGGGAGTTTCTTTCGCGCTGGATTGCAATTGCTTTTGGCGGAGGAAGACAACATCAACAGAAGCATAAAAGTACGAGGCACTATATATGCCGCGAGAAAAGAGGGCCGATATGCACATGGAAAACCGCCATATGGTTATAAAAAGGAAGGGGAGGGGAAAAACAAAAAACTGGCAATTGTCGAAGATCAAGCCAGGATAGTTACATACATTTTCGAAAGCTATATCAAGGGTGTCCCATTGTATGTAATCCGGAAAGAGGTTGTAAATATGGGGTTTACCGTCAAGGGAAATAGCGCAATCGAAAAGATCCTTGCAAATCCGATTTATGCCGGTATGATCGATGTAAAACCTTTTAAGGATTATCCCGGAGGTTTGGTGGATGGACAACATGAAGGTATAATCAACAAATTGACATGGAATATGGTTCAGGAGTTAATTAAGAAGCCGGAAAAGATCCACGTACAACTAAGCGATGATTTTCCGCTAAAAGGAGTACTTAAATGTCACTGTGGAAGGCCGCTCACAGGTGCCCCGTCAAGAGGTAAGACTGGGGTATACTATAACTACTATAAGTGTTCTGTCAGCCGTCATCTAAATTTAAGTGCTAATAAAGCGCACGAACAAATGTTAGAAATACAACGGTTAATGAGCATTCCAAACAATTTGGTAAAAAAGATTTCTAGAGCTAGCGCTGAAATATTTGAGAGGAAGATGAGAGAGGATAAGAAGGCGCTAATGGCGAAAAGAGTCGAACTAGAGAAAGAGGAGACAAAGTTGTACAACGTGGAAGAAAAGTTTATAGATGGAGATATTAGTAAAGAAACGTACCAACGGATGTGGAATGCCTCAAATAAAAATATAATGACTTTAAAGGCCGAGATCGATCTGCTGAAGCAAGATGGGGGTGCTATTAACGATTTATTTGCCAAAAATCTGAGCAAACTGACAGATCTGCGTTACGTCTATAATCATTGCTCAACATTGGATAAAAGGGAATTAATAAATATCGGATCAAGTACAAAAGTTGTGGAGGGGATAAAAAATAATGAGATCTTTGTGTCTTGATATTTTATCTGATGCACGATTCGTTTAAAGCGTTATTACCCTTAATCATACCCGAAGGAGTTTCG
>Ga0164243_10003890_pt1 | contig 23641 bp, 27 predicted proteins | sample OricompcompostOP_FD_108781 | JGI IMG/M metagenome (GOLD analysis project Ga0164243, IMG submission 108781) | Organic Plus compost microbial communities from Emeryville, California, USA - Original compost - Organic plus compost (OP) | ecosystem: Engineered > Solid waste > Mixed feedstock >...
ATTAGCCGTCGCACCAGCGGCGATGCCAGCCAGCTTGGTCTTCTCAGTGGCGGTGAAGGCCTTGTTGGTGGTGCCGTCGACAATAGTGTCTGCCGACTGGGTTCCGGTGTGGTTGGCCCGGTTGAGCAGCGTGGCATCAGCAGAGTTGGCCGTCGCACCGGCCTCGACTCCAGCCAGCTTGGTCTTCTCAGTGGCTGTGAAGACCTTGTTGGTGGTGCCGTCACCGATGTCGTCCTGAGTCAGGGTGACGTTGGAGCTGAGCGACTTGCCGTTGATCTGACGGGTGGTAGGGACACGACCCGAGAGACCGGTGTCGACGTACTCCTTCGTCGCGGCGTGATCATTCGCAGTGGGCGTGCCGACCTTCATGACGCCGCTGTTCTCCCGGACAGCCAACGTCCACTCATATGGCTCGTGGGTGTACGTGATCGAGGTCGTGTCACCCTCGCTGTCGGTGATGTACGTCTGGTAAGGATCGGTGATCTTGTCGACCTTGTCCGCGAGTGCCTCGGTATTGGCGTTGACCTGCTCGGCGACGTCGTTCTGGTCAGACGCCGAGAAAGTGTCGCCGTCTTCCCAATCGCTCTTCAGCGTCATGCTGCGATGCTCCCTACTCTCGACCCACGTCGAGAAGAGTTGAAGTGGACCAATCCGCGGTCCCGTGAAAAGAGTTGAGCCAGAGGCCTATTAGGAGTTCTGGCGTGCCGTGATCCACGCAGCGCCGTCTGCACCGGCACCACCTGTCCATGCCACGCCCCAGGTGCCACCGGCACCACCACCGCCACCACCGCCGGGTGCCGAACCTTTGGCCCCGTTGGAGAACGGCGGCGAGGCAGCACCGCCACCACCGATGTAGGTGACGCCGTTGTACGTGTAGTTGCCTGGCGAGTCACCGCCAGAGAGGGCCGGGTTCTGGCTACTGCCGCCAGCACCACCGGCGGCGGTCGTCTGCGCCTTGCCTCCGCTGATCGCCTGACGGCGCGTTGAGCCACCGGTACCGCCTGGAGAGTTCCAGGGACCGGCGCTTCCGCCTCCGCCGACCACGATGGTCAGAGACGTTGCGTCCACCGGGAAATCGACGCCACGCACCAGCGTCTCGGCGCTCCAGCTACCGGCGTCACCGCCCTCACCAGGTGCGGTGGGGACGATCGGGTTGCCACCGTGGCCGCCACCGCCAGCGCCAAGCAGGACCACATCGAGGTGGGTCGCGCTGGCGGGGATGGTGTAGGTATAGGTGCCCGCCCCGCTGTAGGCGGTCTTGCGCGGCGCGAAGTACGGGATCGGGATGTCGCCCGCAGCGATGCCCATTCCGAACCACGGCACCGTATTCGCTGAGTAGGAGGTCGAGCTGAAGGCGAGGTCGCCACTGCCGCTGCGCGCCGAGACCGGCTTCTTCGGGTGGATCGTTGGATGCTCGGGCATGCCCGCGATCGGGATCCCCGCGATCGAGTGGGTGCCGGTGCCGACCACTCGCCATGCGACACCGAGCACGTCGCCGGAGACGACCTGAAAGCGGTCCTCCTCGTCGATGTGGTGAATGAGGTACTGCCAGCTACCGGAGGCCGCGCCGCTGACGTCTGGAGAGGTGTAGATCAGCTCCCAGGTCTCGTCTTCGTAGTTGGCCTTGTAGACGTCGAGGTAGATCGCCGAGACGTCGGTGACGCCCCTGCCGAACCAGCTGATGAAGCCTTTGACCGAGTCCTCTGTTGCGCGCCAGTAGGCCACTGGGAAGCTCGACGAGGACGCGGCATAGGCGGCCACCGGGTCGCTACCCACACCCCAGAGCTTCTCCAGGGTGAAGTTGGCCTCCTCGGTCTCGTCGACGCCCTCCATCAGAGACTTGTTGTTGCGCAGGCCCAGGACGGCGTTGTTCCACTCGCCGATCTCCATGGCGGTGTCGGCTCGCGTGGTTGTCTCCATGGCGGCGTTGGCCACATCGGCGATCGACTTGCCGCTACCCGAGAGGCGGGTCAGGCCACGCCAGAAGTTGTCGAGGATGTCGGTGATGGTGTCGACCATGTTGGCCGCGCCGACACCGATGACGTTGATGGCGGGGATGTTCTTCAGCGCCTCGGCCAGGTCGTCGGCGGTCCGGTCGATGAGACCCTCGTCGTCGCCGAAGATCGCGTCCCACGACTTGTTGAGGATCTGCTGGATCACCGACTGCAGGGCCTCGACGGCGTCCCCGATAGCCTCCTCCAGCGCCTCCTGCACCGAGCTGACGAGGTTCTCCAGGCCGGAGAACACGTCGGCAAGCGGGGTGTTGGAGATGAAGGCGTTCCATGCCGCGACCGGGTTGAACTCCAGGTCCGAGAAGTCGATCGCCTCGAAGAACCACCGCAGGTTGGCGAAGAAGCGGGCCACCGGGTTGCTCGCGCCACCACCGCCGAGGGTGAACGGGAAGGTGTAGGGGAAGCCAGCCGGTTCGCTGTCGAGGATCAGCGCCTTGAGGAAGTCGAGGATGTCCCCGATGATCGGTAGGTCGTCGATGTTCTTGGCGGCGTTCCAGATTGCAGCCACCAGCGCCTCGACGAACTCCCCACCCTCGATCACCTTCTGGGCAAGCGACAGCAGCAGCATGTCCACGCTGCTGAAGTCGAGACCAGTCAGGTCCTTGAGAAAGTCGATGGCCACCTGAGCCGAGTTCTGGATGACCTGCTCGAAGACGTGAGACCACATTTCCTCCAGACGCTTCTGCATCTGGATGTGGAACTCGGAGCCGTCCTGGGTCGGGTCATGTTCGACCTTCGGTGTGTAGCGGTCAACTGCGCGTGGCATTAGGACCCTTCAGCGACAAAGCCCGAGACAGGAATGCACAGCACTGAGAGCTGAGCGTTCTTCTTGTTGAAGACGTATGCGCCTGTGATGCCGTCGTTGAAGAGGTTGACGTACAGGGTCGTCTCTGCTCCGACGGAGTTGGCCGGGACAACCGCCATTCCGTTGTCCGGCGTGATGGCGTCATTGGGTGAGGTCGGCATCGAGAAGTGCGGGATGATAGTGGTCCAGGTCGAGCTATTGCCGAACCCGCGAGCTACCAGAGTGCCGGTCGTCGGATGGCCGAGGCGCACCTCACATCCGAGAATGAAGGGGTCGGAGTCGGCCTCGATGCCCAGGGCACGTAGGTGACCCTGCACCATAGGCACCCAGTCCCACTCCATCGGAGGGATGACGATCGAACCGATGGTCTGGCGGGTGGCCAGGCCGGTGAAGTTCGAGAAGTTGGCCTCCGGCATCGAGAAGAACTTCGGCAGGATGTTGCCGATCGGCTGAGCCTGGAAGTTGCTGCCGTTCCAGACGATCGCCTCACCGATCTCCGGCGGCTCGCTGTCGTCATAGTCGGTGGCATCCCGGATGGTGGCGTTGTCGCCCTTGGGGCCACGAGGAGCCTTGAGCTTGAAGTGCCAACCGGGATTGGCTGCGGTACCGGACACTTCGATGGTCGACTCCAGGTTGTCGTCATCAGGGTCCAGCAGCTCGACGGTGGGGCTGATGTTGGGAACCGGTCCCGGAGGCCCCTGGGTGCCCATGGCGCGGATGCGGTACTGCTCGCCATCCCAGATGTAGACCTGGTTGCCGATCCACCACGCCTTGCCCACGTCGACGTCGTCGTCGGTGAGGTTCTGCGGCAGGTCCTCGGGGTCCTCGATGCTGTTCCACTGCATCTTGACGATGGGAGCGTTCTCACCCGGGATGCCCTGGGGGCCAACGAGGGCGTCGAGGGTGACCGCCCCGTCGTTGCCGAGGATCTCGAAGGACCCACCCATCATCGAGGGGGTGTCGATGTCGGAGATGATGCCCCAGAGGTGGACATTGGTCAGGATGCTGCCCAGGTAGACGTCAGCACCTGGAGGGGGAGTCGGCATTAGCTGTTCCTCTCGGGAATCCACTCGGTGTCATCACCGGCTTCTTCTCCGTCGGTGATGGTGATGAAGGGCTGGACGGACCAGCCCGCGCTTTCGGGTATCTCCACCGGGACCTCAAGGCCCAGGCGGCGTTTGGCCTCCAGCTGGAGGTCGGGGTCGAGCGCTTCGATCTCGCGCATGGTCATGTCTTCGAGGTGCGCGAGCGGATCGTCGGGGGCATCAAGGGGCACCCAGGTGACTGCGTCCTCGACCACGCCGGGACCGGTCACCTTGCGCTTCTTGATCAGTGGGTCGTCGTACTCCTCGACCAGCGGGAGGTGGTCGAGGTTGTTGGGCTTGCGCCACCCGCAGCGCACCAGATGCCAAGCGACGAGGTACTTGAACGCCGTGGCGTCCATCTGTGCGCCGTCCTTGCCCTGCGGGTAGTGCAGATCGGCGACCATCTGCTCATAGACCTTGTTCAGATAGGCCTTGTGGTCGGCGCTACGCATCGGCGGGCCTCGAATCAGTCGCGATGGCCTTCTGCCAGCGGGTGCCAGTCCAGATGTGCCAGATGTGCCCGATCCACCAGGTCCGACCGACGTCGGTGCTGTGGCGTCCGTACTCCAGCTCAGGCAGTTCAGCCTCGCTGGGCAACGGACCTTCGAGTGTCAGCCGCATATCACTCTCCGGTTGTTGGGAAGGGAGTTGGGAGCACCAAAAAGGACCCCGGTCGATGACCGAGGCCCTGATGGGTGAGTTGTTGGTTACTGCCTGGTTCGAGCCATGTTCCGACTGCTCCTGGCGGGATTCCAGGTGCCGTCCTTGACCTTGCGGACCAGGGTGTGGCTGACCCCGTGGTCCTTACCGATGGCTCGGGTTGACCGGGTGTCGGCCTTGATCGCCTCCACCTGCTCGGGAGTGAGCGACGGGACCTTGAGCGGACGCTTCCTGGCCTTGGCCACCCTGCTGCGATCGTTGGTGCAGATGCGGCAGTACCGCTGATTCTTGCCCTGGACCAGTGGGTGGCCGAACTTGCACTCGGTCTGGAGGGTCCTCCAGTGCGGCTTGGGCGGGTTCTTCTCCCGCTGCCTGGCGTCATAGGCCCGCTGCGACTCCCGCTCGCACTCACGGCAGGCCAGGTACTGGCGAGTGGTCATGTACCGCTCCGACTCCGGGTGGCCCCGCTTGCACGCCAGGTCCAGGTCGAAGTCGCGCTTGTTCCGCCGACGGTTCTGGCTGGGGGTGATCAGCCGGAGGTGATCGACGTTCACACACCGTCGGTCGCAGGTGGGCCGGTGGTCGACGTCCATGACCCCGTCGATCTGGCCGTGGACGTGAACGTAGGCGGCACGGTGAGCCGTGGTGCCGTGCATGCCGTCGTCGTCTTGCCACCCGATCTGGGCGTAGCCGTGGGACCCCGTGGAGTAGGTGCTGATGTAGCAACCGTTCTCGTCCTCGGTCCACTTCGAGAATGCGCGCTCGGTAACGCGCTCAGGGATAACTAGCATGCCTCCGATATTAGAAGCACTCTAGCTATTTGTCGTGGTCAGCGTCAAAACAATCCGTCGGTCAGCAGGAACGAGCCGAGTGCGTTCCACATCGTGGCCATGGTCCGGAAGGCCCGAGCGAACGGATCTTCTTCCTCGACGTCGCGTCCGATGCTCAGTTCGATGGTCACCGGCTTGGTGTCGTCCCAGGAGTAGCGGATGGCCGTGCACTGGTCGACGTGGATGACGTTGGCCATCTGGAAGCCGAGACGGTCGCCGAGGTGAAAGTCGTGGCCCACCAGATACGGAGCGCCGTTGCGCACCGTGGTCTTGAAGCTGGAGTAGGCCCTGGTCTTCCAGTGGCCGGTGCGCAGATCGAAGACAGCCGCCGTGGTGTAGGCAGTGCCTCCGCCCTTCTCGATGTGCTCAAGGAATCCGAAGTCGCCCATTCGAATTGCGCGGACCGGGTCCGTAAACCTCTGCCAAGCAAACAAGGTGTTATCGAGCTGACCTTGATAAATTTCCTCCAAGCCCGGAGTAGCAGGAGGCTGGAATCCTGAAATTGCCAGACCTGCAGCGAAATAGATCAGTTCTGAGAGCTGAGCCAGGCCATACTTGATTCCGAATGTTTGAGCTTGGTTAACCCAGGCGGGTGATTTTGAACCCACCATGATCGTCTTGGCCGTGGCACCGTGCAGCGATCGCTGGGCCTCGACGATGCCGGAGTACTGGCCGTCGGCGAACACCACCCACGGAGGCTCGGGAGCCGTCAAAGACAGCTTGCGGAAGAACGGGTCGGTCTTGCCGTCGTTGTCACGGTCCAGGTCGACCACCGAGGCGATGGTCTCGGTGATCATGTCATCTGCCGTGGAGGCCGCGAGCTTGATCGGTCCGTCCAGGAAAGTTCCTGTGGGACCGGTGGTTCCGGACTTGTCCTCGACGGCGAAGACCACCGCGTTGCGGGTGGGGCGCACCAGCTCGTCGAGGTCGGTCGGCAGCTTGCCGTCGCTCTTGTCGCGGATCTTCTTGAGCAGCGGGCCTACCAGAGGCACGTTCTTCAGGCCCAGTGCCAGCTCGGGGTGCGGGCTGGTCTTGTCCTCGGTCAGCCAGGTGTAGGCCCGGATCATGCAGCCGGAGTCCTCCAGGATCGGCTGGGTCACCGAGTGCATGTCCTGCCAGCGGCTCGACAGCACCGCGAACCGACTCTGGTCGAAGACCGGGTTGAGGAACTGAACCTGCAGTGGCCAGTCCAGCGGGCTGACGCCAGCGGTGGGGCCGCTGAGCAGTGAGTCCAGCCAGGCACCGGGGTTGAAGATGTTGGTCGGGATCGACAGGAACGGAAAGAACTGGCGCGCAAGGTTGATGAACAGTGTGATGCTGATGCCGGTCCGGGCGTTCCAGGGCAGCAGCCAGATCTTGGGCAACTGCACCTCAGGCGGGAAGATGGGGTTCGCTCCGGCCAGGATGTGCTTGAGGTGCTCGCGGTTGGAGACGGCCTCCAACTCGACGGTGTGCAGGCCCTCGCTGTCGCGCTTGGCGTTGACGTTGAGGACCTTGCCTCCCCATCGGGTGCGCCAGTCCGGAGCCGAGGCGATCGGGTCCATCGTGATGTGGAGGTCCTCTTCGACGCGGCGGTCGTAGAGGATGAAGTCCGACAGCCAGTTGTCGCGACGCAGCGTGACCGTGGCACCGCCGGAGTCGGCCATGACCTCCTCGACCATCACCGAGCGCTCGGAGGCGATCTGACCGATCAGCTTCATGTCCTTGTCCCACAGACGCAGCAGTGGACGCTGGCGGACGGAGTCGATGGTGACCTGGCGGCGCTTCTCCAGATAGCGGTAGGTGGCCAGGGGATCGGTCAGATCCGGCACACCCTCGCGTCCCACGATGTGTTCAGGGATGGACTGCAGTACCCGATTGAAGTCGATGGAGTACGAGGGAAAATCGATGGTGGCGATGATCGATCTCCTTTCGGGCAGCGCAACTACCCGCGCTTCGGAAACCGAAGGCGGGTAAGAGAAGTCAGGTGGTTAGACGCCGAACGCCGAGCTGAACCGCTGCGGCATCATGCCGATGATGGTTCCTCCGGCATTGGAGTGGCGAACCTTGATGCGGTTCACCGTCTTTGCGGGCCAGGGTGTGGTGAATCGACCGTTGAAGCGTCGCCACACCGGCAGTCCCTGGTTGGTGATGTCGTCGAGCAGGAAGTCGAGCAGGTCGATGTTGCGGGCGATCCGGTAGAACAGCGGGTCGACTGGGTCCTTGCTCGCGGTCAAGGTGCGCTTGGTCGGATCGGTATCCACAAGCACCACGCCGTCATTGGGCGACAGCAACGGCAGCTCGACCATACGGCCACCCGGGCCGTCCTCGATCCAGGCGCGGCCAGGGCTGGAGATCAGGAACTTCGGCCACTCCGCCTCGGTGCCTCGGGTCGGCAACACGATGTTGCCCTCGCCGATGTGCATGCCGGGGATGAGGTTGGAGATTCCGGGGAAGACGCCTTCGAGGATGTCCTCGATCAGCTCCTCAAGCTGATCCCACGGGGTGTGCGGGATTCCGCCGTCACCCTCGCCGTCGTTCTTCCAGGTGTTGATCTCGATGCGCTTGCGCCAGTAGGGATCGGCGGCGACCAACCGCATGTCCCACTCCATGAAGTTGTTGTCGTAGGCAGCCGGATCCAGCACGAACTCGTTCTGCGGATCCTGGGCCAGGCGCACACGCAGCCAGCGCCATCCGTGCGTGCGGGTGAAGATGCCCAGATAGCCGTCGTGATCCGGCGACCACGATGCCCACCACCGCTGCTCGATCATGCGGTACCGGAAGATCGTGTCGATCGTGCCGACACCCACCATGACCTTGAGCAGGATGTTGCGCTTCTTCCAGTCGGTGCGCTCGTGCACCGCGCCGATCTGGTACGGCCCCTCTGACATCAGGTGCTCGAAGGGCACGTGCATCAGGCCCGAGACCTCCGGTGCCAGCTTCACACCCTGATTTCCGGCATTGGTTCCGTGCAAGTTCCACCAGGCGCGCTTGCCGTCCGGACCACCGGAGCCGGGGACACCGACATAGACCACCTGGGTCTCCAGGCTCTGGAGACGTCGCGGCAGCCGGGTGAACTTGGTGTCTGGTGGACCAGTCGTCGGGGTGGGGGAACTCACTAGACGGGCCTTCCGCTCATGAAGGGACGGATGTTCATGCGCTGTTGCAGACCGGCCTCCTGGGTGACCCGCTTGGGATCGGTGCCGACGGTTCCGCCTTCAGCGATGTGAATCGAGTTGTCGATGTTCTGCGGCTGCTGGGCGGAGTTCTGTGCCGCCGGATCAGCCGCAGAGAGCGCGTTACCGGGGCCGGGAGTGACCCCAGGGCTTGCACCGTGCTCGGCTGGCAGCAGGCCGGTGGGCGCGTCGCCAGGGCTGCCCAGATTGAAGTTGCCGAACGGCTCCGGCAGCAGCTCCATGAAGCTGCCGACCGCGCCCGAGGCGTCACCGCTGATACCGCTGCCGATGCCTGACAGGATCGAGCCGAGCGGCCCCATGCCGGGGATGCCGCCGACCAGGCCGCCGAAGAACTTGAGCAGTCCGCTGCCGATCTGGGTGATGCCCCACTGAGTGGGATCCGAGAAGCCCGGGGGCAGGTTCTCGCGCAGAGCATCGACACCGATCTGAGCCATCTCCCCGAAGTCGGGCAGGATCTCTTTGACGGCCTCGAACAGCTTCATGTACGGGTTGTTGCTGTCAGAGCCGGAGCCGCTGCCGTCCGACACACCCTGGGCCTCAAGGTCGGCCAGCTCCTGACGAGCCTGCTCCAGCTCGCGCTTGTTCTTCTCGACGGCGTCGCGCTTGCTCTTCAGCGTCGACGGCGCGGTCTTCGGATTGGACTCGGCCTCCTGCAGAGCCATCTCCGAGGTCGCCAGCCGGTTCTCCAGGTCGGTGACGCGGTCACGGGCGTTCTGGAGCTTCTTCGACGAGACTCCACCGGAACCAGGCGACACCGAGGTGCCGCTGGGCATCGACAGCGCCGTCGTCGGAATGTCGACCGCCGGAGCACCGGCACCACGGCCCTTGCCCAGGATCGCGTGGACGTGGTCCATGTGGTTCTGGGTGTCAGAACCACGGTCGCTCATGGGCTTACCGCCCCAGCCGCCGCCGTAGCCGTAGCTGGTCTGCCGCCAGATCATGCCGTCGAGGCCCAAGGCATCCTTGTTGGCCTTGAGGAACGACGCCACCGCATCCCCGAGCGCCTTGCCTTCCGGCGTCGAGTAGTTCGGGATCATGATGTCGATCGCGTTGCCCGAGCTGTGCTCGCCGTAGCCGTCCTCGGAGCGCCGTCCGCCGATCGAGGTGATTTGCGGCCACATCTTCATGATCTGGCTGCGCAGGTAGTCGGCTCCGGGGTTGAGGCCTTCGGCGAAGCCGGGGAGGTGGCCGACCATCGAGGCGATCATCGACGCGGGAGGCACCCATCCGGCGTTGAGCGCGGCCACCAGAGTGGCCCCGCCGTTGCGCATCGCCTTGGCGGTGACAACACCTTCGCCGTTGGACAGCCACGCCAGCACCTCGTCGCTGGTGCCGGTGCCCGGGCCACGGACGACACCGCCGTCGCGCAGAGCGGCCAGCTTGCTGCCCCAGTCGGAGACGTTGATGTCGATGTCGGTGCCGGGGATGTGGATCGACGGGATGTTCTGCAGCATCCTGCCAACCTGGCGCAGCGGAGCCTTGACGGCCTCGACGATGCCGTTGAAGACACCCTTGACGACGTCGGCGACACCGTTGAAGACGCCCTTGATGAAGTCCGACAGGGTCTGGAATCCACCCTTGACCTTCTCGAAGACGTCCTTGAGGAAGTCCCAGGCCGAGCTGAAAACGCTCTTGATGCCCTCCCAGGCCGGAGAAATCGCGTTCTCCCACAACCACATCGCCGCATCGCCGACGGCATCGAAGGCGTCCTTCCAAAGGCCGAAGTAGACCTCGACGCCGTTCCACACCGCCGAGATGGTGGCCTTGATGCCGTTCCAGGCGGGCTTGATGCCGTTGTTCCACAGCCACATCGCCACTGCGGCGACGCCCTTGAAGAACTTGCCCATGGCGGGGAAAGCGGTGCCGGTCAGCCAGCCGATGACGCTGCCGATCTTGTCGAGGATCCATGTCGCGACGTCGATGATGATCGGGATGACGACCTTGGCCACCTCGACGACGACCTTGGCCAGCACGGCCAGAACCGCGCCGAGCACGGTTCCGACGAGCTTCACTGCGGGCATGATCGCCTTGAACACCTTGACGATGGCCTCACCGAGCGGCTTGAGCTTCGGGGCGACCTTGGCCAGCAGATCACCCAGGCCCTGATAGACGGTCTGGACGACCTCAACGATGCGAGTCACCAAGGGGCGCAGGGCGTCAATGGCAGTCCGAAGGATGTCGAAGACCGTCGAGGCGACGTTCTTGACGACCTCGATGATCCTGGGCAGTGCGCCCTGCAGGACGCCTCCGACGTTGCCGACCGCATCGCCGAAGGAGGGCAGGTACTGCTCGAAGCCGGAGAAGAACTCCTTGACCTTGGGCGTGACCTCCTCGATCAGCGGCATGACGCTGCCCTCGAAGAAGGTGGTGAACGCACCGCCGAGCTTCTCCATCAGCGGACCGGCTGCGGTGGTCGCCTTGTCGATGACGCCGGTCAGGTTGGTGAAGACACCGGCGGCCTTGTCGAAGACCGGACCGGCCAGCGCCGCGCCGAACCGCGAGACGGCGGCATTGAGGTTCTTGAGCGCCCCGGAGGTGCTGTTGCCCATCTTCTGGGCAGCGCCGCCGATGTTGTCCTGGATGACCTTCTGGAAGGTCGCGGCGTCGACAGCGCCGTCGGAGACCATGTCCGACAGCTGGTCGCCGGTGACGCCCAGCTCCTCCTGCAGCCAGGTGAAGACCGGGATGCCACGGTCGGCGAGCTGCTGAAGCTCATCGGTCATCGCCTTGCCGTTGGTCTGGACCTTGTTGAAGATCGGGGCCATCTCCGACAGCGGCGTGTTGGCGATGGCTGCGGCGTCGCCGATGGTCGACAGGTACTTGGTCAGCTCCTGCCCGGGCTTGATCCCGGCGGCAACAGCGGTGGCCGCTGCGGTGGCGGCCTCGTCCATGCCGAAGGCGGTGCCCTTCACCGCCGCCATGGCGGAATCCATGATGGAGGCGACCGAGTCGGCGTCATGGCCCAGACCGACGAGCTTGGCCTTGGCGTCGTCGATGGCCGTCAGGCGTCCGACGCCCTTGGTGATGGCGACGCCGATGCCCGCAGAGGCGACGCCGACGACGCCGAGGGCGGGACCCTTCAGGAAGCCAGCGAGACCGGCGGCGAAGCTGCCACCGGACTTCTCGCCGCTCTTACGCGATGCCTTGGATGCCTCACGCTCGAAGTTTCGCGAGAACGACTCGCCCGCCTCGGTTCCGGCGGTACCCATGATCTTGCTGATGGGCCGGGCGATGGCGCGACCCACCTTGGTGCCGACGGCCTCACCAACACGCTCGCCCAGGCGCTCCTGCAGCGACTTCGCGGCGTCGTCGCCAGCCTTCCTGCTGCCCTTGCTGATTCCTCCGGAGAGGTTCTTGCCAGCGTTCTCGCCGACCTTCTTGGCGGTCCGCTCCAGGCCGGTGACGTCCTTGGTGAGCTTGGACATCGCATCGCCGTACTTGACAGACAGCGAGATGAAGCCAGAGGCAAGCTCGACGGCCACGGGTCACCCCCCTTCGGAGAAGATCTGTTTGATGCGTTCGGCCTTGTCCATGACCGTCTCTCGAACGCTGCCCCGCAGGGCCTCATAACGCTGCTTGAGCAGCGAACGCTGAATTGGCCTGGGCTTCGCGCCCTCACGCTGCGGCTGGACAACGCCGGGGCGCGGGACCTTCTTGGGCTTGTTGCGTCCCTTGACGCCGTCTTCGGTCTTGGCCCACTGCAGCCAGTGCACTGAATCGACCACGTCGGCCAGGAGCATGTTGGTGGTGTCCCACCCGGCGTGCTCGGGGTGCATGGCCGCATACAGTGCCGAGTGCCGGTCGAGGTAGCGGATGAACACCTTCAGGTCGTGCCAGTTGTGGTCGGCGCAGGGAAACCACCGAAGGCGCATCTGCGCCTTGATCAGGTCCGCCTCCAGTGCTTCGCCGTGACGGCGGATGATGCGGAAGAGCTGGACCAACTCGCCGATCGCGATGTCTGAGAGCTGTTCCCACTCTGAGAGCAGCGCGGTGATGCTGTCGGCATCGAGTTGGTCGATGATGGCCAGCGTGCCGTCGGAGCACAGGGACTCCAGCAGGACCCATATCCGCTCGGAGGCAGGAGTGGTAAGGAGCTGCCGTCCCAGGCGAGGGTCGATCTCAGCCAGAGACGGCAGTTCTGCCACGCCGTAAGGGGTAGCTACAGCGAGGACTTCCACGTGGTGGGACTCAGTCCTCGGTGGCCTTGGGCTTGCCGGTGGGCTTGTCCTCGTCCTCGGAGGCGGTGCTCCACGCCTCCATCAGCTCCTCGATCTCGCTCGCCGGGATGCGGTCGAGAATCTCATGCTGGTCCTCCGACAGGCCCCACTCCAGGCTGTCCCACATCTGTCCTTCAGGATCCTTGCGGTTGCGCCGCAGGACGCCGAGAGGCATCCGGTTGAAGGGCTTCAGACGCAGAGTCACCTTCTCGGTTCCCTTGCCGTCCTCGGCCTCCACCTCGGTGGTGTACTCGAAGAGCTTCTGTGCAGTCATCTGTCAGCCGCCTAACTCGTTGCCCTCACAGCCGCCAGGCTCGCGGGGGAGAACCTCCCGGCGGCTGCAAGGAAGGTGTGAATCTCCCCCGCGAGGTTGGTGGTTACGACGTCTTCTGGCCGTCGTCGGTGAAGGTGATGACGTAGTTGCCATCGGCGTTCGGGAACGCCTCCAGCTCGACCTCGTACATGATCGTGTCCGTGTGCACGATGGTCACATCGCCGACCGAGGTGATCTGCCCGATCGGAATGTAGTTGCGGTAGAACGCATCCAGCTCGGTGTCGGTGGTGTCGATGACCCACGACATCTTCTTGAGCTTGCGAGCGTTCTTGTTCACCTTGATCTGGACGCCGTGGCTGCCGTTGGCCGGGGTGACGGTGACGTTGTCCTCGCCGTAGACGGCCTTGAGCACGTTGGCGTTCAGCGACTCCAGCAGCGTGAAGCTGAAGGTGTGGGCGTAATCGGTCTGCAGGATCTTGACCGTGTCACCGCCGAAGGCCTTCTTCTTCTCGATCGAGCGGTCGATCGTCTCGGTGAATCCGTCCTCACCGATGTACCCGAGGTCGACCCAGGGGCCGGTGAGGGCGCTGACCGCGTCCGTCGGTGCGCTCGTGCCGAGCGGGGCCACCAGCAGAGAACCGGTGGTCAGCGGCTCAGCAGCGTAAACGTGGTTGGCATTGGAAGCCATGATTGCTCCTTACAAAGGGCATGCGAAACTAGCCCGCGGTCTGCTAAAAGACCTGGGCTAGAAGGGAATTGGGGACTAGATGACTGCCCGAAGGGTGACGTCGGCGGTCAGTTGGAACCGGGGAGCGTCGGTGTCGGGGTCATCGAATCGGGCTGGCGTTCCGACCACGGTCACGTTTCGCAGACCATTGCCCTTGACATAGCGCGCTGACCTCAGGTGGGCGCAGACCGTTTCGGCCAGTTCGCCCGCTTCCATCTCGGTCGCGGCGTAGACCTGGATGATCAGCCGCCGAGGCGACAGAGCCAGGTTGGTGCCTCCGCCGGTCGGAGCGGAGGTGATCGTGACCAGCTTCGCGGGGCGTTTGGCTGGTACCTCGGTGCTCACCCGAACGTCTCCGGGGAGAACGCTCTTCAGATAGGCGTGCACGAGCTTGGGGGCGTATGGGATCACGCCCAGTGTTGGGTTCGCCACGATCAATCACCCCCAGCGAGGTGGAAGTGGTTGACGAGCGTGTTGTGCCGAGCGTTGTGGGCCATGGCCGGTGCCGTCGCTGTGATCACCGTGGCCCGGTAGTCGCTCGGGTCGAGTTTGTCGTCGCCTTCGGTGGAGAGCCGGAAGCCTTCGGCGTCGTCATGGTCGTGCTCGACCAGTTCGAGGTTGCAGGCCTCGGCCACACGTTGCATGCGGTCGAGGCCCTCGGTCTCGATGACCTGCTTGACGATCTGGTTCCAGCCCGCCTTGTTGAACTTGAGCTTGGCCACCGCTACTCCTCGGGGTCGCCGGGAGGGTCCTGAGGCAGTTCGACCACCAGGATGTGGCCGTCCTCGTCGACCTGGATGGGCGAGGGGATCTCCACCTCTTCTGTCATCCAGTCACCTTCTTCAGCTTGATCACCGAACCGGGCTTCCAGCCGTGGAATCCGTGGTTGGCGTCCTCGATGGCGGTGACCTCGTAGGGGTCTTCCTCACCGGGGAGGTAGAACCGGTCCCTCACCGAGACGGTCAGGGTCGGAGGCACCGCCATGTCGATGTCGGACACCACACGCGAGGTGTAGCCGGTCAGGTTCTCCACCGAGGAGACCTGGTAGGCCACCACCTGCACGTCGACCGGGGCGGCCCAGGTCTCGACGTCGTTGTCGAGTTCATCCAGGCCGGTGCCGGTGAACACGGCATGGCCGACGGTGTGCGGAGTCGGGAACGTCATCACGGATTCCAGAGCGGGACAGTGCCAGTCAGGTACACGCCACAGTCGCAGTAGTTCGCCCCGAGGTTGGCCGCGCACGTCGGTGCGTGCGGGCTGGCCGCGCTGATCATGTCGTAAGACCAGATCGTGTTGTCGGGGTCGGACTTGCAGATGTCCTGCAGGTCGGTGATCTCCGAAGGCCAGAACAGGCCCCGGCTGGATTGCTGCCGGGTGTCGATGGTCTGGCCGAAGGCCAGAGCCGTCTGCGACATGACTGCGCCGCTGCCCTGGTCGTTCCATCGCAGAATGGCTCGGCGCAGGATCGCCTTGGCGGCAGCGGCTTTCTGAGGGGACAGGTTGTCGTCGGTGAGGCAGGGGGCGACCTGGCCAGCAAGGGCCAGGGCGTCCTCGATCATGGCCTCAGCCTTCGACTCTTCGATCTCGGCGAACGGTGCCAGATCAGCCGGTGTGATCGTCAGTGCTGGCATCAGTCACCGCCTTGGTCGTCGTCTTCTTCGGCTTGGGCTTGGTTGCCTTACGCGGCTTCCTCGCAGGAGAAGGCGGGGCCTCCAAGGGGGTCAGCCCTCGAAGGCGCGCCGCCTTCTCCTCGGGGATGTTGATCACCACGCCAGCCGCAGTGCGGTAGCGAGGCATGGTGGGTTAGCTGCCGCCGCCGACGACCTTGGCGAACGCGTCCAGATCGGCGATGCCCCAGCCGTACACAACCTCGGCGCGGAACGCGACCTGGTTGTTGCGCTTGAGGTCTCCGCCACCGTCGGGGTCGCCGTACTCGATCAGCTCCAGGCCGATCGCCCGCTGGATGCCCCAGCGGATGGCCGAGAAGTCACCGACGAACGCGAGCACGTCGGTGTCGGTGTCGGCCACGCCCACAGCGCCCACGGTGTTGGACACCGAGCTGTTGTGGTTCTCCAGCCGACCAGCGGGAGCGGTGGCATAGCTCAGATCCGGGTACAGCTTCGGGCCGATGGCCTCGCCGGTGGCCACCGGAGCGCGCTGCGCGCCGAAGACCGAGGCGTAGGCCGGGTCCAGGGCGATGTCACGCGGGATGAAGCCGTCGGCCAGGATGAGGCTGTCGGCCTGGTCCACGTCGAGCTGCGGGCTTGCCCCACCGGCCTCCACCGAGTTGGTGGTGTCGGCCAGGCACTCGGTCATCGCCACGACGGACTCACCGGTGGTGGGGTTGATGCCGTGGAACACGCCGAAGTCCAGAGCGCGGCTCAGCGCGGGCTGGATCAGGTCGAGCACCTGCTCGATCGCTTCGAGCTGATGATCCTCGTTGGCCCACTTGACCTCTTCGGTCCACCGCACGGTCTTGTGGAACTTGAAGGGCTTGACCGTCTTGGTGGTGGGGGTGATGGTCGAGCCACCCTTGCTCGCACCCTCACCGACGTACTCGGCTTCGCCGATGTCGAAGGTCATCCACTGACCCGGGCCGAACTTCATCGGGGTGGCACCGGACAGGGTGGCGACGGCGGAGCCGTACTTCACCTTGCCCAGCCAGGGGTCCAGGATCTGGTTGGGGATGCTGAGACCCGAAGTGTTGAAAGTCGCCATGATGGCTTCTCCTTAGTTACTGGTTGCCGCCGAACAGATTTCGCGTGAACTCACGCAGATCACTGGTCGGAGCAGACGGGGCGTTCCCCTCGCGGGGAACGACGTGCTTCTTCTTGCTCTGCTTGTCCGACTGGAAGACGAGTCGAGTCACCTGCTTGAGCAGGAGATCCGGCTCGGTCGCCGTCAGGAACAACTCGGCGTCCTCGGCGTCGATGCCGTGCAGCTCGATGAGATGGGTCTTGAGAGCCTCAGCCACCTTGGCGGGAACAGACGCGACCTCTGCTTCTGCCTGAGCGATACGCTCAGCGGCCTTTTCGGCCTCTGTCTTCTGAGCCTCTTCGATCTCCGCGAGCTTCTTGGCTGCTGCGGCGTTGGACTTGGCCCGGGCTTCTTGCTCCCGTGCCTTCTGCTTCCAGAACTCGACCGTCTCGGTCGGCTTGGTTGCGTTCTGCTGCTCGTTCTCCGTGGCATCCGTTGCGGGTGCTGGTGCATCCGTGGCGACAGTGTCAGACATGCTGATTTACTCCCCGTTTCGGGTCAGGTCCCGACCGTTTCGGTCAGGAGGGCTTGAGAGTCACTGATTGCGGCGAATCCACTCGCGAACGCGAGCGCGGTCGGCGTCAGTGATGTTGCGTGCGCTTGGCCGGTACGGCTTGACCGGTAACGGCTTGCCACCCCAGGCGGGCTGGGCCACGCAGTGGCAAAAATCGTGGGAGGCGAAGTCAGCGCTGTTCTCGGTATAGACAGCGCCTCTCCCGGCTAGGAGACGACAGAAGGCGCACCCCGTGGGGCGAGCCACCCGCTGCCATCCGATCGCACCGGGGTCCTCGATGGACGAGGTGATGATCGTGTCGCGGGCGACGTTGGTGACCCGTCGTTGCATGCCTCCGGCCAGGCGACTGCGGGTGAGCGCCATGTCGGGTTCCCCGCGCCGCAGAGGCTGTGTGCCCCAACCAACGAGCTGCTCGACTCCGAGGTCGCCCAGCTCCGGCACCCGGGCGAAGAACGCACCGTCGATGTCGTTGATCTCGCGGGCCTGGTCGTACCACTCAGCAGCCGCTGAGCCAGCCGCGAGCGCCCACTGGTCGATCAGCGAGGGCAGGAGGTCGAAGGCGGCCTCAGTGATCTCTCGCAGCGGCACAGACAGCAGCAGGGCGTCCATGTCCTCGATCGCCGTGGCGGCGACGAGGCCGACAACCTCAGCCAGCGGTGGCAGGGTCTGCGTCGGTGCTGTCATCGGTCACCGGCTCCTGGGAAGCAACGCGGTTGGCCAGGGTCTGCAGGATCTGGCGGCCCTCGGCGCGGCGGCGCTGGCTCATCGCACGGGCGATCTGCTGCTCATCGAGGCCCAGCAGCTCCAGGCCGACCTCGGTCTCGGCCAGCCACGGCACAGCGGCCAGCTGCTTCATGCCAGCGTCGGCCTGGGCGGCACGGCTCAGGTACAGCGGGCTGCGCCACTTGACGTCGATGGTCTTCCACTCGTCGGGAGTGGAGTCCAGGCCGTTCTGGATCGTCAGAGCGCGGATCATGGCGCGGCGCAGGGCCGGTGCCCAGTCGTCGGTGGCACCCTCGGCCTCGGCGATCAGGTCCTCGCGGGAGGCGATGTAGGAGTCAGCACTCGTCGGGTTGGACTGATCCGAGATGCCCAGGCTCGACAGCGGGATCGAGGTCTCGCCGGAGAACAGCATCGCCTGCTGCTTGAGCATGTCGATGTGCGGCTGCGGCGACTGCGCTTGGAACTGCTTGACGTCGGCGCGGGCCAGGCTCGGATCGTCGGCTTCCTCGTCGTCAGGAATGCCCTTGATGCGGCCCAGCATCACCTGCCAGTTGGGCTTGGGGTTGCCGTTGTCGTCCTTGAAGATCGACGGGTCCGCGCCGAGCATCCAGTACTCCGGGTAGGAGTACACATCGGCGTGGCCCTCCATGCGCAGCACGGTGCGCAGCGCCTGATCATGCAGGCTCATCACCGGGCGGCTGATGCGGCTGGTGCCGAACGGCCTTCCCACACGCGGCTTGTAGATCAGAGCCTCGACCGGGACACCCCACGGGTGCTCCAGGATCTCGGCGTGCCAGCGACCGTTCTCCTTGACCGCGTCGATAGTGCGACCGTCGAGGTAGAGCGTCAGGCCGGTGACCTGGTTGTCAACGCGGCTGTTGACCGACAGCAGGTTCATGACGCGCCGCGAGCGCGGGTCCCAGTCGCCGATGGCGTTGAGCGCGTCCTTGACGTGGATCAGGCTCTCCGGTTCGCCCTCGTCGCCTTCGGTGTTGATCAGGTACGCAGGGCCGTGGATCAGACTCGACACCAGCGCGGAGTTCACCTCCGCGGCCAGCATGTTGTTGTCCCAAACATCCTGGCCACCAATGGAATTGAGGTCGCCGTCGGCCCATACGAAGTTGTCCAGGTTACAGCGGCGCGCCAGGATGTCGACGGCTTTGGCCGACCAGCCCAGCACAATGCCCAGCCGGTAGTACTGGGGCGGCAGGACTGCTGAGAGCTGCGTGATGGCGCGCTTGCCGTCGTAGTAACTGGCGCGCAGGAGGTTTCGAGCCGACTTCTTGCTCAGCTGCTCCAGCAGCCGGTTGAGCGTCCGGTCGTCGTCGTCATCGATTCCAGGCAGGTGAATCTGCTCTTCGGGGAGCACTAGTAACACACCGCCTTCCTGCGGCTCGTGCGAGCGCGTCCGTCACCGGAGCGCCCGGTGCGGACTTTCGGGTTGTTGAGGACCAGCTTTCGGCCCAGGTGCGCGCCGACCATGCACACCGCGAGGTCGATGTGCCTGGAGGACTTGCGCGACTCCTTGCCCAGCGAGGTGCCCCACTTGGTGGGGTAGTTGCGGGCGTTGTGTACGTGCACGCGCAGCGCAGTGTTGCCGTCGTGGAGGAACGCCTTGTCTTCGTCGATCCACAAGGCCACCTGTTCGGCCATCTCCACAAAGGCCTGGTTGCGTTCCTGAGCACCGCGCTGACTGGTGCGCATGTCGTAAAGCACCGAGTGGCCGATCTGTGTGCCGGGGGTCGCCCAGAGCTTGAGTTTTCGGTGGAAGTCGCGATGCCAGGCGTCGATGGTCGGCTTCCAGTAGAGAGCCTCGGTGTCGTCGTCAGTGGCAGGGGACGGGTCGACTCCGAACCACAGCACCTTGTACCGGTCGAAGGCTGCGCGCACGGCGGCGTCGACCTCGTGCCGTGGAGCCAGCCAGTTCTTGCCGCGACCGGCCTTGGGCGGCTGCCACACACCGAGCACGAAGGTGAAGCCGTCCTCGACGCGCACACCGACAAGGCCGGTGGCGTCCTGGCTCTTGGAGCAGTCCAGGAACATGCAGATCCTGTCGCCGTCGGCGACCACGGTGTCCAAGGAGGCCAAGGCATCCCAGTTGCGCGGGTCGACCCAGGCGTCCTCGCGGGCTGCCAGCGAGTTCAGGTAGAAGCGCTTGCTGTCGGCCAGGCTGGTGCGGGGGTCGAGCACCTCGGACTGCAGGCGCTCCAGGTCGGCCCAGGGGGCATCGGAGTAGGCCTGCTCGATGGCCTTGGTCAGCTCCTCGGGGATCAGCAGGTTGAGGTTCGGGTCGGCCTCGATGCTGTCGTAGAGGATGTCCTTCTTCAGGCCGGGGAACTGGCCGCTCTGCTGGTCCTGCCAACCGTTGAAGCTGCGCTCCGCAACCGAGTCCAGGCCCATCTGATGGGCGTTGGTCAGCTCGATCAGCCTGGCCTGGATGTCGAAGGGGGACTTGCCGACGTTGCGCGCTGCCACAGCGGCCACCCGGTGACCGCCGGAGGTGGCCGTCATGTGGTGGCTCTCGTTGAGCAGGATGCACGTCGCCGGGTCACCCTCGGAGCTAGCCTCCGACGCCGTCAGGACCTCGAACTTGCCGCGTCCCTTGAGCAGGGTGCGGGTTGTGCCGGTCTCGATGTCGTGCCAGGACTTCGCTTCGCGAGTCCACATGGCGTTGGCGACCAGCAGGAGGTCCTTGGACTGGGCCTCGGAGTTGGAGGCCACCTGGACCAGCGGCATGCGGTGCTGAACACCGTGCCAGCCACGCTCGTCGGTCCGGACGAGCTGTGAGGGACCAGCCAGCTCGCAGTTGCCGATGGCCGCACCGATGATGTCCTTGCCGGTTCCCTTGCTGCCCCGCTTGACCGCCGAGCGGTAGATGTAGCGACCACCCTCGTCGTAGGCGTACCAGAGGATCATGAAGCGCTTCTGGCCGGGAGTGAAGCGCCACGGCTGGCCAGTGAGGTGATGGACCAACCCGGGGCCGTACTGCTCGAACTCCTCGTCGGTCAGCCGGTTCTCGGCCCAGCGGATCAGCAGCGGTCCGAGGCTGTGCTCGGCGAGGCGCTGCTTCTCAGCGGGGTCGGTGGGCCACGGCAGCGTGCACCAGGCCCCGGTGACCGGATCGACGTAATAACCCGGCAGCGGCTCTTCTGGAGCCTGCTCGGGGGCGTCCAGGATGTGGGTCATGGCTTAGAGCGCGCTGAAATCGTCGCCGACCACCTGGAGCTTGGGCTTGGGTGCCTTCGGCTCCACATAGCGGATGCGCAGATCCCGGCGGGCGTCGAGAGTGGTGCCCATGTTGGCCTCGCGGATGCGCAGCTCGGCGGCGACGGTGATTCCGCCGTCGTTGTACATCCGATGCGCCAGGGTCACCGAGTCCAGGGCGTAATCCCAGTCGGTCTCGGTCCACAGCACGCAGTGCGGCATCCGACGCCAGTTGCGCCACTTGCGGACTGCCCACGGGTGCCAGGCCTTGCCGTCGGGTGCCTTCTGGGGCAGCCGAGGTCCGTCCTCGAAGGGGACGTCCTCGACCTCAGTCCACTCCAGAGACCCGCGCCGGTTCGGGTTGATGGCCTCACCTGGGGGCTTGGGCTTACCGCCGCGAGCGACCATTTGAGCCTCCTTCCGGGGGTCTTGTGGTGTACCTACGGGCGACAGCTATGTCGTCCGGGCCTGCTGTGACCAGGGGGTATGGGGTCCTCCCCCTGGGGGTCAGGAGGGGGTGAGGGTTGCTGAGCTGTAGCCAGTGGCAGGGCCTATGTCGTCCGGGGAAGGGATCGACGGTGGACAGAGACGACCAGGTCGACAAGACCCACGGACACCGGTGGTCGGCCTTACCCTCAGAAACTGATCACCAGTCAACGGAGGGGGAAGCTCGTGGTTGATCACCAATTGCTGCAGATGCTCAGGTCTGTGACGATCCCGGCGGCCATGGTCGAGAGCCGCAAGTTCGTCGACTATCTGACCAAGCATGCTGAGGCCGACACTCACAGTGGGACGGCGCAGGAGGGCCTTCAGTACCTCAATGACGTTCTCGGCCTGATGATTGCTTCTCAACTGGAGGTGCTCAACGCGCTGGGTGAGGTGGACGAGCAGCTGAGGAATGCGGGTCAGCGCTTGAAGGCACTGGAGGGCAGGTAGTTCCCCGAATGGGCCAGGGTTACCACTGACGTCTGCGGTCTGCGTCGCTGATGAGGGCGACGGTGGTGATGCACACGATGCTGAACAGGATAAGGGTCATGGCTGTTGGGTGGTTGTCTGCTCTGGGGCCGAGCCGTTGGTCTTGGCCTTGGCCGCCATCGACTGGACCATCATCCCGGCGATGGTCTCGGCCAGAGATGAGCCGGTCTTGCCCGCGACGTCATTGACCGGGCGGGTGTGGGTCTTCGTGGGTGTGGTGTTGTTGGTCAGCGCACCCAGTGCGCTCTTGGCCCCGATGCTGATGGCGCTCTTGAGCAGTGCCTCGATCTTCTCGCCGATGATGGCGCGGATCTCTTCGCGCACGATCCGGCGGATGTGGTCATCGCAGATCAGCGGATCGGTGCCGGGTTCCTCGTGCATCTGGGAGAGCAGGCCCTCGATGTCCGGGTCGTTGCGATAAGTCATGGTCAGACCACCACGGCCGGGATCGGTTCGATCTCCACGGCCAGCACCTTGATGCGGTTGCGGTCCTGGAAGCGGGGCTTGCGGATGAAGTCGGGGAAGTAGGAGGCGTATTCGCTTGTGGCGGCCTCATTGACAGGGCCGTCCCAGACCTCGGTGTGAGAGGCCACCTGCTTCTTGAGAGCGATCAGCTCGTCGTTCTTGGCGCTGATGATCAGGTTGGTGACCGTGTCGTCGGGGATGCCCTGCTCGTAGACCATGTAGGCGATCTCAGCCATGAGGGTTCTCCTTGACAGTGACTTTTCCTGGATGTGGGTCGGGCTTGCGGTATCGCCTGCGACGTCTGCCCTCGGCGGCTTCTTGGGCGGTCTTGCGGATGTGGCAGGGGCGGCACACCAGCTGGAGCAGTCGGGGATCGTTGGCCGCCGGGTCGTTTCGGTCCAGGCCCAGGGTCTTGAGGTTGACCTTGTGGTCGTACTCGGTGCCGGTGGTCAGGCAGATGTCGGGGTAGCCGATCTGGCAGCGGTTGTTGGCGTTACGGCGAACGATGCGCTTGACGCGCTCGGGGATATGGCTACCGGAGTTGGTGTTGGACCAGGCCATCAGGCCTCCACAGACATGTGTCGCTTATCTCTTCATCGTTTCGGCGGACCACCGATTCCAGTGGCGAACCGGAAGATCGCGCCGATGAGGCCGAGGAGTCAGAGCGCGACGCTCTTGCTTGACCAGTCCGCTCGGGTGCCGATCCGGTGAGCGACTCGCCCTGGAGGGCGGGGCTTTCCGTCCGGGTGCGAGATCAGCGTCGGGGCGTCGGCGTGATTGACAATGCTCGGCCAGCAGTGGGCGATCTCGTGGCCCCTGGAGCGTGCCCAGCGCCCGATCGCTTGGTCGATGGGCAGATAGGCGCGCAGTGAGGACAGCATGTCGTCGATCAGCGAGGTGTGCATCGCGATTGCGACGGCGTGGAACATCTGGTTGCCCACGATGAAGTGAGCGTCGTCGTGATCGGCTCGGGCGATGGCTGCGCGGATCAGCGGCTGGGCCTGGGGTGGCCGCTTCTGCCCGAGGTAAGCGGACACGATGGGGGCCGGAGCTGCTTGCAGAACCGCTTCGAGTTGTCCTCGGAAGTCGGCGACCGGTACGGCGTCGTCTTCGAGCACCGCGCTCCAGTCGGAGTCATAGCTGCCCAGTTCGGCCCACACGCGCTTGTGATTGCCGTTGGCCCCGATGTTGCCGGGGTCGATGCTGAGGATGTCAGC
>Ga0164243_10003891_pt1 | contig 23639 bp, 26 predicted proteins | sample OricompcompostOP_FD_108781 | JGI IMG/M metagenome (GOLD analysis project Ga0164243, IMG submission 108781) | Organic Plus compost microbial communities from Emeryville, California, USA - Original compost - Organic plus compost (OP) | ecosystem: Engineered > Solid waste > Mixed feedstock >...
AGCTTCGAGGTGGTGACCGCCGGGAACTCCAGGCGCAGCGCGGCCAGGACGTCCGAGATGCGCATCGTCGCCCGGCGCGAGAGCCCCCGCGGCCACGGCTCCGGGCGCTCCCCGGTCTGAGCCCCGTCGGCCACCCCGCCCGCCGGCACACCAGCCGGCTCGACGGCCGCCGCCGGCACGGACCCTGCCTGCCCCGGCTCCGGCTGCGACCGACGTGCCCTCGCACTCACCACGCGTTGCTCCCCCTCGACACCACCTGTCCTGACCCGACCGTCGCCGCTACGGCGTCGTCGCCTCGCGGTGCGGGCTCGGATGGAACGTCAGGCGGTACTTGCCGATCTGCACCTCGTCGCCCCCGCGCAGCACCGCCTGCTCGATGCGCGTGCGGTTGACGTAGGTGCCGTTGAGGGAGCCCACGTCCCGGACCACGAAGTGGTGGCCGTCGCGGACGAACTCCGCGTGCTGACGGGACACGGTGACGTCGTCGAGGAAGATGTCCGCCTGCGGCGAGCGCCCAGCGGTGGTCCGTTCGGCGTCGAGCAGGAAGCGTGCGCCGGCACTGGGGCCGCGCTGCATGACGAGCAGGGCGGAGGTCGGCGGCAAGGCGTGGACGGCGGCGAGCTCGTCGGCCGTCAGCCCCACGGGGGCGCTCGGCTCGATCTCGACGGGCTCCAGGGCGCGGAACGCCATCGTGGTGTCCGGCCCCTGCGGCGCCGGGGTCGACTCGGGCGCGGTGGAGCCCTTCTCGTCCGGGGCGGGCCCGCGCTCGTCGGCTCCGGGCTCGCGCTCGTCGCTCATCACGCCTCCCCTACCCCGTCGCGGGACCGTTCCTGCGCGTCGCCGGCTCTGCTCGCCGGGCCACGCCTGTGCTGACCTGGTAACCCGCCGGTCACGTGCCGTGGCCGGCACGGCAGGGCCGCGCGGGTACCCGGCACACCTTATGCGGAGCCGGCCGTGATGTGCAGCACCCGTCCAGCACCGTGCGCACCCGGCCGGCTCCCCGTCCCGGCGGAGCCGCGTCACCCTTCCTGCGGGGGCACCGGGGTCGCGTACACGGGATCGGGCAGGGCGCGCAGCGCCGTGATCTCCAGGACGTCCTGACGGTCGATGGTGCCCTGTCCCCCGTTCGAGCGGACCGCCGTCATGGCGCCCCCCGGGATCTGCAGAGCCGTCGCCATGGTGTCCGGGTCGCCGATGGCGGTCCACCGGTACGGGGCCGACAGCGCGGTGCCGTCGACCTCCACGGCACCCGGTGTACCGGTGAACGCGCTGCTGGCGGTGATGCGCTGGCCGTTGAGCTCGATGGCTTCCGCACCGGCGTTCCGCAGCTCCTCGAGCAGGTTGAGCATCGTCACGGGCGTGATGGCGCCGTCCGGCTCGGTCAGCGTCACGACGATGCCGGGCCCCTGGGCGGGCAGCCGGCCGGTGAGGATGCCCTGGGTCTCCGCCGCCCGCTGCAGGGCATCCAGGGCGGCCTGCCGCCGGTCGGAGCCGGAGATCAGCTCGTCCCGCTCGCGCTGCAGGTCGGCGGCCTCCCGAGCCAGCGCCTCGCCGCGGGTGGTCGTCTCGTCCAGGATGCGCACCAGGTCCGCCTGCCGCAGGCCGGCCAGGTCCGCGTCGCTGGTCTGCCGCACCTGGACGACGAGCGCGAAGCCGAGCGCAGCACACAGCACCCCGGCAAGGAGCTGGGCACGGGTCGCCCGCGGACGCAGCGCCCGGGCCAGGACGCGCCACCCGCTGGGCTGGTGACCGCCGTCGGAGGTCAGGGTCTCGTCGGGCTCAGGCACGTGCCCCGGCGCATGCTCCGCATCGGCTGCGTCGTCGCGCTCGCCCGGGCGATCGTGCCCGGGCGCCTCGTGGGCCTCCACCGGGTCGCCGTGCTCGGGCACCTCGTCGGGCTCGGCCGGGCCACCGCGACCGGGTGCGTCGTCCGCCCCAGGCGCCTCATCGGGCCCGGCCGTGTCGCGGTGCTCGGGTGCGTCGTCGAGGTCAGGTGCGTCGTGGGGATCGGACGCGTCGTGGGCCTCCGCCGCGTCCGGCCCGGGTGTCCCGCCCTGGCCCCCCGCCCCGTCCAGGTCGGGCGGCGCCTCGACGTCGTCCTCCGTCACGGGCGTGTCGTCCGGCTCCCGGGCATCGCCGCGCCGGTCGGGGGTCGTCATGCTCGGAACAGGTGCCGCCGGATGGAGGCGGCGTTGGAGAAGATCCGGATACCCAGGACGACCACCACCGCCGTGGAGAGCTGCGAGCCCACCCCGAGCTGGTCGCCGAGGAAGACGATGAGCGCGGCGACGACGACGTTCGACAGGAAGGACGTGAGGAAGACCCGGTCGTCGAAGATCCCGTCGAGCATCGCCCGCAGACCGCCGAACAGGGCGTCCAGCGCGGCGACGACGGCGATGGGCAGGTACGGCTGGAGCTCCACGGGCACGGTGGGCTGCAGCAGCAGGCCGGCCACCACACCGACCACCAGACCGATGACCGCGATCACACGCCATCCTTCCCCGAGCGACGTCCCGACACTGCCACATCGTCGCTCCCGGACGCAGCACGCGCGGCGGCGGTCCCGTCGTCGGCCCGCGGCGGGCCGGCCGACCGGAGCGTGAGCTGTCCGGTCCCGGGCAGCTCCAGGTGGCGCTGGGACGTGATCTGCACGCCGATGCCGTAGGTGCTGCGCAACGTGGCCAGGTGCTGACCGGCGGCCGTGCGGGCGAGCTCCGTCTGCATCGCCGGGGCACCGCCGATGGCGTCGACCGTGTAGGGGCTGCTCAACGGCACGAGGTCGACCAGCACCGCGGTCCCCGCCGAGCGGATCGCGGTCATCGCCCCGAGCCGCTGACCGTTGACGGCGATCGCCTCCGCGCCCGCCGCCCAGAGCCCGTTGACGAGCACCTGCAGGTCCACGTCCTGGACGCGCTCGTCGGGGTCCTGGGTGTCGGGGTCATCGGTCGGGGCGTCGGTCAGCACGACGCGCAGCCCCGGCCCGGTGACCGGCACGACGGCGGCGGCGACCGCGTCGGCGGAGTTCTGTGCGAGCAGCGGCGAGCCGCCGCCGAGCGCCTCGCTCTGGAGCTGGGCGATCTCGGCGGTGAGGTCGGAGATCTGCTGCTGCAGGTCGTCGGCCTCCTGCGTGCGCTGTTCGATCTGCCGCTCCAGGAGCTGACGGGCGGACAGCGCCGACCCGGCGGGCTGGCGCAGCGCGAGGGTCGCCGCCGTGGTGGCCAGCCCCAGCACGACGGCCAGGACCACCAGCCCCGCCACGGCGCGCACCCGGCGCGGCGGCTCCCCGCGCGCGGCCCGGCGCTGCGCGGCGAGCGCGTAGCCGGGGTCGAGCGGGCGGCGGTACACCTCGTTGAGCAACGTCATCGAGGCGTCGAGGGCACGTCGGGCGGTCCCGTCGTGCCGGTCGGGTCCGGTCATGTGGGCTCCGGGCCGGCACGCAACAGCCTGCGGGCCTGGGTCAGGTAGAGCAGCCCGGAGAACCAGTACAGACCGACGCCCCACAGCGCGAACGCCCACCCGAGCACCCCGGCGACGGTCCCGACCGGGTCGCCCCAGCTCGCGAGGAGCAGCAGCGGGAAGGCGTAGAGCAGGGCGAAGGTGCCGGCCTTCCCGGCCAGGTGCACGGGCAGCGGCGCCCAGCCGGCCCGGCGCAGCACGAGCAGCATGACGGAGAGCACCCCGTCACGGGCCACGAGGACGACGAGCAGCCACCAGGGCACCACACCGCGCCACGCCAGCCCCACCAGGGTGACAAGGATGAAGAGCCGGTCGGCGGCCGGGTCGAGCAGCTGCCCGATCCGGGAGACCTGGCCCAGCCGCCGGGCGAGCACGCCGTCGAGCCAGTCGCTGGCCCCGGACGCGGCCAGCACCGCGACCGCCCAGCCGTCCCGGCCGGTGGCGATGAGCACCGCGAACACGGGCACGAGCAGCAGTCGCGCCAGGCTGATCACGTTCGGCACGGTGAGCACGCGATCGCTGACCACCTCGTCCTGCGTCACGGCCACTCCCGTCCTGCGTGCTCCGGTGCTGCGTCCGTCCGGCCCGGCGCGCCCTCGATCCTAAGGTGCGGTGCGCGGGCCGCGTGGGACCGTGGGGTGCGCAGCGCCGACCGTCCGCCCACGTGGCAGGCACCCGCACCTGACGGCGGCCACGTCGCGCATGGGGGATGCTGTGCCTGATCTCACCTGGAGCCGTCGCACCACCAGGCCCCGCCGCCGGGTAGACTTGACGCAAATCTGGAGTTCGTCGCGTCCCCTGGACGTGCCCGGCCGTCGGCCGGCCGCGCGTCGAGTGTCGAGGCACCGGGACAGTCCGGTCGCCCAGGGTGGACAGGGTGCGCGATCCGCCGCACGCTACCCGGTGCGCGGCTGCGTGCTCCTCCCAGCGACGATCGGCCTGCCTTCTCCATGAGTTCCACGCTGTCCCCTGCCCTGCCCACGGACCTCGCACCGGACTCCTCCGGTACGACCGACGACGTCGACACGGTCACCGCCGGGTCGGCCCCGCTGATCGGCGAGACCTTCGCCGACCTCGGCCTGCCCCGCGCCCTCGAGCGTGCCGTGACCGACCTGGGCTTCGTCACCCCGTCGGCCATCCAGTCGCGCGCCATCCCGTCCTTGCTCGCCGGACGCGACATCGTCGGCGTCGCGCAGACCGGCACCGGCAAGACGGCCGCCTTCGGGCTGCCCCTGCTCGCCGCGGTCGACCCCGCGGTCGCCGCGGTGCAGGCCGTCGTCCTGGCCCCGACCCGTGAGCTGGCCCAGCAGGTCGCCGAAGCGCTGTCCTCCTTCGCCACGCACCTGCCGGGCCTCCAGGTCACGGCGGTGTACGGCGGGGCACCGTTCCTGCCGCAGCAGCGCGCGCTGGCCCGTGGGGCGCAGGTCGTGGTCGGCACGCCGGGGCGCGTGCTGGACCACCTGGACCGCGGCACGCTCGTGCTCGACCAGGTCCGCTTCCTGGTGCTGGACGAGGCGGACGAGATGCTCCGCATGGGATTCGCCGAGGATGTCGACCGGGTGCTGGTGCAGACCCCTACCGGCCGCCAGGTCGCCCTGTTCTCGGCGACGATGCCCGCCCCGATCCGGCGGGTCGCCGAGCAGCACCTGCACGACCCGGTGGAGATCGCCGTCGCGCGGCAGTCCTCGACGGTGACGACGGTCCGGCAGACATATGCCGTCGTACCGCACCGGCACAAGATCGGCGCCCTCGTGCGCGTGCTCGCGGTGACCGAGGCGGACGCGACGATCGTCTTCGTCCGTACCCGTGATGCGGCCGAGGAGGTCGGCTCGGCCCTGGTCGAGCGCGGCATCTCCGCGGCGTACATCTCCGGGGACGTCGCCCAGACGGAACGCGAGCGCGTCGTGGAGCGGTTGCGCTCCGGCGCGCTGGACGTCGTCGTCGCCACCGACGTGGCGGCCCGCGGCCTGGACGTCGAGCGCATCGGGCTGGTGGTCAACTTCGACGTCCCGCGCGAGGCGGAGACGTACGTGCACCGCATCGGGCGCACCGGTCGCGCGGGGCGCGAGGGCACTGCGCTGGCGTTCGTGACGCCCTCCGAGCAGTCCCGGCTGCGGCACATCGAGCGGACCACCCGCACACCGCTGGAGCAGGTGACGATCCCGACGCCGGCGGAGGTGTCGGCGCACCGCGTCGCCGCCCTGCTGGCGCGCACGCCGGCCCGTGCCGAGGCCGGCCGGCTGGACCTGTACCGGCGTGCCGTCTCCGCGCACCTGGCCGAGCACCCCGACCTCGACGCCGCCGAGCTGCTCGCCGTCGTCACCGCGCTGGCGGTGGGCGACGACGGCCCCGCTGCACGGTCGGCGGACGGGGAGCTCGACGAGGCGCTGGAGCGGGCCCGGGCCGGGGCGGCTCGTGCCCGACACGACGGAGACGGCGACCGGCCGCGCCGGGAGCGGGACGAAGGACGTCGTCGTCCGGTGCGCGGTGAGGGTCCGACCGGGCCCCGGTACCGGGTGGCCGTGGGGCACCGGGACGGCCTGCAGCCCGGCGCGCTGGTCGGGGCACTGACCGGTGAAGGCGGGCTGACCGGGAAGGACGTCGGCAAGATCGACATCTTCGGCAGCTTCGCTCTGGTGGACATCCCCGGTGGGCTGAGCCCGGAGGTCGTCGACCGACTGTCGCGCACGCGCGTGGCCGGGCGCCCGCTGCGGATCCGGCTCGACACCGGGCCCCGTCCGGGCCACGGCGCGTCCCGCCCGCCGCACGGCGCGCACCGTCCGCACTCCTGACGTCCGTTCCCGCCCGGGCTGCGGCTGCGCCGGTCCGGGCGACCTGCCGTTCCCCGGGTGCTGCCGTCCGGCGGGGTGGCCGGCTGGCGCCCACCGCGGTCGCAGCGGGCCGCCCGGGTGGATCCGTCACCGTCCCCGGCGATGGACTCCCCGGCGGCGTCGCCGTCCGGCGTGTGCCTGATCCCGACCGTGCCGGTTCTCGACCGTGCCTGATCCCGACCGGGCCGGTTCTCGACCGTGCCTGATCCCGACCGGGCCGGTCGGGACGACGGCTCAGGCGGGGGCGGTGGGGTCCGTCTCGGCGGTCAGCGCCGCGACGAACCCGTCGACGTCCTCCGGGGTGGTGTCGAAGGCGCACATGAGCCGTACCTCCCCCGTCGTCGGGTCCCAGTCGTAGAACTGCCAGCGCTCCCGCAGCCGGTCGGCTACGCCCGGCGGCAGCACGGCGAAGACGGCGTTCGACTGCGTCGACCGGGTGACCTGCACACCCGGCAGGTGCTCGACGCCGGCCCGCAGGCGGGCCGCCATGGCGTTGGCGTGCCGCGCGGAGCGCAGCCACAGGTCCCCCTCGTAGAGGGCGACGAGCTGGGCCGAGACGAAGCGCATCTTGGAGAGCAGCTGCATGTCGGCCTTGCGCAGGTAGCGCAGCGCCTCGCCGACGCGGTCGGCCACCTGCGCGTCGAGCACGACGACGGCCTCGCCGAACAGCAGCCCGTTCTTGGTCCCGCCGAGCGACACCAGGTCCACGCCGACGTCCGTGGTGAGAGCGCGCAGCGGCACGTCGAGTCCCGCCGCGGCGTTGGACAGCCGCGCTCCGTCGACGTGCAGCAGCAGCCCGTGGGCGTGCGCCTGGTCGGCGAGCGCCCTGACCTCGTCCGGCGTGTAGCGGGTGCCGAGCTCGGTGGTCTGGGTGAGCGAGACGACACCGGGTTGGGCGTGGTGCTGGTCGCCGAAGCCGTGCAGGTGACGAGCGACGAGCTGCGGCGTGAGCCGGCCGTCCGGCGCCGGCACGGTGAGTAGCTTGAGCCCGCCGATCCGCTCGGGGGCGCCGTTCTCGTCGGTGGCGACGTGGGCGCTCTCGGCACAGATGACCGCCCCCCAGCGGGGCAGCACGGCCTGCAGCGCGAGCACGTTGGCCCCGGTGCCGTTCACCACGGGGAACGTGAGCGCCGGTGGACCGAAGTGCGCGGCCATGACGTCCTGGAGCCGGGCAGTGTATGCGTCCTCGCCGTAGCCGGGCTGATGGCCCTCGTTGGCCTCGACCAGCGCGGCGAGCACCTCGGGGTGCACCCCTGCGTAGTTGTCGGAGGCGAAGTGACGGCGGGACGGGTCGTGCAGTCGGGTCACTCGGACAGTGTGGCGCGTCGCGGCGGTGTCCGGGGTCCGGACCGCCGGGCCGACACAGGTGTCGTCAGAGGCCCGCGGCCCGGCACTGGGCGCAGGTGCCGATCAGCTCGATCGTGTGCTCGACGTCGTCGAACCCGTGCAGCGCGGCGACCTGCGCCGCCCACGACTCCGCCTGGGCGGCCTCGATCTCGACGGTCCGCCCGCAGGTGCGGCAGACCAGGTGGTGGTGGTGCGTGCGGCGCTGGCAGCGGCGATAGACGGACTCGCCGTCCTGGGTGCGCAGCACGTCGATGTCGCCGGCCTCGGCCAGGCTCTGCACCGCGCGGTAGACAGTCGCCAGGCCGACGCCCGACCCCTGGGCCCGCAGCATGTCGTGCAGCTGCTGCGCGCTGCGGAACTCCTCGACCTCGTCGAGCAGCGCGAGGATCTCGGCACGCTGACGCGTCTGCCGCTGTGCCACCACCATGAGGTCACCGCCCTCTCGCAGATCAGGTGAATGTTACGTCAACGGTGCACCGGCCCTGATGCTTCCCGGTGCAGCGACGACGGCCGGGTCCACGCACGCGGTGCGCGCCGCGGACCCGGCCGTCGTCGGGATCGTGCGGGTGCGTCAGCCCTGCACGGCGCGCTTGAGCGCGCTGCCGGCGGTGAGCTTGACGCGGAAGCCCGCGGGGATCTCCAGCTTCTCGCCGGTCTGCGGGTTGATGCCCGTCCGAGCGGACCGCTCGGCGCGGGCGACGGCGAGGAAGCCGGGGATGGTGACGCTCTCGCCTGCGGCCAGCTGCTCCACCAGGACCTCCTGGAAAGCCTTCAGGGCCTTGTCCGCGTCGGTGTTGGTGAGGCCCGCCTTGGCGGCCACGGCCTGGACGAGCTCGGTGCGGTTCACGCTCACGGAATGTGCTCCTTGTTGGATCTTCGTACGTGCCGACCCCGTGCGGGGGACGTCCACGGTGCGCGGGAGGGACCACGAGCCGGGGGCGCCGCGGACGACCCTAGTGCGTCCCCGTACACGTCAGACGCGAGCGACGCGCCCTGTCACCCGTGCTGTCACCCGTGCGTGCGGCGGCGGAGACGCTCCCGGAGGTCTCCGACGGGCAGCGCCGTGAGCACCCGGGAGGGGTCGACGTGGTGCGCGACGGCCCGCGCGCAGCCCGCATCGAGCCAGTCGAGCTGGCCCGGTGCGTGGGCGTCGGTGTCGATCGTCACGTCGCAGCCGGCGTCCAGCGCCTGCTGGAGCAGGGCGTGGGGCGGGTCCAGCCGGTCCGGACGGCAGTTGATCTCCACGGCGACGCCGTGCTCGGCGCATGCGGCGAAGACCCGGTCGGCGTCGAAGTCGCTGGGTAGTCGGCGTCGGGAGCCCGTGAGCTGGCGGCCCGTGCAGTGCCCGAGCACGTCGGTGCGCGGGTTGCGCACCGCGGCGAGCATCCTCTTGGTCATGGCGGCCCGGTCCATGCGCAGCTTCGAGTGCACGGAGGCCACGACGACGTCCAGCTCGTCGAGCAGGTCCGGGTCCTGGTCGAGGGAGCCGTCCTCGAGGATGTCGACCTCGATGCCGGTGAGCACGACGAACGGAGCCACGGCCCGGTTGAGCGCGCGGACCTGGTCGAGCTGGGCCCGCAGTCGGGCCGCCGAGAGCCCGTTGGCGACCGTGAGGCGCGGCGAGTGATCGGTGATGGCCAGGTACTCGTGGCCGAGGTCCAGCGCGGCCAGAGCCATCTCCTGGATCGACGTGGAGCCGTCGCTGGCCTCGGTGTGCGCGTGCAGGTCGCCGCGCAGCCGGGCGCGCAGCGCCGCGACCGCCGGGTCGACGTCGCCGAGGGAACGGCGGTGCTGCTCCTCGAGGTCGTCCAGGTACGGCACCGGCTCGTCCCGAAGGGCCTGGGCGACGACCTGCGCGGTCCGGCTGCCGACCCCCGGCAGGTCGGTGAGCGACCCGGCGGCGGCGAGGGCGGCGAGCCGGTCCCCGTCGGTCCGCTCCACGGTGGCGGCGGCGGCACGGAACGCCTCGCTGCGGTACGGGCTGGCCTGGGCGCGCTCCAGCAGGAACGCGATGCGACGCAGGACCGTGACCGCCGCGTCGCGGTGGGAGGCTGCGGTCACGAGGCCTTGCGGCGGGTACTGCGGCGGCGGGCGGGCTGCTCCTGCTCGGCCGGCTCGGGCTCTGGGGCGACCCGTGCCGGGGCGGCCTTGCGCGCGGTGGTCGTGGCCGGCCCCTTCCCCGCGGTCGCCCGCGTCCGGGTGCTCGCCGGCTTCGTGGTCGACCGCGAGGAGCCGGACGATCCGCGCTTCGCGGTGCGGGACGAACCGGCTGACTCCTGTGTGTCCGTGTCCGCGGCACTCCCCCGTGCGCGCGTGCGCCGTCCGGCCGCGGGGGCCGCGGCCTCCTCGCCGCGCGAGCCGCGGGCCCGCTCCACGCTGCGCTGCAGGGCGGCCAGCAGGTCGACGACGTCCCCACCCTCCTGCGTGCCGCCCTCGGCCGCCGCCGGTTGGGGCACCGCCTGGGTGTGGCCGGCGGCGATCTTGGCCTGGATGAGCTCCTCGAGAGCGGCGGCGTAGCGGTCCTCGTACTGCGTCGGGTCGAAGTCCGCGGCCAGCGAGTCCACCAGCGAGGACGCCATCGCGAGCTCCTGCGGCCGCACCGACACCTCGTTGTCCAGCACCGGGAAGTCGGCCGCGCGCACCTCGTCCGGCCACAGCAGCGTCTGCAGGCAGATGACGTCTCCGCGCACGCGCAGCACCGCCATCGACTCGCGCTGGCGCAGCGCCACCTTCACCACGGCCATCCGGTCCGCCTGCTCCAGAGCTCCACGCAGCAGCGCGTACGGCTTCGCGGCGGTCTTCTCCGGCTCCAGGTAGTAGGTCTTCTGCAGCAGGATCGGGTCCACCTGCTCGGCGGGGACGAACTCGAGGACCTCGATCTCGCGCTCGGTCGCCAGCGGCAGCGCGGCCATGTCCTCGTCGGTCAGCACCACCAGGTCGCCGTCGTCCGTCTCGTAGCCCTTGGCGATCTCGGACGACTCGACGGTCTCACCGTCGACGCTGCAGACCTTGCGGTAGCGGATCCTCCCGCCGTCCGCTCGGTGCACCTGGTGCAGCGTCACTTCGTGCTCGCTCGTGGCCGCGTAGAGCTTGACGGGCACGTTGACCAGCCCGAAAGCGACGGCACCCTTCCAGATCGCGCGCATGGCCTGCCTCCCTCGTCGGGTCGCCCCCGCTGGGCGCCCGGTGGAGCGGTCGAACCAGGACCGCGCGCCGTGCACGGTCCACCTGGGCAGGATGTACCCGTGGAGCCCATGCTCGCCACTGCTGCGGACCGTCCCGGCCACCTGCCCACCGGCCCGGAGTGGGCCTACGAGGTCAAGTGGGACGGTGTGCGAGCCCTCGCGGACACCACGTCGGGCGCCTTGCGGCTGTGGTCCCGCAACGAGCGTGACGTCACCGTGGCCTACCCGGAGCTGGTCGGCCTGGCGACGGTCCAGGGTGCGGTGCTCGACGGGGAGATCGTGCTGCTGGACGGCGGGGTGCCGTCCTTCGCGGCGCTCGCCGAGCGCATGCACGTGCGCGACGCGCGGCGCGCCCGGGCGCTGGCCCGGGGCAGGCCGGTGACCTTCCTGGTGTTCGATGTGCTGCGGCTCTACGGGGTCGACCTGACCCGGCGGCCCTACGACGAGCGCCGCGCGACCCTGGCCCGGCTGACCCTGCCCGAGCGGGTGCAGCTCTCCCCGGTCTACCCCGACGGGGACGAGCTGTGGCGGGTGACCCGGGAGCACGGTCTGGAAGGGGTCGTCGCCAAGCGCCGGGCCTCGACGTACCAGCCCGGGCGCCGTTCCCCCGACTGGGTGAAGTCTGCCCACCGCAGCACGCGGACGGCCCTGGTCGGCGGCTGGCGGGAGGAGTCCACGGGCACGGGTCGGCTCGGCGCCGTGCTCCTCGGGGCGCCGGACGGCGACGGGGGGCTGCGCTACCTGGGCCGGGCCGGCAGCGGGATCGGTGGTGCGCTGGGCGCGGACCTGTACCGGCTGCTCAGCGCCCGTCCTCGGGACACCGCGCCTTTCGTCGACGCCCTGCCCGCGGTGGACGCACGGGGTGCCCGCTGGAGCGAGCCGCATGTCGTGGTGGACGTGCTGTACCTGAGCCGGACGCCCGACGGTCGCCTGCGCCAGCCGGTCGTGCGCGGCATCCGCACCGACGCCGCGGCAGACCCGTGGGAGCGGCGGTGAGCGCCCGGTCGCCGGACGGGGGCGGCCAGGTCGTGGACGTGGCCGGCCGACAGGTGCGGGTCACCCATCTGGACAAGGTCGTCTACCCCGCGACCGGGACCACCAAGGCCGAGGTCATGGATTACCTGGTACAGGTGTCCCCCGCCTTGCTGGGCCAGCTCCGCGACCGGCCGGTGACCCGGATCCGGTGGCCCGAGGGCGTCGGCGGGCAGCGCTTCTTCGAGAAGAACGTGCCGCGCGGGGCACCGCGATGGTTGCGGCACCGGGTGCTGCGGGCGGCGCCGGGCGCCGACGACGAGGGGGCCGAGCTCGACCTGCCGTTCCTCGACGACCTCGCGGGGCTGGTCTGGGTGGCGAACCAGAACGCCCTGGAGCTGCACACGCCGCAGTGGACCGTGGGACCGCGCGGAGCGGTGCGCCGGCCCGACCGGCTCGTGGTCGACCTGGACCCCGGACCGCCGGCGGGCCTGGCGGAGTGCGCACGGGTGGCGCATCTGGTCGCGGACCGGCTCCGTGCGGACGGCCTGGAGCGTACCGTCCCGGTGACCTCCGGCAGCAAGGGGATGCAGCTCTACGCACCGCTGCCCGGTCGCCGCAGCGTCATGGACGTGCATGCCTACGCCCGCGCGATGGCTCACGCCGTCGCCGCCGAGCACCCGGAGCTGGTGGTGGCCGTCATGCGCAAGGAGGTGCGCGGCGGCAAGGTGCTCATCGACTGGTCGCAGAACCACCCGGCGAAGACGACGATCACGCCCTATGCGTTGCGCGGCCGCGAGCGTCCGCGCGTGGCGGCGCCGCGCTGGTGGGACGAGGTCGGCCCGGACCTGGAGCAGCTCGGTCCCGACCAGGTGGTGCGGCGGCTGGCTGCGGACGGGGACCCCTTCGCGGCGGCCGGCTGACCGCGGCGCGCACGGGTCGTCGGGCGACGGACGGGTGAAGCACCGACGGTCCGGCGCGGGTGAGCAGCACTGGCACGTCGGCGGCAGACTTGGGACCGTAGGACGCGGTCCGGGCGTCGGTCCCGGACCCCCGAGCGGAGGAGCAGCCATGGCATCCAAGGACCTGCCGAAGTACACCGTCCCGACCCTGACGCCCGAGGACGGCGCCCAGGTCGCCGCCGTCCTCCAGCAGCGGCTCGACTCGCTCAACGACCTCGCCCTGACGCTCAAGCACGTGCACTGGAACGTCGTCGGCCCGCACTTCATCTCCGTGCACAAGATGCTCGACCCGCAGGTCGACTCCGTGCGCGAGATGGTGGATCAGATCGCCGAGCGCATCGCGACGCTGGGGGTGTCGCCGACGGGCACGCCCGGCGCGCTCGTCAGCAACCGGACCTGGGACGACTACGCGATCGGGCGCGACAGCGCGATCGCCCACCTCGGTGCGCTGGACGAGGTCTACGCCGGCGTGATCACGGCGCACCGCGAGGCCGCCGCCGCGACCGAGAAGCTCGACCCGGTGACCAACGACCTCCTCATCGGCCACCTGCACGACCTGGAGATGTTCCACTGGTTCGTGCGGGCGCACCTGGAGTCGGCCGGTGGTGAGCTCAGCACCGAGGACGCCCAGACCGAGCAGGATGCGGCACGCTCGGCGCAGGACGCCGTGTGAGCGATCGCGCTCCGCACCGGCCCGCCGTCGACCACCCTGACGGCGGGCCGGTTCTCCGTACGGCCTCCTCACGCTCACCACGGCCCGGCTCGTCGAACCCGGCGGCCCGGCGACGGCCCCACCTGGCCGCCCGGCTGGAGGACTCCTTCGACCGGGCGGTGGCACGTGTGCTGCGGGCGCGCGGCTGGACCGTCCGCATCGAGCCGTACACCGGTTACGGCGCCGACGGCTGGGTGCGCGTGCTGGCCCGCACCCTGCTCGCCGGTCCCCACGTGGGTGACCGGGACCTGCCCAGCGCGGGTGCCACGGCGCAGGACGGCGGACCGGACGGCCGGGCCGTGCGCGGCTGGCGGTCGTTCGCGACCGCCCAGGTGGCCGGTGCCGTGCTCGAGGTGACCGTGGGCGGCCAGGTGCACCGCAGGGTGACCGACCGCGGCGGCTACCTCGACGCGGTCGTCCCCGCGGACCTGCCGCCGGGCCGGCACGAGGTGCTGCTGCGCGGACCGGACGGCTCCACGGCGCTCGCCCCGGTGCACGTCGTCGACCCGGGGTGCCGGTACGGGCTGGTCAGCGACATCGACGACACGGTGATGATCACGCGCCTGCCCCGCCCGCTCGTCGCGGCCTGGAACGCCTTCGTGCGCAGCGAGACGGCGCGTGAACCGGTCCCGGGCATGGCCGGCTTGTTCCGCGAGCTCGTCGGTGAGCAGGACGTGCCCGTGGTCTACCTGTCGACCGGCGCCTGGAACGCCGCTGCGGCCATCGGCCGCTTCCTGCGTCGGCACGGGTTCCCCGCGGGACCGCTGCTGCTGACGGACTGGGGCCCGACGAACACCGGCTGGTTCCGCAGCGGTCGCGAGCACAAGCGCACCCAGCTCGCTCGGCTCATGCGGGAGCTGCCCACCGTGCGGTGGGTGCTCGTCGGCGACGACGGCCAGCACGACCCCGAGATCTTCGCGGAGGCGGCGTCGCGTGCACCGGAGCATGTGCACGCGGTGCTGCTCCGGCAGCTCACCTTCGCCGAGCACGTCCTCGCCCACGGGCTGCCCGTCCCCACGACCGGTGTGACGCGCGCCGGGCACGGGCCGTTGCGCGACGGCGTCCCGGTGCTGCAGGGGCCGGACGGGCACGCGCTGCTGGACCAGGTGCGCGAGCGCGGGATCCGGCTCGACCGGCCGGACTGAGGCCGGGCCGGTCGGTCGCGCCGCACCGCGCCAGGACGGGCGGGCGTCACGCCGGGCCGCGGGCGGCGACGGGACGCTGGCCGCCGAGGTCTACCCATGGGCCCCGCTGCGCGGCCCGGCGCGGTCGGCATCAGAGGCGTTCGGGATCGTCCCAGTCGTCGCCGCTGGCCAGCGCTTCGTCGTCGGGTTCGAGCTCGGTGGCGCTCAACGAGTGCGGTGCGCGTGCGGGGTCTCCTCCGGCGCGGGCGTCGGCGGCGAGGTCCGCCGGACCGGGTGACGGCGTGGCGAGGTTCTCCGCGGCGGGATCGGAGACGAGGTCGCGCGGGCGGGCGGGACGGTCGCGGACGGGCTCGTCGGTCATGCCCCGGTTGTACCGCGTCGCGGGCCGCGCGGCACCTCCCCGTCAGCGGGCGAGGCATTTATCACACGCCCACCTGCGGCTACGTGGGACGAGACGAAGATCACAAACCTCTCGCGGTCGAGTATCTCGAGGTCAACATACGATGAATTCGTGGCAGAGAGCGAACAGGTGGTCGACGCACTTCTCGTCGGCGGCGGCATCATGAGTGCGACGCTGGCGGCGCTGCTGACGACGGTCGAGCCGTCGTGGACCATCGAGCTCCACGAGCGACGATCGGGCCTCGCCGAGGAGAGCTCGAACCCGTGGAACAACGCCGGGACCGGTCACGCGGCACTCTGCGAGCTGAACTACACGCCGGAGCGGCCCGACGGCACGATCGACATCTCGAAGGCCGTGAAGATCAACGAGCAGTTCGAGCTCTCCCGGGAGCTCTGGAGCTCGCTGGCCGCCGCGGGCCGCCTCCCGGAGGGCACCTCCTTCCTGTCCGCCACCCCGCACATGACCTTCGTGCGTGGCGCCGAGAACGTCGACTACCTGCGTCGCCGGTGGGAGGCGCTGCGCCAGCACCCGCTGTTCGCCGACCTGGAGTTCAGCACGGACCGTACGACGATCGCGCAGTGGGCTCCGCTGCTGCTGGAGGGCCGCGACCCGGCCGAGCCGGTGGCCGCCACCCGCGCGGCGTCGGGGACCGACGTCGACTTCGGCTCCCTGACCCGGGCGCTCGTCGCCGACGCGCAGGAGCGCGGCGTCCAGGTGCACCTCGAGAGCGAGATCACCCGGCTGCGCAAGCGTCGCGACGGCTCGTGGAGCGTGACGATCCGTGACCGGCGGTGGAACGGCGAGCACAGGCCGCGCAAGGTCCGCGCGCGCTTCGTCTTCATCGGCGCCGGCGGGGGCGCGCTGCGGCTGCTGCAGCGCTCCGGAATCCGCGAAGCCAAGGGCTACGCCGGCTTCCCGATCAGCGGGCAGTTCCTGCGCACGACGAACCCGGAGCTCGTCGCCCGGCACCAGGCGAAGGTCTACGGCAAGGCCGAGCTCGGTGCGCCACCGATGTCGGTGCCGCACCTGGACACCCGCGTCGTCGAAGGCCAGAAGGCACTGCTGTTCGGCCCCTACGCGGGCTGGTCGATGAAGTTCCTCAAGCACGGCTCGTGGCTCGACCTGATCCGCTCCGTGCGACCGGACAACATCGTCCCGATGCTCCAGGTCGGGCTGCGCAACATGGACCTGCTGAAGTACCTCATCAGCGAGGTGACGGCGTCGGAGGCCGCCCGGCTGCGCGCCCTGCGCGCCTTCATGCCGACCGCCCACCCGCGCGACTGGGAGCTCATCACCGCCGGTCAGCGGGTGCAGGTCATCAAGCGCGAAAAGGGCAAGGGCGGTGTGCTCGGTTTCGGCACCGAGCTCGTGGCCGCCTCCGACGGCTCCATCGCCGGTCTGCTCGGCGCCTCGCCGGGTGCCTCCACCGCGGCCGCGATCATGCTGGACCTCGTCGAGCGCTGCTTCCCGGGGCGGGCCGAGGCCTGGCGGCCCGCGCTGCACGCGCTCATGCCGAGCATCGGGGGCGAGGACTGGGAGCAGCTCGAGCGCGACGACCTGGCGGACGCCTCCGCGGGACGCTGAGCGACCGAGCCGGTCTTCGGGTCGTCCGACCGCCGAGGGCGGCGTGCGACGGTCAGCCGGTCCGGTCGGCCAGCCGTGCCCGGACCTCCGGACGCCGTAGGGGCGGGACCGTGGGCGGCGGCAGCCGGCGGGGCGGCAGCTCGTCGAGAAGACGGGCGGTGACGGCCGCGACTTGCGCGACGGCCTGCTCGAACGCCTCACGGGTGGCGTCCGTCGTCTTCTGCACGCCCGTCACCTTGCGGACGTACTGACGTGCGGCCGCCTCGATCTCCTCGGCCGTGGCGTGCGGCTCCAGGCCGCGCAGCGTCGTGATGTTCCGGCACATGGGCCCGACGCTACGCCGGGCCGCCGTGCACGTCCCGTTCCAGGGCCAGCAGCGTCCGCTTCGCGGCCTCGCCCCCGGCATAGCGTCCCGGCGTGCCGTCCGAGCGGACCACGCGGTGGCAGGGCACCAGCAGCGGGACCGGGTTGAGCGCGCACGCCGTGCCGACCGCCCGCACGGCCCGTGCGCTGCCCGCGGCCGCGGCGACGGCGGCGTAGCTGGCGGTCGTCCCGTAGGCGATGTCCGGCAGGCGCTCGACGACGCTCCGGCGGAAGCCGTGCACCAGCTGCAGGTCGAGGGGCACGTCGAAGGTCCGCCGGCGGCCGGCGAAGTATTCCTCCAGCTCGCGGGCCACCGCATCGAGCGGCCGGGGCGCCGCCAGCACGCGCGGGCTGACCCGTGCCGCGAGGTCCCGCAGCACCGCGCCGTGGTCCTGCACGGCGAAGGCCAGCCGCACGACGCCGCGGGGGGTCGCGGCCACCAGCAGCGGGCCGAGGGGGCTGTCGACGGTCCGGTAGGCCACGTCGAGCAGGTCCGTCTCCCCCGCACGGACGACGAGTCGTGCGCGCAGACGATCGAGGTCATGGCGCTCGCCGCCGGCTCGGTGAAGCGCGGCCAGGGGGTTGAGGTCGGTCACGGGGTGCTCCCCTCGGAGGTCCTGCAGGCGTGTCGACGTCCGTCGGAGGTGTGGGGCCGCTGGGCTCCCTCGGCGGCGCGGGGCCGCTGCGGTCCGTCGGCGGTGCGGTCGGTGCGCTGCGTGCCGTAGGTCCGGCGGAGTGCGGCGACGCCGTCCGCAGCGGCACGTCGGGCGGCCTGCGCGGTGCCGCCGATGAGCGCGGCGACCTCCGCGTAGGGCAGCCCGCCCAGGTGGTGGTAGGCCAGCGAGCGGCGTTGGCGGTCCGGCAGCGCCGCCACGGCGGTCCACAGGTCCCGGTCGAGCGGCTGGTCGTCGGCGGGACGTTCCGGCAGGTCCCCGACCGGCAGCGGCGCACGGGCGGCCCGGCGCAGCACGTCGACGGCCCGGTGGTGCGCGATCGTCACGAGCCACGCCTCGACGTTTGCATCGTCCGGGAGGTCCGGGTAAGCGCGCAGCGCGGACAGAAAGGTCTCCGACCAGGCGTCGTCGGCGTCGTGCGGGCCGACGACGGCGCGACACACCCGCAGCACGGTCGCGCCGTGCGCGGCGACGACGTGCTCGAACGGCTCCTTCACTCCACCTCCTGGCCCGGTCGGGGCGGTCCGCGGTCTCCCAGTGTGCAGACGTCCCGAGGGCGGGGGACGTGAGGTCCCAGTGTGCGGGCCGATCGTGCCGACGGGTCGGCCCGTGCCGCCGGGCTCCTGCATCGGGCACAGTGGGCCCCATGACCAACCTCGAGGCACGGCCGACACCGCAGGTCTGCGACGCGCTGCCGCGGCGCGGGCCGGTGACCGAGCTGCTCGACGCCCGGCCGGTCCCCCTGGGCGGTCTGCGCGCCATGCACGTGCGCCGCACGCTGCCGCAACGGGCGCTGCCGCTCGTCGGGGCCTGGTGCTTCCTGGACGAGTTCGGCCCTGAGCCGGTGGACATGAGAGTCCTGCCGCACCCGCACACCGGTCTGCAGACGGTGACGTGGCCGGTACGCGGGGAGATCCACCACCGCGACTCGGTGGGCTCGGACGTTGTGGTGCGGCCCGGCCAGCTCAACCTCATGACCGCCGGACGCGGGGTGGCCCACTGCGAGCTGTCCCTCGGCGACCGCCCGCTGCTGCACGGCGTGCAGCTGTGGGTCGCCCTGCCCGACGAGGCCGTTGCCGGCCCCGCCGCGTTCGAGCAGGTCACCGAACCGCCGGTGTGGGAGGTCGCGGGGGCCAGCGCCACGGTCTTCATCGGTGCGCTCGACGGGGTGCGGTCACCGGCCCGGGTGCACAGCCCGTTGCTCGGTGCCGAGGTGGTGGTGCACCCGGGTGCCGTCGTCGACGTGCCGCTGCAGACCGCCTTCGAGCACGCGGTGCTCGTGCTCGAGGGTGCGGCGCAGGTCGCCGGGACCCGGTGCGTGCCCGGCGGGCTGCTGTATCTGGGTGACGGCCGTGACGAGCTGCGGGCCACGTCGGCCGGCGGTGCCCGGCTGCTGCTGCTCGGCGGCGAGCCGTTCGGTCACGACGTCGTCATGTGGTGGAACTTCGTCGGGCGCACGCACCTGGAGATCGCCCAGGCCCGCGCCGCGTGGCAGGACCCCGATGCACGTGTCGAGCGCTTCGGCGTGGTCGAGGGTCACGGTGGGGCGCTCGTCCCGGCGCCGGACCTGCCCAACGTCCGGCTCCAGCCCCGCCGCCGCGGCGGACCGGACGCCCCGCGCCCGTGACTGCGCACCGTCCGGACGCCGCACCGTCGGCCGCGCACCCCCGGGGCCGTCGGTGCCTACACCTCCGCCGCCGCGAGGGCGTCGGGGGCACCCGCGAGCCGGATCTGCACCGCGTCGATGCGCGACGCCGGGACGGCCGACGAGGCACCGAGCCCCTCGGCGCCCGTGTCCCGGGCGACCCAGGTGGCTACCACGGTCTCGGTGCCGTCGTCCGCGACGAGGACAAGCTCGTACGTGGGTCCGTCCCCGTCCGGCCACGCCCCCGCCGGATAGGTGCAGGACCAGTCCACGCGCGTCCCCCATGCCTTCGGCTCCAGGGTGAGGTCCGCGGTGACGGCGCTCGCCCCGACCGGCTGCAGGCTCAGGGCCGTGGCCGCGGCGCCCGGCGACCGCGTCGGTGCGCCCGGCACCAGCAGCGCCCCCGCCGTGCCCCCGACGACGAGCAGCCCCGCCGCGGCCGCCGTGAGGCCCGCCAGCCGATGGCGTTGCTGCCTGCCCGCCCGTCGTGCGACGGTGGCCAGGTCCACCACTTCGGCATCCCGCGCCGGCTCGTCGAGCAGCCCGGCAGCGTCCTCCGGCGGCAGCGACCGCAGCAGCCCGGGCATGCCGGCCAGGTCCGCCACGGCCTGCCGGCAGTCGTCGCAGGCCCGCAGGTGCTCCTCGAAGAGTCGTCGGTCCTGCGGGCTCAGCGCACCGAGCACGTACGCGCCGTCCCACGCGCGGAACGGGTCGCCCGCGCCATCGGGTGCGGTCTCGTGGGTCCTCATGCCGACACCCCCCTCTCCTGCAGGGCGAGCCTCAGCGCTCGCATCGCGTAGTGCATCCGGGACTTCACCGTCCCCTCCGGGATCTGGAGCTCATGGGCCAGGTCAGCGACCGAGCGACCGCCGTAGTACGCGCCGACGACGACGGCCCGATGCTCGGGTGACAGCTGCGCCAGCGCGTCACCCACCAGCCAGGTGTCCAGCACGGCCTGCGTGCCGTCCGGCTGCGGCCGGTCCGGCGTACGGTCCGTGGGGTGCTCGCGCCGGTGCCGGGCGCTGCGTCGGTCGTCGACGACCAGGTTGCGGGCGACGGTGTAGAGCCAGGCCCGGGTGGCGTCCTCGTCGCGCACCAGCACCTCCGGATGCCGCCACGCGCGCACCATCGTCTCCTGCACCACGTCCTGGGCCAGGTCGTGGTCCCCGGTGAGGCGGACCACGTAGTGCTGCAGGGCCCGGGCGTGCGTCGCGTGCAACGCCGCCAACAGGTCGTCCGGCTCGTCCACCACCCACCTCCGTCTCCGCACCTACGACGGCCCGGGCACCGGTACGGTTCACCGGCGCGAGGGTGAACCGCACCACCCGGCGCAGGGGTGCCTCGGCGCGGTGAACCGCTGCGCCTGCCGTCTCGTCGTCAGGGGTGGGCCCGCGCCCGGTGGCACCCGTCGTCGGCGCGGCGGGCCGACAGGAGGAACGCACCGTGAGACGGACCATCATCACCACGATCGTCGCCGCCGTCGCCGCAGCCACGCTGGCGGCCTGCTCGGGGGGCACCGACACGTCGCAGCCCGGCGACGACGACGGGACGCTGCCCGGGGCGCCGTCCGGCGGCGCGTCGTCCAGCCGCACCGCTCCGGGTGAGGCGGGCTCGCCGGACGAGGGCGCGGCCCCGTACGACACCCGGTCGGACGGGACCGGAGCGGGCCCCGACGGGGCGGGCACGGCCGACCTCGGCACCTCCGACACCTCGCTCGGCACCGTCGTCGTCGACGGCCGTGGGATGACCGTCTACTTCTTCGACAGCGACACCCCCGGCTCGGGTGCGAGCACGTGCACGGACGCGTGCGCCGCCGCCTGGCCCGCTGTCGAGACCGACTCCGACTCCCCGACGGTCGAGGGCGTGACCGGTGAGGTCGGCGTGATCACCGGTGTGGACGGAGCACACCAGGTGACCCTCGACGGCCGCCCGCTGTACACGTACGCACAGGACATGGCGCCCGGCGACGTCAACGGTCAGGGCGTCGGGGGCGTGTGGTGGGTCGTCGCGCCGGACGGGTCCGAGACCGACCACTGAGGACGGGTGGCGAGCCGGGGCACCCGCGTCCGTCGGCCGTCCGACGGTCCCTCGCGCCTGTCAGGTCGTCACGGCACCGGCCTCGGCCGTCGTGACCGGCGGGACCTCAGGGACGCGCGATCACCACTTTGCCGATCGTCCGGCCCGACTCCACGAGCGCGTGCGCGTGCCGCAGCCCGGCAGCGCTGAAGTCGTCCAGGACCGTGCTCACGGTGGTCATCAGCTCCCCGGCCTCGACGTGCCGGGCGATCGCCTCGAGGATGCGGCCCTGCTCGGCCATGTCCGGGGTCCGCTCGGCGGCGCGGGTGAACATGAACTCCCAGTGCCAGGCGATGCTGCGCGGTTTGAGCGGGGTGAGGTCGGGCGCTCCGTCGTCGATCGCCACGATGTGCCCGAACGGCTTGACGATACGGGCGAACTCCTCGATGCGGCCCGTGGAGAACGGGCTGAACAGCCACTCGACGCCGTCCGGCGCGGCCTCCAGCGCGCGCGGGACCAGGTCGCGGTGGTCCACCACGGCGTGCGCACCGAGGCGGGTGGCCCACTGCGCGCTCTGCGGACGTGACGCCGTGCCGATCACCCGGACCGCCGTGCGCAGCCGGGCGAGCTGCACGAGCACGGAGCCCACACCGCCGGCCGCGCCGAGCACCAGCAGGGTGCCGTCGCTGCGGTGGCCCAGCCCGAGCCGGTCGAACAGCGACTCCCAGGCCGTGAGGCCCGTCAGCGGCAGCGCGGCGGCCTCCGCGAAGGACAGCGAGGACGGCTTGTGCCCGACGATGCGGTGGTCGACGGCCTGGTACTCGGCGTTGGACCCCTGCCGGGTCACGTCGCCGGCGTAGTACACCTCGTCTCCGACGGCGAAGCCCGTGACCCGCTCCCCCGTGGCGACGACGGTGCCGGCGGCGTCGAAGCCGAGCACACGCGGCGTGCTGCTCGGCCCCCCGCGCACCCGGCGCTTGACGTCGACCGGGTTCACCGAGACGGCCCGCACCTCGACCAGCAGGTCGGCCGGGCGGGGCTCGGGGACCTCCAGCTCGACGTCGACCAGGCTGGCCGGGTCGTCCACCGGCAGGCCGTCGAAGGCCGCCACCGCTCGCATCGTGCCCACCGCACCCTCCGTGCCGCGCTCGTCACCGGTGCCCGTGCGGACACCGGTGACGAGCCTGCCACCTGGGGGCGCTCAGTCCTCGGAGGACGAGGGCGGCGCCGGCACGAGCTCGCCGCGGTTGCGCATCCGCACCAGGCTGGCGACGACCGAGACCGCCATGGCGACGACAATCACGCCGAGCGAGACCCAGGTGTTGATGTCCGGGGCCCACGACACGTGCTCACCGCCGTTGATGAAGGCCAGCTCGTTCTCGTGCAGGGCGTGGAAGAAGAGCTTCACGCCGATGAACGCGAGGATGAACGCGATGCCGAACTTCAGGTACGTCAGCCGCTCCACGAGGTCGCCGAGCAGGAAGTAGAGCTGGCGCAGACCCATGAGGGCGAAGACGTTCGCGGCGAACACCAGGAACGGCACCTGCGTGATGCCGAAGATCGCCGGGATCGAGTCGAGGGCGAACACCAGGTCGGTCGTCCCGAGCGCGATGAAGACGATGATGACCGGAGTGAACATGCGCGTGCCGTCGATCGTGGTGCGCAGGTGCGAGCCGTCGAACGTGTCGGTGATCGCGATGCGGCGGCGCAGCAGGCCGATGAGCCGGTTCTCGGTCTCCTCCTCGTCCTCGTGGCCGGTGCGCACCTGCTGGATCGCCGTGTACACGAGGAACAGGCCGAAGATGTAGAAGACCCAGCTGAAGTTCTCGATGAGCGCGGCGCCCAGCAGGATGAAGATCCCGCGGAACACCAGCGCCAGGATGATCCCGACCATGAGGATCTCCTGCTGGTACTTCCGGGGCACCGCGAATCTGCCCATGATGAGCAGGAAGACGAACAGGTTGTCGATCGACAGGCTGTACTCGGTGAGCCACCCGGCGACGAACTGCCCGGCGTGCTCCGCGTCCCCCAGAGCGAGCATGAGACCGGCGAACACCAGCGCCAGCGCGACGTAGAACAGGATCCACAGCGTCGACTCGCGGTTAGACGGCACGTGCGGGCGCCGGTAGGCCAGGAAGACGTCCGTGGCGAGGATCAGGACGAGCACGATCGACGTGATGAGCTCGAAGCCTGCGGGCAGCGCGAGATCCATGAAGGGGTCCGTTTCGGGGACGACGACGAGGACAAGGTCCGAAAGTCTCTCCCGCACCCGGACGCCGGATGCCGCCGCGACCGGAGCATGTGCTCGTATTGACGACCGCGGCGAACGGGATACTCCCCTTCGCGC
>Ga0164243_10003892_pt1 | contig 23638 bp, 16 predicted proteins | sample OricompcompostOP_FD_108781 | JGI IMG/M metagenome (GOLD analysis project Ga0164243, IMG submission 108781) | Organic Plus compost microbial communities from Emeryville, California, USA - Original compost - Organic plus compost (OP) | ecosystem: Engineered > Solid waste > Mixed feedstock >...
CCGGTGCTGCGGGCGCTGCGGGAGGACGTGCGCCACGCCGGGCGCCGGGACGGGCCGCTGGACGTGCTCAGCGACCGGGAGCTGGAGGTGCTGCGCGGCATGGTCGAGGGCAAGCGCGGCGCCCGGATCGCCCAGGAGCTGTCCATCTCCACCGAGACGGTGCGCACCCACACCCGCAGCATCCTGTCCAAGCTGCGGGTGCACTCCCAGCTGGAGGCGGTGAGCGTGGCCAGCGCCGCCGGGCTGCGCGCCGGCCCGGAACCGCCGGCGGTGCCCGCGGCCGAGCAGGTGCCGTTCCCGGAGCGGCCGGTGGTGCCGCACAACGGCGACCACGACGGAGGTCCGGTGGGCCGCCGGACCGGCCGCTTCGGGCCTCCGGAACCGGATCCGCGATGAGCCCGCTGCGCGTCGCCACCGTGATCACCCGGCTGGAGGGCGGCGCGGGTGCGATGGCGCTGCGCGGCGCCCGCGCGCTGGACCCGCGCGAGTTCGAGGTCACGCTGATCACCGGCAGCGGCGACCGGCTGCTGGCCGAGGCCTCGGCCGCGGGCCTGCGCACCGTCGTCGAGCCCGCGCTGCGCGCGCCGATCGCCCCGGCGGCCGACGCGCTGGCGCTGCGGCGGATCACCGCGGTGCTGCACCGGCGCGGCTTCGACGTCGTGCACACGCATTGCGCCAAGGCCGGAGCGGTCGGGCGGGTGGCCGCGCGCCGCGCCGGGGTGCCGCGGATCGTGCACAGCTACCACGGCTTCCCGTTCCACGAGTTCCAGCGCGCGCCCCGCCGCCGCGGCTACCTCGCCGTCGAGCGCGCCCTCGGCCGCATCACCGATGTCGGGCTGTGCGTGGGAACCGGCGTGGCCCGCGAGGCGGTCCGCCGCGGCCTGCTCGCCCCCGACCGGGTGCGCACCACCGGGGTCGCCGTGCCCGAGCCGCGCCCGCACGCCGAGCCGCGCCGCGCGCTCGGGCTGCCGCCGGAGGCGGTCGTGGTCGGCGCGGTCGGGCGGATGGTGCCGCAGAAGTCGCCGGAGGATTTCGTGGTCGCGCTGCGGCTGCTGGACCGCCCGGAGGTCGTCGGCGTGTGGATCGGCGACGGCGAGCTGTCCGCCCGGGTCCGCGCGGAGGCGGACCGGCGCGGGGTGCGGCTGGTGCAGGCGGGGGAGCGCACCGATGTGCTGGACGTGCTCGGCGCGCTGGACGTGTTCGCGCTGCCGAGCAGCTACGAGGGCCTGCCGCTGGCGGTGGTGGAGGCGATGCGCTGCGGGGTGCCGGTGGTGGCCACCGCGGTCGGCTCGGTCGCGGACGCGGTGGTGCCGGGCCGCACCGGGCTGCTGGTGCCGCCGCGGCAGCCGCGCGCGCTGGCCGCGGCGATCGGGCGGCTGCTGGACGATCCGGCCTGGGCCGCGCGGCTCGCCGAGGAGGCCCGCGCGCACGTCCGCGGCAGGCACACCGCGGCGGAACTGGCCACCGACCTCGCCGCCGCCTACCGCCCCAGCAGCTCCATGACCTGCGGTAATGGTCTTCCCCTACAAGGATGAGAATGCAACGCCCCGCCCGCTGCGCGGCGACGACGGGGGTGCGGGCCGGCTGCGAACGGCCTGCTCGTCAGCGTGGAGAGGAGGGCTGGTGCGGACCGAATCCCCGCCCGCGCCCGGCCGCGCAGGACCGGACCGGTGGCGCGGCCTGCTGCACGACGTGGGGCACGGACTGGCGGCGGTGTCCTACCTGGCCGAGGCGCTGCGCGCGGACCCCGCGCTGAGCGGCACCGCGCGCGCCCGGCTGGACCTGCTGGCCCGCGAGCTGGAGCGGCTGCTGGCGCTGGTCGCCGGCGAATCCGGCGGCACGGCCGAGCCGGTGGAGCTGCGCGGGCTGCTGGCCGAGCTCGCCGCCGCCCGCGACCGCCCCGGGCACGCCGCGGTGCTGGTGCGCCCGGGGGCGGGCGTGCGGCTGCGGACGGCTCCGATCCCGCTGTGGCGGATGCTGACGAACCTGGTGGACAACGCGGTGCGCGCGGCCGGTCCCGGCGGCGAGGTGCAGCTGGGCGCGCGGACTGAGCGCGACCGGGTGGCCGTGGAGATCACCGACGACGGGCCGGGATTCGACCGGGCTCCGCCCGGCGTGGGCCTCGGCGTGGTGCGGGGCCTGGCGCGGGCCTGCGGTGCGCGGCTGCTGCTGGAGCGGCGGGTGCCGCGCGGCACCCGGGCGCGGCTGGTCTTCCCGGCGGACTGAGGAGGGGGAGCTTCGATGGGGGACGACGCGGACACCTGCGTCCTGCTGGGCGACGACCACGCGCTGTTCGTGGAGGCGATGATCGCGGCGCTGCCGCAGCGGGGCGTCCGGATCGTGGGTGCGGCCGGGGACATCGCCGGGGTGCTCGCCGAGCTGCGGCGGCTGCGCCCGGACATCTGCCTGCTGGACCGGTACTTCGCCGACGGCGACGCGGTGGACCGGCTCGGCGAGATCGCCGCGGCCGCCCCGGGGACGAGGATCGTGGTGCTCACCGCCGACGCGGACGGCCGCGCGGTGCACCGGGCGCTGGCGGCGGGCGCGGCCGGGTACGTCAACAAGATGGCCGGGCTGTCGAGCCTGGTGGACGCGCTGCGGGCGGTCGCGCGCGGGGAGACGGTCGTGCAGATGCCGGGCGCGGAGGTGCCGGACCAGTCGCAGCGGGCGGCCTCGGCGGACGCGCGCCGGCTGGCCGCGCACCTGACCGCCCGCGAGCGGGAGTGCCTCGGGCTGCTGGTGGACGGCGCGTGCACCACGACGATGGCCCGCGCGCTCGGGGTGTCGACGACGACGGTGCGCACCCACGTGCAGGCGATCCTGACCAAGCTGGGGGTGCACTCGCGGCTGGAGGCGGCCTCGTTCGCGATGCGGCACGACCTGCTGCGCGCGCCGGCCGGGTCGCGCTGAGCCGGCGGGGAGAGCACCGTCACGCGGCATTTACTTGCCTTCGCTAAATGTTTTGGAACAAACTCGTTTCGTCGGGTCGAACCGGGACACGTGGAGGCGAGCAGCAATGGGCCGCGCCAAGGACCTGCGGGAGTACATCGCCGCGCTGGACGAACTCGGCGATCTGCGCCGGGTCGACGCCGAGGTCCCGCAGGGGCTGGAGATCGGCGCCTACATCCGCCGCAGCTACGAGACCCGCGCCCCGGCCCCGCTGTTCACCAACATCGCCGGCACCGCCCCGGGCTTCCGGCTGCTCGGCGCCCCCGCAGCGCTGAGCTCGGTCGCGGGCAGCCCGCTCGGCCGGATCGGGCTCTCGCTGGGCATGGCGCCGGACGTGCGCGCCCGCGAGGTCGTCGACGCGCTGGTGCAGGCCCGCACCCGCGAGCCGATCGCGCCGGTGGCGGTGGACACCGCGCCGTGCAAGCAGAACGTGCTGCTCGGCGACGACGCCTCGCTGGCGAAGTTCCCCACCCCGCTGCTGCACGAGGGCGACGGCGGCCCCTACGTGAACACCTGGGGCACGATCGTCGTGCGCTCCCCGGAGGGCGACTGGGTCAACTGGTCCATCGCCCGGATCATGATGCTCGACGACAAGCACCTCACCGGCCTGGTCATGCGCCCCCAGCACATCGAGCGCGCCTGGTCGATGTGGGCCGAGCGCGGCGAGCCGATGCCGTTCGCGCTGGTGCAGGGCGGCGACCCGGCCATCCCGTTCGCCGCCGGGATGCCGCTGCCGGACGAGGTCGACGAGCCCGGCTTCCTCGGCGCGCTGCTCGGCGAACCGCTCGAGGTCGTCCCGGCCGAGACCGTCGACCTCATGGTCCCGGCCGGCGCGGAGATCGTCATCGAGGGCCACGTCAGCGTCGAGCGCAACGCCGAGGAAGGCCCGATGGGCGAGTACGCCGGGTACGCCCCGGCCGGCACCACCCGCCAGCCCACCTACACCATCGAAGCGATCACCCACCGCGACGACCCGATCTGGCCGACGGTCGTCGAGGGCGAGCCGGTCGACGAGTTCCACACCGCCACCGGCCTGAACATGGCTGCCGAGGTGTGCAGCCTGCTGCGGTCCGCGGGGCTGCCGGTGGCGACCGCGTGGGCGCCGTTCGAGACCGCCTCGCACGCGATGGTCGTGACCGTCGAGCGGGACTGGCGGGAGCGGCTGCCCGGTGTGTCCACATCGGACCTCACGCGGCGGATTTCGGAGGCGCTGCAGGGTTTCCGCTCCGAGCACCTGATCCCGCGGCTGTTCGTGCTGGACGACGACGTGGAACCCTCCGACCCGGCCGAGCTGACCTGGGCGCTGGCCACCCGCTGCCACCCCACGGACTTCCGCGTCGAGCGCACCGGCGAGGTGCTGCCGCTGCTGACCTGCTACACCGAGCAGGAGCGGCACTCCGAGCACGGCACCAAGGTCGTCTTCGACTGCCTGCTGCCCGCGGAGGGCGAGGGCCGCGAGCGCCGCAGCTCGTTCCGGCACATCTACCCCGAACACGTCCAGCGCTGGGTGGAGCAGCACTGGGCGCTGTGACCCCGCCGCACGAGCTCCCCGCCCGCGCGGCCGAGCGCGAGAGCGGCGTCACCGCTCCGGCGGCTGGAGGGCGTCGAACAGGGAGCGCAGGGCGGGGGCCGCGCGTTCCAGGGCTGCGCGGTCGTCGGCGGGCATCCGCTCCATCGCCTCGGCGATGAGCTTCCGGCTGACCCCGTCGTAGCGCTGCAGCAGCTCGCGGGCGCGGTCGGTGAGCTCCAGGTGCGAGACCCGCCGGTCGGACTCGTCGGTGGTGCGGGTCAGCAGCTCGTCCCGCAGCAGCGACCGCAGCAGGTTGCTCACCGTGGACGTCGCGGTGTGCAGCGCCGCGGCCGCCTCGGCCACCGTCGGCGAGCCGAGCCGGTCGACCGCGCGCAGCAGCTCCACGCTCGCGTCCGGCAGGTCCGGCAGCCCGGCCGCGTTCCGCGTCGCCCGCAGCAGCCGCCGCCGCAGCGGCCCGATGGTCGCGGACAGCTGCCCGGCGATGTCGCTGCCCTGCGCCCGCGCGGTCACGGCAGGACCGCTTCCACCAGGTGCGGACCGGGTTCGCCGTGCGCGCGGCGCAGGGCGTCGAGCAGCTCCGGGCCGGTGGTGGCCCGCACCGCGGGCACGCCGAACCCGGCGGCGAGCGCGACCCAGTCCGCGCCCGGGTCCTGCAGGCTGGTCATGCCGGAGGCGGCCGGCCCGGGCTCGGTGACCCCGGCGCGGTGCAGCTCCACCCCGAGGATCCGGTAGCTGGCGTTGCGGCAGATCACCGTGGTCACGTCGGCGCCCTCGCGCGCCTGGGTCCACAGCCCCTGCACGGTGTAGAAGCCGCTGCCGTCGGCCTGCAGGTCGATCACCGGCCGGTCCGGGCAGGCCAGCGCCGCGCCGGTGGCGGCCGGGATGCCCATCCCGATCGCGCCGCCGGTGAGGTCCAGCTCGGTGTGCGCGGGAGCGGCCGCGGCCACGGCGGGGTAGGCGGACGCGGCGGTGACGCCCTCGTTGACGAGGATCGCGTTCTCCGGCTGGGTGAGCGCGATGGCGGTCGCGACCGCCGACGGGTCCAGGGTTCCGGCGGGGGAGCGCAGGGTCGGCGCCTCGGTGGCGGGCGGGTCGTCGTTCGCGCCCAGCGCGTCGGCGAGCTCGGCCAGCGCCTGCAGCCCGTCCTCGCCGGGCCGGGCAAGCGCGTGCACCTGCGTCCCCTCGGGCACGGGCACGCTCGGCTGGTCCGGGTAGCCGAAGAACGACACCGGCACCTCGGTGCCCACCAGCACCAGGTGGGTGCAGTCGGCGAGCGCGGCCAGGTTGTCCTCCGGGAAGTACGGCAGCGTCGGCACCGCCGGGATGCCCGGCCCGCGCTCGATCCGCGCCGGGTTGCGCTCGGCGAACACCGCGCCGCCCGCGGCGTGCGCGATCCGCGCGGCCAGCCGCAGCCCCGCGCCGTCGAGCACGGACGAACCCAGCAGCAGCACCGGTTTTCCGGGCCCGGACACCACCTTCGCCAGCTCCGCCACCCACTGCGAGTCCACAGCGGAGAGTTCGGGGGCGGCCGGGATCTCGGCGACCTGCCCGCCGTCGCCCCACATGTGGTCGGACGCGGCGATCAGCGTCGCCGGCTGCCGCTCGCGCAGCGCCGCCTGCCGCGCGGCGACGAACTCGCCCGCCGCCGCCGAGGCCGAGGAGGTGCGCCCGACCCAGCCGGACACCGGCCGCGCCAGCGAGTCGATGTCGCTGGCCAGCGGGGCGTCCGCGGCCTGGTGCCAGCTCGCGTGCTCGCCGACCACGTTGATCAGCGGGGTGCGGGCGCGGCGCGCGTTGTGCAGGTTCGCGATCCCGTTGGCGAACCCGGGACCGAGGTGCAGCAGCGTCATCGCCGGAGCTCCGCGCATCCGCGCCCACCCGTCGGCCGCGCCGGTGACCACGCCCTCGGACAGGCCGAGCACCGTGCGCACCCCGCCGACCGAGTCGAACGCCTCCACCAGCGGCATCTCCGTCGTGCCCGGGTTCGCGAAGCACACCTCGACGCCCGCGTCCCGCGCCGTGCGCAGCAGGCCTTCCGCACCGTTCACCGGTCCTCCCCTTCGTCGGCTGCCCGCTCATGCTCCGGTCTGACCGGTGCGCGGAGCAACCAACCGTGATCGCTACAGTGATCGGGCACCGGTGATCAACAGGACGGCGAGGCGGAAAATGGCGTTGGGGCGGCGGGGATTGCTGGCCGCGATGGGACTTCTGGCGGCTTCGGCGTGCGCTCCCGCCAGACCGCACGCCTCACCCCGTCCGCGGCCGCCGGCCCCCGGCCGGACCGTGATCCGCACCGAGACGGTGCGCTCGGTGCACCGCGGCGCCGACATCCCGATGCTGATCGCCCACCCGGCCGGGTTGGACAGCACCGAGGGCCTGCCGATGGTGCTGTACCTGCACGGGCGGGACGCGATGAACCCGGTGCCCATCCCGTACGAGACGCTCGACGCGCTGCACCGCGAGCACGCCGCCGGCAACCTCCCGCCGTTCGGGCTGGTCGCCGTGGACGGCGGCTACAACGCCTACTGGAACGACGGGTCCAGCAACGGCGACCTGATGTCGATGCTGCTCGACGAGGTGCCCGCCTGGCTGCACGCCCGCGGCCTCGGCGACGAGGAGGGCCTGCCGTTCGCCTGCGCCGGGCTGTCCACCGGCGGGTTCGGCGTGCTCAACTACGCGATCGAGCGCGTGGCCCGCGGCCGACCGCCCGCCGCGGTCGCCGCCCTGGCGCCCGCGCTCCCGCTCACCTGGGACGTGATGAGCACCAAGAACGCCTTCGACACCGCGGAGGAGTGGCGCGCCGCCGACCCGCTGGGCCGGCTGGCCGGGCTGGGCGACGTGCCGGTCGGGGTGTGGATCGGCGACGCGGACACCTTCCGGCCCGGTGTCGAGCAGCTGGTGCAGCAGTACCCGAACACGCCGGTCCACCGGGTGCTGCCCGGCGGGCACGACGGGTCCGTGTTCGACGTGGTGGGCGCGGACATGCTCGGGTTCCTCGCCGAGGGCGCGCCGGTGGAGAGCTGAGCTCAGTCCTGGTGGGCGATGAGGTGCTCCAGCAGCACGCGGGTGAGCTCCTCCGGCGCCTCCTCCGGCACCCAGTGCGTGACGTCCTCGAACATCTCGAACCGGTAGGGGCCGGTGACGTGCTCCCCGCTGGCCAGCGCCGCGGTCGAGCCGAGCGCCTGGTCCTCGGTGCTCCACACGTACAGCGTCGGCACCCGGACCTCGCCGGTGCGGCCGCCGAACTTCGCCGCCCGGTACCAGTTCAGCGCCGCGTCCAGGGCGCCCGGCTCGGAGAACCGCTGCACGTACTCCTCGACGTGCGGCTGCGGGATGCGGTTCTCGTAGATCCGCCGCAGCCGCCGCGCCCCGTCCTCCAGCAGTTGCCGGTCCGAGCCGCGCTGCCGGAACACCTGCATGTACTGGGAGCGCTGCTGCTGGTCCTCGTCCTCGCGCAGGGCGCGCGCGAAGGTGTCCGGGTGCGGCACCGACACCGCGGTGAGCGTGCGGACCCTGTCCGGGTTCCCGGCCGCGGTGGCCCAGGCGACGGCCGCGCCCCAGTCGTGGCCGACCAGGTCGAACCGGTCCCAGCCGAGCCGGTCGGCGATCGCCAGCACGTCGCCGACCAGCGCCTCCATCCGGTACTCGAAGACCTCGGCGGGCCGCACGCCGGGGGAGTAGCCGCGCTGGTCCGGGGCGACGGCGTGGCATCCGGCGCCGCCGAGCACCGCCAGCTGCTCGCGCCACTCGATCGCCGACTCGGGGAAGCCGTGCAGCAGCAGCACCGGCCGGTCGCCCTCGGCCCCGGCGCTGAGCGCGTCGAAGGTGCCCGCTTCGGTGGGGATCTCGATGTAGTCAGCCACGGGATCACTCTAAGGTCGCCGACCCCGCGCTCCCGCAGCCGGGAGCGCGGGCAGGGGGCTCATCCGACGACGCGATATCCCCAGGACCCGCGGTGTTCCTGCCCGGGCCGCAGCACGATCGTTCCGTCACCGGTGACGAAAGCATTGGGCGCGAGAGTCATCGGCTCCACGGTCAGCCCGGCCCGCGCCGGCCGCTGCGTCTCCGGCGCGTCGTCGGTGTAAACCTGCAGGTAGCGGTGCGTGGCATCGGCCCACAGCTCCACCCGCGAGCCGTCCGCCCGTCCGAATCGGACAGTGGTGCCGCCGGGACCGCCGGGCAGGTCGGTGAACGCGGTGTCCATCTCGGTCGCCCCGATCCGCCGCGCAGTGCGGAAGTCGTAATCCGAGCCCGCCACGGCCGCCTTCCCGGTCGGGATGAGCCGCTCGTTGGTGCGGTAGTAGGTCTCCGCAGGCAGCTCCAGCACGACGTCGTCCACCCGGCCGCCACCGCCCGCGGCCAGGTAGGTGTGGTTGGCGGTGCCGAACGGCGCGGCCCGGTCGCCGACGTTGCGCGCGGTCAGCGTGCTGCGGAAACCTCCGCGTGCCAACGAGAACTCGATGCGGAACGCCAGCATGAACGGGTAGCCGTACTGCGGGTGCAGCAGGTGCTCCAGCACGACCCGGTCGGCGCGGTGCTCCACCGGGGTCCACTCGACGAATCCCATGAGCCCGTGCAGCGCGGCCTGCTTGTCCGGCTCGTTGAGCGGGACCTGCAGCTCCTCCCCGTCGAAGGTGTAGCGGCCCTGGTCGATCCGGTTGGCCCACGGCAGGATCGTCTTGCCCTGCCAGCCTTCGCCGAGCTCGTCGGGGGAGTGCGTCAGCAGCATCTCGGTGCCGTCGACCTGCCAGGACAGCACGGTCGCGGCCACCCCGGCGATCACCAGCCGCTGGCCGCCGGACTCGAGCTCGTAGAGCCGGCCGTGCGCGGTCTGCCGCCCGCCCGGTGCGGGGTCCGCGGTGGCGGTGCCGGTTCCGGCGAGGCCCACCGCTCCCGCCGCGGCGAGCGCCGCCGCCGACACTGATCGCCTGCTGTAGGTCCGAGATCTGCCACGGGACATCGTTGTCCTCCTGCTGGAAAGGGCTCAGTTGTGGGGAAATCCGCGCTGTGCGGCGCGGAAGGCTCGGACGCCCTCCCCGGCGGGGCGCGCCGGGGAGGGCGCTGGGATCACGGCGTGCCCGCGTCGATCACGGCGCGGTTGGCCTCGCGCACCGCATCGCGGTCGGGCTTGCGGATCTGCCGGTCGTAGGTGAACAGGCCGTTGACCTCGTTCTCCACATCGGTGATCTGGGTGTACACCGAGGCCGACAGCCCGGTCTCGCCGATGATCCGCTGCAGGTCCGCGTGCACCTCGCGGTAGCGGCGGGTCAGCGCGTTCCGGTCCGGCACCATCTCGTAGGAGTCCGGCTGTCCGGGCCACAGGTGCCCGTCCTCGGCCAGCCCGAGCCCGCCGTACTCCCCGTCGGCCGAGGCGCGGTCCCCGGTCACCGGCGGCGCGCCCGGCCCGACGTAGGTGTGGTCGTCGTAGATGTGCCCGGCCCCGGTGTCCGGCAGCGAGTCGCAGCAGTTCACCCCGCTGGCCGGGTCGACGAGCCGGGTCGGGTCCTGCGCCTGCACCTGCTCGGCGATGCGCTTGGTGTCGAACTCGCCCCAGCCCTCGTTGAACGGCACCCAGGTCACCACCGACGGCGAGTTGCCGAGCTGGTCGATCATCGCGCGGGCCTCGGCCTCGTAGTTGCGCTTGCCCGCCTCGTCCGGCGGCGTGCCGTTCAGCAGCGCGGGAACGTCCTGCCACACCAGCAGCCCGAGCTTGTCGGCGTGGTAGTACCAGCGGGCCGGTTCGACCTTGATGTGCTTGCGCACCATGTTGAACCCGAGGTCCTTGATCTGCTCCAGGTCCCAGCGCAGCGCCTGGTCGGTCGGCGCGGTGTAGATCCCGTCCGGCCAGTAGCCCTGGTCCAGCGGCCCGTGCTGGAACAGGATCCGGCCGTTGAGCGCGATCCGCTGGCGGCCCTGCTCGTCGCGCACCAGCCCGATCGAGCGCATCCCGGCGTAGCTGCCGACCTCGTCGACCGGTTTCCCGTCCGGCCCGAGCAACCGCACCTTGAGGTCGTAGAGGAACGGATCGTCCGGCGACCACAGGTGCGGGTCCGGCACCGGCAGCCGCACGTCGGCACCGGCGTCCCCGCCGGCGCGGGCGACCTCGCGCCCGCCGGGTTCGCTGAGCACGGCCTCCACCCGGCCGCCCCGGGAGGATCCGGCGCGCACGGTGAAGCTGCTCGACGGCAGGTCCGGTGTGGTCTTCAGGTCGGTGATGTGCGCGTCCGGCACGGGTTCCATCCACACCGTCTGCCAGATCCCGGACGCCCCGGTGTAAAAGATCCCGCCGGGCTCGTTGCGCTGCTTGCCGACGGGGTAGGGGTTGGCGTCGTTGCGGTCCTCGACGGACACGGTCAGCTCCTGCGGGCCGGAGCCGGTGACCGCGTCGGTGATGTCGGCGGTGAAACCGGTGTAGCCGCCTTCGTGGACGGCGACTTCGCGGCCGTTGACGCGCACGGTCGCCTTCTGGTCGACCGCGCCGAAGTGCAGCAGCAGCCGTTGCCCGGCCCAGTCCTGCGGCACTGCGAAGCTGCGCTTGTAGAGCATCTGGTCGTCGTGGCGCTGGATCCCGGACAGCCCGGATTCCGGCGGGTACGGCACGAGGATCTGCTCGGAGGTCTCCGACGGCGGGGTCGAGCCGCCGGCGAACTCCCACAGCCCGTTGAGGTTCTGCCACCGCGGGCGGGTCAGCTGCGGGCGCGGGTAGTCGGGCAGGGCGTTGTCCGGACCGACCTGGTCGGTCCAGGGGGTGGTCAGCGGCGGGTCCTTCGGCTGCCATGCGGCGGGATCGGCCTGGGCGGGCATGCCGGTGACGGTAGCGAGTCCGATCGCCGCGATCAGGGCGGCGAGGCGGGGTCGGCGGGTCAGCGCGCTTCGGTGCACGTGGCCTCCAGTGGTGATTCCGGACGTGGCGAGCGGGTCGCGGTCGGCTGCGGTGATGATCAGCGCGGGTCGGAGGAATCAGGACCAAACCGAAAACACAACAAGCAACAACATTGACCACGACCACACGCCCAGTCAACGGGACCACCGGAACGGCCGCGCATCGGAGCAACGATGTGGATCTGATCGGGTGCACCCGGTTAGGTTGTGCGGGCAACCAGCCCGGCACCGCCGCCGAGTCGAGGAGGAACCGTGACCGCGCAAGCCGATTCCCCGCAGGAGACCCGCCCCGCCGACGAGCGGTTCCGCGCCGCGCGCGATCTGCTGCTGGAGCTGAGGGAGGACTACGACGGCGCCCGCGAGCGGTTCCGCTGGCCGCGGCCGGACGAGTTCAACTGGGCGCTGGACTGGTTCGACACGATCGCACAGCGGCAGGACCGCACGGCGCTGTGGATCGTCGAGGCCGACGGCAGCGAGCGCAAGCTCGGCTTCGGCGACCTGACCCGCCGCTCGAACCAGGTCGCGAACTGGCTGCGCGGCCTCGGGGTGCGGCGCGGCGACCGGCTGATCCTCATGCTCGGCAACCAGGTCGAGCTGTGGGAGACGATCCTGGGCGCGATGAAGCTCGGCGCCGTGATCATCCCGGCGACGACCCTGCTCGGCGCGGCCGACCTGCGCGACCGGGTGCAGCGCGGCGGGGCCAAGCACGTGGTGACCACGAGCGCGGACGCGGCCAAGTTCGCCGACGTGCCGGGCGACTACACGCGCATCGCCGTCGGCGGCGCGGCCGGCTGGGAGTCCTATTCGGACAGCGAGGCCGCGGACGCGGAGTTCACCCCGGACGGGCCGACCCGGGCCGACGACCCGCTGCTGCTGTACTTCACCTCCGGCACCACCGCGCAGCCGAAGCTGGTGCAGCACACCCACGCCTCCTACCCGATCGGGCACCTGTCCACGATGTACTGGAGCGGCCTGGAGCCGGGGGACGTGCACCTGAACATCTCCTCGCCGGGCTGGGCCAAGCACGCCTGGAGCAACGTGTTCGCGCCGTGGAACGCCGAGGCGACGGTGTTCATCTACAACTACTCCCGCTTCGACCCCGAGGGCCTGCTGCGCGAGATGGACCGCTGCGGCGTGACCAGCTTCTGCGCCCCGCCGACGGTGTGGCGGATGCTCATCCAGGCCGACCTGTCCGGCCTGCCCACCCCGCCGCGCAAGGTCGTCGGCGCCGGCGAACCGCTCAACCCGGAGATCATCGAGCAGGTCCGCGGCGCCTGGGGCGTGACCATCCGGGACGGCTTCGGCCAGACCGAGACCAGCGTGCAGGTCGCCAACACCCCGGGGCAGCCGCTCAAGCCGGGCTCGATGGGCCGCGCGCTGCCGGGCTTCGACGTCGCGCTGGTCGACCCGGCCACCGGGCAGGAGGCCGCCGAGGGCGAGATCTGCCTGCGGCTGGACCCGCGCCCGACCGGGCTGATGACCGGCTACGCCGATGACGCCGACCGCAACGCCGAGGTGCTGCGCGGCGGCTACTACCACACCGGCGACGTGGGCTCGCGGGACGCGGACGGCTACATCACCTACGTCGGCCGCACCGACGACGTGTTCAAGGCCTCCGACTACCGGATCTCGCCGTTCGAGCTGGAGAGCGTCCTGCTCGAGCACGAGGCGGTCGCCGAGGCCGCGGTCGTGCCGTCCCCGGACCCGATCCGGCTGGCGGTGCCGAAGGCCTACGTCGTGCTGGCCGCCGGCTGGGAGCCCGGGGAGCGGACCGCGCTGTCGATCCTGCGGTTCGCCCGCGAGCACCTGGCGCCGTACAAGCGCGTCCGCCGGGTGGAGTTCGCCGAGCTGCCCAAGACGATCTCCGGCAAGATCCGCCGCGTGGAGCTGCGCACCCGCGAGCACGACGGTGCCGCGACCGCCGAGTACCGCGAGGAGCAGTTCCCGGAGCTGAAGTCCTGACCGGATCCGGCCCGGCCGGTCGGCTCCCGTTCGCCGGGCCCCGACCCGTCGGGCCTGCTCGGGCACGTCCGCCGGACCCTGCGCGGTCCGATCGTCGGGCTGCCCGCTCGGGCACCGCCCGCGGGCCGTCGGCCGATCCCGGTCGGCGACCCGTCCCGGTGCTGCTCAGCGGGCGCCGGTGCTAGTCAGCGGACGTCAGTGGGGTTCGCGGCCGCGCGGCGAAACCCTGCCTTCGCCGCGGCCGGCGGCGGCGATGCGCACTGCGAACGCCGGGCACGCACCGCGGGTGCGCCGGATCTGAGCACGGTCAGGCATGGTCACTCCTCACACCAGCTCGATCAGGGCCACCGGACAGCATCCTCGCCGCAGGCCGTTCGGGAACAGCCGGATGGCCGAATCCCGGTACCGCCGCTCCGGTCGCCACCGATCGGGTCGCCGCCGATCCGGCCATCGCCGAACCGGTCCGCACAGCTCCGGTGCCGCCGCCTCGTCGCCGCTGCTCCGGTCGCTGCCGTCCCGGTGTCGACGGCCGGGCTCGTCGCCCCGGTGCCGCCGCCTGCGTCGTCCGCTGCCCGGTAGTTCCTATCGCAAACGCCGCCGCGGATCCAGGGTGCGGCATCTCTCCGCGCCGCCTTCGCGCGGTCGTCTTCGCAGGTCAGAGCGCACAATATGGATCCAGTGGATTGCTCCGGCGCCGGCCGCGGGGGTTGCCGCGCTCCGGGTGGTCTTCCCGCACGTCAACGCGGGCGCCGGTACCGGGCCCGCGCAGTTCTGTGGTGATCTTCACCGGCCCGCCGCGGGAGCGCTTTCCCGTCGCCGCGGCACCCGCGCGCATTGCGCGGAAATCGCGGGAGAACGCATTCGACGGGCCGCCCGCGGAATGGTTTTGCGGCCGCCGGGACCGGATACCCCGGCGGCGATGGCGGGCGTGCGGGAGAGCAGCGTCATATTCGGCGCGGGGCCTCGGACGGGGCTCCCGGCGGGGCGCTCCGGCCGCTCCGGCGGCCTCGTGGCGGCGCTCGCAGCGCTCGGCGCGGCGCTGAACGAGCGGCGCCGACCTGGGAAAACGAGGTTTCCGGTGAGGAATCTCGGCGAAAGCCTGGCGCCGGGGAGAAGGGGATCGTAACATCCTTTGCCCCCGGTTCGATCTCACCGGCAGCGGAGAGAAATCGCCCCCACCGCGAGCCCGGGGTGAGCAATTTTGTAGGAGCTCGCGGTTGCGCCTTTCCATGTTGTCGTGGTAAGTGCTGCGTGCGCGAGGATACACACTCCTGGGCGATGTTGCACTTATGCGATCGTGACGTGCTCGCGCAAAGCCGGGGAAAGGCGCAGGTGAAAGCGCATTTTTTCACCCAGGGTGACGGATCGAATCACGCTAATGTTTCATGCGTGTGATCAGTGTCACACCGAAGTACGCTTGCTTCAGCAACTCATTCGCCTAGTTTGGTTACTCGACGCACGGATTTCGCGTCGAAGCCGGTCGGCAATGGAGCCGACCGAGTGCGAGGACTGGCGCAGGTGCGCGGCCCGAATTCGGCCGCCCGCGCCGGTGCGCAGGTGTCGCCTTATTTGCTCGGCGACCCGGCACGGCCGCGAGAAGGCTCGCGGCGGATTCGCGCGGACCCGAGTGGTGCGAAGGCGCATGACCAACGCGAGGTGGGAGTGAAGTATGGCCAAGAGCGTGGACGACCTGGCACAGCGCGGCGGCGGTTCGGAGGACACGGCTGAACTGGTCGCCCGCGAGGAGCAGGTCTTCGGCGACAACCCGTTGGAAGTGCGCGAATCCGACCACTACACGCACGAGTACGTCGGTGGATTCGTCGATAAATGGGACGACCTGATCGACTGGAAGCGGCGCTACGAGAGCGAAGGCCGCTTCTTCATCGACCAGCTCAAGGCCCGCGGCGTCAAGTCCGTGCTGGACGCCGCGGCCGGTACCGGTTTCCACTCGGTGCGGCTGCTGGAAGAGGGCTTCGAGACGGTCAGCGTCGACGGCAGCCCGCAGATGCTGGCCAAGGCCTTCCAGAACGGCCTGGACTACGGCGGGCACATCCTGCGCGTGGTGCACGCCGACTGGCGCTGGCTGAACCGGGACGTGCACGGCGAGTACGACGCCATCATCTGCCTGGGCAACTCGTTCACGCACCTGTTCTCCGAGCGCGACCGGCGCAAGGCGCTGGCGGAGTTTTACGCGATGCTCAAGCACGACGGCGTGCTGATCATCGACCAGCGCAACTACGACTCCATTCTGGACAACGGGTTCTCCAGCAAGCACACCTACTACTACGCGGGTGAGGACGTTTCCGCGGAACCGGATTACGTGGACGAGGGCCTGGCCCGGTTCAAGTACACGTTCCCGGACAAGAGCGAATTCTTCCTCAACATGTACCCGCTGCGGAAGAATTACATGCGCGGCCTGCTGCGCGACGTCGGTTTCCAGCGGATCGACACCTACGGCGATTTCCAGGAAACCTACGCCGACCAGGACCCGGACTTCTTCATCCACGTCGCGGAGAAGACCTACCGCGACGAGGAGGCGCTGACCGACATGTACTCGTCGGCGGTGCACACGGCCCGCGACTACTACAACTCCGAGGACGCGGACAACTTCTACTACAACGTGTGGGGCGGCAACGACATCCACATCGGGCTCTACAAGACGCCCGACGAGGACATCGACGCCGCTTCCAAGCGCACCGTGGAGCGGATGGCCGCCAAGGTCCAGATCACCCCGGAGACCCGGGTGCTGGACATCGGCGCCGGCTACGGCGGTGCGGCGCGGCACCTGGCCCGGACCTACGGCTGCAAGGTCAGCTGCCTGAACCTCAGCGAGGTGGAGAACGAGCGGAACCGCGAGTTCAACCGGGCCGAGGGCCTGGAGCACCTCATCGAGGTCAAGGACGGGTCCTTCGAGGACATCCCGTACCAGGACAACGCCTTCGACCTGGTCTGGTCCCAGGACGCCATCCTGCACAGCGGTGACCGCCAGCGGGTGCTGGAGGAGGTCACCCGGGTGCTGACCGGCAAGGGCGACTTCGTGTTCACCGACCCGATGGCCGCCGACCACGCCAAGAAGGAGGACCTGGGCCCGATCCTGGAGCGGATCAACCTCGACAGCATGGGGTCGCCCGGGTTCTACCGCCGCGAGCTGGCCCGCCTCGGCCTGCAGTCGATCGACTTCGAGGACCTCAGCGAGTACGTGGCCAAGCACTACGGCCGGGTGCTGCAGGTGCTGGAGTCGAAGGAGGGCGAGCTGGCCGACCGGATCAGCGAGGAATACCGCACGAAGATGAAGCGCGGCCTGCGCGCCTGGGTCGACGCGGGCAACGCGGGCAATCTCGCGTGGGGCATCATGCACGCGCGTGCATGATCATTAACGACGTACCCGCCCTCGGTGAGGGAACGGCCGCTCCGGTGCCATGGAGTGGAACGCCATGACATCGGAGCGGCCGGTACGCAAGGATCGAAGCCGCCAAAGTAGCTACAGAGGTGAGGTTGAGCCGTGAGTGAGATCAACCGCAGGTTGTTCACCAGCGAGTCGGTGACCGAGGGTCACCCGGACAAGATGGCCGACGCGATCAGCGACTCCATCCTGGACGCCCTGCTGGCGCAGGACCCGCGGTCCCGCGTCGCCGCCGAGACCATGATCACCACCGGTCAGGTGCACATCGCCGGTGAGATCACCACCGACGCCAACGTCGACTTCCAGAAGTTGGTGCGGGACGCGGTCCTGGAGATCGGTTACGACTCGTCGGACAAGGGCTTCGACGGCAACACCTGCGGTGTGAACGTCTCCATCGACGCGCAGTCGCCGGACATCGGGCAGGGCGTGGACACCGCCCACGAGTCCCGCGTCGAGGGCGTCATCGACGAGATCGCCAAGCAGGGCGCCGGCGACCAGGGCCTGATGTTCGGGTACGCCTGCGACGACACCGACGAGCTGGCGCCGCTGCCGATCACGCTGGCGCACCGGCTGTCCCGCCGGCTGACCGACGTGCGCAAGAACGGCACCGTTCCGTACCTGCGCGCCGACGGCAAGACCCAGGTCACCGTCGAGTACGCCGGCGACCAGCCGGTCCGGCTGGACACCGTCGTGCTGTCCACCCAGCACGCCGAGGGCATCGACCTGGACAGCCAGCTGGTCAAGGACATCGACCAGCACGTCATCCGCCCCGAGCTGGACCGCGTCGGGCTGGAGGCCGCCGACACCCGGCAGCTGATCAACCCGACCGGCCGCTTCGTGGTCGGCGGCCCGATGGGTGACTGCGGCCTGACCGGCCGGAAGATCATCGTCGACACCTACGGCGGCATGGCCCGCCACGGCGGCGGTGCCTTCTCCGGCAAGGACCCGTCGAAGGTGGACCGCTCGGCGGCCTACGCGACCCGCTGGGTGGCCAAGAACGCGGTGGCCGCCGGACTGGCCAGCCGCATCGAGGTCCAGGTCGCCTACGCGATCGGCAAGGCCGCCCCGGTCGGGCTGTTCGTCGAGACCTTCGGCACCGAGAACGTCGACCCGGTCAAGATCCAGGCCGCGATCAACGAGGTCTTCGACCTCCGCCCGGCCGCGATCATCCGCGACCTCGACCTGCTGCGCCCGATCTACGCGCGGACCGCCGCCTACGGCCACTTCGGCCGCAGCGACGTCTCCCTGCCGTGGGAGGACACCTCCCGGGCCGACGCGCTGAAGAGCGCCGCCGGTCTCTGATCCAGCGCACGTCCGCACGGGCTGCCGCGGGGCGCGGTGCGCCGCGCCCCGCGGCCCGGTGCGGGCCAGGTTTCTCGAATTTCGCTAGGTCGGTGGCCGCCTGCGTCGCCGGCCGGCCGTGAAGGAGTTGTTGCAGTGCGGATTGCGGTGACCGGTTCGATCGCCACCGACCACCTGATGTCCTTCCCCGGCAGGATCGCCGAGCAGCTGATCGCCGATCAGCTCGAGTCGGTGTCCCTGTCGTTCCTGGTGGACGAGCTGGAGGTGCGCCGCGGCGGGGTCGCGGCCAACATCACCTTCGGCCTCGGCAAGCTGGGCGTGACCTCGTACCTGGTGGGCGCGGTCGGGCAGGACTTCGAGGAGTACCGGGCGTGGCTGGAGCGCCACGGCGTGGACACCGCCTCGGTGCACGTGTCGGCGACCAAGCACACCTCGCGCTTCCTGTGCACCACCGACCAGGACTTCAACCAGATCGCCTCGTTCTACCCGGGCGCCATGAACGAGGCCCGCGAGATCGAGCTCAAGTCCGTCGCCGACCGGCTCGGTGGGCTGGACTACGTGGTGATCTCGGCGAACGACCCGGACGCGATGGTCCGGCACACCGAGGAGTGCCGTCAGCGCGGCTACAAGTTCGTCGCCGACCCCGGCCAGCAGCTGGCCCGGATGGACGGCGACTCGGTGCGCAAGCTGGTGCAGGGCGCGGAGTTCCTGTTCACCAACGAGTACGAGCACGGCCTGCTGCTGCAGAGCACCGGCTGGAGCCACGACGAGGTGCTCGCGCAGGTCGGCAGCTGGGTCACCTCGCTGGGCGCGAAGGGCCTGAAGGTCGAGTCCGCGAACGGCCCGACCCTCGAGGTCACCCCGCCCAAGGAGAAGCAGAAGGGCGACCCGACCGGTGTCGGCGACGCGCTGCGCGCCGGCTTCCTGGCGGGCCTGTCGGCCGAGCTGGGCCTGGAGCGGGCCCTGCAGCTGGGCTGCACCCTGGCGACCGTGTCGCTGGAGACCGACGGGCCGCAGGAGTACGACATCGAGCGCGAGTCCTTCCTCGCGCGCATCGCCGAGGCGTACGGCGAGACCGCGGCGACCGAGATCGGGGCGAAGCTGCGCTGAACCCGCCGAGCGGCGGCACCGGCCACGGACATCCGGTGCCGCCGCCGGGCGGAGGACACTGGGTCGGACGCGGCGCACGAAAGCGTGGGAAGAGGCAGCGACATGAATGGGGTCAACACGAACGGCAGCACCGCGTCGGGACGGGATCCGAGCGGTTTCCTGGCGGCGCTGCAGCAGCGCGTACTGGTCGCCGACGGCGGCATGGGCACCGCCCTGCAGTCGTACGACCTGAGCCTGGACGACTTCGCGCACCTCGAAGGCTGCAACGAGATCCTGAACGAGACCAGGCCGGACGTGGTCTCCGGGGTCTACCGGGGGTTCCTGGAGGCCGGTTCGGACGCGATCGAGTCGAACACCTTCGGCACGAACCTGGCCAACCTCGGTGAGTACGGCATCCCGGAGCGCATCCGGGACCTGGCCGAGAAGGGCGCCCGGCTGGCCCGGGAGGCCGCCGACGAGTACTCCACCCCGGACAAGCCGCGGTTCGTGCTCGGCTCGATGGGCCCCGGCACGAAGCTGCCGACGCTGGGCCACGCGCCGTACGCGGACCTGCGGGACGCCTACGAGGAGAGCGTGCTCGGCATGCTCGACGGGGGCATCGACGTGGTCCTGGTGGAGACCTCCCAGGACCTGCTGCAGACCAAGTCGGCCATCGTGGCCGCCAAGCGCGCGATGGCCAAGGCGGGCCGCCACCTGCCGATCATCGCCCAGGTCACCGTCGAGCAGACCGGCACGATGCTGGTGGGCTCGGAGATCGGCGCGGCGCTGACCGCGCTGGAGCCGCTGGGCATCGACATGATCGGCATGAACTGCGCGACCGGCCCGGCCGAGATGAGCGAGCACCTGCGGGTGCTGGCCGAGCACGCCACCGTGCCGATCTCGGTGATGCCGAACGCGGGCCTGCCGGAGCTCGGCCCGAACGGCGCGGTCTACCCGCTGCAGCCGCACGAGCTGTCCGAGGCCCTGGTCGGCTTCGTCAACGAGTTCGGCGCCCGGCTGGTCGGCGGCTGCTGCGGCACCACCAACGAGCACGTGCGCGCCGTCGCCGAGGCGGTCTCCGGGCTGACCCCGGTCGAGCGCACCCCGGAGGTCGTGCCGTCGGTGTCCTCGGTCTACCAGGCGGTGCCGTTCGAGCAGGACGCGTCGATCCTGAACATCGGCGAGCGGACCAACACCAACGGTTCCAAGAAGTTCCGCGAGGCCATGCTCGACGGCCGCTACGAGGACTGCGTCGAGATCGCCAAGGCCCAGACCCGCGAGGGCGCGCACATGCTCGACCTGTGCGTGGACTACGTGGGCCGCGACGGCGTCGAGGACATGAAGGAGCTGGCCAGCCGGCTGGCCACCGCCTCCACGCTGCCGATCATGGTGGACTCCACCGAGGCCGACGTGATCCGCGCCGGGCTGGAGCACTTCGGCGGCCGCTGCGCGGTCAACTCGGTGAACTACGAGGACGGCGACGGGCCGGACTCGCGGTTCCAGAAGGTCATGGAGATGGTCCGCGAGCACGGCGCGACGATCGTCGGCCTGTGCATCGACGAGGAGGGCCAGGCCCGCGACCGCGAGTGGAAGCTGCGCGTCGCCGAGCGGCTCATCTCGGACATCACCGAGAAGTACGGCCTGGACGAGTCCGCGATCATCATCGACTGCCTGGTCTTCCCGATCACCACCGGTCAGGAAGAGGTCCGCAACGACGGCATCGAGACCATCGAGGCGATCCGCGAGCTCAAGCGCCGGCACCCGAAGGTGCAGACCACGCTGGGCCTGTCGAACGTCTCGTTCGGGCTGAACCCGGCCGCGCGCCAGGTGCTGAACTCGGTGTTCCTCAACGAGTGCCGCGAGGCCGGGCTGGACTCGGCGATCCTGAACGCCTCCAAGATCCTGCCGATGAGCAAGATCGAGGACGAGCAGCGGCAGGTCGCCCTCGACCTGGTCTACAACCGCCGCACCGAGGACTACGACCCGCTGCAGAAGCTCATGCAGCTGTTCGAGGGCAAGACGGCGGCCTCCAGCGGCGCCTCCCGCGCCGAGGAGCTGGCCAAGCTGCCGCTGTTCGAGCGGCTGGAGAAGCGGATCGTCGACGGCGAGCGCAACGGGCTCGAAGAGGACCTGGAAGAGGCCATGAAGGAGAAGGCCCCGCTCCAGATCGTCAACGAGAACCTGCTGGCCGGCATGAAGGTCGTCGGCGACCTGTTCGGCTCCGGGCAGATGCAGCTGCCATTCGTGCTGCAGTCCGCCGAGGTGATGAAGGCCGCGGTGGCCGTCCTCGAGCCGCACATGGAGAAGGACGACTCCGGCGGCAAGGGCAAGCTGCTGCTGGCCACCGTCAAGGGCGACGTGCACGACATCGGCAAGAACCTCGTCGACATCATCGTGTCGAACAACGGCTACGACGTGGTCAACATCGGCATCAAGCAGCCGGTGAACGCCATCCTCGAAGCCGCCGAGGAGCACGACGTCGACGTCATCGGCATGTCCGGGCTGCTGGTGAAGTCCACCGTGATCATGAAGGAGAACCTCCAGGAGATGAACTCCCGGGGGATCTCGCAGAAGTACCCGGTGATGCTCGGCGGCGCGGCGCTGACCCGCTCGTTCGTGGAGAACGACCTCGACGAGGTCTTCGAAGGGGACGTGCGCTACGCCAAGGACGCCTTCGAGGGCCTGAACCTGATGGACCGGCTGATGGCCATCAAGCGCGGCGAGACCCCCGAGGAGGACGCCGCCGAGGAGGCCAAGAAGGCCGAGCGCAAGGCGCGCCGCGAGCGCTCGCTGCGCATCGCCGAGAAGCGCAAGGCCGAGCAGGGCGAGATCCCGGACCTCTACGACGACTCGGTCCGCTCCGACGTGGACGCCGACGCGCCGGTGCCGACCCCGCCGTTCTGGGGCTCCCGGGTGATCAAGGGCGTGCCCACCGCCGACTACCTGGCGCTGCTGGACGAGCGGGCGACGTTCTTCGGCCAGTGGGGCCTGCGCGGGGCGAAGAAGGGCGAGGGCCCGTCGTACGAGGAGCTGGTGGAGACCGAGGGCCGGCCGCGGCTGCGCGCCTGGGTCGACGAACTGTCCACCGCCGGCATCCTGCAGCACGCCGCGGTCGTCTACGGCTACTTCCCGGTGGTCTCCGAGGGCAACTCGCTGATCGTGCTGGACAAGGAGGAGCCGGACTCGCCGGAGCGCACCCGGTTCACCTTCCCGCGCCAGCAGAAGGACCGGCGGCTGTGCCTGGCCGACTTCTTCCGCAGCCGGGAGAAGGCCGAGCAGACCGGGCAGGTCGACGTGCTGCCGATGCAGCTGGTGACGATGGGGCAGCCGATCGCCGACTACGCCAACGAGCTGTTCGCCAAGAACTCCTACCGCGACTACCTTGAGGTGCACGGCATGGGCGTGCAGCTCACCGAGGCGCTGGCGGAGTACTTCCACCGCCGGATCCGGCAGGAGCTGCTGTTCAACAGCGGCCGCGCGGTCGCCGAGGAGGACCCCAACGAGGTCACCGAGTTCTTCAAGCTCGGCTACCGCGGTGCCCGCTACTCCTTCGGCTACGGCGCGTGCCCGGAGATCGAGGACCGCGCGAAGATCGTCGACCTGCTGGAGAGCGAGCGCATCGGCGTGGAGCTGTCCGAGGAGTACCAGCTGCACCCGGAGCAGTCCACGGACGCGATCATCGCCCACCACCCGGAGGCGAAGTACTTCAACACGTGATCGCCGGCGGGCGGGCCGTAGGGTTGATCACCGCCGCGGCCCGCCCGGTCGAGCACGACCGCGGCAGACCACCAGACCCGAGCAGGGAAGTCGCCCTGGCAGGGACAAAGCCCGAGCAGGGAAATCTAGAAAGGAAATCATGAGCGCGAAGCTGCAAACGGCCAACGGCCTCGATTTCGCCGTCGCCGACCTGGGCCTGGCCGAAGCCGGCCGGCACCAGATCCGGCTGGCCGAGCACGAGATGCCGGGCCTGATGGCGACTCGCCGGGAGTACGCGGACTCGAAGCCGCTCAAGGGCGCGCGGATCGCAGGTTCGCTGCACATGACCGTGCAGACCGCGGTGCTCATCGAGACGCTCGTCGAGCTCGGCGCCGACGTCCGCTGGGTGTCCTGCAACATCTTCTCCACCCAGGACGAGGCCGCCGCGGCCGTCGTCGTGGGCCCGAACGGCACCCCGGACAAGCCCGCCGGCGTCCCGGTCTTCGCCTGGAAGGGCGAGACGCTGGAGGAGTACTGGTGGTGCACCAACCAGCTCTGGGAGTTCGGCGACGGCAAGGTCGCGAACATGATCCTGGACGACGGTGGGGACGCCACCCTGCTGGTCCACAAGGGCGTCGAGTTCGAGAAGGCCGGCGCGGTCCCGCAGCCGACCGACGACGACCCGGAGGAGTTCAAGGTCGTCCTGTCCACCCTGCGCAAGTCGCTGGAGCAGGACAAGCAGCGGTTCACCAACATCGCCAAGGAGATCAAGGGCGTCACCGAGGAGACCACCACCGGCGTGCACAAGCTCGTCGAGCTGGTCC